>ERZ772764.1961-NODE-1961-length-12480-cov-3.654487_pt1 | contig 12480 bp, 7 predicted proteins | sample MGYA00512163_ERZ772764 | MGnify/ENA primary metagenome ERZ772764 (study PRJEB29015, sample SAMEA2737903) | human oral metagenome | biome: human oral; feature: human-associated habitat; material: dental | place: China | collected 2094 ... | reverse complement strand
AAAAGTTTTTAAAACTCACGAAAATTGCCCGCTCTTTTTGCTCTAATTGATTAGTGTAAGTAGGCTACGAACGCCAAGAACACTTTTAATAATGAGGCGTTAATTAAGTCGATAAAGAATGCACCGACCATCGGCACGATTAAGAAGGCTTTGTGAGACGGTCCAAAACGACTGGTAATGGCTTGCATATTTGCAACGGCAGTAGGCGTTGCACCTAAACCAAAACCGCAGTGACCGGCGCTCAATACGACGGCGTCATAATCTTTGCCCATAAAATGGTAAGTGACATAGACTGCATAGAATGCCATAAATACCACTTGAACGGCCAGAATCACTAATACGTCACCGGCTAGGCCCGCTAATTCCCAAAGTTTTAAGGACATTAACGCAATCGCTAAAAAGATGGATAAACCTACGCTACCCAATACGTCGATAGTGGAATCGGCTACGCGGAATTTGAATAAGTGAGTTAGTGTATTACGAATAACTACGCCGGTGAACAAACACCATACGAAAGTCGGCAGTTGCAATGCGGTGCCCTTAGTGATGCTGTCCAGATATTGACCAATTAACAAACAGAAAGACATCATGGTAATGGTTTCAATGATGGAACGAGCATTTACTTTACGCTGATAAGCCGGGTGTTCGAAGGCTTCTTGTACGTCGTCTATTTCGTCATTTTCCGGATTTTCACCTTGTTTTTGACGATTTAACAAGAAACGTGCAACCGGACCACCGATGATTCCGCCGAATACCAAACCGAAGGTCGCACATGCCATAGCAATTTCGGTTGCCGCCGGGAGATTGAACTCTTTGATGAACGTTTCTGCCCAAGCTGCACCGGTACCATGGCCGCCGGTTAATGTGACGGAACCGGCCAATAGACCATATGCCGGATCAATTCCTAAGAGTTCCGAACCGGCAATACCGATAACGTTTTGACAGATAATTAAACCCGCCGCCACAAAGAGGAAAATGATTAACGGTTTACCGCCCTTAATTAAGCGAGCGAAATTTGCGCTTAAACCGATGGAGGAGAAGAAAACCAACATCATAGTCGTTTGTAAGCTTTTCTCGAAGGTAAACGAGGTGCCGTCTATTTGATGCCAGACGAAAAGCCCAATAGCGACGATAAAGCCGCCAACCACCGGCTCAGGAATGTTAAAACTTTTTAGTACATTAATGCGTTTGACCAAAAAGTAACCTAATAGCAAAACAAGGCTTGCAAGCGCAAGAGTTTGGTAGGTATCAAATACAATATTCACGAAATATCCTCCTATATTGGGTTTCGAAAACGTTATGTGTTGTGTTCCGGTTCAACTACCACAATTTCCACATTACTGTGTAAGCCGCGTGGCAGTTGCGAGCCTTTTCTGCCGCGTTCCGCACGGAATTTGTGCAGGTCTTCCGGTTTTAATGTGATTTTTCGTTTACCGGAATGAAACTCAAGACTGGCTTGTTCTGAAATCAGCAATAACTTCACTAATAATTCGCTGCGATCTTTCGCATTCGCGGCAGAAATGCTAACGATTTTATTGCCTTTACCTTTTGATAATACCGGTAAATCCTGCACCGGGAAAATCAACATTCTGCCTACGGATGTCAAGGCAACAAGAAGTGCACTTGGATGCGACAAAATGAGAGGTGCCAACACTTTGGCATTTTCCGGTAAAGAAATCAAGGCTTTTCCTGCTTTGTTACGTGCAATTAAATCGTCAAATTTACAAATAAAGCCGTAACCGGCATCCGATGCCATCAACAAAGCTTGTTGTTCGCCTTCCATAATTACATGTTCAATGGTCGCGCCGGCCGGCAAAGTAAGTCTACCAGTGAGCGGTTCTCCTTGCGATCTGGCAGATGGCAAGGAAAGCGGATCCAGCGCATAGCTGCGCCCCGTACTGTCGATAAACACGGCGGCTTGATTACTCTTGCCGCAAGCGTGCGCGCGGTAATTATCGCCTGCTTTGTAGCTTAATACTGTCGGATCAATATCGTGGCCTTTCGCGCAACGCACCCAACCCATTTGCGATAAAATCACGGTGACTGGTTCCGCAGGCGTCATTTCGCTTTCGGAAATGGCTTTGGCTTCTTCTCGTTCGACCAGTTGCGACATACGCGGACTGGCATATTTTTTCGCATCTTCTTGAATTTCTTTTTTAATCAGCGTGTTTAAGCGACGTTCGGAGCCTAAAGTTGTTTCTAAATTCGCCCGCTCTTTTTCCAATTCATCACGTTCCGCGCGCAGTTGGTGTTCTTCCAATTTCGCTAAATGACGCAAACGTAAATTTAAAATCGCATCGGCTTGTTCGTCGCTTAAATTAAAACGCGTCATTAATTCTACTTTTGGGTTATCGTTGTTGCGAATAATTTCAATCACTTCATCGATATTTAAAAAGGCAATCATTAAGCCTTCTAAAATATGCAAACGCGACAATACTTTATCCAAGCGATACTGCAAACGACGAGTGACCGTGGCACGACGAAAAACCAGCCATTCAGTGAGAATTTGCAACAAACCTTTTACCGCCGGTTTATGATCAAGTCCGATCATATTCATATTCACGCGATAACTTTTTTCCAAATCCGTGGTGGCGAACAGATGCGCCATTAATGCATCGCAATCCACTCGGTTAGAACGCGGTACGATCACGATTCGAATCGGATTCTCGTGATCTGCCTCGTCGCGAATATCTTCCACCATCGGCAATTTTTTTGCCGTCATTTGTTCGGCGATTTGTGCGATGATTTTGGACGGTGAAGATTGATGCGGCAGCGCGGAAATGATGATTTCGCCGTCTTCTTTTTTCCACGTTGCACGCATTTTAATTGAGCCACGGCCTTGCTCGTAAATTTTACGAATTTCCGCTTTAGGCGAAATAATTTCCGCTTCAGTTGGGAAATCAGGGCCTTGTACCACCTCGAGTATCTCATCTAGCACCGCATTGGGCTTATCCAATAGCATCACCGCTGCAGCGGCAATTTCATTAATATTGTGTGGTGGAATATCCGTCGCCATTCCCACCGCAATGCCAGTGGTGCCGTTAAGCAAAATATGCGGTAAACGCGCCGGTAAAGATTGCGGTTCTACTAGTGTGCCGTCGAAGTTAGGCTGATAATCTACCGTGCCTTGGTCAAGTTCGTTAAGTAAGATTTCAGAAAATTTGGATAGGCGCGATTCCGTATAACGCATTGCTGCGAAAGATTTCGGATCGTCCGGCGCTCCCCAGTTGCCTTGTCCGTCCACGAGCGGATAACGATAAGAAAATGGTTGCGCCATTAACACCATGGCTTCGTAACAAGCACTGTCACCATGCGGGTGAAATTTACCGAGCACATCACCGACGGTGCGAGCGGATTTTTTATATTTCGCAGTGGCGTTTAAACCCAGTTCCGACATAGCGTAAATAATGCGGCGCTGCACCGGTTTTAATCCGTCGCCGATGAAAGGCAGCGCGCGATCCATAATGACGTACATGGAGTAGTTAAGGTAGGCGCTTTCGGTGAACGTGCGCAGGGGCATTTGTTCGATGCCTTCGTAATTGATATTAGTCATTTTTATTTTCTTAGTTTGATTAAAATTTTTTCTTCGAAAATTTTGACGAAGTGAACGCATTATTTGGCACCGCATTGGAGCCTTATTTGGCGCGGCTTCAATGCGGTGCTGAATTGAGATTTCAAATAACGGCAAGTTACTTGTAACACTTTTATACGGGTAAAAGAAAATAACTCGTCGTTGGTGAAATACGATGTTAAATTAAACTTTACTTTTTATTTGTCGCTCCGGAAGCGCCATCCATACTATGCTCACCGCCGCCCATCATCATGCTGCCGTGGCCTTCAATTTCATATGGAACGGGCTGCGGTTTTTGGGGATTCGCTTCTTTGAACGGCGTATCGCTTAATTTACCTGAGTAAATTTCCGGATCGGCTTTGCCGCTGACGATAAGTTGTCCCATAGTGCCTTTGCTGGCTGCACGAAAGATAGAATGATCCATCAATACATAGGTGCCGGGGACGTTGATTTGGGTTTCGCCGATAAATACGCCGCCGGACGGGATCAACGTGGTTTGTACGTTGTGATTAATCAGCGTGCCGCCTTCAACATATAAATTGTGGAAGATCGAGCCAATAATATGGAATGATGAGGCCAAATTCGGGCCGGCGTTGCCGACGAAGAAACGTAATTTTTCACCGGTTTTGGCGCGTAGTGCGTTTTTATCCATTAAAGCACCGACCTTGCCGTTAAATAACACGTAGTCAGGACGTTCAGCGAGTGCTTTTTGCATGCTGAAAGGTTGTAATCCGGGGGCACCGAAATCCCCGCGGGTATAGAATTCGCTTTGCATGATGTAATATTCGCGATCCGCTTTTGGCAAGCCTTCTTTTGGTTCTACCAAAATTAAGCCGTACATGCCTTTGGCTAAATGCACGGCGACCGGTTGACTGCCGCAATGGTATAAATAAAGTCCCGCATGTATCGCTTTAAATTGAAATGTGGAAGTGCGCGTTGGCGCTGTGGCGCTGGCTTCGGCACCGCCCATGGGCGCAGAGGCCGCGTGAAAATCCAGGCTGTGTTCCATCATGGAAGCGGCAGAATTAGAAAGTTGCACTTCCACAATATCGCCTTCACGCACGCGAATAAAGGGAGCAGGCACGCCGCCGTTAAGCGTCCAGAATTTAAATTGTACGCCGTCCATTAACTCAGCGATTTGCTCCGATGCGGTCAATTTTACAATTACTTTGGCCGGATAATTGCGTTCGATGGGCTTCGGTACATTGGGGGCGGAAGTAAGTTCCGCTTCAATTTCCGGTAAAACGTTTGAAATATTCCCCGCACTTTTACCATTGTTGGGACTTTCATGATTTTGTGCTTGTGCGTTAGGGATCATCGCTAATCCGGCGCCCAAAGTAATGGAAACCAGACTTAATGCGCTGTTTTTAAAAAAATCACGTCGTTGTTCGTTCATGCTATACCTCCAAATCCACTTGATCTCCTTTGGCTTGCAGCCAACTTTTCCGATCTTCCGAGCGTTTTTTAGCCAGCAGCATATCCATTATTTCCAAGGTTTCCGCGCCTTCTTCATCATTTGCTTGATAAGTCAATTGCACCAAACGGCGGGTATTTGGATCCATCGTAGTTTCGCGTAATTGAGACGGATTCATTTCACCCAATCCTTTAAAGCGCTGCACGTTTGGTTTACCTTTTTTGTTTTGTAAGCGATCTAAAATCGCCTCTTTTTCGCTTTCGTCTAATGCGTAAAATACTTCTTTATTTAAGTCGATGCGGTACAGCGGCGGCATCGCCACATAAACATGGCCGTCTTGCACCAATTTTGGAAAATGGCGTAAGAATAGTGCGCAGAGTAGGGTGGCGATGTGTAAACCATCGGAGTCTGCATCGGCGAGAATGCAAACTTTGCCATAGCGCAGTTGGGATAAATCGTCACTGTCGGGATCAATGCCCAGCGCCACTGCGATATCATGAATTTCGCTCGAGCCTAAAACTTGTTCGGGCGACACTTCCCAAGTGTTTAAAATTTTTCCGCGTAACGGCAAAATAGCCTGATATTCGCGGTCGCGGGCTTGTTTCGCCGAACCACCGGCGGAATCGCCTTCCACTAAGAACAATTCGGTTTTTTCTAAATCTTGCGAGCCACAATCGGCAAGTTTGCCCGGAAGCGCCGGGCCGCTAACCAATTTTTTACGTACCACTTTTTTTGCCGCGCGTAAGCGACGTTGTGCCGAACTAATTGCCATTTCGGCGAGTTTTTCGGCGTCTTGCACGTTTTGATTCAGCCATAAACTGAAGGCATCTTTTAACACGCCGCCGACAAACACCGCACTTTGACGCGAAGATAGGCGTTCTTTGGTTTGGCCGGCGAATTGTGCATCTTGCATTTTTAAGGAAAGAATGTAACCACAGCGCTCCCAAATATCGTCTGCGGTTAGCTTGACGCCACGCGGTAATAGATTTCGAAATTCGCAAAATTCGCGAATGGCGTCCAACAGGCCTTGGCGTAAGCCGTTAACGTGTGTCCCGCCTTGAATAGTCGGGATTAAATTCACGTAGCTTTCGCCAATTAATTCGCCACCTTCCGGTAACCATAATAACGCCCAACTAACCGCTTCATTTGAGCCTTTAAATTCGCCCACGAATGGTTTTGCCGGTAATGTTTCGTAACCGTTTACTGCTTCGATAAGATAATCGGAAAGACCGTCTTGATATAGCCAGACATCTTGCGTGCCATTCACTTTATCAATGAATTTGATTTCGAGACCCGAACAGAGCACCGCTTTGGCACGCAATAAATGGCGCAAGCGGCTGACGGAAAATTTGGCACTATCGAAATATTTCGGATTCGGTTTAAAGTGAACTGTTGTACCCGTGGTGCGTCTGCCACAAGTGCCGACCACTTCCAATTCTTTCACTTTAACGCCGTTTTCAAAGGCAATTTGGTACACTTCGCCGTTGCGTTTTACTTGAATATCCACGCGTTCTGAAAGTGCGTTCACCACAGAAATTCCGACGCCGTGTAAACCGCCGGCAAATTCATAGTTTTTATTGGAGAATTTTCCGCCCGCGTGCAGTTTGGTGAGAATCACCTCCACGCCGGATACGCCTTCTGTCGGGTGAATATCTACCGGCATACCGCGGCCGTTATCGGTTACTTCAATAGATTGGTCGGTGTGCAAAATCACTTCAATTTTGCTTGCGAAGCCGGCAAGTGCTTCATCCACACTATTATCGATCACTTCTTGTGCGAGGTGATTCGGACGGGTGGTGTCGGTGTACATACCGGGGCGAATTTGCACCGGTTCGAGATCTTTAAGAACAGTAATTTCTTGAGCAGAATAATTGGATGTCATTGGTTTTTTGAATAGTTTATTTGGCAAAATTGCGGAGGATTCTATCAAAAGGTGCGATCATTTTCGACCGCACTTTTTTATCTAAGAATGGAAACGTTAATCGTATAAGCTCGGATCGTTTTCATTTGGGCGAGTTTTAAAACGGCGGTGCAACCACATATATTGCGTTATGCCTTTCATAATTTCCTTTTCCACCAGTTGATTCATGCGTGCCGCGACCGCGCTTTCGTTTTCCGAATCGGTGAAATCTACCGGAGCGGAAATGCTCACTGTATAGCCGGAGCCGTCCGCATTGCGTAACGGTACGAAAGGAATCACTTTGCTATTCGGCGAGGCTTTTAATAAATAATAGCTCCCTGTTGTTGTGGCCGCATTTTTTACGGCGAAGAACGGTACGAACACCGCATTGCGACGGCCGTAATCATGGTCTGGCGCATACCAAATGGTTTCGCCACGGCGCAAAGCTTTAATCATGCCACGTAAATCTTTGCGATCTAACATATCTTTATTGGAACGCAAGCGTCCTTGAGTTTGCAGCCAGTCAAAGAGCGGATTGTCGTTTGGGCGGTAAACACCGATGCCCGGATGATATAAACCCACGATGCGGGCGCCCAACTCAAGTGTAAGAAAATGTATGCCAACGAAAATAATGCCGTTTTGTTGATTTTCTTGCAGGTAGTGCAAACCTTCCACTTTTGACCATTTCTTAATGCGCGCGTCCGACCAAAACCAAGCCATACCGGTTTCGATAATCGCCATGCCGACGGCACGCAAATTTTCTTGTAAAACCGCTTCGCGCTCGCTTTCGGGCATATCGGGAAAACACAGTTCAAGGTTACGGCGGGCAATTGCAGCACGCCGTTTGCCCACTTTTAAATGGCAAAAAAGTGCGCCTAAGCCGTTGCCGATACGGCGTAAAATCGGATAGGGCAGGAACAGGAGGGCACGCCAGATGCCGATGCCGAGCCAGAATCCCCAATATTTGGGGGCAAGAAAAGCGGGGTGGAACCTAGGGAGTTTGCTATTTTTCATCATATTCTCGCTAAAATTGCGCGCTAGTTTAACGCAAAAATCAGTTGTGGTAAAATCGGGCCGATTTTTTTACCAGTGTTTTAAGAGAGAATAAAATGGCTCAATATTTAACCGAATTTAACCGAGCAAAGGTGCTCGTATTAGGTGATGTAATGCTTGATCGTTACTGGTTTGGCGCAACCAATCGCATTTCGCCGGAAGCGCCGGTGCCGGTAGTGCGCGTACAGGAAAACGAAGAGCGCGCAGGCGGTGCGGCGAATGTGGCGATGAATATTGCATCGCTCAACGTACCGGTACAACTTATGGGCTTAATTGGGCAAGATGAAACCGGCGCGGCGCTTTCCAAATTATTACAAAACCAGCATATCGACTGTAATTTTGTGGCGTTGGACACGCATCCGACAATTACTAAATTACGTATTTTATCGCGTCATCAACAATTGCTTCGTCTTGATTTTGAAGAAGATTTCCAAAACACCGAGTGTAATGATTTACTTGCGAAATTAGAAAATGAGGTGAAAAACTATGGCGCGTTGATTCTTTCCGATTACGGTAAAGGCACGTTAAAAGATGTGCAACAAATGATTCAAATCGCGCGTAAAGCCAATGTGCCGGTGTTAATTGATCCGAAAGGTACAAATTTTGAGCGCTATCGCGGCGCCACGTTGCTTACTCCGAATATGGCCGAATTTGAAGCGGTAGTGGGTAAATGTAACTCGGAACAAGAAATTATTGAGAAAGGTTTGAAACTCATTGCAGATATCGATTTGACTGCACTTTTAGTCACCCGCTCTGAAAAGGGAATGACCTTACTGCGTCCGAATCAAGAACCTTATCATTTGCCAACGGTGGCGAAAGAAGTGTTTGATGTGACCGGTGCCGGTGATACGGTGATCAGCGTTTTGGGCACCGCATTGGCGGACGGCCGTTCCTTTGAGGAATCTTGCTATTTGGCAAACGTGGCAGCCGGCATTGTGGTGGGCAAACTCGGCACCTCGACGGTTTCCACCGTGGAACTTGAAAACGCGATCCACGCCCGTCCGGAAACTGGTTTCGGCATTATGACTGAAGCCCAACTGAAAGAGGCCGTGGCGCAGGCCAAAGCGCGCGGTGAAAAAATCGTGATGACTAACGGCTGCTTTGATATTCTTCATCCGGGTCATGTGTCTTATTTAGAAAATGCCCGCAAATTGGGCGATCGTTTAATCGTCGCGGTTAACAGCGATGAATCGGTAAAACGTTTAAAAGGCGAAAGTCGTCCAATTAATAATTTGGACGCCCGCATGGCAGTGCTTGCCGGGTTGGCTTCCGTGGATTGGTTGGTGCCATTCACTGAAGATACGCCGCAACGTTTAATCGGTGAAGTGTTGCCGGATCTGCTTGTCAAAGGCGGCGACTACAAACCGGAAGAAATTGCCGGAGCCAAAGAAGTGTGGGCGAACGGCGGCGATGTGAAAGTACTTAATTTTGAAAACGGCTGTTCGACGACCAATGTGATTGAAAAAATTAAATCGTTGAAAGACGAAAAATAGTCGGAAATTTTTAAAATCGGCTCCTTTAATTTAAGAACCGAGCGCTTATTAAATAGCGCTCGGTTCTTTTCGTTTATGCGGTGGCGCCTAACTGAATTGAGCCGCAGTTCAAGGTTTCAATGCGGTGCTATTTCGGAAGGTGAGTGCATCTGAATTTTAGCAACTTGATATTAGGCGCCGTTATTTCACCCAAGTCACGATTTCATCCATCGTTTTGCGTGATTTTTTCGTAATGTCGCGGGCCCGATAACCAAATGTGGCAGCGACGGAAACGCCATATTCTTGCGGATCGAATAAGCCTTCCGCAGCAAGGGTTTGATTCATCAAATCATAATGAAAACCTTCAATTGGGCAGGAATCAATGCCCATCGCCGCCGCACCGGTGAGCATATTGGCCAGTGCGATATAGGTTTGTTTGCTGCACCAATCGAACAACGTGCGCTCGCTTTCCAGCAATTTCATATCGTTTTTTTGCAAGGTTTCGTATTTGGCCAGTGCGAGTTTTTGTTGTTCTTCATCTAAGCCTTTGCGTGTCATCACTTCGGTGAAAAACGGACTGTCGTAACGGGCGTTTTTCTTAGCAAGTAAAATCACGAGATGGCTACAATCATCTAACTGGTTTTTCATGCCCCAGCTAAAAGGCTTAATTTTTTCGCGTAAGGCTTTGTTTTGAATCACCAATAATTTCCACGGTTCGGAACCCACGGAGCTCGGTGAAAGGCGCGCGCATTCCAAAATAGCGTTAAAGTCTTCCTCACCGATTTTTTTGTTCGGATCGTAATAGCGGGTGGAACTGCGTTGATTCAATAATTCAACGACTTGCTGAGCGTTAAGTTTTACCATGATTTTTCCTCTTTAATAAAAATACCGGAAAGGTTAGTTTTGCATTTTCGTTTTTTCGCGCGCGAAGACGGTGAGTTTAGAATGAAAATGAAGTGTCAAATTAGCACCGCATTGAACGCGCGGTTTTCGGTCTTCGGTAGCGTGGCCGGAACAAGCTAAGCAAAGGCAAAAGTCGGGCTATCTTACTCGGTTCGCATGGTTTCGGCAAATTGCGCGGCAATGGCTGCTTGTCCTAAACTTAATCCGCCATCGCCCATCGGATATTGATGGCCGCTTAGCACTTTAAATTCCGTTAAATTTTCTTTCAATAAACGGCGCAATAATTGATTGTGCATCACACCGCCGGAAAGCACGATGGTGCGGCAATTGTGTTTTTGCGCGTGTTCGCGTGCAAGCGTTGCAAAACCTTGTGCCAAGGCATAATGAAACGCGAAGGCTTTATCTTCTTTTGAACCTTCGTAAGCCAACCAGCTTTGCCAGAAAACGGCGAGATCTAATTTATTCTCTTTTATCGGCATTTTAACCGTGATATCGATCGTGGTTTTATTTTTGGCTAAAGGAGATTGTGTGGCAAGCGCCTCTAAATGACAGGCGGCCTCGCCTTCCCACGAGAGTTTTTCAGCGGTAATGCCTAAGCCGTAGGCTACCGCATCAAATAGGCGACCGGTGGAGGAAATTAATGGCGAATTAACTCTACGTTCAATCGCGGCTGCAAGCGTTTGCCAAGGCAAATCAGCACAGCTTTGCGCCGCAATCTCGCGCCAATGCGGCACGAATTGTTGTAAATGCGCAAGCCAGTTGCGCCAAGGTTGAGTCGCCGCTAAATCACCGCCGGGCAATGCAACTGCCGGCAGACCACCTAAATGGCGGCATTGGACACCGTTTACCAACAAGCATTCGCCACCCCAAAGCTGTCTGTTTTCGCCCATGCCGATGCCGTCTAAGGCGATACCGATCGTTTTGTCGCAGCAATGATGTTCTGCCAGTACAGCAGCAATGTGAGCATGATGATGAAGTATTTCCACGTAAGGTCGGCCAAGTTTTTCCGCTAAGGTTTTTCCGATTTTTGAAGAAAAATAACCTTGGTGTGCATCCACCGCAATGATATCCGGCGTGAATTGGTAGATGTGCGAAAATAGCGCAATGTTATTTTCTAATTGTTGTTGCACCAATTCGTTAGCGGTGTCGCCGATATGCTGGCTGACCACTGCTTTATTTTGTTTTAACAAACAGAAAGTGTTTTTTAAATCGGAACCGAATGCCCAAATATTGCGTTGATTTTGCGTGTTCAGTACGGTTTCATCTGGCACATAGCCGCGAGCGCGACGCAAGATTTCCGGGCCATCGAACGCGGCGCGGACTAAGGAATCGTCGGCACGCTGTAAAATGTCGCGGTTATGACAAAGATAAAAATCCGCTAATGCAGCTAATTTTTTGAGCGCATTTTCGTTATCCAAAACCGGCGGTTCGCCACTTGGATTCGCCGACGTCATGACCAAGGGTATCGCGGTTTCTCGCAGCAGTAGATGTTGCAATGGGTTGCTCGGTAACATCACGCCGATTTCGTTCAAATGGGGCGCGATATTTTCCGCTAAGTTTGGTACTTTGGATTTCTCCAATAGTACTATCGGCGCGGCAACGGAAGTTAAAAGTCGAATCTCATCGTCATTTAAATTTTGAAGAAAAGTAAGGCTTGGCACCATCACAGCGAGCGGTTTGTTCGGGCGATGTTTACGCACTCTTAAATTCAGCACCGCATTGAAATCCCGTGCGTCGCAGGCCAAATGAAATCCGCCGATGCCTTTTACTGCAATGATTTTGCCTTCGCGCAGTAAATGCGCGCTTTGTTTTAGCGCCGCTTCACTGTTGGCAAGGCGGTGGTTTTGATCTTGCAACCAAATATGTGGACCGCAAACGGCGCAAGCATTGGGTTGTGCGTGGAAACGGCGGTCGGCAGGATTTTTGTATTCGGCGGCACACTCGGGACAGAGAGGAAAATTCGCCATGGAGGTATTTTTGCGGTCGTAGGGAATGGCTTTAATAATGGTAAAACGCGGACCGCAGTGGGTGCAGTTGGTGAAAGGGTAGTGATAGCGCCGATTGGTCGGATCAAATAAATCCTTTAAACAGGCAGGGCAAGTGGCAGCATCTGGCACGATTTGGGTATCCATGGCGTTGTTTTCGCTTTCACGGATTTCAAAGCCTT
>ERZ772764.1958-NODE-1958-length-12497-cov-7.510850_pt1 | contig 12497 bp, 12 predicted proteins | sample MGYA00512163_ERZ772764 | MGnify/ENA primary metagenome ERZ772764 (study PRJEB29015, sample SAMEA2737903) | human oral metagenome | biome: human oral; feature: human-associated habitat; material: dental | place: China | collected 2094 ... | reverse complement strand
AATAAAAAAAGAATTTACTTTGCCAGATGTAAGTCAGACAATAATTTGTACAAGACTGGAAGGAAGAACGCCTGTCCCTGAAGCAGAAAGTCTTGAAAGCCTTGCTTCACATAAATGTTCGATGGCAATATTCCTATCTGTGCAAATGATTGATGAAGTTGTAAAAAGATTATTAAAACATTATGATAAAACAACACCAATTGCAATTGTTCAAAGAGCAACTTGGGAAGATCAGAAAATTGTTATGGGAACATTAGAAACAATTGCTGAACTTGTGAAAAAGGAAAAAATTACAAAAACGGCACAAATTCTTGTAGGAAACTTTATGGGGAATGAATATTCTAAGTCTAAACTTTACGACAAAGCATTTTCGCATGAGTTTAGAAAAGGAATTGAAGAATAATGAAAAAACTAATAACAATAATTCTATTTATATTTTCCATGCAAATTTTTGCAGGGCAATATCAAGTAACTAAGCAGAAAAATGTTACCTTGTCAAAAGAGCAGATTGAAGTGGAGAATAAAAAAATTGAAGAAAGATTGAATAATTACGCAAAGAAAGACTTGAAAGAGAGTCTGATTTCTGAATTTAAAAAAGTTATTAAGGATATACCAGAAGAGGGTTATTATATTTTGTTGGAATTTTTCTCACAGCTTTCTAATTTTATGGTTGAAAATACTAAAATAAAAATAAAAAATATAAAGTATTTATCAAATACTAAAGCAGTTGTAAAATCTAAAATAACAATGCCTTCATCTGATAGTTTTGATAATCTAAATGAAGGTGAACTAGAAAAAAAATTTATAAAAAAATATAATTTAAAGGAATTTGAAAATACAAATGATTTAAAAACGTTATCGAAACTTGGAATTTTAATGGCAGATTTTATAAAAAAAGAATTTAAAGAAAAACCATCTTATAGAGTTATTGAAGGAGATATTAACTTAGAAAAAGTTAAGAATGGTTGGGAAATCAAAGGAATATGAGCAAATGTTAAATAAAATGAAGTAATAAAATATTATTTATTACGTGAGGATTTTAAAAAATATGGAAATTATAAAACTTGAAAATCAGAAAAATGATTCTTTTTTTGAAGCAGAATGTTTTTTGCATATTGGAGAAGCAAAAGAAGATAAAAATTATGTGGCATTTGATTTGAGAAGGGAAGATGATCCGCTGTATAGCTGTTCTTATTATGATTTTGAGAAAGAAAAGGGAAATAAAATATTTCATTGTTTTGACGGGCAGGATTATTCGTGGAAATGTTTTGAAAATGAAGTTACGAATGATGAAAAATTGAAAAATGAAATTTTAGGAAATTATGATATTTTGAGAAACAGCACAATTAGATATTTGAAAGAAATAATTCATAAAAATAAGGTTGATTTTTCAAAAAAATTAATTGAACTTCTTGAGAAAATAAAAGCGGGAGAAAAAATAAACAAGAAGGAATTTCGGATAGAACTGAAAAAAGTTGGACTGTATAAATCAATTTGGAAAGAAAAAATAGAAATTTTTGATGATGTTGTAAAACGGGAAATTGGTTTTGAGAAGATAATAAAATTTATTGAAGAAAATAATGTGAATAGGATTGTCTTTGATAATAACGAGTTTTTAGAAAATGAAGAAATAGGAAAATTTATTAAAGAATATACAATTGTAGAATTTCGTGATTTTAAGCCAATTAAAGATTTTGATATGATAAAAATGACTTTGGAAGAATGGAATAATCTCAAGAAATGGAAAAAATTGGAAGTAGAAAATAATATTATTGAAATTGAAGAAAAAGATTTTGAAAAAGATGTTTCGATTTACAGGTTAAATGGGAGAAAAATAAATGCAAAAATAGAAGTTACAGATTTTGTGGAAATTAAAAATAATTTTCTTCGTTATTTTAATAAATGGTTTAGTAAGGGAAAAGATAATAATTTGAGAGAAAAGACAGTTATAAAAGGTGTTATACGAGATGGGAGAAAGTTTTATAATTGGATTTTTTTTGATAAAAATAATAAGATTGTAACAAGAGAAGAATATGATGAATTTGGTAAAAGATGTGATTTGAAAAATGAGAGTTGAAAAATATGTAAAATAGTAAAAAATAACATGATTAAAGAAACTGACAATAGTTTGATAATCATGTTTTTATTTATATCTGCTATCGAAATATCTTTGCCACATTTGCAGTTTTAAACGTGAAACTGGGCCTACAATTAGCAATTGCAATGGCAAGGCGGCAATAAAGTTCATTCCCCATCCGATAAAATAAGTACTTACAATATTTTGCGGCATTTCTGGACGCATTAACAAGCCAAAAATAGACATGAATGTAACCATTCCTGTAACCATTAAAAGCGAAATTGCTAAAATAATCTGTAATTTGCTATTTTTATCAATTGGCAATTTGAAAGCAATTTTCTTTGCAACAGGTCCAACTATAACTGTATCAAAGAAAAAAGCAACAATAAATCCTGGAATTAATCCAACTGCAAATTTTGCAAAGCTCAATTTTCCAACAAGAGCCAAATTATAGGCACTCATTCCACAAACCATTAAAAAACACATTGTAACTCCAAAAATAATTCCTTCTTTCTTGTTTCTAGGCATTAAATCTCTCCTTCTAAATTATAAATTTCCTGTATTATATCACATAAATTATTTTTTCGTAAGTTTTTGCGTTTTAAAATAATTTTTAATTTTAATATTTCATAAAAATATGTTATACTTTTGTAAGAAAACTAAAAGATAGAATAAGGAGATTTTATGAAAAAAGTATTGTTTGCACTAATGCTAGTAATAATGGGAAATACTTTTACAGCAACAGTATCAAGAAATTTAAAAACAGCAGCTAGAGTATCAGAAAATGAGAGAAAAGAAATGGAAAATGCAATTCAAAAGGAGATTCAGCCCTTTGTACATTTCGTTATGAATGCTGGAATTTCAGAGGCGAGAAAACAGCTTAGTGAAGAAGCATTTGATAAATTGTTTGGAAAAGATTATGTTATAAGTAATTCCTTGAAAAATGAAATCACAGAAAAATACATTGATGAAATAGTAAAATTCACATTAAAAGGAGTAGAACCAAGAGTTGTAATAAAAAAAATTGATTATGTTTCTCAAAATGAAGTGCAAGTAAATTATGATATAAAAATTAAAAATTTAGAAAAATTTTGGGATATATTAGAATTGGATGATGGAACGGAAAGAAAAATTATAAAAAAAATGGGAATTAAAAATGAAGATGAAATAGAAAGAGTTATGAAAAATAAAGGGAATGACGAATTAAAGAGAAAATATTATTATATATTTCTTGAAGAAATGGTAAATTTCATTAATGAAAAAGCAAAGGGATTCAAAGAGGAAGAAACTTTGCTGGAAGATATGTCAGTTACAGTAAAAAAAGTGAATAACAAATGGAAAATAGAAAATTTAGAAAATAACTTTAATTAAAAAAATATGGTATAATTAAATGAAAACTAAAATAAATGTAAAGTGAGGAGATTTTATGAAAAAAATATTATTTTTGATTATGTTAGTTGTATTAGGAAATAGTTTTGCCGCACCTTCCAAAAATTCTAAGATTGGAAGTGTATCAAATGAAATAACAGCAAACGAAAAAAAAGAAGTTGAAAGAGTGCTGCAGAAAGAGCTTCAATCTATTATGAACGAAATAGTAGGTGCAGAATTATCAGAAATTGCAAAAATAATTGGTAACCAAATATTTGATAAAGAATCTAATATAAGTGCTTCTGCAAAAAATAGAATTATTCAAAAATTTTCAAAAGAATACATATCAATGGCATTAAATAACATTGATACAAAGATTGATATCAAACAGTTTAAAAATCTTCCAAATAACAAAGTTCAGGTCTTCTATGATATAAAAATAAAGGATATATCAAAAATATCACTTGAAAGCAAAAAGGAAATGGAAGAAAAGGTTTTAAAAAATCTAGGATATAAAAGTCAAGATGAAATAAAGAAAATTTTGATGAGTTCATCAAATGATGCTAAAAAAGAAAAAATTTATGAAAGCATATTACAGGAATCTTTAAAAATAGTAGGAGAAAAAATGAAAAATATCAAAGCTGAGGCATTTTTAGTTAAAGATGCCGCAACTACATTCGTAAAAAGAAATGGTGTATGGAAAATTGAAGGTTTGAATAATTAATTTTGCAAAAAAGTCTGTCTTAGAAATTAAAATTATTATAATAGGACAGACTTTATTCAAATTGCTAGAATACTCTTTTAAAAAAATAATTGTTGCACTTGACTTGACAATATACCTAAAAAAATAATTTTAAAAATTATAAAATAAAGTGTTGACAAATTGAATTTTTTTTTGTATAATAATTACTGTCTTAAGGAAAATTGTTGGGCTGTCGCCAAGCGGTAAGGCACTGGACTTTGACTCCAGCATGCAATGGTTCGAATCCATTCAGCCCAGCCATTTAAAAATAAATTATATGTATAAATATGCTACTGGTTACAGTAGTTTTTTTTTGCTAAAAATTATTATCAAATACTTACACTTAAAATTGAAATTAAATTATATAAAAAAACTATAAAATTTATTAATTTTTGACTGTTGAAAATTCAAAAAAAATGTGGTATACTCAAATTGTAAGAAACAATATATTAATATATATTAAAATTTTTAGGAGGTATTATTAAAATGGCAGTTAAAGTAGCAATTAATGGATTTGGAAGAATCGGAAGATTAGCATTAAGATTAATGGCTGAACAAACAGATAAATTTGAAGTGGTGGCAATTAATGATTTAACAGATGCTAAAATGTTAGCACATTTGTTCAAATATGATTCATCTCAAGGAAGATTCAACGGAACTATTGAAGTTAAAGAAGGAGCTTTCGTAGTAAACGGAAACGAAATTAAAGTTTTCGCAGAAGCTGATCCTGAAAAATTACCTTGGGGAGATTTAGGAGTAGACGTAGTATTAGAAGCAACAGGTTTCTTTGCAACTAAAGAAAAAGCTGAAAAACACGTAAAAGCAGGAGCTAAAAAAGTAGTTATTACTGCACCTGGTGGAAATGATGTTAAAACAGTAGTTTACAACGTAAACCACGAAATCTTAGATGGTTCAGAAACAGTTATTTCAGGGGCTTCTTGTACAACTAACTGTTTAGCACCAATGGCTAAAGCATTAAATGACAAATTTGGAATCGTAACTGGAACAATGACAACTATCCACGCTTACACAGGAGACCAAAATACATTAGATGCACCACACAGAAAAGGTGACTTAAGAAGAGCAAGAGCTGCTGCAGTAAATATCGTACCTAACTCAACAGGAGCTGCAAAAGCAATTGGATTAGTAGTACCTGAATTAAACGGAAAATTAGATGGAGCTGCTCAAAGAGTACCTGTTCCAACTGGTTCATTAACTGAATTAGTATCTATTTTAAACAAAAAAGTAACTGTTGACGAAGTAAATGCAGCTATGAAAGAAGCAGCTAACGAATCATTCGGATATACTGAAGAACCATTAGTATCTTCTGATATTGTTGGAATTCACTTTGGATCATTATTTGATGCAACTCAAACTAAAATTGTTCAAAATGGAGATGTTCAATTAGTTAAAACAGTATCTTGGTATGACAATGAAATGTCTTATACTTCTCAATTAATCAGAACTTTAGGATACTTCGCAAGCAAAATTGCTAAATAATTGATTTTAAACCGAAATCTTAAAAATTAACTTTGAAAATCGGCTAGAAATGGTCGGTTTTCTTTTTTGTATTATAAAAAATTAATATATTTATTTTTAAATTTCTATTTTTTTAAATATGTGTTATACTATAATAAAATTATTTTAAAACCAAACTAAAAGGTTACTATTATCTTGTTTAACTATGAATTTTTAGATATTTAAAGAGGTTCAAGTATACTTTATAAAATTGAAAGGAAATATAGTTTATGGAAAAAGGGATTGTTGTTGCAAGTTATGGAACTGTACATACCGAGACATTAAAAAAAACAATTGAGGTTATAGAAAATAACGTAAAGAAAAAATATGGAGAAAAGAATTTTGAACGTGCATTTACGTCTAAAAGAGTATGCCATAAACTGAAAACTGAAAAAAATTATTTAGTCTTTAATTATGAAGAAGCTCTGAATGCTTTAAAAAATAAGGGTTTTAATAATATTGTAACACTGTCACTTCATATTTTGGATGGAGTTGAGTACAAAAAATTGAATAATAAATACGGAAAAATTTCAGAACCGTTATTGTTTGCGGAAGAAGATTATGAAAAAATTGTTGAAAATGAGGAATTTAATGATACAAAAGACAATGATGCAATTATTTTTGTAGGACACGGTTCAGAAGATATTTCGGATAAAAGTTATGAAAAGTTACAGAAAAAATATGAAAAAGCTGGAAAAAACAATATTTTTATTGGAACAATTGAAGGAAAGATTCAAATTTCAGATATTTTAGAGAAATTACAAAATACAGATTATAAAAAAATACTGATAAAACCTTTTTTAATAGTTGCTGGAAAACATGCAAAAAAAGACATTATGTCAGATACTGAAAATTCATGGAAAACAATTCTTGAAAAAAATGGATATACTGTGGAAACAGAATTAGTAGGAATGGGAGAATATCAATTTATTCAGGAAATGTTTATGAAAAAGTTGGAAAAAATATTATAAATAAAGGAGAGATTTATGGTTAAAATAGAAGTTGCAAAACCAATAAACTTTAACAGGCTTATTACTTCTAAAGAAGCTGAAGTGGTAAGTATGCGAATTTTAAATCAGCCAAACAGCTATATTTCTTTATTTTCTTTAGCAAAAGATGAGGAAATAACAGCAGAAGCTATGCTTGGAAACCGTTATTATTATTGCTTTAATGGTAATGGAGAGATTTTTATTGAAAATAATAAGAAAACAATTTCCAATGGAGATTTTCTTGAAATAACAGCAAATCATAATTACTCTATCGAAGCAAGGGATAATTTGAAGTTAATTGAAATTGGAGAAAAGATAGGAGAAGGAAATATGGAAAATAAGACATTAAAAATGCTGGAAAGTGCAAGTGCTTTTAATCTTGCTGAAGTTGTTGAATATCAGGAAGGAAAAATTGTAAGTAAAAATTTAGTGGCAAAACCAAACTTAGTAATGACAATTATGTCTTTCTGGAAAGGTGAGAGCCTTGATCCGCATAAAGCCCCTGGAGATGCTTTGGTTACTGTGCTCGATGGGGAAGGAAAATATTATGTTGATGGAAAACCATTTGTTGTGAAAAAAGGTGAAAGTGCAGTTCTTCCTGCAAATATACCTCATGCTGTGGAAGCCGAAACAGAAAATTTCAAAATGTTATTAATACTTGTTAAAGAATAAGAATTTTATCAAAAAAAAATATATAAATTAGACGTATTGACCCCAAAAGTTTGGACAAATTTAATTCTTATTTTATAAAATTTGTGATATAATAATCTAAAATTATAACTTTGCTGTTAAATTCAAAAATTTTAAAATTTGGAGAAAATATGAAAAATAAAAAAAACATGAAAAAGTTTTACGATACAATCGCAGAAAAATATGATTTTATTTTTTCGCTTTCAGATGTTCAGAAGAATTTTTTTCAAAAATATATTACAGGAAAAAAAGTGCTTGATGTAGGAGCTGCAACAGGTAATTTGTCAAAATTTCTGAAAAATGAAGGATATGATGTAATTTCGATTGATATAAATGAAAAATTGATTGAGCAGGCTAGAGAAAAAAATGTTGATGTAAAAAATTTGGATATGATGAGAATTGATGAATTGGGAAAATTTGACACAATAATAAATGTTGGAAATACGTTACCGCATTTGAATAGCAAAGATGAGATTTTTTTATTTTTAAAAAAGGCTTATTCACAGCTTGAAAATAATGGGAAACTGATTATTCAACTAATAAATTTTTATAAATTTTTTGAAAATCAAAAATCTGAATCTGATTTTTTGGGAAATTTACCATTGATTGAAAATGAAAATGTGAAATTTGAACGTTATTATTACAAAAATTCTGATAATAATGTGATTTTCAAAACTATTTTAGATAATAAGTTTGAAAATGAGGAAATTTTAACAAATGTCGATTATTTTGATTTTATGAAATTTTTTGAACAGTTAGGTATGAACAATGTAAAGGTATTTGGCGGATTTAATGAGTCTGAGTTTATTTTGGAAAAATCACAGCCGTTAATATTTGTGATTACAAAAAAATAATTAAATTTAGTTGGAAATATGTTGTAAATGTATGAATTTTTGTAAGAATTAGATAGGATTTTAAATAAAAAAAAGAGTATATGTTCTCTTGAAATACTGTAAATAAACAATAAAGGAGGAATTTGTAATAATTAATGAATGTAATTATTATAAAGTAAAAAATAAAAATGATGGAATCTTTTAAAAATTTTATAAAGGTAACTTTGATTGGAGCTCCACTTTTAAACAAAATGATTGGAATATTTCTTATATCAATGCTGCCTATAATTGAGCTTCGTGGTGCAATACCGATTGGAGCAGCTATTGGATTGCCCTGGTACTTAAATATGATTGTTTCGATTGTTGGAAATATGCTTCCTGTACCATTTATTCTGCTGTTTTCAATAAAAGCTTTTGAATTTATGAAAAGACGTAATATCTTGGTAAAATTTATTGAAAAAATAGAAAATCGTGCTAAAAAACGTAGTGAAGGACTTGCAACAGGAGAATTTATTGGACTGATGCTGTTTGTGGCAATTCCATTTCCAGGAACAGGTGCTTGGACAGGTGCATTAATTGCGGCATTACTTCAGTTCGAGAGAAAGAAATCGTTTTTTTATATTGGATTGGGAGTAATAATAGCTGCAACTGTGATGACTTTGGCATCTTATGGGGTAATAAGCTTTTTTGCACCAAAACATTAAAAAATTTTAGATAGGCTGTTGAAAAATAAAGATTTTTATGGTAAAATTATTTAAAGTTAAATATTAGAGTAATTAAGGGAATGTTTTGGTTTCGACAGGATAAAAAGATTATTATCGGCAAGTAAGCGGGAGCTTTAAAATCCATTTTAAAATAATCGGAAACGATAATTACGCATTAGCTGCCTAAGATAGCGGCTCATCTCTTTTGGAAACGCCATTTTTCCATTAGATGATGTCATTTTTAATGGCTTACTCAAATGTATGATTATGTCATTTGGGGAAATCTTATAATCTCGCCTTTAGACTTTTGTCTGTTTAATATCTAACGGTTAAAGCGTTAAATAGACTAAACTTGTAGAAGATAGTAAGAACTTTTTATTTTGGACACGGGTTCGATTCCCGTCATTTCCACCAAAACAGAAAATAAAAATCGAATTATTAAATAAACTGTAAGCGAGTTGCATAACTCGTTTTTTCTTTTTTGAAAATACTTTATTGAAAAAAACAAAATATTAATATATAATGGATTTATAAAAAGATTTGGAATTGAAAGGAGAGTGTAATTTTAGGTCAAAGTATTATTTTGAGAATAAAAATTACAATTTATAAATAAAATGAGAAATTATGATGTAATTGTAGTTGGTGCTGGACATGCGGGAATTGAAGCGGCATTGGCATCAGCAAGATTAGGATTGAATACAGCAATTTTTACAATAACATTAGATAATATAGGTGTTATGTCTTGTAACCCATCAGTTGGAGGGCCTGCAAAAAGCCATCTGGCTAAGGAAGTTGACGCATTAGGTGGAGAAATCGGACGAAATATGGACAAAAGCTTTGTACAAATGAGAATTCTGAATACAAAAAAAGGACCAGCAGTTCGTTCGTTAAGGGCTCAGGCAGATAGAAAAATTTACGCAAGGGAAATGAAAAAAACAATAGAAAATCAGCAAAATTTAGATACTGTTCAAGATATTGTCACAGAATTAATTGTTGAAGAAATTGAAATTTTAGAAGGTAATTCTAAAAGAATTGAAAAAGTTATAAAAGGGATAAGAACTAAGACAGGAATGGAGTTTTTTGCAAAGGCAGTTGTACTTGCAACAGGAACATTCTTGAGAGGACTTTTATACATTGGAGATAAAAGGGTGAAAGGTGGAAGAATGGGAGAGTTATCGGCAGATGACCTTACAGATTCCTTAAAATCTTTAGGATTTAAAATGGATAGATTCAAGACAGGGACACCTCCTAGACTTGATATCAGAACATTAAATCTGGAAAAATTGGAAGAACAGCCAGGAATAACAGATATTCCATTAAAATTTTCAATGAGAACTCCAAATGATGAAGTTTTGGAAAAACCTCAATTATCCTGCTATTTAACACGGACAAATGAAACAACGCATAAAATAATACTCGATAATCTGGACAAAGCACCGATGTATAATGGAAGTATAAGCAGTACAGGGCCAAGATACTGCCCGTCAATTGAAGATAAAGTTGTAAAATTTAATGATAAAGACAGCCATCATCTGTTTTTGGAGCCAGAAGGATTTGACACGGCAGAAGTCTACATAAGTGGACTTTCCACAAGTTATCCCGCTAGTTTGCAACAAAAGATAGTAAATACAATTGATGGACTCGAAAATGCCCATATAATGCGATACGGGTATGCTGTGGAATATGATATTGTAGACCCTAGCGAACTTGACTACACTCTTGAAACCCGTAAAGTAAAAGGACTTTATTTAGCTGGACAGCTAAATGGGACAAGCGGTTATGAAGAGGCAGCTGCACAGGGAATTATCGCAGGAATCAATGCCTCTTTAAAGATAAAAGAACAAGAGCCGTTTATTTTAGACAGAGAAAGTTCGTACATTGGGACAATGATAGACGATTTAATAAATAAGGAATTGTTTGAGCCATATAGAATGTTTACGGCAAGATCTGAGTTCCGTCTTATTTTACGTGAAGACAACGCTGATATAAGACTTTCTGAAAAGGCTTATAAAATCGGACTTCTTGATAAAAAGTATTACGATATTGTACAGGAAAAGAAAAAAAATGTTAAGGAAACAATAGAAAACCTTGAAAATATAAAACTTGGAAGCAGTAACCAAAGGCTTATGGAAATTCTTGATAAATACAATGAAAGTCTAAAAAGTGGAACGACTTTAAAGGAAATTTTACGTCGTCCAAAAGTTACATATCAGGATATAAAATATATCGCTGAAATCATTGAAAATGTACCAAATCTAAATTTTGACGATGAAACTGAATATCAAATTGAAGTTCAGACAAAATATGAAGGCTACATCGCCAAAGCTATCCAAATTATGGAAAAACAGCAAAAACTGGATGATAAAAAAATTCCTAAAAATTTTGACTATGACAGTATGAAGGGAATTACAAGAGAAGCAAAACAAAGATTAAAAGAAAATAGACCATATAATGTAGGACAGGCATCCAGAATGTCTGGAGTAACGCCAGCAGATATTTCTGTGCTGCTCATGTATTTAGATGGAGTTTTAAAATAAATCTAGCTATTTTAAAATCAAACTAAAGAAAACTTTTATATATTAATAAAACATAAGGAGAAAAAGTGGAAAATATAAATGAAGAAGCCAATTTAAGGGAATATTTCTTAAAATTGCTTTCAAAATCAGAAATTAAAGTGTCAGACGAAAAAATTACACAAATGCTGAAATTTTTAGGACTTTTATATAACAAAAATCAAATTATGAATTTAACAGCAATTCGCGACAAAAAAGGAATGCTGGAAAAACATTTTATAGATTCCTTACTTTTAACAAAAGTTATAAATGATGATGAAAAATCTTTTATAGATGTGGGAACAGGTGCTGGATTTCCTGGACTTGTACTTGCCATTTATTACCCAGAGAAAAAGTTTTTGTTAGTAGATTCAGTAAGGAAAAAAATAGAATTCATAAATGAAGTAATAAAAGAATTAAATTTACAGAATGTAACCACAAGTTTTGAACGTGCAGAAGAATTAATAAAAGATAGAAGAGAAAGTTTTGATGTTGCTCTTTGTCGAGGAGTAGCAAATTTAAGAATAATACTGGAGTATATGATTCCATTCATAAAAGTAAATGGACGCTTTTTACCGCAAAAATTAAACCTAAACGAAATAGAAGAATCGAAAAATGCTTTAAAGATTTTAAATGCAAAAATAAACAAAACTTTTGAATTTTATCTTCCAGAAAGCAAAGATACAAGAATAATATTGGAGATTATAAAACTACAAAAAACAAATATAAAATATCCTAGAAAAGTAGGAATACCAGTAAAGAAACCTTTATAACTACAAAAAACACAAATTTTTTGAAAAAAAGTAGTTGACAAATAAATTCAGTTATGATAATATATATCTTGTCGATACGAAATCGTGTCGCAGGACAATTGAGATAAGAATAGAAGAAGCAATAATGTGTAAAAGATAAATAATAGTCAAGAGCTCTTGTTGTAAAACAAGATTCTCGTCAAGATAAAGGTGAAATTTAAATATATGTAAAATATATTGAATGAAGAGTTTGATCCTGGCTCAGGATGAAC
>ERZ772764.1957-NODE-1957-length-12499-cov-6.089360_pt1 | contig 12499 bp, 12 predicted proteins | sample MGYA00512163_ERZ772764 | MGnify/ENA primary metagenome ERZ772764 (study PRJEB29015, sample SAMEA2737903) | human oral metagenome | biome: human oral; feature: human-associated habitat; material: dental | place: China | collected 2094 ... | reverse complement strand
AGCAGGGCGGCTACACCTTGTGGCATGCCGATGTGCAATACGCGCCGACCGACCGAATCCGTTTGAGCCTGATTGGCAACAATCTTTCGGACAAGCGTTATTTTGAAAACAACGCCAACCGCAGCAACGGTGCCTATAACTTTTACGGTATGCCGCGCAATATCATGTTCAAACTGAACTGGCGGCTGTAATCCCTTAATCGGCAATCGGCAGGAGCAGGCCGGATGACAAAATCCTACCTGTACCTGCCGATTTTTTGTTTTCAGACGGCCTTTTTGTAGAAGGCCGTCTGAAAACGGCCGGTGTTTATTTGTCCAGCCGCTTCAATTGCTTGGCGGCATATTTGTTGCCTGCCTCGGCGGCACGGCGGTAGTAGCGGACGGCTTTTTTCAGACGGCCTGCGTCTTCATAGAGATCGCCGAGGTTGGATAATGCACGGATGCTGCCCGCGCGGGCGGCGAGTTTGTACCATTTTTTCGCCAGTTTTTTGCTGCGGCGCACGCCTTTGCCGTTGTAGTAGAGGAAGCCTAGGTTGTTGCAGGCGGTGGCATCGGCCTGCAGGGCGGCGCGGGCGGACCATTTGTAGGCTTTGGCATAGCTTCGGGGCAGACCGAGACCTTTATCGTATAGGTAGCCGAGGGCGCGTTGGGCTTCGGCGTGGCCGTTTTTGGCGGCGCGGCGGTAGAGCCGGCAAGCTGTCTGGATGTCTTTTTTGCCGCCGAGGCCTTTTCCATATAGATAACCGAGGCGGTAGGCGGCATCGGGGGCGTCACTGCTGCGTTGGGCGGCGGCGCGGGCGTACCACTTGCGGGCGCGGCGGTAGTCGGGTTTTTCGGCAAATTCGTATAGGCAGCCGAGGGCTTCCTGTGCTTCGGCGTGGCCGAGTTTGGCGGCACGGCGGTAATATTTTTCGGCTTTTTCGGGGTTTGGCTTGACACCGTAGCCGTACTGACGAGCGCGGCCGAGACCGAACCAGCCGTCGGGACAGCCTTTTTTGGCGAGTCGACGGTAGGTACGGTAGGCGGCGCGTGCTTCGGCAGGATCGGCGGTAAAAGAGGCACAATAGAGGTATTCGAGCAGGGCGGCGCGGTAGAGGAATTTAGGTTTCATGGTTTCTGCCTTTCTGGGGAGAGTCAGACGGCCTCTGTGTAGAACCGTTTACAAAATGTATTTGGTTTGTAGTGCGCTTTTTGAATACTTTTCCAGGAAGTTTTCCCGATAGCGGCTGAGTGTGCCGCGGTTGATGGCGGAGTATTGCTCGCCGGCTGTGCCGTCGTTTTCCCATTGGCAAATTAGGCAAACAGCGTAATCTGTTGGAGGACTGAGGGAATAAAACAAGCAGCAGGGGCAAGGGGATAAGGTTTGTTTTTCGTTGCCGCTTACTTGAAATTCGTTTTGAGTATAACGTTTTAATTCTTCGGCTAGGTATTTGTTGTTGAATATTTTACATTTATCCGCCAATCCGATCAGGGCGATGGGGCGGAAGAAATCTGTGTATTCGGTTAGGCTTTCGGCTTCATGGTTGGCGAGAAAGGATTTTAATTCGTGATCGAGGTCAAAGTCTTCAAACGAATACCAATAATCCAAAACCAGATTGAGCTTTTGTTCGTCAGAGAGTTGGCTGATTTCGTGTTCGGCCAGTTGGCGCATGGCTTGTTCGCGGTCTATTACCATGTGGTCAATCGCTTTGAGGTGTTTGATACTAGATAAATAGCATATAAGATCATAATTTCGTTGAAAATTGCGTTTTCAGGTAGCCTCAAGCACAGGCTACCTGAAAACGTTTGGCGGGCATTTGTTTTGCTACTGCCCTGATGCCGTTCGGGTTGATTTCTATAGTGGATTAAATTTAAATCAGGACAAGGCGGCGAGCCGCAGACAGTACAAATAGTACGGCAAGGCGAGCCAACGCTGTACTGGTTTAAATTTAATTCACTATACTTTTTCAGGTAGCTTGCTCGGCCAGCACGGCGGCGATGAGCTCTTGGGCGCCGTTGTCGGCCAGTTTCTTGGCGACGGCGCGACCGAGGGCATCGGCGTATTCACGCGGGGCTTGGGCTTCTTCGCGCAGGATGACGGAGCCGTCAGGATGGCCAACCAGGCCGTGCAGGGTAAGCTGGCCTTCTTGCTCGGTGCAGTAGGCGGCCAGCGGCACTTGGCAGCTGCCGCCCAGCGTGCGGGCAAGGGCGCGTTCGGCGGTAACGCAGGCGGCAGTTTGGGCGTGGTTCAGCGGGGCGAGCAGGGACAGCAGTTCGCTGCGGTGTGCGGCAATTTCGATGCCGAGCACGCCTTGGCCGGCGGCGGGCAGGCTGTCGGCGGGGGAGAGGGTGTGGCGGATGCGCTGCGTGAGGCCGAGGCGCTTGAGGCCGGCTTCGGCTAGGATGATGGCGGCGTAGTCGCCTCGGTCGAGCTTGGCAAGGCGGGTTTGCACGTTGCCGCGCAAAGGGGCTACCTGAAGCTGCGGGAAACGGGCGCGTAGCTGGGCTTCGCGGCGCAGGCTGGACGTGCCTACAATGGCGCTGGCGGGCAGGTCTTCAAGCCGCCGGTAGTCGTTGGAAACGAAGGCATCAAACGGGCTTTCTCGCTCGCAGATGGCGGCCAGGGCAAAGCCTTCGGGCAATACCATTGGCACGTCTTTGATGGAGTGCACGGCAAGATCGGCGCGGCCGTCGGATAGGGCTTGTTCGAGCTCTTTCACAAACAGGCCTTTGCCGCCGATTTTGGAGAGGGTTTTATCGAGAATGCGGTCGCCTTGGGTGGTGAGTCCGAGGATGGATACTTCGCAGCCGGGGTAGAGAGCGCGCAGGCGGGATTGGATGTGTTCGGCCTGCCACATGGCGAGGGCGCTTTCGCGGCTGGCGATAACAAGTTTTTGCGGGGTCATTTCAATTAGGAAAACGGAATGGCAAACGGCGGGCAGTCTATCATGAAATGGCGGCGTGTTTGTGGGCGTTTTGCACTGTCCGCTATATAATCCGGTTATTATGCAACCACTTCAGGCTACCTGAAAAATGAAACGCCATCCCCTGCTGATTCCGCTGTCGCAAGACCACCACCATTCGCTGGCCATGTGTGCCCGTATCCTGCGCAACCCTGCCTCAGACCACCGTGCCGATTTTGCCAAGCAGAAAGATGATTTGCTGGCACATTTTGCCGAGGAGGAAGCGCTGTTTGCGCCGTGGTGGGATAAATTGGCGCAACCGGAAATGCAACGGCGTTTTGAGGAAGAACATGCGCTGTTGCGCCAAATGCTGGCTGCGCCCGAGTTCGACAATCCCGATTGGATGAAGAGTTTTGCTGAAACCCTACGCGGCCATGCGCGTTTTGAAGAACGCGAGCTGTTTCAAGCATTTCAGGAAGTCTTAGGTGAAGAGGGAGAGGCTACCTGAAATATCGTGTGGCTTGCCCAGTAGGGTTTCAGGTAGCCTTTTGGTGGTTATATTATGTAGAAAAACAAGGGCAAACAGTCAATATGGCTGTTTGCCCTTTATTGTGCACCGATATGCGCTTAGGCTGCCGGTTGGTCGTGCAGAGTGGCTGCGTAGAAGGTGTTTTCCAACAGGGTGGCGATGGTCATCGGGCCTACGCCGCCGGGAACAGGGGTAATCATGGAAGCGCGTTCTTTGGCGGCTTCAAAATCCACATCACCACAGAGCGTACCGTCTGCCAACCGGTTGATGCCCACATCCACCACCACGGCGCCGGGTTTAATCCAGCTGCCCTGAATCAGCTTGGGTTTGCCCACGCCCACTACCACTACATCGGCTTCAGAAACTTCATGCTCCAAGTTTACGGTGAAGCGGTGGCATACGGTAACCGTGGCACCGGCCAGCAGCATTTCCAGCGCCTGCGGGCGGCCGACAATATTGGATGCACCCACAATCACCACTTTTTTGCCGCGCAGCTCCACGCCGTAAGTTTCCAATAAGGTCATCACGCCCTTAGGTGTGCATGGGCGTATCAGCGGCATTTTCACGGCCAAGCGGCCAACGTTGTAAGGGTGAAAGCCGTCCACGTCTTTATCCGGCTGAATGCGCTCGATTACCGACTGGCTGTTAATGTGTGCCGGCAAAGGTAGCTGCACCAAAATACCGTCCACATCAGGGGCGGCATTGAGTTCGTCAATCAGTTGCAGCAGCTCTTCTTCGGTAGTGGATGCTGCCAATTCGTAGGAACGGGAGTCGAAACTAGCCTTTTCACAGGCAATTTTTTTGTTGTTCACATACACAACACTGGCAGGATCACTGCCAACCAGCAAAACAGCCAAACACGGGGGGCGCAAGCCTTGTTTGCGCCGCTTGGCCACTTTGTCGGCAAGTTTCAGCAGACGTTCGTTAGCAACGGCTTTACCATCGAGAAGCTGGGCTGTCATAGGCTGTTCCTTTTCTGTCGGGTTGGGTGGGGAAGTAAAATGGATGGGCTGAATGGCTGCCTCGGATAAAAATTAGATCATGTATTAATCTATTGATAAAAAATAAAAACACTTCGTGCAGCAACATATGCTACAGCCGGCGATTTTGCTGAGGTTTCAACGATTGTTGGCTTGGCAATTATAGCATGTTGTTCATAACACTTTTAGGTTGGAAGAGGCTTTGGTCATGTAAACTTCTTATGCATATATGCACCGATGTTGTGTAAGCATATCTTCAATTAACATACTGTTATTTAGAATGAAACCATACAAACAAATTAAAACTGATATTTAATTTTGCATTACCTGCTTGACAGGGTAAAAGCAGTATGAGTAGAATTCGCCTTTCTTATCGGGGCGTAGCGCAGTCTGGTTAGCGCATCTGCTTTGGGAGCAGAGGGTCGTGAGTTCGAATCCCACCGCCCCGACCAAAGTTCTCCGAAAAATTGTGAACGACAGGATAGGTAGAGCGCCCGTAGCTCAACCGGATAGAGCACCCGCCTTCTAAGCGGGCGGTTACAGGTTCGATTCCTGTCGGGCGCGCCATAAAAGTTTTATGGTGGCTGTAGCTCAGTTGGTAGAGCCCCGGATTGTGATTCCGGTTGTCGTGGGTTCGAGCCCCATCAGCCACCCCAAATTGAAACCCGTATGCTTCGGCATACGGGTTTTTTGTATCCCAAAGCTTATCTGCAAGCCATTGAATCTTCTTTTTCAGGTAGCCTGTGTTAACGGTGTGAAATATTGCACACATACCAAGCTAGTCACCACGCCCTACTCAGCAAATGCTTGCTTACGCTGTATTTTGCCGATATAATGCCGCGTTTTCCACCCCTTGCCCGCTGTTTCCGCATGACGGCGGGCTGTATTTAGCCATAAGGAGATAACATGCGTCATTACGAGATTGTATTTATCGTTCATCCCGACCAGAGCGAGCAAGTGCCCGCTATGGTTGAACGTTACAAAACCCTGATTACCGAGTCTGGCGGCCACATTCACCGCTTGGAAGACTGGGGTCGCCGCCAATTGGCCTACCCCATCAACAAGCTGCACAAAGCACACTACGTGCTGATGAATATCGAGTGCACCCCGGCTGCCATCGAAGAGCTGGAAACCGGTTTCCGCTTCAACGACGCCGTATTGCGCCACCTGACTATCAAAATGGATGAAGCCGTTACTGAAGCTTCTCCCATGATGAAGGAAGAAAAATCCAAAAACCTGCTGAACGGCCAGCCTCAGGAAGAAGCTGCTGCCGAAGCCTAAGCGTGAGATTTTGAACAATACTGTAAGCCTTACCGCCCGCATCAAAGATGCCGACACCTTGCGCTACACCCCGGCCGGCATAGCCGTATTGGGATTGATGCTAGAGCATGAATCGTGGCAGACAGAAGCAGGCGAACCCTATCTCGCCCGGTTTGAACTCCAGGCGAAATTAATCGGCGAACAGGCAAAACTCTGGCAATACAAAGCAGGCAGTATGGTGGATATATCCGGATTTCTTGCAGCTTACAGCCAAAAATACCGTCGCCCCATATTGCATATACAGACAATTATTGAAAATAAAGGTTGAATGAGATGGCTCGTCAAACATTTAAACGTAGAAAATTCTGCCGCTTTACCGCAGAAGGCATCAAACAAGTAGATTACAAATCAGTTGATTTGCTGAAAGATTTCATTTCTGAAAACGGCAAAATCATCCCTGCCCGCATCACCGGCACCAAAGCTCACTATCAGCGCCAGCTGTCTGTGGCCGTAAAACGCGCCCGTTTCCTGGCTCTGCTGCCCTACACCGACCAACACAAATAATTAACGGAGAATTTATATTATGCAAATCATTCTGTTAGAAAAAATTGGCGGCTTGGGCAATCTGGGCGATGTAGTAACCGTAAAAAACGGCTATGCCCGCAACTTCCTGATTCCGCAAGGTAAAGCCAAACGCGCAACCGAAGCTGCCTTGGCCGATTTCGAAGCCCGCCGTGCCGAACTCGAAGCTCGTCAGGCCGCAATCCTGGCCGATGCACAAGCTCGTCAGGCCAAATTGGAAGGCCAATCCATCACCATCGCTCAAAAAGCTGGTGTGGACGGCCGTCTGTTCGGTTCTGTAACCAACGCCGACATCGCTGAAGCTATCCGTGCATTTGGTGTAGAAGCTGCTAAAGCTAACGTACGCCTGCCCAATGGCCCGTTCAAAGCAGTTGGCGAATACGAAATCGAAATCGCCCTGCATACCGATGCCGTGGCTAATATTACTGTGGTTGTTGTACCGACCGCGGAATAAACCTACGCTGTTGTCTGCAGCACCCAAAAGGCTACCTGAATATTTCAGGTAGCCTTTTTCCCATTATGGCTGAGCCATCATCTGCCCATGTAAACAGCAAATGGTGGACGTTGCACTAGAACAACTCAACTTGGTATCACAAGAAGGGCTCTAGTTACATAATCATCCAAATAAAAACAATACAAGCCCACCATCTTGTACCATACCTTTTCGGATAACTATAGTTTGAATCTTAACTACGCTACAACCAGCCCTTCAAATAGCCGCTTATATAGCAGCGAATGCTATTTCCTTTCTCCCACTTTCTCCGTTAAAACCGTACCGGCAAGGTAGTCGTAGAGAAATTGGCGGGAGGGGTGGATAAGGGCAAAGCCGATGGGCAATATCCACCACGCCAATGCCATGCCGGCCACGGTTTGGGGCGGCAGAGGGGTGAGTTGGCGTAGGATGCCGAATGAGGCGAGCGGTAGTAGTAAAAGCAGCACAGTAGCCCAGATGAAACGCAGATGTAGTTGGCGCAGGCTGGGGCGGTTGCCGGCGGGGGTTTGCAGCTGCAGCCGCCACACTTTCATCGGCAGGGTTTGCCCGCGCGGGCTGTGCCAGCAAAGGCGGAAATAGCCCCACCACACAGCGAGGATGATCAGTGCTACGGCCGTTTCGGCCAGCAGCGGCACAGTATGCAACGCCATATTAGCGGCGGCGGCAGGGATAAAGGCCACGCAGGTTACGGCGGCCAGCAGCAAGGCTTCGTAGCACAGGGCGGCGAAACGGCGGCGGAAAGAGGCGGGGGCGGGAGTGCTCATGCGAAGTGTTGTTGGCAAAAAGAATGAATGGTTTGGCTGTGTTGCCGGAGGCTACCTGAAAACGGGTCGATCACCAAATCGGCGGGCAGTTTACGCAGCCAGGTGAGCTGGCGCTTGGCGAGCTGGCGGGTGGCGGCAATGCCTTGGGCGATGAAGGTGTTGCGGTCGGTTTCGCCTTGCAGGTGCGCCCAGGCTTGGCGGTAACCCACGCAGCGCACGGCGGGGTAGTCGGGATTGAGCTCGGGATATTGCACTTGCAGTTGGCGTACTTCTTCGAGGAAGCCTTGCTCCAACATGGCGTGGAAGCGTTGTTCGATATTGCGGTGCAGCCGTTCGCGCTGCGCCGGAATCAGGGCGATGCTGCGCAGGGAGAGCATTGGCGTGGCGCCGGGCTGTTCGGCAAAGTGTTGGCTGAGCGGCCGACCGGTGAGCAGCCACACTTCCAATGCGCGTTCGATGCGCTGGCTGTCGCCGGGCTTGAGGCGGTCGGCGGTAGCGGGGTCGGCCTGTTGCAGTTGGGCATAGAGATGAGGCAGGCCGTGTTGCTGTTTTTGCTCTTGCAGTTGGCGGCGGATTTCAGGATTGGCGGCGGGCAGGCTGTTGAGGCCGTTGACGAGGGCGTGGTAGTACATCATGGTGCCGCCCACAATCAGCGGCAGGCGGCCGCGCGCGTGGATTTCGCGGCACAGGCGCAGGCAGTCAGCCAAAAAATTGGCCACGCTGTAGCTTTGCGGCGGGTTGATGATGTCGATGAGGTGGTGCGGCACGGCAGCGCGCTCGGCGGGAGTGGGCTTGGCGGTGCCGATATCCATACCGCGGTAAATCAGCGCGGAATCGAGGCTGACGATTTCCAGCGGCAGCTTTTCGGCCAAGGCAAGCGCGAGCGCGGTTTTGCCGGCAGCGGTGGGGCCGAGCAAGGCGAGTGCCGGTGGCGGAGTGGATTGCGGCATGAGGCTACCTGAAAAAGAAATCAATATTCCGGCTTTATGTTTCAGGTAACCTGTGGCCACACAAAAGGCTACCTGAAACATAAAGCCACACGGCGCGGCATTCTATCAGCCGCATGATAAAAAACAAAATATAGGGAATTAAAATAAGAAGGCCACTTCGTTGCCCCGCCCTACCCTGCCCCGCCTTTCAGGCTACCTGAAAATCAGGTAGAGTTCGGCCTAACGTAATTCCCCCATAATTTATCCATTACACCACATGAAACACAGCCAATTTCACCGCATCGGCATCGTCACCCGCCCCAACACCCCGCAATTAGGGGAAACCCTGAGCGAGCTGGTGGCCTTCTTTCTGGAAAACAGCATCGAAGTGTTGCTAGACGAAGAATGCGGCAACGATTTGTCTGCTAACCCGCTGGCCGAAAACTGCCGACGGGTAGCCAAAGAAAACATGGGCACTTGCTGCGATTTGGTGCTGGTGCTCGGCGGCGACGGCACCTTTTTATCCGTAGCCCGCCAGCTTGCCCCCTACCGCATCCCTATTATGGGCGTGCATTTGGGGCATTTAGGCTTCCTCACCCAAGTGCCGCGCCAAAACATGATTGCCGACATTTCGCGCATGCTCGCCGGCCAATACCTGCCCGAAGAGCGCATCATGCTCGAATGCACCGTGCAGCGCCACGACGAATCCGACTGCACCGCGCTGGCTCTCAATGAAGTCGTCATCAGCCGTGGCGGCTTGGGGCAGATGATTGAATTCGAAGTATTTATCAACCAAGAATTCGTCTATACCCAACGCTCCGACGGGCTGATTGTATCCACCCCCACCGGCTCCACCGCCTACGCCCTGGCCGCCGGCGGGCCGATTCTGCAATCCACCCTACGCGCCCTCACACTCGTGCCCATCTGCCCGCAATCCATGACCAACCGCCCCATCGTGGTGCCCGACAGCTGCGAAATCGAAATCCTCATCACCAAAGCCGACAACGCCCGCGTGCATTGCGACGGCCAATCCCACATCGACCTGCACAGTATGAACCGGCTCACCATCCGCCGCTACCGCAACACCCTGCGCGTGCTGCACCCCACCAACTACCAATACTACAAAACCCTGCGCCAAAAACTGCATTGGGGCGAGCAGCTGGTTTAGCAGACAGAGGCTACCTGAAAACAGTTTTGATAAAGGTGCGGATAGTAAAAATGAAACCAGCCGGGCTCATACCCGGCTTTTGGTTTTTCAGGTAGCCTTTCCACCTTGGAATCCGCCATGTGTAAATACCAGACAATTCAAATTAAAAAGGCTACCTGAAATTTTTAGCTTCACTTTCAGGTAGCCTTTCCAAACAATAAATAACCAGGGCAACCGCATGGGCAATCCACCTTAGCCCATATCGGCAAGCAGGGGAAGGCAAGCCAACACTGTAGGAAATAAAGTGTCCCGACTATAGCTGTTTCAGCTAGCCTCTTTGCCGCCTGATGCCTTGCTATGCGTATCCGCCCACTCAATCAATGCCTGGCGCAAGTCTTCTAAGCCCAGGCTTTGGGTAACGGAAAGGCGCACGGCGGCGATTTGGCCGCTTTTGCTGCGTAGGATGCCGGGCTGTTGCTGTTCGGCGGGCAGGAGGTCGATTTTGTTATACAGCAAGAGCTGCGGCACCTCGGCCGCGCCGATTTCGGCCAGCACGCGGTTGACGTCTTCCATGCGCTGCTCACAGTCGGGCTGGGAAACGTCGGCCACATGGAGCAATACGTCGGCTTGGGCGGTTTCCTCCAGCGTGGCGGAGAAGGCGGCCACCAGGCGGTGCGGCAGGTCGCGCACGAAGCCGACGGTGTCGGTGAGGATGATGCTGTGCTCGCGGTCGAGATACAGGCGGCGGGCGGTGGTGTCGAGCGTGGCGAAGAGCTGGTCTTTGGCCAACACGTCGGCTTTGGTGAGGCGGTTGAACAGGCTGGATTTGCCGGTGTTGGTGTAGCCCACCAGGGCGAAAGTGGGCAGGCTTCCCTGCTGGCGGGCTTTGCGGCGGGTGGCACGCTGGCGGCGCACGTCGGCAAGACGTTTTTTCAGGGTGGTGATTTTTTGGGCGATTAGGCGGCGGTCGGTTTCGAGCTGGGTTTCGCCCGGACCTTTGAGGCCGATGCCGCCTTTTTGGCTTTGCAGGTGGCCGTAGCCGCGCACCAGGCGGCCGGAGAGGTGGGTGAGCTGCGCCAGCTCCACTTGCAGGCGGCCTTCCTGGCTTTGCGCGCGCTGGGCGAAAATGGCAAGAATCAGCCCCACGCGGTCGAGCACGCGGCATTGCAGCTTCTCTTCGAGGTTGCGCTCCTGCGTGGGCGTGAGCTCGTGGTTGAACACGGCCAATTCGATATTGTGTGCCTGCACTTCTGCCGCCAGCTCCTCGGCTTTGCCTGTGCCCACAAACAATGCGCCGCTGGGGCGGTCGCGGCGGGCGGTGGAAACGTGCACCAACTCCCCGCCGCCGGCACGCACCAGCTCGGCGGCTTCGTCCAACACGTTTTGAAAAGTGCGGGCGCGCTGCTCGTTGCTGCCGGAGAAACTGTCGGCCAGCATCACGCCCACCAGCAATACACGCTCGGGGCGGCTGAGGGATTTGTCGGGCTGGAAAGGAGGTCGGCGCGGCATGGCATCAGGCGGAATGGATTGAAGATGCGGCATTATAGCGCATGAGTAGCCAGTATTTTCAGGTAGCCTCAAGCGGAGTGAGGCTACCTGAAAGCTTGGAATGGCTGGGAAGTACTTAGAACGTGTGCCGCATACACCTAACCTATGTATTAGGGTACGCTTGCTGTAGGTTGGTCAACCCAACTGCTCGTTCATGTGGTATTCGTAGTTATGATGTTAATTATTTACCATCATCAGTTGTGGCAAACCTTTGTTGCCATCTCTTGTATATCTGTATTGTTAATAATAGGTAAATACATTCGCAAGTCAATTTTCCCGGGGTTTCCAGTATCTTCAACTTTGGCTGAACCGTTAAATATAACTGCTCGACTTGGTACGTATTTGTTTTCAAATCAGTTTATTCTATAGCTTGAATATACTCTGTTGTAGTACCAAACCTTTCTAGTTCCATCATACATGACTAGGGGTTTACTTGTAATAAATACAGAGAATACGTCGGCATCTTGGTCAAAATAATTACTTGAATCACTATCTAATAGTAGAACTCTTCTGGAAAACATAAAATTTTGATTTAGTCCGCCCGCAATATCACTTTCAATCGAGCCTTTGTATCTTCCATTATCAATTTTATATAGTTCTGTATATTTCTCACTTAACATCTCTTGGAAAAATTTCATGCGGTCATGTTCACTCTGACGGAGTCCGTCTAAATCAGCCCATAAGGTTCCAGAAAGCAGAATAGAGCATATAAAAAATAATAGATTTTTCATAATTTTCTCTAGTTATTAAGATTGGAAAAAGCTAAGTTATTAGCTGTCTGATACAGTTAATTTACCTTGTATTTGCGTAATAAAACTATTCTAATCATACTCTAGCTGTAATAAAAAAGCAGCCTGCGTTGTTCTTTATCCTTGTAGTAAATACAAAAGACTACCTGAAATTTCAGGCAGCCTTTTATTTGCCACAGATCTGGCTTACTTGCCCTTGCCCAGTTTCGGCAACACCGAGCCTTCGCCCAGCGAGAGCAGGCCGCTGTCGGCGTAGATGCCGAGTTTGGTGCGAGTGTCGGTAATGTCGAGGTTGCGCATGGTGAGCTGGCCGATGCGGTCGAGCGGGGTGAAGGCGGCGTTTTCCACTTTTTCCATGCTCAGGCGTTCCGGCGCGTAGGTGAGGTTGGGCGATTCGGTGTTCAGAATCGAGTAGTCGTTGCCGCGGCGCAGTTCCAGCGTTACTTCGCCGGTGATGGCTTTGGCCACCCAGCGTTGCGCCGTTTCGCGCAGCATCAGGGCTTGGCTGTCGAACCAGCGGCCTTGATACAGCAGGCGGCCGAGGCGCAGGCCGTTGATGCGGTATTGCTCGATGGTGTCTTCGTTGTGGATGCCGGTCACCAAGCGTTCGTAGGCAATGTGCAGCAGCGCCATGCCC
>ERZ772764.1952-NODE-1952-length-12508-cov-6.844455_pt1 | contig 12508 bp, 9 predicted proteins | sample MGYA00512163_ERZ772764 | MGnify/ENA primary metagenome ERZ772764 (study PRJEB29015, sample SAMEA2737903) | human oral metagenome | biome: human oral; feature: human-associated habitat; material: dental | place: China | collected 2094 ... | reverse complement strand
ACAGGAAACGACAGGATCGCGTCCTGATCGCAACGAGCGACACCAATACGTGCCTTTCCGACGTCGAAGGCGAGTCGCACTCCGGTCCGGAAGCCTGCCGGAGCCGGTTGGGCTGATGAGTCTGTCACGTGATCTGCTCAGGAGTCCGGGGCGAGCTCGCCGAATCACGCCTTGATCTGGTCGGCGACGGCCCGCAGCGCCTCGTCCAGTGCCTCGGGGTTCTGCCCGCCGCCCTGGGCCAGGTCGTCCTTGCCTCCGCCTCCGCCGCCCAGCACCTGAGCCGCGGTACGCACCAGCGCGCCGGCACGAATGCCCTGGTCCCGAGCACCACCGTTGGTGGCGACCACCACTACCGGGCGCGAGTTCAGGACCGCGCCGACGGCGACGACGGCGGGTTCGGAGTCACCGAGCCGGCTGCGGGCGTCCAGGGCCAGAGAACGGACGGCGTCGGCCGAGCCGACGGAGCCGAGGTTGGCCGAGGCCAGCCGTACCACGCCCACGCGCACGGCGTCGGAGACGACGTCGGCCGTGCGTGCTGCCAGTGCCGCCTGCTCAGCGGCAGCGAGACGCTTCTCGGCGTCCTTCAGCCGAGTCATGAGTCCTTCGACACGCTCGGGCAGGTCCTCGGGACGGCCCCCAACCATCGTGGAGAGCTGGGAGACCAGCGCGTGCTCCTTGGCCTGGTAGCCGTAGGCGCCATCGCCGACGAGCGCGTCAATGCGACGCACGCCCGAACCAATCGAGGACTCGCCCACCACCGCGATACGGCCGATGTGTCCCGTGGTGGGCACGTGGGTCCCGGCGCACAGCTCCTTGGACCAGTCACCGCCGATGGAGACGACCCGCACCTCCTTGCCGTACTTCTCACCGAACAGGGCCATGGCACCCGCGGCTCGGGCGGCGTCGATGTCCATGACCTCGTCGGTGACGGCCAGGTCCTCGGAGAGCCTGGCGTTGACCCGCTCCTCGATGCCGGCGACCTGGTCACCGGCCAGGGCCGAGCCGTGGCGGAAGTCGAAGCGCATGCGGGAGGGGGAGTTCTCGCTGCCGGCCTGGGTGGCGTTGTCTGAGACGATCTCGTGGAGTGCCTTGTGGACCATGTGGGTGGAGGTGTGAGCCCGCGCGATCGCCAGGCGGCGGGCCACGTCGATCTGGGCGAAGGCCTTCTCCCCCACGGCGATCGCCCCCTCGGTCAGGGTGCCGCGGTGGACGTGCAGTCCCTTGACGGGGGCCTGGACGTCATTGACCTCGACGGTGCCACCGTCGGCCAGTCGGATCGTGCCCTGGTCGGCAAGCTGACCACCCATCTCGGCATAGAAGGGGGTGCGGTCCAGGATGACCTCGACCTCGGCCGGGGCGGTGACGACGCTCTGCGGAACGCCGTCAACCAGCACACCGGCAACGGTGGCCTCGGCGGAGGACTCGGTGTAGCCCAGGAAGGTCGAGCCGCCGCCCATCTCCTTCTCCAGCTCGCGGAAGACGCGGATGTCGGCGTGCCCGGTCTTCTTGGCGCGGGCGTCGGCGCGGGCGCGCTCCTTCTGCTCGTTCATGAGGCTGCGGAAGGCGCTCTCGTCGACGTCGACTCCCTGCTCGGCCGCCATCTCCAGGGTGAGGTCAATGGGGAAGCCGTAGGTGTCGTGCAGCTCGAAGGCGCTCTTGCCGGACACCAGTGGACGACCGGTCCTGCCGGCGTCCTTCTTGGCGGTGGCCACAGCGGTGTCCAGGATCGTGGTGCCAGCTGCCAGGGTACGACGGAAGGCGTCCTCCTCACCGTAGGCGACCTCGGAGATGGTGTGCCAGCCGGTCTCCAGCTCGGGGTAGGAGGCCTTCATGGCGTCCTTCGAGGCGGTCAGCAGCGTGGGCATAGCGGCCTCGTCGACGCCGAGCAGCCGCATGGAGCGCACCGCACGGCGGATGAGTCGGCGCAGGACGTAACCGCGTCCGTCGTTGCCGGGGCGCACGCCGTCGGAGATGAGCATGAGCGCCGAGCGCACGTGGTCGGCCACGACTCGCATGCGCACGTCGTCATGGTGGGCCTCGCCGGCCTCGGGGCCGGCGGCGCCGCGACCGTAGACCTTGCCGGAGAGCTCCTCGGCGGCCTTGATGACGGGGAGGACCTCGTCGATCTCATACATGTTGGGCTTGTCCTGCATGATGAAGGCGAGGCGCTCCAGACCGGCACCGGTGTCGATGGCCGTCTGGTCGAGCTTGCCCAGGAGCTCGAAGTCGTGTCCCTTGCCCTCTCCGCGCAGGAACTCGTCGAAGACGAGGTTCCAGATCTCCAGAAAGCGGTCGCCCTGGGTGTCGACGGCGGGACCGCCGTCGGGTCCGTAGGCGGGGCCGCGGTCGTAGTGGATCTCGCAGCAGGAACCGGCCGGTCCGGGCTGCCCGGTCGACCAGGAGATGTCCTTGAAGGGGAGCAGCTGGATGCGCTCGGCGGGAACACCGATCTCGCGGGTCCAGTAGTCGAGGGAGACCTGGTCCTCCTCCCAGATCGTCATCCACAGCCGGTCCCCGTCCAGGCCGTACCCGCCCTCGTCCCGGCTGCCGGTCAGCAGGTCCCAGGCGTAGTCGATCGCCCCCTCCTTGAAGTAGTCCCCGAAGGAGAAGTTGCCGTTCATCTGGAAGAACGTGCCGTGCCGGGTGGTCTTCCCCACATTGTCGATGTCGTTGGTGCGGATGCACTTCTGCACGCTGGCGGCCCGGGGCCAGGGGGCGGGCTCGGCCCCCAGGATGTAGGGGATGAAGGGCACCATGCCGGCGACCGTGAAGAGGATCGAGGGCTCGGGGGAGATGAGCGAGACCGAGGGCCGCACCTCGTGGTCGTGCGCGGCGAAGTAGTCCAGCCAGCGTGAGCGGATCTCGGAGGTTCGCATGCTCGTCCTGTTCGTGGGTGGGGACCCGGTCCGGGGCCGGGTGCGGTGGTGACTGGTTGATCAGGCCGGGGTGAGCGTACCCCGGAACGCCGGGCGCCCCGAACCGACAGAGGTCCGGGGCGCTCCAGGCGCTGGGCACGAGGCGCTCAGCGGGAGTAGTACTCGACGACCATCTGCACGTCGCAGATCACGGGGACCTCCTCGCGCCTGGGGCGGCGCACCAGGGTGGCGGAGAGCTTCTCCAGCTCGACCGTGAGGTAGTCCGGCACCGGAGGCAGGACGTCACGGTGGGCGCCGGCGGCAGCCGCCAGGAAGGGGACCATGACCTGGGAGCGGGGGCGGACCTGGATGGTCTGGCCGGGGCGCACCCGGAAGGAGGGGCGGTCCACGACCTTGCCGTCCACCATAATGTGGCGGTGGACCACGTCCTGGCGGGCCTGGGCGATGGTGCGGGCGAAGCCGGAGCGCAGGACCAGGGCGTCCAGGCGCATCTCGAGCAGCTCGACCAGCGACTCGCCGGTCAGGCCCTTCTCGCGGCGGGCCTCCTGGAAGACGCGCTGGAGCTGGGCCTCGCGGATGCCGTACTGGGCGCGCAGGCGCTGCTTCTCCTTGAGGCGGACGGCGTAGTCGGACTCGGCCCGGCGGCGGGCCCGGCCGTGCTCGCCGGGGCCGTAGGGGCGGCGCTCGAAGTACTTCACGGCCTTGGGGGTCAGCGGGATGCCCAGGGCGCGGGAGAGGCGCACCTGACGGCGGGAGCGGGAGGAGCTCATGGTTCTCTTTCCTGTCGGAGGGTGCTCGCGCGCCGACGTCTGCCGGCGCGGGGTCAGCCGCGTACGGGCCGGGACCCCAGGAGCACCCGGGCGGACTGGGCCCGGGTAACCCGAGCACTCTAGCCCGAGCGGAGGATGGCGCGCACGCTGGCGACCCGGCGTGTGAGGCGCTCCTCAAAGCCGTTGGTGGTGGGGCGGTAGTACTCGGTACCGGCCAGGTCCTCGGGCAGGTAGCGCTGGGGCGCCACGTGGTGGGGGTAGTCGTGGGCGTAGCGGTACCCCGTCCCGTGCCCCACCTCCTGGGCCCCGGCGTAGTGGGCGTCACGCAGGTGCGCGGGCACCGCCCCGCCCCTGCCGGCCCGCACGTCCGCCAGGGCCTCCAGTATGCCCGTGGTCACCGCGTTGGACTTGGGGGCGGTGGCCACGGCCAGGGCGGCCTCGGCCAGGACCAGCTGGGACTCGGGCATACCGATCAGGGCCACGGCCTGCTGGGCGGCGACGGCGGTGGCCAGCACGGTGGGGTCGGCCAGCCCCACGTCCTCGGCGGCCTGGATGACAATGCGCCGGGCGATAAAGCGCGGGTCCTCCCCCGCGGCGACCATGCGGGCCAGGTAGTGCAGGGTGGCGTCGGGGTCGGAGCCCCGCATGGACTTGATAAAGGCGCTGGCCACGTCATAGTGCTGGTCACCGGCACGGTCGTAGCGCACGGCGGCCACGTCCACGGCGGCCTCGACGTCCTGCACCGTGATGACGCCCGCCTGCGCGCCCGGCCGGGCCTCCTGGTCCCCGGGCCCGTCCTCCCCCGGTCCCGCGGCCCTGCCGGGTGCCCCGGCGCGGGCCTCCAGCACGCTGGCGGCGGCGGCCTCCAGGACGGTCAGCGCCTTGCGGGCGTCCGACCCGGCCAGGCGCACCACCTGGTCACGGGCCTGGTCGCTTAAGACCACCGAGCCGCCCAGGCCCCGCTCGTCGGCCACCGCGCGCTCCAGGAGCCGGGCGACGTCGTCGGGCCCGAGCGGGTGGAGGGTCAGCAGCAGGGAGCGGCTCAGCAGGGGGGAGACCACGGAGAAGGCGGGGTTCTCGGTGGTGGCCGCGATGAGCGTGACCCAGCGGTTCTCCACGCTGGGCAGCAGGGCGTCCTGCTGGGAGCGGGAGAAGCGGTGGACCTCGTCAATGAACAGGACCGTCTCCTGGCCGCCGGCGGCCAGACGGTGCCTGGCGTCGCCGACGACGGCGCGCACGTCCTTGACGCCCGCGGTCACGGCCGAGAGCTCCACGAAGCGTCGTCCGCTGCCACGCGCCACCAGGTAGGCCAGCGTGGTCTTCCCGGTGCCGGGAGGTCCCCACAGGACCACCGAGGACACCCCGGCCCCGCCCCGGCCGCTGAGGACGGGGGCCTCCACCAGGCGGCGCAGCGGGGAGCCGGGGGCCAGCAGGTGGTCCTGCCCCAGGACCTCCTCCAGGCTGCGCGGCCTCATGCGCACGGCCAGCGGGGCGTGGGTGTCCACGGGCAGGCCGGCCTCGTCCGTCCCGACGGCGTCAAACAGGTCCATGGCCCGACCCTAGCGCGAGGCGGCGACAAGGGCGTCGGCCCCTCCGTCCCCGGGAGAGGTCGCGGTAAGGAGCAGTGCGACACACGTGGGACAATGGCTGCATGCTGCAGTGGCTCGCTCGACATGTCATTAAGGACGCCTGGATCGTGGTGGGGGCCTGGGCCGCCGTCGCCCTGGTGTGCCTCCTTCTAGCCGGCACGGGGCTGGGCGGCAGGAACCTGTTCGAGCGCCTGAGCCCCGGCGACGCCGCCGTGGAGGGCACACAGAGCGCCCAGGGGCAGCAGGTCCTGGACACCCTGTCGGGTGACGGCACGACGGTGAACCTGCTCATTACCGGGGTGGACATCTCCACCCCCGCCCAGCGGGAGGCGGTGAGCGCCGCCCTGGCCGACGCCCACAAGGACCTGCGCACCATGGTCGGCGACGGGAACGTCCTGGATCCCTTCGTGGTCCCCGGGGGCCTGTCGGAGGCGGCCGCCCAGGTGCTGGCAGCCAAGGACCTGGACGGCTTCCTCATGATCGTGACCGTGGACCCCAACGGCTCCACCGTGCTGTCCAGGAAGGACCGGGGCTACCAGGACTACATCAAGCAGCGTGACGCCCTCGTCTCCCGGGTGGAGGCCCGCCTGGCCCAGGTACCCGACAGCCTCACCGACGTGGACGCGCGGGCGGCGGGCATTGTCTCGGACCACCGGCTGACGGACGCCGCCGTCAACGACCAGGTGGAGCGTGACCTCCTGCACGGCGAGGCCGTCTCCCTGCCGCTGGCCCTGCTGGTCATGGTGCTGGTCTTCGGCGGCTTCCTGGCGGCGGGGATGCCCCTGATCGGGGCCCTGGCCTCGATCGCCTCGACCCTGGGGGTCCTGTGGGCGCTCAGCCTGGGGACGGACCTGCAGTCCTTCGTGGTCAATATCGTCAGCGTCATCGGCCTGGGGCTGTCCATCGACTACGGCCTGCTCATTACCTCCCGCTACCGGGAGGAGCTGGCCCGGGCCCACGCGGAGTCCCAGATGGCGCCCAGGGGCCAGGGGCGCAGGCAGCGGGCGGGGCGACGCGACCCGGTCATTGTGGACTGCATGACCACGACCCTGCGGACCGCCGGGCGCACCGTCCTCTTCTCCGCCCTGACCGTGGCCGTCTCCATGCTGGGGCTGCTGGTCATGGGGACCTCGATCCTGTACAACATCGGCCTGGCCGGCCTGGCGGTGGTCCTGCTGTCCGTGGCGGCGGCCCTGACCCTGGTGCCCGCCGTCCTGGTCATCTTCGGCCGCCGGATGGTGGGCCCCTCGGTCCTCCAGCGCGTCCCGGGGCTGGGCGCCCTCCAGCGTCGGCTCGGTGACGTCACCAGCCACGACGGCGTCTTCGCGGCCCTGGCACAGCGGGTCCACGCCCGCCCGTGGTACGTCCTGGCCGGGTGCCTGACCTTCCTGGTGGTCCTGTGCCTGCCCCTGGGCGGGCTCCACCTGCTGTCCTCCACCACCGAGCTCCTGCCCGAGGACTCCAGCCAGCGTGAGTACCTCGAGGAGCTGTCGAGGAACTACCCCTCGGCAGCCCAGCAGGACGCGACCCTCATTATGGCGGGCACGGGCGAGTCGGTCACCACCTTTATCAACACCGAGGTCGCCACCGCCCCCGGGGTGACCTCGGTGCTGCGCTCGGCCACGGCCGGGCAGTACACGGTGGTCTACCTGGATCTGGAGGGGGATCCCTCCTCCCGGACGGCGGAGGCGGCGGTCAGCGCCCTGCGGGCCCTGAACCCCCCCTACCAGACGTGGGTGACCGGCCAGGCGGCCACCCAGCTGGACTTCCGTGAGACGATCTTCTCAGGTCTGCCCTGGGCGCTGGGCCTGATCGTGGTGTCCACCTTCGTCCTGCTGTTCCTCATGACCGGCTCGGTGCTGGTCCCCCTCAAGGCCCTGGTGGTCAACGCCCTGTCCCTGGCCGCCTCCCTGGGGGTGCTGGCGTGGATCTTCCAGGGCGGGCACGGGGCCCGGCTCCTGGGCTTCACGCCGGTGGGCGGGGTGGAGACCTACGTCCTGGTCACCGCCCTGGGGGTGGGCTTCGGCCTGGCCATGGACTACGAGGTCTTCCTGCTGGCCCGGGTCAAGGAGTACTGGGACGAGGGCGAGGGCAACGACGCCGCCGTGGAGAAGGGCCTCCAGCGCTCGGGACGGGTCGTCACCAGCGCGGCCCTCATTATGGTGACGGTGTTCCTGGGCTTTGTCACCGGCGACATGCTGGTCATTAAGGAGCTGGGGGTCGCCATGGCCGTCATCGTGGCCCTGGACGCCACGGTGGTGCGCATGCTCCTGGTCCCGGCGACCATGACCCTGCTGGGCCACTGGAACTGGTGGGCGCCGGCGCGCCTGACCAGTCTCTACGAGAGGTACGGGATCCGGGAATAGCCCCCACCCGGGCAGACGGCGAAGGCCCCGGCTGACGTCGACCCCGGCCCACCGGTCCCGGGGGGTGCCCGACATGATCGCCTACGTCAACGTCGGCTCCCAGGCCCGGCCCACCGGTCCCGGGGCGCCCGCCCAGGTCCTCACCGGTCCTCACCCCGGCCGGCGTCGGGGGCCGGTCCGTCCGTCCCGTCCCGCTCGGGCCGGGACGGGACGGCGTGGGCCGCTCAGATGACGGAGGTGTCCCCCGCCCCGGCCCGCAGGATCTCGGGGGCGTCCTCGGTGAGGTCGATGACGGTGGTGGGCTCGGTGGAGCCGACGGGTCCCTCGATGACCACGTCAATGAGGTGTCCCAGCGCCTCCTCGATCTCCCACCCACTGGACTCGGGCTCGGTGTTGCCCGGGCGGATAAAGGTCGAGGACAGCACCGGGGCGCCGAACTCGGTCACCAGGGCCTGGGTGATGGCGTGGTCGGGGATCCGCAGGCCCAGGGTGTGCCGCTTGGGGTTGAGGGTCATACGGGGCACCTCCTTGGTGCCCTTGAGGATGAAGGTGTAGGGACCCGGCGTCAGGCGCTTAATGAGGCGGAAGGCGTTGTTGCCCACGATGGCCAGGGAGCCGGCCTGGGCGAAGCTGGCGCAGACGAAGGTGAAGTTGTGCTTGCTGTCGAGCTGGCGGATGGCCCGGATCCGGTCCAGCCCCTCCTTGTTCGCCGGAGCGCAGGCCAGGGCGTAGCCAGAGTCTGTGGGGTAGGCGATGAGCCCGCCGTCACGCAGGGTGTCTACCACCTTGCTGACGAGGCGGGCCTGGGGGTTGAGGGGATGGATCTCGATGTAGCGCGACATGCTCGTATTGTGCCCTGACACCCTGCGTCCGTCGGTCCGACGCACTGGCGGGGGCCGCCTCAGTCCCCGAGCGCGGCGACGGCGCCCGCAGCGCAGCCACAGCCTGATGAGCAGCTTCTCACGGGAGGTAAAGCGGTAGTAGATCGACCCCGTGGGCGCCCCGGCGGTCCGGGCGACCTGCATCACCGTGACATTGTGCCCGTGCTCCAGGAGCACCTGGGCGGCAGGCCGATCCCCCGCCGCCTGCCCCTGGTGCTGGGAGGGGTCGGCGACGCCCTGCTCTACCTCGTCGTCTACTCGGTCGCGTTCCGCTTTGCCAGGGCGGCCCTGAGCGACCCGCCGGGCTGGACGCCCGCCCAGGGCATGAGTCCGGGCCAGACCTGGGTGCTCGCCCTGTGCTACGCGCCGATGCTCCTGTGGCCGGTGGCCCTGACGGTCGCCCTGATCGGCTACCGGCGCAGGCGGACGGCGCGCATTTCCTGATGAGGGCCTCCCTGAGGAAGTCGGACTGCAGTGGTCGACGACGTCGGGGACCCTCAGCGGGCTGCGTCGTACCGTTATGCGGGTGTCTGCGGACCGCCGTGCATGTCCCTGAAAACTTCGATCGCGGCAGCGCATGATTCGTAAACCGCCTCGCCGCGCAGCGCGGGGTCCCGGTAGCACAGGCGAATCAGTGCGATCAGAAAGTAGGCATTGGACGTCACCGAGTCAACCCATAGGTCTATTGACGGTCTCGATCCGGGAAGCGGGCGCAGCGCGAGTTTCAGGATCGTCTCATGACGACGGGTACTGACCAGCGTGAACCTGCCGGTGAGATCGTCCCACCGCACATCGGCGTAGTGGATGCTGTACCGCTGTCTCAGCCCGTGCTCATCCAGCTCGATGTCTCCGGGGCGCCGGATGCGAAGATGCCGGTTCCACGCCAGCCCGACGCTCCAGGCGGCATATCCGAGGATGAACAGGAGAAGACCCACTATGATCTCCGTGGGCACGTCGCTCTCGTCGAGGAGCATAAAGACGGTGAATCCTGCCAGGATCACAGCGATTCCTGCGCTTTTGAGCACGGGTGGGAGCAGTATATCGGGGCCCGCCCCTGCTCGAAGAGATATTCCGCGATCCGCCCTCTCGACATCCGGGTACCACGCGGTGCGGCGATCGACTACGAAGTACTCCCATGACTGTCCGACAGCATGCGTCGCGCCGCCTGAGACCAGCAGCACACTCATGACAAGAGCGAAGCCGTTACTGGGGTCATATCCCAAGCTCTGGTAGGCGGCAGTCGTGAAGACCAGCGCGATAGCGGGCATGGTCAAAATGTTGAACCAGCTCAGCGCCTGAGAGATCCTGCCGTCCGCACGGCGCCAGAAGGGCTTCTTATCGCTACCGGGAGTATCGGCAGTCACATCACAGCACGCCTCCCCACATATCCTCCTCCCGGGGTGCGGCCGGGTCGTGCGTGCCGTTCTCCTGAATTCCCGCGGCGAAAAAATTCTGGACCAGTTCCAGCCCTTCCCGACGGGAGAGCCTGACTCGATCCTCGGGGCGCTCGATGAAGAACTTCAGCAGGTTCTCCAAATACGGCGGAGGGACGTCAAGGAACTGGGGGCCGCACTGAATGTCCAGGGCCTGCAGCCCGGGAGCCCATTTCTTCCAGGGCACTTGACGATGGTACACGAAACGAGGAACCCTCGGTCTCGCGATGATCGCTCCCGGACGGGAGACTATCGTCACGTGCTGAGGACCCCGTTGCCACTCCCCAAGTGAATTAAGTTGAACAATGTCATTCCAATTCGCGGAGAAACGCCATCCATATGCGGACCAGGTGAACCCTCCGGTGTCGAGAAGGATCGGCTCCACAGCATACCGACCCTTCAACATGAAGAACACAAAAAAGAGGAGGCCAACAAAAATGGGCACATCGATTGCCGCCGTGATGAGCACACCCGGGAAGAACCACATAATTGGGATAAATGAGACCAGGAACGTTATGGTGGAAAAGGCCCCCACCGCACCTGATGCGAGACGGACGGCGGACACTCGGTGCGGGCCTATAGTCACCCCGCCTTCCACCTTGACGATGCGCGAGCATGGCATGGTGCGTGGAGCGAAATGATCGATCGCTAAGGAAACGATTCCTGAGGCTGCCATAACAAACATCGCCGCGCCCATGAGTGCGAAGTTCGGTATGTCGTCAACGATCCCCATATCGGCGATCAAGATTCCGAACACCGCTAGAACAGTAATCCCAACGATACCGACCGGAGTGATTTCCGGGTTTTTTGCGATCAAGTCAGTCCGCACCTACTAGCCGTTTCGCTCCTTATCCACACCGACTTGGCTATGCCCGATCCGGTATTGCACACAGCATCCCAGCCTTCCTTCGCCGCATGCCCGACCCCCTGATGATCCTCCATCATAGAATCAACTGCCTTATCAGTAAAAATTGCGGCTGCCGTGCCGACGACAAGTCCCTCTACGAATCCAGCGACAGTACCAACGCCGGGAACAACAGAACCACCCGCAGCACCCATTGCGGCCGATGCAATAATAGTCGCGCCGGTTTCTGCCGGTCCTCCCGCCGCCACCCCGGCTATCGTAGCGGCGGTGTTGGAGGCGGCTGCCTGCGACAAGCTCTCACCTTTTGCGAGATCAACCCCCATTCCAACAACGAGTCCGACGACTGGAAGCGCCTTTCCCGTGTTTGCGAGAAATGAGGGAGAATTCATCTTGAACTTCGCGTCCGCACTCTCCAGAAGATTTCCCGCTTGAAGTCTCATGTTGTCGGCGTGGTTGAGCGCCTCGTTTGCGAGCCTGGCCCCGCCGAAGGCGACCGGATCCGCTATCACGGCTTTAGAAAGTCGCGCGGCATGGGAGAGCAGCCTCTCGCCCTCGGTCACCATGGAACGGCCAGCCATTATTGATGCAGCGCCCACCAGGGTATTTGATCCCCCCTGGAGGGCGTTGCTGAACAGCGTATAGATGTTGCCCGCGTCTTGGGCGGTAATTTTGTCGTCGTCCCCATGCCCCTGCGCACGTATATTCGCCATCTTTCCCTGTACCGAGGCCAGAGCGTATCCATAATCGGTGATCGCCGAGGAGATGGAAGTGATCATATCGCCGAGCTCATCGCAGTCCTGCACTGATCGACCGGCTGCGGAAACGAAGGCGTCGGCGGTAGTGCCCTGCCACTCAGACCCGATCAACGACCTCGCATAGGCGAAGGCGTCGCCCGCACCCGACACGGCGTCCCCCCGGAGCAGCGCTGAGCCACGATCCCAGAGAGATGAGTCCCGATGCGTCACCGGAGATATCGGTCTCGATCGTCATCGCCCGATCCCCTCCGGTGTCGCCTCGGCTATCGCGGGCGTCCTGCAGCCGGCTTACAGCGGCATCGGACGCACTCGCAGAGAATCTGGGCACCGCCCCGCTCATCGAATATCCTCCTGAATGCGCTCCAGACCCGCCCAGTCCATCAGCGCCCAGGGCACATCGCCCGCGCACCGGTGAAGCCTGTCCAACGCCGTGTAAACAAGCAGGGCGATGCGCCCGTCGTTGGTGTAACGCAATACCGCGTGCCGCTCATCATTCTCATCAACAGCGCACGGGACATAGGCAACGGGAGGCATGACGGGATCATCAACTGTACTCGATCCCACATTCACACCGAATCATAATAGCATAATTAACGCAATGGTCAAGAGTGAACTGCCGGGCCGCGGCAGATTCACCTATACCACCCACTGCTCATGACATCCTTAAAACCTACAGATGCTATTCCTGTTCACGCAACTGAATAGCATTGTGGGGGAGCACCCCCGGGATGCTCCCCCACAACTCGATCGCCCGTCACTCAGACCCGGCGCTTCTCCGCCGGCGGCTCCGGCTCGGCGTCGACGCCGGCCTCCTTGCGCTGCTCCGGGGTGATGGGGGCGGGCGCGTCGGTCAGCGGGTCCCAGCCCGCGCCGATCTTCGGGAAGGCGATGACGTCGCGGATGGAGCCGGCCCCGGTCAGCAGGGAGACGATGCGGTCCCAGCCGAAGGCGATGCCGCCGTGCGGCGGGGCGC
>ERZ772764.1948-NODE-1948-length-12522-cov-2.873185_pt1 | contig 12522 bp, 9 predicted proteins | sample MGYA00512163_ERZ772764 | MGnify/ENA primary metagenome ERZ772764 (study PRJEB29015, sample SAMEA2737903) | human oral metagenome | biome: human oral; feature: human-associated habitat; material: dental | place: China | collected 2094 ... | reverse complement strand
CTGTGGGATACAGTTGAGGGAAATATTTTAATAGGTGGAGTAAATACAAAGGAAATACCCTTAGATGTGCAAAATAAATTTATAGCCTATGTATCACAGGACAATTATTTATTTGATTTGAGTATAAGAGAGAATATAAGGCTTGGAAATCCGAAAGCAAGTGATAAAGAAGTGGAAGAGATTGCTAAAAAAAGCGGCTGTCATGATTTTATAATGAGTCTTTCAGAGACTTATGATACTGTAGTGGGAAGTGCCGGAGGGCATCTTTCAGGAGGTGAGAGGCAAAGGATCTCAATAGCCAGAGCCATGTTAAAAGATGCAAAACTTATAATACTTGATGAGGCTACAGCCTATACGGATCCTGAAAATGAGGCTTTGGTGCAATCTGCGGTAGCAAAGCTTGCACAGAAAAAGACCATGATAGTTATAGCGCATAGGCTCAGTACTATAAAGGATGTGGACAAGATATTCGTAATAAATGACGGAAAAGTTGAGGCGGCGGCAACTCATGATGAATTGCTAAAGACTAATAAGCTTTATAAAGATATGTGGGAAGCACATATTGAAGTCAAAGACAGGGCTTAGGGGGAAGATTATGCTAGAAGTATTAAAAAAGTTTTTTGATTTTTGTGGCAGTGAAAATAAAAAGAAGTTTTATATGTCAATAGGGCTTGGAGTATTGATGGCTTTTTTGGAGGCGCTGCGTATACCGGCAAGCTATGTGGTAATAAAGGCTATGGTAGAAGGTAATTCAACTGCTATGACAGCTTATATAAGTTTAGGCATTTTACTGATAAGCATTATCTTGACTATCATAGTCAAGGCAAAAACTACCATGCTGCAAACGGAGGCGGGTTACAATACCTGCGCAAACAAGCGTATAGAGATAGCTGAGCATATGAGGTATCTGCCTATGGGGTATTTTAATGAAAACAGCTTAGGCTACATTACCTCGGTAACTACCAATACCATGGAAGTGTTGGCGGAGGTGGCGACCAAGGTGGTTATGATGACTACTCAGGGACTGCTTACCACCTTACTTATAACATGTATGATGTTTACCTTTGATTACAGACTTGCACTTATAGTGGTGGTAGGTTTGCTTATATTCCTGCTGGCAAACAAATATTTGCAGTATAAGGCGCTCAGTATAGCTAAAAGTAAGGATGAAGCGGATAGAATACTGGTGGCATCAGTTTTGGAATATGTGCAGGGAATGTCGGAAATAAAGTCATACTCACTATACGGTAATGAAAATAAGAAGCTTATTAAAGCTATAGAAGAAGCCTCCGATGTCAATTTCAGAATGGAGAAAAGACTGCTTCCGGCTATGGCTTTGCAGCACCTTATCACCAAGGCTATAGGAGTATGTATGGCGGCGGTATCTATTTTCTTTTATATAAATGACAGTATGGAGCTTGCGGAATGTATTATGATGCTTATATGTGCTTTTATGATATATGCCGCCTTAGACGGTGCCGGAAGTTTCTCAGCCCTTATAAGATCGGTCAATATAGCGGTGGAGAAGGCGAATGCCATACTGGAAATAGAGCCGATGGATACCGAGGGAGATGATATAGAGCCGAAAAACTTTGATATAGAGCTTAAAAATGTTGAATTTTCTTATGATAAAAGAAAAATTATAGATAAGGTATCCCTCTATATAAAAGAGGGAACGACTACGGCTATAGTAGGTCCGAGCGGAGGCGGCAAAACAACACTTTGCAGACTTATGGCAAGGTTTTGGGATGTCAACGAGGGAAGTGTGGAACTTGGAGGAAGGGATGTAAGGCAGTACAGTATGGATTCCCTTATGAAAAACTTCAGTTTTGTATTTCAGAATGTTTATTTGTTTGAAGATACTGTAGCTAATAATATTAAGTTCGGTAACCCTTCGGCAACCAAGGAAGAAGTGATAGAGGTTGCCAAAAAAGCCTGCTGCCATGACTTTATTATGAAGCTTGACAAGGGCTATGATACCGTGATAGGAGAGGGCGGAGCATCACTTTCAGGAGGTGAAAAGCAAAGACTTTCCATAGCAAGGGCTATGATGAAGTCTGCTCCTATAATAATACTGGATGAGGCAACTGCCAATGTAGACCCGGAAAATGAAAAAGAGCTTATGCAGGCTATAGAAGAACTTACAAGGAAGAAGACGGTTATTATGATAGCGCATAGGTTAAAAACCGTAAGAAATGCAGATAAGATAGTGGTTATAGACGAAGGAAGAATAGTTCAGGAAGGAAAGCACGAAGAGTTAATAAAAACAGATGGAATATATAATAAATTTGTAAACGCCAGAGAACTTGCCGTAAGTTGGAAAATATCTTAAGAATAAATGTCCGTAAATAGGCTGAAAACTGTAGTGTCAGTATAAAGTAAGCTTGATTACGGACTTTTTTATAATAAAACAGTAAGATGTAAACCTATTGACTGAATTTGTATAAAAATATATAATAATTCTTAATTATCGGGATAGATAATATATAAAATGAGTCATGGAAAGGAAGAATGTTTGTAGCTATAGCCTTTTACAGTATCTGATTTGATCATAAGGGGCGCAGTAGTGTGTATAGGGTTAAGGAGTGAGATAGTGAAAGAAACACGAATAGAAAAATATCTTGGTCTTTGTATAAAGTATAGGTGTATGTCTTTATTGTTATCTACTTTTGCCTATATCTTTGGAATAGTTTATTATAAAATGCAAAGTCTGTCTGTAATAGGGGTAGTATGCGGTACTATAATTTCCTGTTTACTGGGTAATTATCTTTATTTGACTTTTAGGACTAATAAAGCGGTAATCAGATTGGTTTTATCCATGGAAATTTTTGCATACGGAATATTTATCTTCCTTAGCGGAGGTTTTGCAAGCCCTTATATAACCTATTATCTTGGGTGTGTATTAATAAGCCTTGATCAAAAAAACAATTATGTATTTAGCGTACTTACAGTGTTTTGGTGTATTGTCTGCTGTCTGTTCGGAGAATCGGTAAGTCATCATGAACAGATAAAGATCAATATCATGGTAGGTGTTATAATAGTGATTGTGGGTTTTGCAGTACTTAGATACTATCTTGGAATATTACAGGAAAGAGAAAAAGAACTCGAACAGCTTAATGAAAGGCTTAAACAGGAAAACCGAAGAAGAGAAAAGGCTCTTTTGCAAATGTCGGATATGTACGAGGGATTCGGACTTATCGCAATGACCGATAGGGAGCAGATGGTGGGGGAACTTGCCCTTCTTATAACCAATAATGTATCGCCCAACGGCTGTATGTTTGTTGAAAGGGATATTGACGGTACGATAAGCAAAGAATTTATTTCAAAGATAGATGATAACTCGGCAAGAGAGATTCTTAAAGAAGTAGCCGCTATTAAGATAAACATTGAAAATGCAGGTTTAAGAACCCTTAAGACCATGTTTATAAACGGTAAGACCTATGAGTTTATATATTTGAATAATATTTCAAATAATCTTATGTTTTTAGTTGTAGGTACAGAGGCGTTTGATGAAGATGATTCTATAAAGAAAGAGTTTTACATAAGCCTGTCTGAAATTATTTTCAGGGCATTGGATACACAGGCTCAAATTGAAAATTATATTGCAGCTGATGAGAAGAACAGGATTGCCGATGAGATCCATGACACTGTTATACAAAAGCTTTTCGGGCTTTCATGCAGTCTTGGAGAGCTTAAGCTTCTTACAGCAAGCCTTAGTGAAGAAGAGATATCCGATAGGCTCAGCGAGTTACAAAAGTCCGCAACTCTTACTATGAAGGAACTCAGAGAGGCTATCTACGGAAGAAATTTTGACAAATTCGGAAAGAACAGCTTCAGAGGTCAGTTGGAAACTTACATAGAGGAGATCTGTAAACTACATAATGTAACAATAGAAGCAGATATAGATAAAAAAGCGGATAATTTATCTCCCGCACAAAAAATAGTTATATACAGGATTACTTGTGAAGCGGTCAATAATGCTGTAAGGCATGGCGAAGCAAAGAATATCTGTGTAAATATAGAAGAAAAAAATTCTAAAATTTACCTTAGAGTAGAAGATGACGGCAAAGGTTTTGAACATAAGCAGTACAGTTCAAACGGCGGACATGGTATTTATAACATGAACCACATGGCAGCTTTACTTAAAGGAAAGCTATCAATAGAGAAAGGACAAAATGACGGTGTAAGAATAAATTTGATTTTGCCCGCAAATATAGAGTAGATAAGATAAGGAGGACATATAATGTTTTTGATACTGGATGATCATCCTATTGCAAGAAAAGGACTGGAGTCGATTATACATATGTATCGTCCGGAGGATGAGGTATTGCAAGCAGGTACGGTTAAAGAAGCCATTGAAAGTATGCGAGGTAAAAAGGTTGATATGGCATTTATCGATCTTAATCTCAACGGAGAAAACGGCTTGGATTTTTTAAAGTGGCTAAAAAAAGAAAGAAAGGAAGTTAAGACGATATTTATAACATCATCTTCAAGAGAGCAGGATTTCCTGCAGGCAAAGGAGATGGGGGTAGATGCATACATTTTAAAAGATGCATTTATTGATGAGATAGTATTCGGGCTTAAGGCGGTGGAGCGGGGAAGCAAGTTTTATTCTGCGGATCTTATTGAAAATATAGGAAACTCTACAGAAGAAGAAAAGAAACTAAGCAGTCTTACTACAAGAGAGACTGAGGTTTTAAAGCTTATGCATCAAGGTTTTTCCAATTTGGAGATAAGTGACAGACTTTTTATCTCAAACGGAACTACTAAAAAGCATGTAAGCAGTATATTAAGTAAATTGGGACTTAAGAACAGAGTTGAAGCTGTTCTTTTAGCTGATAAAAATGAAGAATTTCAGAGTTTAGGTGATTGTAGGAGGTAAGCATGAGAAAAAGTAAAACATTAAAATTCAGAGTATTTATTTTATCTGTACTGGCATTTTTAGCCTTGGGCAGTCTTGGACACAGTTATGCCTATTTGATAAGTCATCTGAAGATTTCGTCAAAGTTTAATACAGGAGATTTCAACAATGTATTTGCAGGAGACAGGATCTTTAGTGCGGATATCGTAAATATGGCAAGTGATGACAAGGAAATCGTAAAATCTGTAAATATAGAAGCTCAGATCGGTAACGGCGGAAAAAGTGTAGAGGTTGTATTTAAAGAGGGCATACCTACAGAGCTTTTTGATGAGAATAACTATCTGAGAATATCATATCCATTGGATGAAAAGGGTACGACTCTTTTATTGCCTTATGAGCTTGATTTAAGCAAGTCAGCCGAAAAGGTAACAATGAATGTAAAAAAAGCATTTATTTCAATAACCGGAACGGTATTTGAGTATAATTATGCGGACACCGTATTTAATAAGCCTTTGGTATTTGATGCTTACAGAAGCATTGATATAGTAGATAATAAACCTGTAGGGAATTTGTATCTTAAATCTGTGGCAAGCAATAAAATCGAATTACCGCAGGAGATCAAACTTACACAGGAAGAAGTTTCCAATCTTGTACCTGCTCCGGAAGAGTTATATGAGCAAGACGGTATACAGGTAAGTTATTTTTGTGAAATTGATTTACATATAGATCAGGCAGCTGCCGGTGAAGTTATAGAGAAGAAGTGATAGGGGGAGTTATGAAGAGAAAGATTATATTATTATCAATTATATTTAGTATATGTAGTTGCTTTTTTGCTTATGCGTACTGGACCGATAAACTTAAGTTGAAACTTGATATGAGGATCAATTATCCTGTGCAGATCGTTGTATTGGAAGATGAGTCTGAAGAAGGTCAAGAAGAGTTTAGTAGCGAAGAAAGCACTGAGGCAGGTCAAATCGAGCAAGAGCAAGTCGAACAACAACCAACACAACAGATACAGCAACCGGTACAACAGGAAGCTGAAACAAAACCTGCAGCTGAGACAAAGCCTGCAGTCGAGACAAAACCCGCAGCAGAAGTTAGTGTGAATGTAGAATCAGAATAATGAAGACTGTAAATAGAAAATATGGCATATATGCCTTATCATTACTTATATTCGTAGCTATAGCTGCAATTCCAATTATAAAAAATATAATGGCAGAAAATATTTATATATTTTCTGCCTATTGGATTGCACTAATAGTAATTATATATGCAGTGTTTCCGAGAGTTGAGGTAAAAATCAGGAAGGTTCAAAAGAAACTTGTATATATCTACGCCCTATCGGGTGCTATAATCTATATTTCAATACGCTTTGTATTAGCCGTTATATTAAAGAATCTGGCAGGCAGCCCATACGATAAATCATTTATGGGATTTTTTATGAATTTGCTGGATATATTTTTACCCTTGATTGCAAGAGAAAGTATAAGGTCTTATTGTCTTGGAATACTTGGCAGAAAAAGAAGATACAGAGTACTTGTAATTGTACTGGTTACTATATTTATGGCTGTTACAGAGGTCAACTTTGTTAAGTTATTAAAAATTGACAGTTACAAAGATCTTTTTATTTATGCTGTCAAGGATGTTGCGCCAATATTTACTACAGGGATATTGCTGACTACTTTAGTTACTTACGGAGGAGTAAGGGCTGCTGTAGGCTATGTGGCTTTTGTCAATATCTTCTGGCGTATCTTTCCAGTTCTTCCGGATCTGCCATGGATCGCAGATGCAGCGGTGGGAATTTGCTTTCCGGTACTTTATGCACTGTTCATAAAGGATCAGCAAGGACTTTTAGATAAGAAGGTAAGAGGAGAAGAATTCAAATTATCATTTTCTTACCTGGCTCAGTTTTTTGCTGCAATTATGTTCTACTGGTTTTGTATAGGAGTATTTCCCGTTTATCCCAATGTTATTCTTACAGGAAGTATGGAGCCGGGAATCATGCCAGGAGATGCGGTTATTGTAAAAAGACTAACTGAGGAAGAAGATATCTACAGGCTGGCGGTAGGTGATGTAATTAATTTTAACAGAGATAATATAAATATTACACACAGAATCATAAAAATTGATGAGGATAGGGCAGGCAACCGCCAGTTTATAACCAAGGGGGATAATAATAAATCTGAGGATGTGCAGCCGGTAATGCCCAATGACATCAACGGAACAGTGATCAAGGTAATACCTAAGATAGGAATTCCGGTCATTTTGCTTAAAGGAAATAACGATATTCCGGATAATGTAGTAGATAAGTAAAATCAAAAAAAGGATAATTGAAAAATGGAAAATAAAATAAGCTCTTTAATTAAAAATAAGGTGGCATTTGATAATAGGAGAAGGATCATTGCATTGGTAGGATCTGCGCTTTTGATCGTAGGCGGTGTGGCATCCACATTTTTTGCAACAAAAACCAAGGTGGATACAGAGGAAGATGTACTATATAGCTATGATATTACTGCGGATTCGGAGTATAAGGTATATCTTAAGGAAAATGCGGTTTACGAGGGTGAGTTCCTTACAGAAGGAAGTATGTATTCCAGAAAATTGACCGATCATATAGAAGTAACTTTTAAGTTGAATTTTGCAGGACAGGGTCAGGTAATGCCGGTAGTCGGAGGTGATTATCAGGTAAACGCCGTGCTTGAGGGATTTCAAAGTAAGGATAACGACAAAAGGAAAATCTATGATAAAAAATTCCCTCTAAAAGACGGTGTACTGGCAGCGGATGCTAACGGTAACATAAATTTAGAGGAAACATTTAATGTTGTTATGGATGAGTATGCGGAGCAGATGACCAATATAGAGGAAGAACTCGGAGGAAGTACCGAAAAGACTTTTTATATAGAGCTTTCAGGAAAAACCAAGGTAACATCAGGAGATGTGGAGCAGGAAAAGGACTTTGCATATAGTGTTGTGATACCTCTTGATCTTGCAAATTCATTTTATGAGGTGGAAAAACCTACAGAATTTAAGGAAAGTGGAAGTATTACTGAAAGCAGGGTAGTAACTGTTGAAGCTAAGCCTTACATGCTTATATTAAGTATTTTGCCTATACCTATAGGTATATTATTGGGACTTTTTGTATTCTTTGCAACTAAACTTCCTTCTGAAGATGAGCGTTGGATCATCAAGATGAAGAGATTACTAAGAAGGTATGGAAGTCGTCTTGTATTTGTAGAAAACCTTGAAGAAAGAGGCAAAGTGTGCAAAGTTAGGGATATGAACAGTTTACTTTCAATCTCGGAAGAGCTTCATCAACCTATACTGTGTCGCTTAAATAGTGAAGAATTGCCGGATGACGGAAGGTTTATAGTTCAGGATAGAGATAGTGTATTTTTATTACACATACCAAGGTAGTACTACTTTAGTAGTATGCAACATGGGCTGAAAGTAATTTCTAAAAGCTTACTTTTGCGTAATGATTTGTAATGAAATATGAATTATACTTAACATGTAGTTAAAAAAAACAAAATATATGGAGGTTGTTAGAAATGAGAAGGATTGGAAAGAAGTCAATCATTAGTGGAGTTCTTGCACTGTCATTAATTCTCGCAGGTACAGGATATGCATATTGGACAGATACCTTAAGCGTTAAGGCTAAGGCTACTACAGGTGAGTTGGATGTAACATTCGCTGACTTAGGTTTATATGCACAGTATGGAGATGAGGGTCCAGCAGGAACCTGGTCTATAGTAGACGGAATCGGTGAGAGCGGATATCTCCCAAGTGACTTCTTCAGAAGAGGAACAGAGTACAACAAGATCGCTAAGGACGGAAGCATTGATGCTTACTACGAGAGATCAAAGAAGTACAACAATGTAGAGTTCAACGCTGAGTTAGAGAACGCAGCTCCTATCAAGAGACAGGTTGGACCATACACATCAGCTAACACTAACGGTAGCGACCAGATCAAGCTTGACATCAAGAATATGTATCCGGGATATGCTCAGGCATTCCGTACAGATGTACTTAATGTAGGTACTTTAGCAGCTAAGTTAAGCAACATCAAGTTTGAGGTTGAGGCTGACAAGACTAAGAAGGCACAGGATATGTTAGGTATAGCTCTTTACACACATCAAGAGCAGTACAGCCCAGACACAAGCAAGGATGGACAGAATGTATTCAAGCTTGCTAAGTCACTCGGACTTAAGGAGAGCCAGTACTTCACAGTCGGTGGTGTTGATTTCGTAAGATTATCAGCATTAAAGTCAGTAGATCAGGAAGTTATTAAGAAGGCTATTGAGAACGCAGAAATACTTACAAGCCCATCAACAGACAACAGATTAGACCTTTTCATAGGTGTAGCTATGGATCCGGATGCTGAAGGTGTTTACACAACAGGTAGCACAGATAAGCTCAATAAGAACAATGATGATGCAGATTCAGAGAACGGTGAAGCAACAGTTACAGTTGATTTCCTTTGGGATCAGTTCAACGCTGGTAAGAAGATCGAAGGAACAAACATCCTTAAAGAGCAGAATGTAGGCGCTAAGACAGAGAAGCCGGGATCAAGCACAGGAAGCTCAACAGGATCAAGCACAGGAAGCTCAAAGGGTTCAAGCGTAGGATCAAGCACAGGTAGTTCAAAGGGTTCAAGCGTAGGATCAAGTGCAGGTAGTTCAGTAGGATCAAGCGCAGGAAGCTCAGTAGGATCAAGCACAGGAAGCTCACAGGGTTCAAGTGCAGGATCAAGTGCAGGCAGCTCAGTAGGTTCAAGCGTGGGTAGCTCAGCAGGATCAAGCATAGGCGGTTTTTTCGGTAGATTATTCAGATAATTTATATTATATGAGTATCGATGATTATAATACTTAGATAAGATAAAAGTCTTGGAATGAAAGTTTCAAGGCTTTTATTTTTTGCTTTAAACTTGCTTTATTAAACACAAAGCTATATATATATGGTATACTTAAGGAAACTAATTTATGTAAAACAAAAGGCAGGATATTTATTTATGAAGATAAAGCTAAGTAATTACATTGCTAAAAAATTGGTAGAATTCGGTATTAAAGACGGATTCTGTGTAGTAGGCGGCGGTGCCATGCACTTAAATGATGCACTGGGGCATCAGGAGGGGCTTAAGCTTACATATAACCATCATGAGCAAGCCTGTGCAATAGCGGCAGAATGTTATGCCAGAATACATAATAGGATGGCGGCGGTTTGTGTCACGACAGGTCCCGGAGGAACCAATGCTATTACCGGAGTTCTTGGAGCGTGGCTTGATTCCATACCTATGTTTGTGCTGTCAGGGCAGTTTAGATATGATCTGACAGCCAGAAGTACCGGACTTAACTTAAGAGCCTTGGGTGATCAGGAGTTTGATATATGCAAGTCCATAGATTGCATGACCAAGTATTCCGAAATGGTTATTGAGCCTATGAGGATAAGGTATTGTATGGAAAAGGCTTTTTATCTTGCAACAAGCAACAGACCCGGACCGGTTTGGCTTGATATTCCCTTAAATGTTCAAGGAGCCTATGTTGAAGAAGATGAACTTATAGGCTTTGATAAAGAAGACTATCTTGCCGGAGGAGACGGCTGGGCGGCTGATAATCCTTACAAGATAAAAGAAGACGGTAAAGAGTACGGTAAGACAAGAGAAGTAGACGCTCCAAGAGTAAGTAAAGAACTTGCCGCTAAAATTATAGAAAAGGTAAGAGAGTCCAAAAGACCGGTGCTTAATGCAGGGAACGGTATTCGTATAGGCAATGCACATAAGGAGTTTATAGAGTTGGTGGACAAACTCGGCATACCGGTATGCACAGGTTGGAACAGTGAGGACTGTATCTGGGATGAGCATCCTCTATATGTCGGACGACCCGGGAATTTTGGAGACAGAGCCGGTAACTTCGCAGTACAAAACTCCGACCTGGTACTTTCTATAGGCTCAAGACTCAGTATAAGACAGGTGGGATTTAATTATAAGGCATGGGCGAGGGCGGCTTATACCATAGTAAATGATATAGATGCCGAGGAGCTTAAAAAGCCTACCGTGCATATATCTCTTCCGGTACACGCTGATTGTAAGGACCTTATCAATACCTTGCTTGAGCTTTTAGAGAATGAGAAAACTCCGGTATACAAGGGGGATGGCGAAGGCATCAAGGGAATGAACTGGCTTGAAACTTGCAAATATTGGAAGGAAAAATATCCGGTATGTAAGAAAGAGTTCTGCAAGCCTGATGACAAGGCTAAGGCAAATGTATACGCCGTAATAAAAGAGATAGGTCTTTTGGCTAAGGAAAATCAGATCACAGTAGTCGGCAACGGTTCACCCTGCGTGGTCGGAGGACATTCCTATATTATGAAGAAGGGGCAAAGGTTTATATCAAATTCTGCGGTTGCCTCTATGGGTTATGACTTGCCGGCTGCAATAGGAGCCTATGTTGCCAATGAAGGTTATGAAAAAGAAATAATACTTATGACCGGAGACGGAAGTATACAGATGAATTTACAGGAGCTTCAAACTATTATACATCATAAGATGGATATAAAGATTTTCCTGATCAATAATGGCGGTTACCACAGCATAAGGCAGACACAAAATAAGTTCTTTTCGGACAAACCCTTGATAGGTATAGGAGAGGACAGTGGCGACCTAAGCTTTCCAAGTATGGAAAAACTTGCCATTGCTTACGGCTATCCTTATGTAAATGCAAAGACCAATTCAAAGATAAGGGAAGCTGTAGAAAAGGTATTTGCGACTAAGGGACCTGTAATCTGTGAATTTTTTGTGGATAAGGAGCAAAACTTCGAGCCGAAGTCTTCAAGTAAGCAGCTTGCGGACGGTACTATAGTAAGTCCTCCGTTGGAGGATCTGGCGCCGTTTCTTTCCGATGAGGAAATGGATGAAAATATGATAATTCCAAGAATCTAGTATAATGAGGAAATAATGAAAGTATTAATAACAGGGGCAACCAGTTTTATAGGCTACAATCTTGCAGAGTATATAATAAATCAAGGCGATGAGGTATATGCCTTTATAAGACCTACTTCTAAAAATAAGGATAAGATAATAAATTCGCCAAACTACCATAAAATAGAGCTTGATGTGGCAATACTTACAGGTGAGGAAGTCCTTGATATAGACAGTATAGATCTGTGTATACATCTTGCATGGGACGGTGTAGGTGCTAAGGGGCGTATGGATAGTGCTATACAGGAGTCGAATATAAATGCAAGCCTAAATCTTGCTAAACTTGTTAAAAAATACAACTGCAAAAGATTTATATTCGCCGGCTCACAGGCGGAGTACGGAGTTACTTTGGAAAAAGTGGAAAATGGACTTATAAAGGCGGATGAAAAGATTGATGAAGAATTTGAAGCTGCGCCCATATCTGAGTACGGAAAGGCAAAGCTTAGAGTATTAAACGAACTTAAAAATCTTTGTATGGTTTTAGATATGGACTACATACATCTTCGTATATTCAGCACCTACGGTTATAAGGATCATGAGACCTCTTTGGTATCCTGTGTGATGAAGGCTTGTATCTTTAATGAAAAGATTGATTTAAGTGCCTGTAAGCAGTTATGGAACTACATTTACATAAAAGACTGCGTAAGAGCTGTATATAAACTTATAGGTGTAGCTTATGATGAGGAGC
>ERZ772764.1943-NODE-1943-length-12549-cov-3.362974_pt1 | contig 12549 bp, 13 predicted proteins | sample MGYA00512163_ERZ772764 | MGnify/ENA primary metagenome ERZ772764 (study PRJEB29015, sample SAMEA2737903) | human oral metagenome | biome: human oral; feature: human-associated habitat; material: dental | place: China | collected 2094 ... | reverse complement strand
CGTCCTGCCCCTGTTCTCCCTGGCTTTCGGGCAGATGATCCACATGCTGATCACGATGTGACCGCCAATCAGCCCCGTAGCCCACCACGTGATGGTCCCGCTGCCGGTCGGCAGCGGGACCATCGTCTTGTTGTGGGTGGTGTCTACCAGCCGCGGTAGGTGTGGTAGAGCCTTGATCCTGCCCGTGCGCACAGGCCGGTCAGGCCGCCGGTGGTGGCCAGCGCGGCCAGGGCGATGAGGGCCTTGTGCCACCACACGGTGGCGGTGGTGAAGGAGTCCCAGGCCCAGCCGAGCAGGGGGCCGACGCCGAAGGCGCTGGCGATGCCCTGGATCAGCATGGTCAAGACGAGCAGGACGACGGCGAACGGTACGGCGGCCATGCAGATGCGCCCGATCCCGGCCCACCGGATCGAGCGTGAGAGGGCCTCGGCCCGTTCCTCGGTCCGGCGTAGCCTGTCTTGGACCTTCCCGAGGTGCTCGGAGGCGTCGTCGAGGGCCGTGCGGGCCTCCTCGTGCTTGGCCGCGCCCAGGTCCGCTATGCGCTCCTCCAGGGCGGATATGCGCGTGTCAACGGCTCGTGCGAGCCTGTTGTCAAGATCCTTGATGGCGCGCTCGGTGAGCCTGTCGGTGTTGATCCTGACGTTGCCGCGCTTGCGCACGGCCTCGGCCAGGGCCTCAGAGCTCGTAATCATCTGATCGACTTTCGCGCTGGTCTGCTTGGTGAGCGCATAGGCGTCGAGCTCGCTGCGAGACACTCTCTGCCCGTCGGGAAGCCTCACGGCCTCGCTGGCGCTGAGCTGCTCGGCGACGGCGGCGAGCGTCCTCTCGATCTCGCTCAGCCTTCTCCTGGTCTCGTCGTCGAGCGGCAGCGTCGAGGGCTGCTCGGGCTGCCGCGAGCTCGACAGGCGCTCCAGCCTCCCTGAGACCACCTCGTCCATGACCTTCACGTACGACGTCAGGTCGGCGGTGGCCTTCGTGAGCCTTGATAGATGCTGCTCGATGGCGGGCAGCGTCGAGGTCAACTGCTCCAACGTCTCCGTAGTCCGGCTTTGCTGGTCCTGCGCCTGCATATCGTTCAGGAGTCCCATGGTCGTGTCCTTTCTGTGCGTGGTAGTCGAAGATCTTCTGAGCGCTCTCGGCGGTGAACTCGGGTGTGAGTGTGGAGGCCTTCTTCCTGCCCGGCTTTCCGTTGTCGTCCCTGCGCATCTTGTAGCTCCACCCGTCTCGCCTGGTGACTGCGAGCCTGATGCCCTCCTGTGCCAGCAGCTGCTCGAAAGCGGTGCGGTCCACGCAGCGGGGGTCTGCCAGGACCGTGTACACCTTGTCCCCGAGCGTCTGCTCGAAGCCTCCGGGGGCGAATGACTCCCGGCGCAGTTCCCAGTCAGGTCTCGGCTCTGTCGGGTCCGGGAGCACGCGCAGGCCCTTGTCGCACATCAGCTCGTCGTTGACCTGGCGCAGGCCGTGCGTCCACGAGGTGCAGCGCTGGAGGCTCTTGCCCGTGAGGTTGTCGTGATTCATCACCAGGACGTGGGCGTGGGCGTGCCCTCCGACCGAGTCGCTGTGCACGGCCACGAGGTAGTCGGCGCTGTGCATCCGCTCGGCCAGCTCGACGGCTACGTCCCGGACGCGATCGAGGTCCTCCTGCCTCGTCACGTCGAACTCGTCGGGGTGGAAGGCGAGCACGTAGCTGTAGAGCATGTTCTTGCGCCCGTGCGCCCCCGAGACGAGCTCGGCCCGCTTGACGAACTGGGCGGGCGTCGTGCCGCCGTCAGCCATTGAGAGCGCGAACGACGCGGCGCGGGTGGCCCGGTCGGCGAGGAGCCTCTTGCGCCGCCGCGGGTCGTGCCCGTAGAGCACGTAGCCCACAGCTCCGGCGGCGTCCTTGCAAGGGCGCACGGTGATCGTGCTCATAATCGTGTCCGGTCGCCGAGCGAGGCGCGGACGTCATCGACAGATGCCTGCACCTTGACCAGCAGCTCTTCGTCGATGGCCGAGTGGCTGCGCAGGGCCTGGTTGAGGTTCACCCCGATCCTGCGCAGCTGCTCGACCGCCCGAGCAAGCTCGGGGTCAGGCCGCGCCTGCGCGGCCTGGTGCATCCTTCCGACCTCATTACGACGAGAGTCCAAGGCGTCCAGCATGACGGCACGCGCCCACGCACTCGGCTTGACTCCCAGCGACTGGGCACGGTCATGCACCGCTGCGCGCTCCGCGACCGTCAGCCTCACGTCCAAGGACGTGCTGCGGCTAGGACGGTGAGCGTGCCTGGCCGCGTGACTGTGCCGTGCAAGTTCCGTAGAAGGATGCAGGCCAGCAGGGTACTTGCCGGACAACTCGCTGGCGCTCGTCGCCTCCAAGTCCCGCTGGCCCTCGTCCTCGGTCGCTGCGCTCCCTGCGGGCGAGGGGGTCGCGGGGCCGCTGCGCGGACCCCGGATTGGAGGAGACGTCATCACCATGATGCCTCCCCCTCGGGACCGTTGCCGCTCGGCTGCTGCGCCGTCTCCCGCCCCGCGCCCTCAGGCGCCGGTCCCGTGCGCCTCGAGCGCCGGGACCGCTCCGTGCGCTCGGCGTCGACCAGCTCGGCCGCCTGCGCGGCAAGACGGTCGTGGAGATCGGGATGCTGCTCGCGGAGCAGAGCGAGCGCCCTGGCGTCGATCCGCTTCTGCTGCGCGGCGGCAGCGCGCTTGAGCCTGGCGATCCTCTGGGCGTGCGCCTTCCTGGCACGCGCGATCTCTTCCTCCAGGTGGCTCATTGTCGTACTAGCCATCATGGTTCTCCTTTCGGCGTGGTGTCTTGAGTGACTGAATCTCTCTGATGCTTCTCAGCAGGTGGGCGTCCGTAGGCCGTGGAACGGCTCCCTGCGGCCTTCGCCGGGTCGGCGCGCCTCACCCGCCGTGCACATCCTTGGCGAGCACGGCGAAGTCGTTGACGACGTCCTGGATGTCGTCCAGCGGGAGCATCCGGCTCATGCGCTCGGGGCGTCGGGCATTGTCCCAGTCCGCTTCGGAGACGGACCCGAGCCCGAGCCGGTTGAGCAGGTCGAGCTTGTCGCTCTTCCTGAGCGAGCGCCCCCGCAGGAGCGGTACATCGATGACGCCGGTGCGGGCAGCGATGAGGAAGGACATCAGCCGGGCGCGGTCGGGGTCGTCGATGTGCCTGCCCGCTCCGTGGACGAGCTTCAGGTGCCAGGCACGCCACTGGTCGACGGTGCGCAGGCAGCGGTTCTTCTTCTGCCACTCGCGCGCGAGCCGGCGGGCTCGCGAGGCCTCCTCGACGGTCTCCCACGCCCTGGTGGGGAAGGTCGCCATCTCGTGCTCGGTCCCGTCAGGCAGAGGCACCATGGCGGGGACCATCTGGTCGAGCAGGGGCGCGCACTTGAGGTCGAAGTCCATCGACAGGCTGCGGCTGACGACGTGCGGCACGAAGTCCCGTCGCTTGTCGCGGCGTGACAGCTCTTTGAAGGACGGGAAGCGCGTGTATGGGTTCGCGATCTTGCCGGTGCGGGTCACGACGAGCCGCAGCAGCCGCTCGCGGTCCTCCAACGAGTCCTCCTCGATACCGTCCGGCACCTTCAGGCCGTTGTGGGCGCACACGCCGTCAGGGCTCAGGGAGACGTTCCCCCTGGTCGTGAAGTTCACGAGATCGTCCTGCGCGTGCTTTCCCTCCCACACGGCGCGGTCCCCGGTCAGCGTCTCCCGGGACTCGCGCAGCATCTCGGCCAACCCGTACAGGTCGAGGTCCTCGACCACAGGTACGGGGGCGTCGGTGATGAAGCCGTCGGTCGTCATGCTGTAGAAGGCGAAACCGAGGCTCTCGAGCTGGTTGGCGGCGGCGTGCAGCTGCGCCCGCACCATCGAGGTCGTCATGGCCGCGTGGTAGGGCGACGTCACCGCGGAGCCGCCCACGGCGTCCATCTGCTGCCGGAAGGCGTCCCAGGCCCGCTGCTCGGACACGTCCTGAGCGGTCTTCCCGTACACGCTGTTGACTGCGGTCTTGAGCGTGAGCTCTTCAAGAGACTTGCCGCCGAAGGCGCACTTGGCCGCTCGACGGTCCTCAATGAGCTGGCGCACCCCGTGGCGCAGCACGCGGGAGGGCTCGCCGTCACGTATGAGCACGTGCCCGGTGTAGCCGATCTGGCACCACACGCGGGCCCCCAGCCTCAGAGCGAGCCAGGCCTCGGGCGCGGCGACGTAGGTGCCCGCCAGCCCCTCGCTCGTGCGCGGGTAGATCAGGGTCCCGTCAGCGAAGACGGGCACGCAGGGAAACGGGACCTCCTCGGGGAACTCGAAGGCCACGAACCCGACGAACGGCGTAGCGGGGGAGGGGACGTCGTCGAGCGTGAGCTCGCGCTCCTTGACGACCTCGTCGATGACCCCGCGCTCCCAGTCCACGTCAACGATGGAGGCCATTGCCGTGGGATAGGCGTTCTGGGCGTCCACGTCCACGGTCGGGCCCGGCCAGTAGCCGGGCATGGGGCACGCGTTCAGGCCTCCGTGGTAGGCGCGCGCGGCATGGTCCATGAACGTCGAGGCGGCACCGTCGAGCGGAGCGCGCCCCCGCCTGGCGTAGAACGTCAGCGCGTCATCCTCGTCCACGACGTCGAGCCCCTGGTCCTGCTGGAGGAGGCCGGCGAAGGCCTCGCGGAACTGACTCGGCCTCGACAGCCCCCAGTAGGCGAGGCCGGAGTCGACGAGCGCCGAGGCCGCACCACCGGACAGCGTGACAGGAGGCAGGACGGAATCGCCCCACAGGCGGGCTAGGAACTCGACCACGATCCGGGCGTCGTTCATCGCGTAGTTGAGGAACTCGTCAGGCGAGGAGACAAGGTAGTCGTCCATGCGCTCGATGAGGTCCTCGGGCACGCCGAGCTTGGGCACCCCGCACGCAGCCCCCAGAGCCTCCAGGGACTTCTTGCCCGCAGGAGCGTGCGCCATGGTGTCACGGACCGTGATGCTCAGCGGCAGCAGGTAGTTGCGGTCCGCGCTCCACCCGCGAAGCGGGAACGGCAGAAGAGTCACGAGCCCACCGGCCGCGCTCGTCAAGCGCGCCAGGTGGTCGAGCATGTTGCGACCGGTGCGGAAGGCCGTCAGGTCGGCGCTCCCGTAGTGGCACGCCAGGACAACGGGCAACGACCGCTCGGAGACGGTCTTCGCCCGCTCCTCGCCTGTCAGCCCCCGCAGGTCACGAGCGGGAATACCGAGGAACGACGGGCCCAGGCCCTTCTTCTCCGCGACCGGGTGGCCGAGCAGGCCACCAGCGCGCACGACCCGCCACAAGGCAGTGTGCAGCGACAGCCGGGCACAGCCGCCCACGGGCAGGATCACGACCTCCACAAGCAGCGACGGATCCGCCGGGAACGGAGCGCAGAACTGGTAGGACACGATCCGACGCGCCCCACCACGAGTGACGAACTCCGTGTCGAGCCCCACCACGATCGCGCTCCGCCCAGTACCCATCGCCCGCACCGACGCGAGCTCACCGAACAAGGGACGACCACCCGCAGACACCCCCGAGGAAGATGACGCGGGCGCCAGCGGCACCGCAGCACCCCCGCCCCCAGAACCCGCCACGGTCACGCGGTCGAGACTACGGGGCCCCATATAGGCGTTTTGACCGTGAAAAGCCTGCTCGACACCCAACGGGTTCTCCAAGGACCCGTACGAACCTGCCCCCAACTTCGTACACGCCCCCGTGCCATCCGCCTCGGACCCCGGCGCACCCCGCTCAACCAACCGCACACCCTCCAGAAACCGAGAACCACCATCAACGAACTCGGCCCAGGACCACCCACCAGGCAGAGAATCAACACCGAACCCACTCACAGCGCACCACCACCCAGAACAACACGCAACTTGGAGCGCTGCTCATCAGTCAGATGCGGAGCAGCCCGCACAACGCGCAGAACAGTATCGTCGAGCGCGTTGGGAGACACGGCTGTCGGAACAGCGAGAGCATCGAGGCCCTTACGGCGCACCTTGACGCGCCGACCGACCCTGACGGCAGGCAACCTGCCATCGGCGATGTGCTTGCGAAGTGTGCTGTAGCCGCCATATCCGAGAGCACTGGCCTCATGCAGTGATAAAAACTGGTCGTGCTGGCCTGTTTTAGACACAGTTGCCCGTCCTTCATTTCAGGACACGTACAACTATGACCAGCAGCTTGATGGCGCCTAGTGTTTAGGCGCTTCAGGTCATCCTGTCCGTCACGTCAGTATCTGACTGAGGTGGCGCATGGGCTCGATCGGGTAACAGCTGCGCTTGTGCCGTTCGACCGGTGTAGACATTGCATTCCGGCCTAAACCAAAGGTTCCGACACTTTCCCCCTGCCCAGGTGGCTTCTTGCGAAGCGACGCGTTATTCATCTATTATGTAGAAGTTATAGCACACGCAGGCGCTCGCGAGATTTTGAAGGCGAGTGTGAGGTAAGTCCCATACGAAATGTGGTCGAGTTCCGTTTCAATGTGTGACGGCTTCAACGCGTAACAGCGCGGAGGGGCGGCGTCTCGAGCTCTGCGGCCCTGACGGATACTCAGCACGCTGGGAGGGGGCCGGAGCCGGGCGGCCCCGACGCATTCCCGTCCACGTCCATGCCATCATGCCATGTAGCGCGAATGCTACACTTGTGGTCGTGACCGGTGTTGAGCCCCAGCTCGGGAGTCTTTCTCAGCGCGAGCTGCGCAACGAGTCTGGCCGGGTGCTGCGTGCAGTGAGCGAGGGCCAGTCTTTTGTCGTGACCAACAGGGGGGTCCCGGTGGCGAGGATCGTGCCACTCGAGGAGCCCGCGCCCGCCTTGAGGATCGTTCGGCCGGCACGGCGTCAGGGCGGATGGGCGGCTTTAGGGATCGCGCGGAAGGCCGGAGCGCCCAGTCTTGCCGAGACTCTCGATGAGCTGCGCGAGGACCGGCAGTGACGTCACGGACAGTCGTATATGTCGACACCTCCGCCCTGGGGGCTTTGCTGGTCGAGCAGCTTGAGAGCGACGCCTTGGAGGGCTGGCTCGACCAGACCTCGGACATGCTGGTCTCCAGTGACCTCCTCGAGGTTGAGCTGCGTCGTCTCGCCGTCCGGGAGGGTATTGATCAGGCTGACGTGACTCGGCTCCTTGACGGTGTCTCGCTAGCCGCTCTCGATCGGGCTGTCTACCGTAGCGCTGGCCTGCTGCCCATGCCGTACCTGCGGACCCTTGATGCGCTGCACCTTGAAGCGGCGATGCGGCTCGATGCCGCCGCCGTCCTCACCTACGACCGCAGGCTCAGCAAGGCCGCTCGGTCCGTGGGACTTCGGGTGGTCGCTCCCGGGACGGCTCCGGCTGGGGCCGACTCTTGAAGGTGACGTCGTGGAGCTCCGGCTCACCGCGGAGTCGGTTCGCCTGAGGGGTGCGGGTCGGCATGCGTGGGCATCGTCGGGACCGATGCTCTCACCCGCGCACCTGCCTGAGCGGTCCCGATCGTGTGTGGAGCGCGGAACCATGCTGTGCGCAGGCATGGGCTTGGGACGAGGTGTCCGTCAGAATGACAATGTGGCCTTTGAGCGTTCTGCTCTCTCGGAGAGGCCCTTGCAATCATGCGGTTTCTCTGCTCGCGCCTTGTCGGGTCGGGCCGCCAATGTCATTCTGACGGACATCCTTCGGTCCGCTCGGCGGTCCGGTACGGGTGTTTTCGGCACGTGTAGCAGCGGAGTTCTGCTGGCCTTCAGGCTGGGATTCGGCATGTGCTGCCAGCGCTCGTAGGTCTTACCGCCTCGATGGATTGTGCCGAGTTTGTCGCGCAGCGGGTAGTTCGTCGGTGTCCTGGTTGCGGGAGTGGTCGTGAGAAAGTCCCACGTGTCGGCCATGACATTGCGCATCGTGGCGACCAGGTCGCGCCAGCCCTTCTGCGCTCCGGCCGTGGCGAACCGGAGTTCGTACTCCGACTTCTTCGCGGGTCTGGGGACCAGCCCTTCCTTCGCCATGATCAGGGTCGCTCAACGAGGCCGGCGGGCTCGACCTCGTCCGGATCGAGCCGCTCGACCGGCTCGAGGCCCAGGCCCGCGGTGATCGCCGCGGCGGTCTCGCGCCAGGAGGTCAGCTCGGCGATGGCCAGGTGCGGCTGGCCGGTGGACAGCGACGCGCGAGCCGCATCGACGAGCGCGACCAGCCAGGGAGGAGATCCTTGTAGGCCGCTGATGAATGTGCGCGTGGGGCGGAAACATCAGCCGATGCTTCCGCCCCACGCATGTGGTGGGTCGACGCTCTCATCCGTACCGCATCGAGTTTCAGTCCCGTATCCGAAGAAGGCTTAGTGGATTAGAGTCCGAACCTTCGTGGATGAAAATATGTGCGGAGGGTCGGGAGGGGAGAGTTCTATTGTCCGGCGTCGGATGACGGGACGTCACCTTTTCGCTGGCCGGTAACCCGCGGCCTCCGCATCTGACGGATAGGCGAAGCACTCCTCCGCCTTGGTCCGGCCATAGGCCTGGTTCCACGGCTGGTGGTAGATCCACTCGCCCTCGCTGTTCCTATTCCCCTTGATCGGGGCCCAGCCGGGGCAGGTGTAGGTGCCGGATTCCCAGTACTTGCTCATCCACCGGCCGCTCCCGCTGAAGCGGTACCAGGTGCCGTCGGCCTTGGCCCAGCCGGTGGCCATGGACCCGTTGCCTTGCAGGTAGTAGTTGCCGATCCACCTGTTGGTGACCATGGCGCCCGAGCCGTCGAGGTAGTACCACTGCCCGCCCGAGGCGAGCCACGTATCGCGCTGCATGGCGCCGCTGTTGCCGAGGTGGTACCAGGAGCTTCCGACCTGTACCCAGCCGGTGGCCATGGCGCCGTCGGAGTAGAGGTAGTACCAGGCGCCTCCAACCCATGTCCAGCCGGTGGCTGCGGAGCCGTCTGGGTTGAGGTAGAACCACCGCCCGCCCGAGGCGAGCCACGTGTCGTGCCACATGGCGCCGTCGGCGCCGAGGTAGTACCAGGCGCCGCTGACCTGCGCCCAGCCGGTGGCCATGACGCCGTCGTCGCCGAGATAGAACCAGGAGCCGCCGTCAGAGAGCCAACCGGTCCTCTTCACGCCCCGGTCGTAGTAGTGCCAGGCCCCGCCTTCCTTCTTCCAGCCGTTGAGCGTGAGGTCGATGGATGGGGTGGGGGACTCGGTGGCTGCGCCGTCTGATGGCTCAGTGCCGGGCTCGGGTGCGGCTGGGGTTGCGGAGACCACACCGTCTTCCGGTGCGGGGGTGGGTCCGGGAGCGGCCGGAGACTCGATGCCGGCATCGCCTGCCGGCTCGGCGTCGAGCCCGTCGGCCGCGGCGGTGGGAATAACGGCCCATACGAGCGAGGCCGCTACGAGCGCACCGATCGCAGATCGGTGAAGGCGTTTCATGGGATTCCTTCCTGGGGATCGAAACCTCGACCGCGGATTCACATCTCATCAGCATCGACCGGGAGGAGTCGTAGAGATCTGGTGTGGAGCGGCGAGTGCCTGCTTATTATACGAGTCCGACAGTTCTTGATCCGCCTGCGATTCGCCGTCCGTGGTCTCATTTAGGTAAAGCCGGGAGGGGCGTCAGAGGAGGATTCTCTATCGCTTGTCCGGTGCGGTCGCCTCGGCTGGGGCTGCCGACCTCACGAGGTCGAATCGATCAGTGCGGCTTATGCGTTATGGAGCCTGCTCCTGGACGCCGGGCGCCCGGCTGCCGATGGGCTCGCAGGCCGCCTTGTCGGGGCCCGCACGCCGTCGGGGACCGCAGGTCGGGGGCTCGCAGGCCGCCGAGGACCGCACGCTGCCGGACCTCCGAGGCCCGGGCCTCGAGAGCCGTTCGTCGTCGTGCGCTGTCTTCCGGGTCTCGTCATCTGCCAGATCTCGCGCCGAGCCCGCTCCCGGTGGGAGACTGGTCGCCACAGCGTCAACAGCAGGAGGCCTCATGATCAGGGTCGCAATCAACGGATACGGCAACCTCGGGCGGGGCGCCGAGCAGGCGATCTCCAAGAACGACGACATGGAGCTCGTCATCGTCTTCACCCGGCGCGATCCGGGCTCGATCACGACGCAGGGCGCGCCGGTGGCGCACGTGGACGACATGCCGAACTGGGCGGACAAGGTCGATGTCTGCCTCAACTGCGGCGGGTCGGCGACGGATCTGGCCGAGCAGGGGCCGCAGGCGGCCGCCTTCTTCAACACGGTCGACTCCTACGACACGCACGCCGAGATCCCCGCCTACTTCGCCTCCGTCGACGCCGCCGCCAAGGAGGCCGGCCACCTCGCCCTCATCTCCACCGGCTGGGACCCCGGCCTGTTCTCCATGCTCCGGGTCCTCGGGGACGCGGTCCTGCCCGACGGCACGACGACGACCTTCTGGGGTCCCGGCGTCTCGCAGGGGCACTCGGACGCGATCCGCCGCATCCCCGGGGTGGCGGACGCGCGGCAGTACACGCTGCCGGTGCAGGAGACCGTCGACGCGGTCAAGGCGGGCGACGACGTCGAGCTGACGACCCGCTCCATGCACCGGCGCGACTGCTACGTCGTGGCCGACGACGGCGCCGATCTCGCTCGCATCGAGAGGGAGATCGTGGAGATGCCCAACTACTTTGCGGACTACGACACCACCGTGACCTTCATCTCCGCCGAGGAGATGGCCGCGAAGCACAGCGGTATCCCGCACGGGGGGACGGTGATTCGCCGCGGCGAGACCTCCCCGGGGATCGCCGCGAGCGTCGGCTTCGAGCTCGACCTCGGATCGAACCCCGGGTTCACCGGCTCCGTTGTGGCCGCGATGGGCCGAGCGGCTGCGAGGATGGCCGCGCGTGGTGAGACCGGGGCGCGCACGGTCTTCGATGTGACGCTGGCCGACCTGTCGGCGAAGGACCCGGCCGACCTGCGCGCATCGTACCTCTGAGCGGTAGCCGGGACCCATGGGCGGGACCGATACGACCCGAGCCCTCGACGGGAGTGATGGCCGGCTGGGTGTGCACGCACGTCCATCCGGAGGACTCGATGGGGGGAGGTCCACATTCTCGCTGTAGATCCCGGTTTTCAGCGCCGGGGGATCGGCAGGGCCCTCATGGAGCACAGCCAGGCCCGCGCTCTGGACGCGGGAATGGTCATGATGATGGTGGAGACCGGAGGTGATCCCGGACATGAGCCGGCAAGGGCCGTCTACGGGGCTTGCGGCTATCAGCGATGGCCCGTCGCCCGCTACTTCAAGGATCTGCTGAGCTGAACCGCTTCCGCCCGCTTCGGCGATCGCGCTCGACAGCCTCAGTGGCTCGGGACGTCCTGGCACGTGGTGAGGGCATGCTCGTACCGTTTCAGAGTCTCAGCGGCCCGGTCGGCCCTGTCGGTACGGGCTGCTCGCTCGTCTCGGGCGTCTCCGACGCCGCATCCATAGAGGCTCAGGGCGTCGTGATAGGCGGCCAGGTGCTCGGTGACGTCCACCTCGGGCGAGAGTCCCATGGCCCTCTGCAGGCGTGCGGCCCCACTGTCCGGGTAGTTGATCTCGAATCTCCCTTGCTGAGAGCCTCGCGAGTCTTTCTCAGGACCTCGTCAGAGGAGAGCCTTTGGCGCGCCCGGGCTCGCCATGATCGTCCCCCGTCCGTCGTCAACGCACGGCGGGCGGGATCATGCAGGGGTGCGGGCGGCCGCCACCGGATGCTCGCACCCAACCGGGTTCTCCTTCTGCGGTGCGGTCTGAGACACTGCCGCCATGCGAATCATTATCGGCGCCCCCAGCAATGGCGCGATCCTCAAGGACGCGCTCAAGCGCCGCCTTGAGGACGATGAGAGGGTCAGCGCCGTCGTCGATATTTCTGATCCGTCTGACCCCGACGGGCCTGGACTCACCTACCCGCAGGTCTCCTTCCGAGCGGGCCGGATCATCTCCGAGGAACGGGCCGACCGCGGCATCCTCGTGTGCGGCACCGGTGTCGGCACCGCCATCGCCGCCTGCAAGGTCAGGGGCGTACGCGCCGCGACTGCCCACGACCTCGTCACCGTGCGCGGCTCGGTGGAGAACTACGACGCCCAGATCCTGTGCATGGGGCAGAACGTCATCGCTGCACCCGCCGCCTGGGCGTTGGTCGACCTCTGGCTCGACCTGCGCCACGATCCCGCCTCCAGCTACGGCCCGAAGATCGGCGAGATCAACGCCTATGAAGCAAGCCGCTGAGGGCCGGTGCGCGCCTGTGGGTCGAGGCTGCTGCGGATTGCGCTGTCACCTCGTCACAGATCAGCGGTCTCGCCTGGGCCTCCCGCCGACTGCGGGGTGAGCACCACGTGCGGTACTGTCGCCCTCCCCTCGGCCTCTGGCTGCGGCCGATGAATGCTGGCAGATGGCGTAGAGGAACTCGTTCGGAGCGGAGCGACCGCCCGGATGCCCCAGCTGGGATGTCGTAATGGCGTACAGGCCTCCAGGATTCGCAATGACGAGCCGGTCCCGGCTGAGCCGGATATCCACGCGCCTGCCATGGGTCGTGGGGCTGAGGCTGCGGTGGACCAGAGCATTCGCGATGAGCTCGCGCACTGCGAGCATAGGAATCTCAGGCACATCGATAGCGTGCCCGTCCTCCCGGTACGTCACCGTGCCG
>ERZ772764.1934-NODE-1934-length-12563-cov-13.110409_pt1 | contig 12563 bp, 10 predicted proteins | sample MGYA00512163_ERZ772764 | MGnify/ENA primary metagenome ERZ772764 (study PRJEB29015, sample SAMEA2737903) | human oral metagenome | biome: human oral; feature: human-associated habitat; material: dental | place: China | collected 2094 ... | reverse complement strand
CTGCTTCCGCACGGATAGCAGAGCTTTCAGAGCTAGATGCAGATGTTGATGCTGCTGTAGCACTAGCAGCTGCTTTTGTAGCAGAGCTTGCAGAGGACTGTGCAGATTTATCCGCTGCCGTTGCAGAATCGGCTGCTTTTGTAGCAGATGATTCTGCCTTTGTAACTGCTGCTTCAGCACGAGTTGCAGATGATGCAGAGGATTGAGCCGATTTGTCAGCTGCTGTTGCAGAGTCCGCAGCCTTTGTAGCAGAACTTGCTGAAGATTGTGCAGATTTAGCTGCTGCTGTTGCAGCTGTAGCTGCATTTGTTTCACTTACTTTTGCATTAGATGCAGATGTAGACGCTAATGTAGCAGAACTTTTCGCAGTGGATGCAGCTGTACTTGCTACTGTTGCAGAGGATACCGCTTTTGTTGCTGCCGCTTCTGCTGCTGCTGCAGAGCTAGAGATCGCCGCTTTAGCTGCATTATATCCAGCTGCTGTAGAGTTAGCTGTAGACACCGCTGCATCAGCTTTAGTTTCAGCACTAGCTGCTTTTACAAGTGCAGAACTTGCTGCTGTAGATACGCTTGTAAGTGCAGTAGCTGTACTTTCGGCAGCTTGAACTACAGCATATAATTGAGATCCGTTAACGGCATCTGTAGATGTAGCAGATACAGTGCCTGCTGCTAAGTTAGTTAAAGTACGTTTTTTAGTAGAAGAACCGATGGATACAGTACCACCAGCAGTGCCACCTGCTAACGTATAGCTTTTACCAGCAATAGTCATTGTACTTGTGCTTGTTGCCGCACCAGTTTCAGAAGCAGCGCCTAAAGCAACACTATCTTGATGAGTTACTTTTGCACCTTTACCTAATGCAGTACCTAAAGACACAGTAGAGGAAGCACCATCACCAATAACTACGCTTGTACTACCTGTTGCGGTAGCAGAGTTACCAATAGCTATAGAAGTCATGCCAGTTACATTAGCACCATTACCAATTGCTACCGTACTCGTATTACCCGCATTAGCGCCATTACCAATTGCTACCGTATATGAATCAGAAGCCGCTGCATTTGTACCCATTGCGATACTATTATCCTTGCTAGCATTAGCACCATTACCAATTGCTGTAGCACTAGTTTCAGAAGCAGCTGCACTTGTACCCATTGCAATTGCATTTGCCTTACTTGCAGTTGCACCGTTACCAATAGCGGTAGCAGAGCTTTCAGAAGCTGCTGCACTTGTACCAAATGCAATAGTATTTGCTTTACTTGCAGCTGCTTGTTTACCAATAGCTGTACCGGCTTCACCAGAAGCTACAGTAGCGGTACCAATAGATACGGCATCTGTAGCACTAGCTGCAGTATGAGTACTAGTATCACCACTGGAACCGATAGCTACTGCATTTTTACCACTTACATCTACTTGATAACCAATACCAGTACCATATTGAGCAGCACTTGTAATATTAATAGTAGAACCAAGACCAGTACCTTGGTTAGCATGTACTTGAGAGTTATAACCAACGAGTGTAGCCGCAGATTGATCAACAGTTAAATCCCAACCAATACCAGTAGATCTTTCTCTTGTAACTTGTACATTTTTACCTACTGCTGTTGCGCCCCAACCAGTTGCATTGTTACCAGCACCAATCGCAATGGTTGCAGTGCCATCAGCAATTGCGCCTTCACCAACAGCAATAGATTTACTAGACTTAGCTTGAGTGCTCTTACCTAATGCAATAGCACTGCTTTCGGAAGCGGCTGCATCTGTACCAACTGCGATTGCATCGGATTTACTTGCAGTTGCACTTGTACCAAATGCAATGGCATTTGCTTTACTAGCAGCTGCTTGTTTACCAATAGCAGTAGCACCTTCTGCTGTACCTTGAGCAGCTGCGCCAATAGCTACTGAGTAATCACCAGATGCTTTGTTGTTTGTACCACTTAATTCACTACCGAGGCCTACAGCACGGTTACCACTAACTTCAGACATATAACCGATACCTACAGCTGCCGTACCAGATACATTAGTTTTAGAGCCAGCACCAAAGGCTTGGTTACCGGTAGTATTTACTAAGTAACCAACTGCAGTAGCGCCACCACCATTAGCATGAGTCTGAGAGCCAAATGCGTTATCGTTTTCTTGATCAGCAAGTGCAGTATAACCTACTGCTACAGAATTATTTCCAGTAGCCGCTGCTTGATTACCAACTGCTGTAGCACTAATTTTAGTAGCTTGTGCATATGCGCCTACCGCTGTCGCGTTAGATCCTGATGCCGAAGTTTTCATACCTAGAGAGGTAGCATTACCACCAGTACCCTTTGCATCCCAGCCCATAGATATTGCATTCCCTGCACTAGTTGCATTTCTACCGATAGCAATAGCGCCATTAGCAGTAACACTTGCATTTTGACCGATACCAATACCATCTTCATGAGCACCTGAGGCAGCACTCCCTCGATTTCCCCAAATAAGAATACTCCCTGTCTTAGCATTATTATTACCAAAGTTTTCAGCATCAACGTGTGCCACATTCCCTGTCACAGCTAATGAAGCCAAAATACCAGCTACAACAATTTTCTTTTTACCTGTTGTATTTTTAGCCATTTCAGATACAACTACATAACATTGTTTAGATTTGGACCAAATAACCTTAAATATTTTATTCATTTATTGCTTTACTCCTAATTTTTCTAATAATATTTGATATTTAAGTATATTTTCTTTATTTAATGGCGACACCGAATCAATAAGCTTATCATTCCATTTTTTATGGTTTTCAAAATCATCATCATAGGATTTAATAGCACTAATCAATTGACGCTCACCGTCATAGGCATCAAATCCATCATAGTAAAAGCCTACATGGTGTGCTTTTAACATTGGTGAGTTATGTACTAGTGGATAACCGCCATATAATGCCTCGTAATATACATAGTTCAATGCATTTTCCCATTGGAAGGAAAGCACAACGTCCGTGTATTTTGCAAGAAATTGCGGCGTAATATGACGCGTTTCAACGGTCATTACATTAGCTTTAACAGCCGATGTATATCCAATAAAATTAAAAATGGCATCATTATCTTTGATGTCATAGGTATTACATAAATATATATGCTTTACCAATTCTGGGTGGTTCCGATACGCCTCTTCCCCAATCAAAATTGGAATCATACAGTTTTTTAGTATCGATATATTCGGTTCCAATACAGAGACGCGAGCACCATTAGCTTTCATTTGACCATGTTCATAACCAAATGTATATGGCTCTTCAATAGATTTAGTCATATGGTCTAAAAACAATGGATCCCATAAATGAGGAGCCTCATATACAGGGGCTTTTGTCATAATTTCTAAATAGCAACGATTTGTATTCATATGCTGTGGAATCATCCATACAGCATCATATTTCGTACCGTTGAAAGCACGGGCACCAGGTTTATCGTGAACCATCTTTTCCATATCGGCAATGAAATCATTCCCCATACGGTATGACACAATTTTGGCACCACGTTTACGGTATTCTGCTTCGATTTGTGGTTCTAATGTTAATGTTCCCTCAATCAAAACATCAGTTTTATCGATGACTTCATCGCTGTCATAAATATCGATATCCATCAAATCTAACCGCATATTATCAGATATGCTAGATTTATCATTTCTCCAATAAACAAAATAAACAGATTCGACACCGTCAATCTGTTCCAAGCATTGTTTTAAGAAGTACATATTTTGTCCGGCCCCATTCGACCAGATATGATTATAAGATTCGCCCCAAAAAAAGGTAATCCCTATATTAATCGTAATCACTCCTCATCTATATCTATAATCAAAAGTTCCCCTCATCTAAATTTCATATAACCCATTGTATCAAATAGATATTACATTGACAATTCTATTTCGAGCATTTTCGATATTTTTATAAAAATACTACGCTTTACAAATGGTTGGTTTAAACTTTTTAATATTTAGATAAAATTTGTCAGGTTAATATACTAAATAAAAGGTTATTTATAATAGAATAATATATATAACAAAATAAGGTAGTCATGCACAATCAATAAATTATGCATAACTACCTTATATTTATAATGATATTTTGAATGATTTTAGCTCTATTTTACTACGTTAAACACATAGTGACTTTGCTGCTCTGCCAGTTGAATTCGCTCATGTAAACGTTTTACATAGGCCCTATATATCTCTTGTGCCTCTTCCACAGATACAATATCAAAGGTAATTCCATCCCCAATAGGTAACTGGCTCAGTCTAGGCAAATCAGCGGTAATAACGGTGCCGATTTTTGTATAGCCCCCCGTCGTTTGCCGATCCGCCATGAGTATAATGGGATTGCCATCGGATGGGACTTGAATCGATCCAAACACAGCGCCATCGGAGATGATATCGGCGCCGTCGATGTGTTCAACAGGCGCCCCATCTAATCTAAATCCCATACGGTCGCATTGAATGGTTAATGTATAGAGTTCACTACTAAAATTACGAATACCCGTTTCTGTAAAGTACTTAGCTTGCGAGCCCAGTACAACGCGCAGCGGTTCATGGCATTCACGGCCGCCCCGATTAAATAGAACCGTATTAAATAAATGATTTGATTCTCTAGTATAGTCGCAGACGATAGTATCACGCATGCAGTCCTTTAAACGTACTTCGTCGCCCGCCGCTAAGGGACGTCCCTCAAATCCGCCAATATTCGCCTTTGTATGTGTCGCCACGCTGCCGTTGATTTCGGGCACATCGATGCCTCCGGCGAAGGAAATATACATGCGCACCCCACATTGGCTAAAGCTGCCAGAGATGACATCACCGTTATGACAGACAAAGGGAATGTATCGCGGCACCTCTACATTATTAATGGTAGGTCTCATGTCGGCGCCTGTAAAAGCAACAATACACGTACCTTTCACCTTCAGCGTAGGGCTGAGTACGGTGCACTCCAAAGCACCTACTGGTATCGTATTCCCTACAAGAGCTTGTCCGATAGCATAGCTTTCACCATCCATAGGACCGGCCACGGGCATACCATATTGTTGAAAGCCTACGCGCCCTCCGTCTTGCACGGTGGTCATCATACCAGGCGTAACCACCTCAAATGACGCATTCTTATATTCACTTACCGCCACGGAGGTCACCTACCTTTACATGATGTACAACGGGCTTAAAGGAAGTGCCCAATTTATTAATACAGTGGAACTCACTTTCATCAATAGGAACATAGCGCACATAGTCGCCCGCCTTAAGCAAAGCCGCCTCTTCACGGGATGCATCGTACATGGACAGAGGCGTGCGTCCTATAATTTGCCACCCTCCAGGGGAATCCGATGGATAGGTGCCGGTCTGCTCCCCTGCGATACCGACGGATCCTGCTGGAATATGTGTACGCGGCGAAGACAATCGAGGTGTAGCGATGCGCGGATCCATGCCACCTAAATAGGTAAAACCGGGGATAAAGCCCATCATGTACACGAGGTAATCCGTGCCGCTATGAATGCTCACTACTTCAGCCTCTGTAAGATGATTATGAGAGGCTACAAATCCAAGGTCTGCACCAAATTCACCACCATAGACGGTCGGTATTTCTACGACCGTCACGAGTTCACTTTCATCAGCCCTCATAGGCTGCGTACAGATAGGTTCAAGAATGCGGCACAGCTCAGCATAGGTGTAGCGCAGCGCATCATACTGAATGAGAAGCGCACAATAAGTAGGCACCATCTCAATAATCCCCTCTAAATGGAGGCTTTCAATACCCGCTACAGTCTGACGGATACGCTGATTAATCTTAGGGTCAATAACTTGACCAAATTCGATGGAGATAGCACTATCCCCAACCGGAGAAATTGTGGGATTCATACGTGCCCCCTAACCTAATAATTTTGCAATACCTTGCAAGGATGTAACACCGATATAAGCGGTCACAAGCACGACAATCCAGCCGGTATAGAATAGAATCGGATTGTGCTTATAGTCCCCTACGATATTTGTCTTACGCGTTGCCAATAACATAACGGCTAAGGTAACAGGCAAAATCAAACCATTTACGGAGCCCGCCACGATTAAGAGCGTAGCCGGTTTGCCGATAAAGATAAGAATGCATGTGGACACGAAGATGAATGCCATGATGGTCAATTTTTCATACCGTTCCACCACCTTGAACAAGGTTTTAAGGAAGGATACCGATGTATAGGCAGCACCCACAACAGATGTCAACGCAGCGCAGAAGAATACGATACCGAATAATTTATGACCGATTTCACCAGCCCCGAGTAAGAACGCAGAACCTGCTGGGTCCTTTGGATCTAACGCAAAGCCCATGGATACTACGCCAAGTACGGCTAAGAATAACAATATACGAACGATGGCGTCTACGGACATGCCCATGAAGGCAGCGCGACGCACATCTTTTAAATGTTCACGGCCAGTAATGCCCGCATCAATCAAGCGATGGCCGCCGGAGAATGTAATGTACCCACCTACGGTACCGCCGATAAGGGTAATCGTAGCTAGCCAAGGGTAATTGCTTGGCACGATGGCATGGGTTGCAGCCTCTGCTACAGGAGGATTTGTGGAAAACGCTACATAACCGATGAGTACGAGCATCACTGTGCCCAACACTTTCGCCGTATTATCGAGAACACCGCCCATTTTAGGGGATGCAAATAATAAAATACCCAAGATACCACTGATGGCTGCTGCCGTCGTCGTATCGATACCGAATACGATGTTAAGTCCCATGGACGCACCGCCAATATTGCCGATATTGAACGCAAGGCCCCCAAGGGAGATCAAGAACGCTACGAAGTAACCAAGCCCTGGCAATACCTTATTCGCAATGTCTTGGCCCCGCATTTGGGATATGCCGATGATGGTCCACACATTGAGCTGTGCAATGATGGAGAAAATAACGGACACCACAATGGCGAACGCAAAATCCGCCTGTAACTGGCCTGTAAACGCCGCCGTTTGTAACATAAATCCTGGCCCAATGGACGACGTGGCCATCAAAAATGCTGCCCCTAAGAGGACAGATAAACTCGCTTTACCTGTAATCGGTTTCATACTGACTCCTTTTATCTATTCTGATTCTATCTATTCTTATACAATCGATTGTAATCTATCGATTCTGAAAATTCGCTACCACGACACCTGCCTTAGTGAGGCCTTCACGAATATACTTTGTGAAAGCTATCGCTTTTGGATTATCGCCATGAACGCATACGGAATCGGCTGCAATATCGATTGTTTTGCCCGTATTCGTTACAACCTTGCCTTCTTTGACCATCATGAGCACTCGTTCCAAGGCCTCTTGCGGGTCTTTTATGAAAGCCCCCTCTTCCGTACGAGGCACCAAGGTGCCTTCCTCTGTATAGCCGCGGTCTGCAAAGACCTCTTGAATCACAAGGATACCTCGTCGCTCTGCCTCTTTGGCTATATAACTACCACTGAGCACCATGGCACGGACCTTAGGATTGACCGCTTGCAATCCATCTAGCACTGCATCGGCTAGGTCTGGCGTTACACACGCCATGTTATAAAAAGCACCGTGTAATTTCATATGCTGCAACTCTACATCGTACTGATTGCAAAATCCTTGCAATGCACCGAGTTGGTAGATCATATACGCCCGTGCCTCATCAGGACTGACCGCCATCTTGCGGCGCCCAAAGCCCATTAAATCAGGATATCCCGGATGGGCCCCTACGGCTACGCCCTTCTCCTTGCACATCTTAACAGTGGCCTCCATGATGAGAGGATCCCCTGCATGCCAGCCACAAGCCACATTGGCACTAGTGACGTGATTTAACACCTCTCTATCCATGCCCAATGTATAATTGCCAAAGCTTTCACCTAAATCGCTATTTAAATCTATATAATGTGACATCACTATGCTCCTCTCGTTTTTCATCTTTCTTATATGCTTGGTTTTCCTTATATTCTAATGTCCCTTATATTCTTCATCTTTTCTTTAAATTCTATAGAATATAGTAACATGATTATACAAAATATATTGATACGTTATCAATGATTTTTGTCATGTATACAAAATTCATATAATAACGCAAAAAAGCACTCGACATAATGTCGAGTGCTCTCACAATCAATAGGACTATTGTTATATGTGTGTATATGGAGAGAGTTGTAAGGGATTCAATGAAAGGGTCAATAGCCTACCGATTATTTATTGTCCTTGGATGCAGCATCATCAGCTTGTTTGCTGTCATCTGCAGATTTGTCATCATCGGATGTGTTAGCAGCATCCTTGTCGCTGATCACGATGTGACCATCTACAACATCAGCCAACAAGTGTTTCGCATCGATGTGATCCAAGTAGTAATCAGTTACATTGTCGCGAATTTCAGATTCAATGACACGACGTAATGGACGAGCGCCCATTGTTTTGTCATAACCTTGTTCCATCAACAAATCTTTAGCTGCGTCAGTTACATCTAAGGTAATTTGTTTTTTAGCCAAAGTTTTGTTAACTTGGTCGAGCATCAAATCAACGATTTTCTTCAAATCTTCTTTGCTCAATTGATTGAATTCGATAACAGCATTAAAACGATTCAAGAATTCAGGACGGAAGAATGGAGCAATGCGGTCCATTACATCGACTTTGTTTTCATCGTCATTGTCACTGCCATAACCGAAACCTGCATTGGATGTAGCGATGATAACAGTATTCTTGAAGTTTACTGTGTTACCTTGACCATCTGTTAAGCGACCATCGTCCAATACTTGAAGAAGTAATGTAATAACTTGAGGGTCTGCTTTTTCGATTTCATCGAATAATACGATGGAATAAGGATTACGACGTACGCGTTCAGTCAATGTGTTAGAGTTATCTTCGTAACCAACATAACCAGCTGTAGCACCAATTAATTTAGATACGGCTGTGCGATCACTGTATTCGGACATATCCAAACGAATGATTGCATCTTTGTTACCGAACATATCTAGAGCTAATTGTTTAGCTAATTCTGTTTTACCAACACCAGTAGGACCTACGAATAAGAAGCTACCGATTGGACGGTTACCTTCGTCAAATCCTGCACGGTTACGACGGATTGCTTTAGATACAGCTTCTACCGCTTTATCTTGACCGATGACATGTGCTTGTAAACGAGATTTCATATCTTTCAAACGTTCAATATCGGATGCACCCATTTGAGAAACAGGGATACCAGTCATACGTTCTACCGCTTCGGCTACATCGTTAACCTTAGCCACAACCTTTTGATTATCAGTATGCTTGTCGATTTCTTCTTGCAATTTTTGAATACGCATCTTTTCGTTAATAGCAGATTCGTAATCTTCTTTTTGAGCAAACTCTTCTTGTTTTGCTTTAGCATCTGCAATATCTGCTTCTAATGTTTTAATATCAGTTACGGGATGTTGAGATGCCAAGTGAGCTGCTGTTACATCGATCAAGTCGATGGCTTTATCTGGCAAGCTACGTTGAGGAATGTATTGTACGGAATAATCTACAGCGGCTTTCAAAACGGCATCTGGCAATTCAATGTTATGATGCGCTTCGTATAATGGACGAATGCCTTGTAGAATTTTGAAAGTATCTTCTGCAGATGGGGCATTGACTTTTACTTCATTGAAACGACGTGCAAGTGCTGCGTTTTTCATGATTGTATTACGGTATTCATCTTGTGTAGTAGCACCGATAACAGTCATTTCACCACGGGACAAAGCAGGTTTTAAGATATCTGCTAAGCCTTTAGAGCCTTGACCATCACCTGTGGAACCAGCGCCCAAGATTTGATGGATTTCGTCAAAGAACAAGATTATATTACCAGCAGCCTTAACCTCTTTGATAAGGTTTTGGATATTTTCTTCGAAGGAACCACGGTATTGAGTACCAGCTTCCAAACCGGAAATATCGATGGAAATGATTTCTTTATTTTTAATCGCTGCTGGAACATCGCCATTTACAATGGCTTGTGCTAAGCCTTCTACAACAGCTGTTTTACCAACACCAGCATCGCCGACTAGAACTGGATTGTTTTTTGTACGACGTGCTAAGATTTCAGCAGTTTCTTGAATTTCTTTATTACGACCGATAACAGGATCAAGCTTACCATTACGCGCTTCGTCTGTTAAGTTCGTACCTAAACGAGCAAGGATACCATCCTTTTTCATTTTGCCTTGTTGAGCCGCAGCTTGTGCTGCTTGGATTTCTTCATTAGTAGGCAAATGACCTGTTTGACGATAATAAGCAAACTCTTCAGGAGTTACTTCACGACCATTAATTTTATAACGACGGTTTTCTGTGGAATAACCTTCCATATTACTCATCAATTGATTAAACAAATCATTCATGCTACCAAATTCGCTACCAAAGTTATTGAAATTGTTGTTCATATAAATTACCTCACTTTTTCACTACAAGTATATCTATTTGACCTTTTAAGTCTCTTTAATTTCTTGCTTTATTTCTAGGTTTCTTTAACCTTATGTCATTATAATAATCCGATTAAGTCAAAAAGTCAATAGGTCAAAGTAAATATTTTTGACTTTTTTTGACTTTTATTTTGATAAATCAGATTCATACGATAAGAATATAGATAAACGCTGAGTTTGTGAGAGATAATTAAATTTGAACTTTTAAAATGTTTACTATAAATTAGATTGTTTAAATTGATTTATTCCCTATATAATAGATATAAAAGTCAAATATATCAAAGGAGATAAAACTATGGCACAAAATTCTTCACCCCATACCGATTCCACCGCACTCCACAACACACCTATCATGACAAGTGCTAACAACAAAGAACTAGCGAAGCGTATTAAAGACATTTCCCAGCAAGTACTAAAACGAAATTATGAACTCTATAAAGCATTGGAGAACAAATGAATACACCTAACATTCAATTCACCTTACAAGATATCTATGAGCTCCACGCCCAACTAGAAAGTGCATTTGTCCTTTCACCAGGCGTACGCGATGAAAACCTATTAGCATCAGCCGTCTATACTCCATTTCAAACCTTTATGGAAAATGATCTATACCCATCCATCTACGACAAAGCAGCACAATTATGTTACGGCATCGCCAACAATCACCCTTTTACAGATGGAAACAAACGAACAGCATTGCATACCATGTATGTATATTTAATTATTAATGGATTCGATATTATGGCAACACAACAAGACGTAGAAAACATGATTATCGATGTTGCCGCAGGTAATATGACAAATACAGAACTGGTGCAATGGTTACAGAAGAATACCGTAGAGATAGATGCGAATTAATATTTTAACAGAGATACATAGGGTTCTATAAATTAGAACAGGCCTGTTTTATTTCTAACAAGGCACATACATAGGGGCCTACAAATTAGTACACGCCTGTTCTATTTCTAACAAGGCACATATATAGGGTCCTTCAAATTAGTACAGACCTGTTCTATTTCTAACGAGACCTATACATAGGGTTCTTCAAATTAGTACAGGCCTGTTCTATTTCTAACAAGGCACATATATAGGGTCCTTCAAATTAGTACAGGCCTGTTCTATTTCCATAACAGTATATATAGCTCCAACTCTTTTATATACAAAAAGATGAATGGATTTTTCCATTCATCTTTTTAAAAGTATGTAATTTAATGCTAATTATAAATATTTCAAGAGTTGAATTAGCACATGTCCCACAAAATCTTGTTCATCTATATCCAAACTACGTTCACCAAACACTTTAAATCCGTTCCTAATATAGAACCCGATCAACTTCTTATTATTTTCGCACTCTAAGTATATAAATTTACCGCCAACTAAAGATTGAACATGACGTAGCATATCTACAGCCATGGTTAATAATTCATCGCCAGTAATTAGTTCTTTATATTTGTAATTCTTCCCAAGTTGTCCAATCAGCGGAGCAGCTATATGATATTGTTTCAAAACAGCATCATAAGTACCAAACTTATTGAACCGTCGTTTCATATTCTTACTAATTTCATTTCCTTTTGTTTTTACAACAAAAGATTTACTTCCAGATAATGAAAAATATCCAGCAATTTTATTTTCACCTTGATAGGAAGCCATTACTAAATATGTTTTTGCAATTGCTGCTTTTGAAAATTCAACAGCTTTATATTTCAAAAAATTCTCTATATCAGGATTAAGAGGACTCTCGAAGTCATTTAAAATTGTTCTAATCTGTTCCTCAGATTTAACTTGTAAAAGTAAATCCAGATTAACAACTTTAAATCCTATCATATAAAAATCTTATCTATTTCTTCTTTCGTAGCCAAGGAATAAGATCTAGAAAATTCAACAGGAACACTTTTTTGCTTTTGCGCAATCTCTAACGCATGTAAAAGTTTGCTACAATCTTTTTTGTTTTTGATAGTAACATTTTTTAAAAAACTTTTTGTAGCCATGTACACACCGCCTCCTCCTATAATTCATCTTTATTATATGTTCAACTACTCTAATTAGCAATATATTTTACAAGAATTAAATAAAAAAGCGAAGTCAATTTTAGACTCCGCTTATTTCTTTGGTGATCCAGGAGGGATTCGAACCCCCGACCCACGGCTTA
>ERZ772764.1931-NODE-1931-length-12576-cov-5.868940_pt1 | contig 12576 bp, 10 predicted proteins | sample MGYA00512163_ERZ772764 | MGnify/ENA primary metagenome ERZ772764 (study PRJEB29015, sample SAMEA2737903) | human oral metagenome | biome: human oral; feature: human-associated habitat; material: dental | place: China | collected 2094 ... | reverse complement strand
TTTGTACTGTCTGCGGCTCGCCGCCTTGTCCTGATTTAAATTTAATCCACTATATCAAAAACCATCCGGCTTTCAGGTAGCCTGAAAGCCGGATATGGGTATGGGCGGTTTTTAACCGGCCTGCGGCGCCGTATGCTCTTCTGTTACCGCGCCGCTGTTTTGATACAGGGTAAACAGGGGCACGCCTTCGTTGCGGACACGGTCGCCGCCGGGCAGATCGGTAAATTCAAGGATAGCGGCAGCTTCCACCACATTCCCGCCGAGCTTGCGGATGAGCTTGATGCCGGCGTGCATGGTGCCGCCGGTGGCCACGAGGTCGTCCACCAGCAACACGCGGGCGTTGTCTTTAATGGCGTCGGTGTGGATTTCCACGGTGGCTTCGCCGTATTCGAGCGCGTAGCTTTCGGACACGGTGGTAAAGGGTAATTTGCCTTTTTTACGGATGGGCACAAAGCCCACGTTGAGCTGGTAGGCCAGCGCGGCGCCGATGATGAAGCCGCGCGCGTCCAGCCCGGCCACCACGTCGATGTCTTGCGTCATGTAGCGGTAGGTGAGCAAATCCACCAACAGGCGGAAATATTCCGGGCTTTGCAGCACGGGGGTGATGTCGTGAAACAGCACGCCTTCCTGCGGCCAGTTGGGGATTTTGCGGATTTTCTGCGCCAGCATTTCAACGGTCATGACTTCGGGATGGAACAGCATAGCGGTATCTTTCAGGTAGCCTGTGCGAAACGCGAATGTTACCACTTCCCCCAACAAAATTGCACCTGCATCAAACTCCCTGCACCAACCAGGCCCCACCCGTTGGATTTTTGGTTACAATCAACCCCTATACCGCAAAAATTCACACTGCAAAAAAGGGGAACCATGGAGACCGGCTATTCCGACACGCATGTAACCAACCTGCAAGAATGCTTGGCTTGGCTGAAAGGCTATGCCGCGCAACAAAACGAGGCTGACCGCGCACTCTTGCAGCAGGCGCTCGCGCTGGCCGAGGCGCACTACCCCGCCGATGCGCAAACCTACGCCGGCGAGCCGCTGCTGCCGCACACTGTGGGCGCGGCGCAAATGGTGGCGCAGCTCGATTTGCTGCCCGAAGCCGTGGCCGCCACCATATTGTCGGGCATGTCCAAGCAGGGCGGGGATTGGCAGCTTCAGGTAGCCGAGCAATGCGGCCAAACCGTATGCGGCCTGGTGCAGGGTATCGACCAAGTGCAGAAGCTCACCCACTTTGCCCGCGTGGACGGCTTGGCCACGCCTGAAGAGCGTGCCGCGCAGGCCGAAACCATGCGCAAAATGCTATTGGCCATGGTGTCCGACATCCGCGTGGTGCTGATCAAGCTCGCCCTGCGCACCCGCACCATGCAATACCTCGGCGGCTGCCCCGACAGCCCGGAAAAACGCAGCATTGCCAAAGAAACGCTGGATATTTTCGCCCCGCTGGCCAACCGCTTGGGCGTGTGGCAGCTCAAATGGCAGCTCGAAGACCTCGGCTTTCGCCACCAAAACCCCGAAGAATACCGCCGCATCGCCCACCTGCTCGACGAAAAACGCCCCGAGCGGCAACACTATATCGACCACTTCCTCGGCATCCTCAAAGCCGAGCTGGCCAAATACGGCATCCGCGATTACGACGTGGCCGGCCGCCCCAAACACATCTACTCCATCTACCGCAAGATGGTGAAGAAAAAGCTCGATTTCGAAGGGCTCTACGACATCCGCGCCGTGCGCGTGCTGGTGAACAGCGTGCCCGAGTGCTACACCGTGCTGGGCATCGTGCACAGCCTGTGGCAGCCCATCCCCGGCGAATTCGACGACTACATCGCCAACCCCAAAGGCAACGGCTACAAAAGCCTGCACACCGTGATTGTCGGCCCGGAAGACAAAGGCATCGAGGTGCAAATCCGCACCAAAGAAATGCACCAATTCAACGAATTTGGCGTGGCCGCGCACTGGCGTTATAAAGAAGGCGGTAAAGGCGATTCCGCATACGAGCAAAAAATCGCCTGGCTGCGCCAGCTATTGGATTGGCGCGAAAACATGGCTGAGAGCGGCAAAGCCGACCTCGCCGCCGCCTTCCAAACCGAGCTGTTTAACGACACCATCTATGTGCTCACCCCGCACGGCAAAGTGCTCTCCCTACCCGTGGGCGCCACCCCCATCGACTTCGCCTACGCCCTGCACAGCAGCCTGGGCGACCGCTGCCGTGGCGCGAAGGTAGACGGCCAAATCGTGCCGCTCTCCACCCCGCTGGAGAACGGCCAGCGCGTGGAAATCATCGCCGCCAAAGAGGGCGAGCCGTCCGTAAACTGGCTGTATGAAGGCTGGGTAAAAAGCAACAAAGCCGCTGCTAAAATCCGCGCCCACATCCGCCGCCAAAACGCAGAAAGCGTGCGCGAGCAAGGCCGGCTGCAGCTGGAAAAAACCCTGCTCAAAGTTCAACCCAAGCCCAATATGCAGGCTTTGGCCGAAAAACTCGGCTTCAAAAAACCGGACGAGCTCTACACCGCCGTGGCACACGGCGAAATCATGCCCCGCGCCGTGCAGAAAGCCTGCGGCCTGCTGGCCGAGCCGCCTGCCGCGCCGGTGAGCACCGAGAGCATCGTCAAACAGTCGCGTATCAAAGAAACCGGCGGCAAAGGCGGCATTTTGGTGGACGGCGAATCCGGCCTGCTCACCACTTTGGCCAAATGCTGCAAACCCGCCCCGCCCGACGAAATCGCCGGCTTCGTAACGCGCGGGCGCGGCATTTCCATCCACCGCATCGGCTGCGCCTCTTTCCAGAAACTCGCCGCCGATGCGGCTGAAAAAGTCGTACCGGCCTGCTGGGCCGGCGTGCCTGCCGGGCAAGTGTTTGCCGTGGATATCGAAGTATCCGCCCAAGACCGCAACGGTCTGTTGCGCGATATTTCCGAAGCACTGGCACGACACAAACTCAACGTAACCGCGGTGCAAACCCAATCGCGCAACCTGCAAGCCAGCCTGCGCTTCACGTTGGAAGTACATCAGGTGGACGACCTGCCCCACGTGCTCGCCAGCCTCGCCAACGTGAAAGGCGTAACCGGCGTGAGCAGGCTGTAGGCTGGCTGTAGGCAGGCGGTTTGACACAAATTAAGGCTACCTGAAAACCCAACCAAGCATTTTCAGGTAGCCTTCCCATGCCCATCCCAAGGCTACCATCACCCCACCCCATCCAAGGAATCACCATGCCGCAATCCCCGCAGCTTTTGGCGCAGGAGCTGACCGAGCACAAACGGCAAATCGTTGCCGACTACCGCCGCCACCGCAGCCCGCAGCGTTTTTTTGCTGCCTACAGCGCCCTGCTCTCGCACACCGTTACCGCGCTGTGGCAGCAAATGCAGCCGGAAGGAGAGCTGGCGCTGCTGGCGCTGGGCGGCTTCGGGCGCGGCGAGATGTATCCGCATTCCGATGTGGATTTGGGCATTGCAGCGGCCGATTCTCTGAATGAAACACAACAACAGCAAATTGAAACTTGGCTGCAAACCCTGTGGGACATGGGGCTGAACCCCTCGCTGAAAACCGGCAGCGTGGCCGAGCTGTGCGCCGGGGCGGCGGAAGACCTAACCGGCGACACCTCGCTCCTCGAAGCCCGCCTGCTCCACGGCAGCCAGGAATTATTTGCCCGCCTACACCGCGATTTGGACGTGCAGCGCGACCTGACGGCCTTTGCCGAGGGCAAACTGCTGGAATTGCAGCAGCGGCACCTGAAAGCGCAAGCGGGCAGCAGCCTGGAGCCAAACCTGAAAACCTGCCCCGGCGGCCTGCGCGACATCCACACCATGCTCTGGCTGGCGCGGGTGCAGGGCATTTCGCCGCAGCTGCACCGCCTCGCCCGCCAAGGCATCCTCACCCGCACCGAAGCGGCCATGTTGCGCCGCAGCCACCGCAGCCTGGCGCGCATCCGCATCGAGCTGCACCTGGCCGCCGGCAAGCCGCAGGAGCAGCTGCGTTTCGACTTGCAGCCGCAGGTGGCCTACGCGCTGGGCTACACCGATGAAAGCAAACAAGTGCGCAGCGAGCGGCTGATGCACACGCTCTACCGCGCGGTGAAAACCGTGAAGCAGCTGGGCGGCATCCTGCTGCCGATGCTGCGTGGGCGCATTTCCTCACCGCTGCCGCGCGTGGCGCTGGATTTAGACGAACACTATTTCCAAGTAAACAACCTTATCGCCGTGCGCGACAAAACCCTGTTCCGCCGCGAGCCGCAGCATATTTTCAAGGTGCTGGAACTGTGGCAGCAATACAGCAACCTCGCCGGCCTCGCCCCCGAAACCCTGCGTGCCTGGTGGCAGGCGGTGCAGAAAACCGACACCCGTTTTTATGCCGATCCGGCCAACCGCCGCCGCTTCGTGGGCTTCTTCCGCCACGGCGGCGGGCTCACCCACCTGCTGCGCTTCCTCAACCTCTACGGCGCGCTTTCGCATTACCTGCCCGAGTGGGGCAAAATCGTCGGCTTGCTGCAGCACGACCTGTTCCACGTTTACCCCGTGGACGACCACATCCTGATGGTGGTGCGCAATATGCGCCGGCTGGCTCTGGAAGCGCACAGCCACGAGCTGCCCTTTGCCAGCGCCCTGATGCACGCCTTCGAGCGCAAACCCGTGCTGTATTTGGCCGCCCTGTTTCACGACATCGCCAAGGGGCGCGGTGGCGACCATGCCGAACTGGGTATGGAAGACGCCCGCCGCTTCGCCGCCGACCATTTCCTGAGCCAATATGAAACCGACCTGCTCGTGTGGCTGGTGGGCAACCATCTTTTAATGTCGCTCACCGCGCAAAAAGAAGACATCCAAGACCCGGCCGTGGTGGCCGCCTTCTGCCGCCGCGTGCAAACGCCCGAGCGGCTCACCGCGCTTTATCTGCTCACCGTGGCCGATATGCGCGGCACCAACCCCAAAATCTGGAACGCCTGGAAAGCCAGCCTGCTCGAAACCCTGTTCCGCTCCGCCCTGCAATACTTCGGCGGCCAAACCACCAGCCGCGACATGGCTGTGAGCCGCCGCCAGCAAAAAGCCCGCCAGGCCTTGGCCGAAGCGGGCGTGGGCGAAGCGCAAAGCCGCGAACTGTGGCAGCAGCTCGGGCAGGCCTATTTCGTGCGCCACAGCGCCGACATCATCCTTTGGCACCTGCCCCTGCTGGCCGCCAACGCCGAAACGCCCCAAGCCCACATCCGCCCCCTGAGCGCAACCGGCGGCCTGCAAGTGATGGTGTTTATGCCCAACCGCGACCGCCTGTTTGCCGGCTTGTGCCGCCTGTTCGGCCGCCACCAGCTCGGCATCCTCGCCGCCCACGCCTACGTTACCGACCACCAACACATCCTCGACACCTTCGTGCTGCAACTGCCCGCCAACTGCCTGCCCGACGACATCGAGCGCATCAGCAGCCGCCTGCAGCAAGCATTAAACCAATTCGTGCACCACCCGCCGGGCGCCGCCGAGTCCGCCCCCGCCCCCCGCCAGCTGAGCCGCCGCCTGCGCCATCTGCCCATCGCCCCGCGCATCACCCTCTCCGCCGAAGAAACCGCCAGCGCCTACACCCTGGAAATCATCACCGCCAACCGCGCCTTCCTGCTGGCCGACATCGCCGACGTGTTCGCCCAGCTCAACATCAGCCTCAGCTACGCCGCCATCGCCACCTTCGACGAACGCGTGGAAGACAGCTTCCTAATCCGCCATCCCCAGCTGGCCGACACCGCCTTCCAGCTCAAACTCGAACGGATGCTGCTGGAACGCATCGGCGGCTAAGCGCAGGCTACCTGAAAACCAATATGCGCGAACCGCATGCTTGTTTTCTCTGCTGTTTCTGATTTTCAGGTAGCCTTTAAGGTCAAATAACCCCTACCCACAGCAATAGCAAAGGCTACCTGAAAATCGGGAATCCCTTTTTCAGGTAGCCTCATCGTTTCAGGCCATACCGCCCGGCCTGCCGTTTAGCGGCGGACGTAAGGCCTTACACAAGTTTCCACTGCCCGGTCCATCTTGTTGTTGAGATCGCGTTTTTCCCGCGAACTCAGTTGTCCAAACCGTTCCGCTTCGAGTACGCGCAGGAACTCTTGGGAGCTGGGGAACTGCTTGGCCAGCTCATCGTAGACGCAATTACACACTCTGTTGATCTGCCCGCGGCTCAAGCCGGTATCGGACACGTTGAGGCCTTCGATGCAAAAGTTCACCACCGTACCGTGGTAATGCTGGAGCGAGCGGGGGGTGGTGTCGCGTTGGATTGGGGCTTGGTAGTCGCGGTATCCTTGCTGCTGTACACCACGATTCTCTTGGATTTGGCTGTTCAGCCTATCCGCCAGCCACGGATCGAAACCATCTGCCCAAGCCAAAGCTGTACTGCCCAACAATACCGCCGCCAATGCGCCTGCCGCCGTGTTGATCAGGGTTCGTTTCATGTTGCTGCTCCTGTGTTTTCCAAGTGGGATTGAAGAAAATTATCGTTGGCGGGATTCTAATAAAAAACAAAATCTTGTAAACAGCCTCGCAACAGGCAGGCTACCTGAAAACCATCCCCTGCATTACGAACATGCCATCCAAGCGCAGGTTTGCGCCCTCCGCTGCCGCTGTGCAAATGTGCACCGGCTGCTTATTCCATATTCTCTTTCAGCCACGTTTGCAGCAAAGGATTGTTGATTTGAAACGCGCTGTTGCCAAATTTGCTGATCATGTCTTTGCGTTGCAACTTTCTGATGGCACTTTGCACGGTGCTCACTTTCACGCTTTCCACGCCCAATATCCGGGCGGCCTGCTCTCTGAATTCCGCACCATACGGGCTCACCTCCCCCTGCGCCATCGATTGCAGCAGCAGCCGCTCGATGGCGCTTAATGCTTTCCACTGCATCGGAATATTGCTGTTTTCCTGCATCTGCCCAAGCCGCACTTGCGCGGCGGCTTCCAGGCTGAGCGCGGGGTTGATGATCATGTCTTGAATCACGGCGCGGATATACATCGGGCTTTTGTTGAACTGCTCGAAAATGGCGTAAAACTTCTCCGAATCCAGCTGCTGCCCGGTTCGGTCGTGATAAACGCCGGCCAAAAAATCGATGAAATCCTGCCCCAAGGTGGGGAAATCCAGCGCGTGGGAAAAGTGGAAGAAGGGAGCCTTGATGTCGTTGAACATGGCGCGCAGGCCGTTGGTGCTGCTGCCGGTAAACAGGGTTTTCACGCGGCTTTGGTTGATATCCAGGCCGGTTCGCAAGCTGCGGATCATGCCTTCGGTGTTCGGCAGCCGCGCCAATTCTTGCGCTTCGTCTAGCAGCAGCAAGGTGGGGCGGCTGTCGGCGGCGATATAGGCGATGATTTCGCTGATGCCCGGCAGGTCGCGCGGCGGCGTTTCGCGCTCCAGGCCCACGCCCAACACATCTATCTTGGTTAGGCTGCCGAAAAAGGTTTTCACGCCGTTGCCGGTGCGGGTTTCCAAGGCAAAACGGTGTAGGGCTTCATGGAAAAACTGTGCGGTGCTGGCGCTGTCTTTGTTGTCCATGAAAGAGAAGTAAAACACATTAAAGCCGTTTTTCTCGGCGGCGGGGGCAATATCGTTGGTGAGAAATTGCGTTTTGCCCATGCGGCGCGGGGCAAACAGCGTGAATGCGTTGGATACGCCGCTTTTCAGGCTGCTGAGCAGGGCGGCGGCCAATTCGGTTCTGGGAAAATAGAGAGGGTCTTCCATACGGGTGCCTTTATGTGGGATTAGCCATTATTGTACTGCATTTTGTCTAATTGTACATTTTGCGTCTAACAACGTCTAAGCCGATACCCGCCCACCCTTTGCAGGCTACCTGAAACGCCGCCGTTGCCCGAGCCCGCCCGCTCCAGTAAACTGCCCGCGTTTATCCCTCCCTCCGCCACACCATGCCCCAAGCCCTCAACCTCCGCAACGGAACCATCACCTACGACAATTTCTTCTGGCTGCTGGAACACGCCGACAGCAACCCGGCCGATCTGCTTTTAGGCGAAGACCTGCTGCAAATCAGCTTTTGCGGCGGGCGATACCTGCTCGATGCGGGCTGGTATGGCTTCGGCCCGCGCGGGCAGTTTGGCGTGATGCTGGTGGAAAACCAAGATTGGGAACATCCGCTGCGCAAGGAATACATCCGCGAAATCAGCCGCCTGCCCGCCCTGCTGCAGGAGTGCATCGACTGGCTCTGGCACACCCGCATCGCCCCGGCCGAGGCCGACCCCCGCCCGCTGCTGCAAGTGGTGGCCGGCATTGTGTATAACGATCGCGGCGAGGTGCTGCTCAGCTCGCGCCCCGCAGGCAAGGCCTATGCAGGCTATTGGGAATTTGCCGGCGGCAAAGTGGAGGCGGGAGAGGGCGAACTGGCGGCATTGTGCCGCGAGTTTGCCGAAGAACTGGGTATTCAAATCCGCAGCGCCGTGCCGTGGCTCACTAAAACCCACAGCTACGAACACGCCCATGTGCGGCTGCGTTTTTTCCGCGTGCCGGCCGACGGCTGGCACGGCGAATTGCAGGCGCGCGAAGGCCAGCAATGGCGCTGGCAGCAACCGGGGCGTTATGATGTGTCGCCCATGCTGCCGGCCAATGCCGCGCTGCTGGCGGCGCTGGCGTTGCCCACGCAGTTTTCAGGTAGCCTGAATGAGGGTTTGCACGCAGCAGACGGTTTTTGCGTGCTGCCGCTCCATGCCGCCAACCCGCCGCCGGGCAGCCGCCTGCTGGCGGATTTAGCCGATTTGGCCGCCGATACGCCGGACGATGTGCGCCGCTGGCCGCTGGTGCACTCAGCCGACGACATTGCCGCCGCAGCCGCCGCCCAAGCCGAAGCCGCCGTGTGGCCGGCAGATAACGCAACCGCGGCGGAACAAGCCTGCACCGCACTGGTCGAAGGCGTGCCGCTGCCGCTGGTGCTGCTGTCTTCCAATGCGGCGCTGACGGAGCGTTATGCCGAACGCTGGCTCGCGGCAGGGGCGCATGCGGTGGTGCAAGGGCGATGAAGATGTTTTCAGGTAGCCTTTGCCGATAATTTTGCAATCATGCTTTTCAGACCCAGATAACCCTCCCAAACTTTTTCAGGTAGCCTCTTATGTCGCGAACCCTCTCCCCCCGCACCAAAATCCTGCCCTCCCTCGCCGCACTGTTGCTGCTGGCCGGCGGCCATTTCGCCGTACGCCAATGGCGTGCCGGGCAACAGCCTGCTGCCGAAACGGTGGTGCAGACCGATTGCGACCCGAACCAAGGCTGCACCCTGCCCAACGGCAGCCGCATCCGCTTTGCCGCCGCGCGCCACCGCCCCTTCGACATCACCCTGGAAAACGTACCGCCCCAAATCCAGCAGGCCGAAGTGAGCTTCAGCATGGACGGCATGGATATGGGCTTCAACCGCTTCCCGCTCCAGCGCCAGGCCGACGGTTCCTGGCTCGCCGCCCAAATCCGCCTGCCCGTGTGCACCGACCGCCGCGACGGCTACCTGGCAGACATCCGCATCGGCAGCCAAGTTTTTCAGGTAGCCTTCCAAGCCGAATAACCCGTTATTTTTCAAACCAATCGCCACATCATGCCCCTACTGCAAGCCCCCGGTTCCGGCCTCAGCGCCCTGCCCCCGCTCTCGCTCTATATCCACATTCCCTGGTGCATTCAAAAATGCCCCTATTGCGACTTCAACTCCCACCGCCTCAAGCCCGACACTGACGAAGCCGCCTACGTCAACGCCCTGCTCACCGACCTGCAACACGAACTGCCCCACATCTGGGGGCGGCCGGTGGATACCATCTTTATCGGCGGCGGCACCCCCAGCGTATTTTCTGCCGAATCCATCCACCGCCTGCTTTCCGGCGTGCGCGCCCTGGTGCGCCTGCAGCCCGAAGCCGAAATCACCCTCGAAGCCAACCCCGGCACTTTCGAACAGGCCCGCTTCCAAGGCTACGCCGAAGCCGGCATCACCCGCCTGTCGCTCGGCATCCAAAGTTTTGACAACGCCAAACTGCACGCCCTCGGCCGCATCCACAACGGCGATGAAGCCCGCGCCGCCATCGAAGCCGCGCTCGCCATCTTCCCCCGCGTGAACACCGACCTCATGTATGCCCTGCCGCACCAAACCCCCGAAGAAGCGCAGCGCGATGCCGAAACCGCCCTCTCCTTCGGCGTAACCCACATCAGCGCCTACCACCTCACCATGGAGCCCAACACCCCCTTCGGCCGCACCCCGCCCCCCGGCATCCCCGAAGAAGACGCCGCCTACACCATCGAACAAGCCGTGCACCACACCCTGCTTGCCGCCGGCTTCGAACGCTACGAAACCAGCGCCTTCGCCAAAAACGGCCAGCAATGCCGCCACAACCTCAACTACTGGCAATTCGGCGACTACATCGGCATCGGCGCCGGCGCCCACGGCAAAATCAGCAGCCACAGCGGCATCATGCGCACCACCCGCGCCCGCCACCCCCGCAGCTACCTCGCCGCCATGCAAGGTAACCCCGCCGATGCCGTCGAACGCTTTCAGGTAGCCTCAAGCGAGCTGCCCTTCGAATTCATGCTCAACGCCATGCGCCTCACCAACGGTGTACCCGCCCGCCTGTTCCAAGAGCGCACCGGCCACAGCCTCGCCGCCATCGCCCGCCCCCTGCAAGAAGCCACCCGGCTCGGCCTTATCGACCCCGACCCCACCCTCCTGCGCCCCACCGAACGCGGCCAACGCTATTTGAATGATTTGCTGCAACTGTTTTTGTAAACCCGTTCGCGCCTGCCTAGAGGCTACCTGAAAGTGTGAGCTTCAACGAAGTTAAAACCATTTTTGGTTTCCAGCCCCATAAGTGAGCCAAATCGCAAACTTATCTCTTTTTCAGCATGTCGGCAGCAACAAATTGCCCTAGGTCAAACAACATGCAAAACCACTAAGAAGGCTACCTGAAACTTTCAGGTAGCCTTCTTGGCAATACACCCCACTATTAGTATTATCCCTTTAATTTCAACCTGCGAGGAAAGCAACCATGCAAACTTATCCGTCCCCCGCTCGCCCCGCCCGAAACTTGCTGCGCCTCAGCCTGATTGCCGGCGCCGTTTTCCTGTTTGCCGGCTGCGCCTCTCTAGACGACAACATGAAACGCCAAGTTGGCCAGCACATCAACGAAGTGTTCCGCGAACACGGCGGTCAGCCTAATTCCGGCCGCAGCAGAGTCGGCAACAACCGCTATGCCTACACCTATAAATACTACCGCACCCGCTACGCCGGCCGGGAAAACCTCGGCACCTACCGAAACCCCGGCATGGGCACCGGCCAAACCACCTACTACGCCGATGTCTGCTACGGGCGCAATCTCTACCAAACCTACTACACCGACGCCAACGACATCGTGGTGGACTACCGCTGGGAATACACCAAGGAATGGCGGATTAGCTGCAACGAACTCTAAAACCCAACGCGTAGGACGGGCACCCATGCCGAACCTACCTCAATACCAAAAGAGGCTACCTGAAACTTTCAGGTAGCCTCACAATCAATCCAGTCCGTCAGTCATACAAATGCAGATTCACTACGCGCAACAGCTCCGCTTCCACAGCAGGCAAATGGCGTGGCGGGCTGATGCCGTCTTCTTGCGTGATTTTTAGCTGCCTTTGTATTTTGTTGTAGTGGATTTTAATCTTTTCGCTGCCAAATACCTTTTTGAATTGATAAAGATAAATCAAGTCGTGTTTGGTGGGCACGCCCTTTTCCAAATCCAACATGGCAAACGGCGCCTCTTCATCGAGAAACTGAATCAAATTGGCAAAGTCTTCCTGCCTCATCCGATAGAGCGACTGGGCGGTATAGGGAATTTTATTCGATATGCCCGCCTTATACTGCCGCCACGCGGCCAATATGGCCTCGCTTACGCCTTTTTCCTGCCCCGGCATCATCCCGCTGGACACCACAACATAATGATGATCTTCCCCATAGGCAACATGACGCCGCTGAATCATGACTCCAATACGCGGGCGTAAAAACTTGCCGAGATAGGGGTGGTGCTTTTTTAATGTCTCTAGGCCAACGCCCACCGACTGGATATTGTCCCACTTGGTCGACCATTTGCGATGCTTATTGAAAAAATTCAGCGCATCGTGCACCGCAATGCCCTGTTCGTCCATATGCACCACCGGCTTGCGCAACAGCAACATCGGCAGCACCACGGCATATTGCAGCCAATAAAACAACCAGGAAAACAGGGTGAGAAGCAGCAAAAACCAATACCAATAGCTGATCTCGGACAAAACAGCCCGATCGCCCCACATGGCCGAACAAATCAAGCACACGCAAAACAGCCCGGAAAAGCCGCCGTAAAACAGCAGCTCCAGGGAGTGCCACCAGCTGTAATAAAGTTTCCTTTTCATTGCCTTCCCCATTGGCAAAAGGCTACCTGAAAATTTCAGGTAGCCTCTAATCCTGCCTCAATCTTCAGCCTTATGCTTCGCGGCGGATAATCAACAGCGGCAGGCGGGTTTCGCGCATCACGGTTTCGGCGAAGCTGCCCATCAGGAGGTGCATCAGGCCGGTGCGGCCGTGGGTGCCCAGCACCAGCAAGTCGGCTTTCTGCTCGGTGGCATAATCCACCAGGCTTTTAGCCA
>ERZ772764.1930-NODE-1930-length-12578-cov-2.922782_pt1 | contig 12578 bp, 10 predicted proteins | sample MGYA00512163_ERZ772764 | MGnify/ENA primary metagenome ERZ772764 (study PRJEB29015, sample SAMEA2737903) | human oral metagenome | biome: human oral; feature: human-associated habitat; material: dental | place: China | collected 2094 ... | reverse complement strand
AGGGCGATGGAAACAAAGCTATCTTCTACTACATTGCTGACGAACGTGTCGACTTCCGCCAGCTCATTAAGGACCTCGCAGCAGCCTTCCACGTACGAATTGAGATGAAACAGATTGGTGCACGACAGGAAGCAGGACGTATTGGTGGTACTGGTCCATGTGGTCGTGAACTTTGTTGTGCTACATGGATGAAGAATTTCTCCAGTGTTTCGACCACAGCTGCCCGTATTCAGGACATCTCACTCAACCCAACAAAACTGGCAGGTATGTGTGCTAAACTGAAATGTTGTCTGAACTATGAGGTTGACGACTACATGGAGGCAAGTAGGAAATTACCAAGTAAGGAGGTGGTGCTGGAGACTATGGATGGCGAATACCATCTCTTCAAGACGGATATCCTCAATGGTCAATGCACCTACTCTACCGATAAGAATCTCGCCGCAAACCTCGAAACAATCAGTGCTGAGCGTGCAAAGGAGATTATCGAAATGAACCGACGTGGAGAAAAACCACTTTCGTTGCTCAATGATGGTAAAGCTAAACCAGCTAAGAAGCCTGTTGACCTGCTTGCTGGGGCTGACCTCAGCCGATTTGATAAGGCGAAAAAGCGTAGAAAGAATAACCAACCTCACAATAACAACGGACAACAAGATAGCAGACCACAACGCGACAACCGTCGAAATCAGCGTGATGGACAGGACAACTACCGTCAGCCAAATGACAACAGACGTCCACAGAACGATAACCGTCGCCCTCAGAATGGTAATCGTCGTCCTTATAACGGTCCTCGTCCTGCACAACAACAGAGCGAAGCTACTCCACAGAACAATAGAAATGAAGGCAGACAGCCTCAGCAAACAGAAAGAAAACAAGAATGAGACATAAGGTTTCCACCTTATTATATATCATAGCACTCATGGTAATTACCATGGGTGCTGCTTCATGCAGTGACCCACGCACTTATAACCAATATAGAAGTGTGTCACTACAGGGGTGGTCACGCAATGATACACTTTCTTTTGATATCCCTCGCCAATGGGAAGGTAACTACCAATTAGACCTCTGCTTACGTGCTGCACAGACTTATCCTTACCGCAACATAAGTATGATTATAGAACGGAAGGTAATCTACTACAGACAACGTAAGAAGCGAGAAAAGACATATAATGATACTATTAATTGTGAGATTATCAATGATAAGGGAATATTGGTAGGACAGAAAGGTATCTCAAATACTGAAATACGTCAGGCGATTACCGCATTCCGTCTCAACCGCAATGACTCTATGCACGTCACGATACGTCATATCATGAGCCGTGAGTCACTTCCTGGTATCAGCGATGTGGGGATCAGACTTCTCAAGAAGTAAACATTAGAGACAAACTATAAAGGCTGCTTCATCCTCCACACATTGGAGTCATGAAGCAGCCTTTACCTATGTTGGAGTAAGCATAATAGTACCAATCCAAGCTATAATATCATATTTAGCGTTTATTAATGTCACACTCTCTTTCATTTCATGATAATTACTTCCCCTACAAGCCATATACTAAAATGGTGATAATGCCTAACACAAATGGTGTTGATGCTTAGCACGTGTGGTGCGGAGGCTTAACACCAATGGTGCGAAGCACAAAACACCTGGCAAAATACTATGTATTCAAATTCCAAGCGTAGTCTCCTATCCCCTACTGACGGATAAGATTACGTCCTGCATCTATGCGGAGGAAAATAAATAGGAGCAACGTAAAGCCCCAAAGAGAAGAACCTCCGTAACTGAAGAAAGGTAACGGAATACCAATAACTGGCGTCAAACCTAATACCATTCCTACGTTAATAAAAAGATGGAATAGGAATATTCCTGCAACACAATAGCCATAGACTCGCCCAAACTTAAAGGGTTGTCGATCGGCAAGGTACATTAATCGGAGTATTAGGAAGAGGAACAGCACAAGAACTGAGGCTGAACCGAGGAAACCCTCCTCCTCGCCTACTGTACAGAAGATAAAGTCTGTATCCTGCTCTGGTACAAACTTCAACTTAGTTTGCGTACCATTCAAGAAACCTTTACCCTGTAAGCCACCAGAGCCAATGGCTATCTCACTCTGATGTACATTATATCCTGCTCCTGCGAGGTCCTCATCTAAGCCTAAAAGTACGTTGATACGCACACGCTGGTGTGGCTGCATGACATCGTTCAACACATAGTCTGCCGAATAGAAAAAGGCAATTGATCCCAAAGCAAACAATGCTATATAGAAGTAGTTAGCAAAGCGAGTGTTCATCGCATTATAAACTAAATAGCCAATAACACATGCCGATAAAATCAACTGAACCCAAACAACATCAAACGGAATAACAAACTCTGAGAAGAGCAAGGCAAGTCCTGTAACACCAAAGACATAAGTTAGCAATAGGCGCGTACGTCCTTTGTCGCCCACATAGACCCATACCATGACCGAAGAGAATATCTGAACAAGTAGGAGTACAACAAACTTTCCTAAGGATGTTGGTGTATCCCATAACAAGATTTCCTCATACTTGATTCCGACAACAAAGTAAATGACCATTGCCAGACCAGTGAATAGGAACGCACCAGACATTCCTTCACGATAAAGCATGAGGAAGAAAGAGAAATAAACCAAGGCAGAACCTGTCTCACGCTGTCCGACAATACACAGCATTGGTAGGAAAATGATTCCGCACGCACCAGCAAAATGCTTCCAATTCTTGATAGTAAAGCCATAAGCCGACATAAACTTGGCTATTGCTAATGCCGTTGCAAATTTCGCAAACTCGGCAGGCTGCAATCGGAGTGGACCCATAACGAGCCACGAGCGAGAACCCTTAATGCTATGAGGATTAAAGATTGTGGCAAAGAGCAGTAGTACTAACAAGCCATAGATGACATAAGCAAAGGTGTCATAGAAACGGTCGTCCATCATTAGAAGCACAAAGCCTAAACAGATAGAAGTACCAATCCACACAATCTGCATACCCGAACGGGTTGAAAGTGAAAAAATCTCTGTATCGCCATAAGTATAACTTGCACCACAGACACTCACCCATCCAAAGGTGAGCAACGCAATATAGATACCTATCGTCCACCAATCTAATGAACGAAGTACACCTGGTTGTCTGTCTGCTGTATAATTACTTGGCACGATTTACTTTCTCCTTGCTTTTTGTTTATCGTTGGATTGACCCTTTGATTTCTCTTTAGGCTGTTCCTTTGGTTTATCTTTTACTTGTTCCTTCGGTTTAGCCTTAGGTTGCTCCTTAGGCTTTTCTTTCGCCTGTTCCTTAGACTTCACCTTGGGTTGTTCCTTTGCTTTGTCTTTGGATTGCTCCTTAGGCTTTTCCTTCACCTTAGGCTTTTCCTTATTTTCCTTTCGACTGTCTTTATTCTTTTCTTTTTCTTTTTCCTTCTTATCGCCTTCCTTATCCTTCTCTTTCTTCTCCGTCTTAACCGTTGTTTCAGGCTCTACACGGATAGCAGGTTCGTTCTGTGGTTGCTTCTTCTTCTCCTTTTCCTCAGCTTCTTTCCTTGCCTTTGCTTCCTTCAGCTTTTCTGCATCAGCTAAATCCTGCTTCTCTTTTACCTTCTTCAGCGAGTCTCTAATAGTATTTACACGCTTAATAGAGTCGAGACGAAGAGAGTCAGCACGTGACAAAGGACGCTTAAAGGAGTAAGCGATATGGCGTTTCTGAACTGCTGCAGCACGAGCTTCATCACCAGGAGTAAGCTTTCCATTAATATACTGCTCTATCATTAGCGAACCAATTGGCACACCATAGTCTGCACCAAATCCACCATTCTCAACATAAACAGCAATAGCTATCTTTGGAGTATCAACAGGTGCAAAACCCATAAACACAGAGTGGTCCTTACCACGGTTCTGAGCTGTACCCGTCTTACCTGCCAATGAGTAACCAGGATGAACCGCATGCGCACAAGTTCCACCACGTACTGATGAAACCATACCCGCTATCACTTCTTGGTAAGCTCTTAGACTTCCCTTTGTATGGTGCTTCTCCACATACTTCTTATCGAGTTTTTTCCCTTGAATACTACGTACAACATGTGGCGCAATATAATAACCACGATTCGCAATCGTAGCACCGAGGTTAGCAATCTGCAGTGGAGTAAGGTTGACCTCACCCTGACCAATAGAAATAGAGATAACCGAAAGCGGATTCCATTTCTTAAAAGCATTATCATAGAACTTCGCATTTGGAATCATACCTCGTTTCTCACCAGGAAGATCAATACCTAATTTATAACCGAAACCCATTGATACCATGTAGTCGCGCCACACGTTCATGGCATCCTCCAATGTCTTATATTTCCTACGATTGGAGAGCATATGATAGAGTCCCCAACAGTAATAACTATTACAAGAGGTGCTGATTGAAGGTACTAATGAGATAGGAGATGCATGTGCGTGACAACCGACATGAAGTCCTTTAAAGTTGAATCCATGATGACAAGGATAACGAGTTGAGTCTGTCACAATCCCTTCTGTAAAATAAGTAACAGCCTGTCCGGTCTTAAACGTTGAACCTGGAGGGTATTGTCCCATTATAGCACGATTAAGTAGAGGCTTAGCTGGGTCGAGTGTCATATCTCGCTGGTACTTACCACGTAGTTTACCTATCATCGAACGAGGGTCGAAAGTTGGTGCTGAAACCATTGCCAAAATTTGTCCTGTCTTTGGTTCGATAGCCACAACAGCACCTAATTTACCTTCCATTAGGCGTTCACCAAGTGCCTGAAGTTCTGCATCAAGACCAAGTTGGATATCACGTCCAGGATGTGGACGTTGGTCATACTTACCATCCTGATAGCGACCTTGTATCTGTCCGTGGGCATCGCGCAGAAGTATCTGTACTCCCTTTACTCCACGTAAGTCTTTCTCATACTCACGTTCGACACCCATTTTACCGATATAATCTCCTGGCTGATAGTACTCATCTTCCTCAATATCACCCTGACTCACCTCTGCTACATCTCCAAGGACATGTGCAGCAATAGCTCGTTGATACTGACGAACACTACGTTTCTGAATATAAAAGCCTGGAAAACGATAAAGTTTCTCTTGGAAGGCACTAAAGTCTTTATCACTCAATTGGCTCAAGAATAGTTGTTGCGTAAAGCGAGAGTAACCCGGATTCTTACTTCTATCCTTGATGTTAGCCATTCGGTTGATAAAATCAGCCTTTGTTATGTTTAGTGCCTTACAAAACTCCAATGTATCAAGATGACCTTTCATCTCGTTGGTTACCACCATAATGTCATAAGCTGGCTGATTAAAAACCAGCAACTTACCATTCCTATCAGTGATAGAACCACGTGAAGGGAACTCAATCTTCTTTAAGAAAGCATTAGAGTCGGCACTCTTCCGATAGTCGTCACTGGCTATCTGAAGAGCAAAAAGACGTATAATATATATCACCACGATACCTATTGCAACAGCACTAAGCACGAGGCGACGTTTTTCTAAATCGTAATTCTTCATTTCTTATCGCCTCCTTACGTTCTCAACAACAAGAATAAGAATAAGCGTGAGCAATGAACTACCGCCAATACAAAGTAACCATTCTAACACATTAAAGAAACTAAACATCTCTAATGAGAAGAAAACGACACTGTATATCAAGGTTAAAATAGCCACATACCACGTATATTGCGGTATACTAAGCGTGTCCATACCTGCTTGGAAGTTGTCACTACTGTCACGAGGTATGAATAGCTGTAGTACATAAGGCTGTAAAGCAGCTATTAAAGTCAATGAAGCAGAAGCTACACCAGGCGTATTTGAGAAAGTGTCAATGGTAAGACCCATTAGAAACGCCCATATCAACATAGCCCACTGAGGATAATTACGAGGGAACAAAAGGATAAAATAGATATAAAGCAATGGTGTGGCAACAGCAAACAGATGAATGTGATTGAGTATAAACACCTGTGCCACTGTCAAAACAGCAAACCAAAGCAAACGTTTTAGGAAATCTATATTCATTCTTTTTATTCGTAATTCAAAGGGAGAAAGTGGCTCACACCAATGTTAGAATGACTCTACAAAGTGTGGTTATCCTACCTCCCATCAATCTAAATAATATCTGCAAGCAGTCTACTTACTGTACACTATTCTCCATCTGACTCTCAATAGGCTTGATAGAGTCTTGTGCTGCCTTTATAACTTGGCGTTGATCTCTTATAGAAGCATCGTCAATCACACAGACATCACGAAGGTTTCCGAAGTCTGTTGATAGCTGGATTTGTAGTCGATAAGAGAGTCCATCTTCTGAATTATAGACATGTTTTATCTTACCTACCAACACACCAGCTGGGAAAACAGAAGAATATCCACTCGTTACAACACGGTCGCCTAACTTAAACTTAGCATGACGAGGGACATCATCTAAATAAGCAACATCAGATGCACCCCCATTCCAATGGAGATAACCGAAGTAGTCACGTCCTTGAATAGAACAACTGATGTTTGACTTTGAGTTCAGCACAGGGATTACAACGGCATAATGAATACCTGCCATATAGACAATACCCACAACACCATTACCACAGGCAACACCCATATCCTTATGTACACCATCCCATGTTCCTTTGTTGATGGTGATAAAGTTATTAGGTTTATCCAGCGAATTGGCAACAACCTTTGCCTGTATCAATCGGAACTTTGAAAGGAAACGATACTGACCTTTATGAAGGAAGGTAGAATCCTTTGTCTTATCATAAAGTTGAGCAGATAACTCCTTCACTTGACGTTCCAGTTCAAGGTTACGTTTGGTCAAAGCCTCATTCACCTCACCCATTGTTAGATAAGACGTAACCTTTGAACTTCCTTCATAAGCTAAACCAGCCACATAGTTTGCTGACGTGAACCACACACTGCCCTGATAGTCATTGAATCGGAACAGAAGAACCATACTCAAGACTTCCAGGGCAACGAACAAGAACCAATGCTTGTACTTAGCAAGGAACTCTGTCAGATTGTGCATGAACGTTAGTTGTTATCTCATCAAGAACGAGAAACGATCTACGTTCTTCAATGCAATGCCTGCACCCTTAGCCACACTGTGCAATGGGTCTTCGGCAATATGGAATGGAATATTAATCTTATCAGTCAGACGCTTGTCGATACCACGAAGCAAAGCACCACCACCACTGAGATAGATACCATTCTTTACGATGTCAGCATAAAGCTCAGGTGGAGTGTTCTCCAATGCTGAAAGAACAGCATTCTCAATCTTTGCAACGGTCTTATCAAGACAATGAGCAATCTCCTGATAGCATACAGGAACCTCCATAGGAAGAGCTGTAATACGATTAGGACCATGTACAATGTAGTCCTCTGGAGCTTCATCACCAAGGTCTGTCAGCGCTGAGCCTACATGGAGTTTAATACGCTCTGCCATACGCTCACTGACCTTCACATTGTGCTGACGACTCATATATTCCTGAATATCTGCAGTGAGGTCATCACCAGCTACACAGATAGAGTTATTACATACGATACCACCCAAAGAAATGACCGCAATCTCTGTGCTACCACCACCGATATCAACAATCATGTTACCCTCTGGAGCTTCTACATCAAGACCCATACCGAGGGCAGCTGCCATTGGCTCAAAGATAAGGTAGACATCACGACCATCAGCGTGTTCAGCTGAGTCACGAACGGCACGAAGCTCCACTTCAGTAGAACCTGATGGAACACCGATTACCATACGTAATGAAGGTGAGAAGAAACGATTACCACTGTGAACCATCTTAATAAGTCCACGCATCATCTGCTCACAAGCTGTAAAGTCAGCGATAACTCCGTCGCGCAAAGGGCGGATTGTACGAATATTGGGATGTTCCTTCTCGTACATCATCTTTGCATCACCACCCACAGCAATCATCTTATCTGTGCGACGGTCCAGTGCTACTACTGACGGCTCGTCAACTACAATCTTATCATCGCTGATAATAATCGTGTTTGCCGTTCCCAGGTCCATAGCAATTTCCTGGATAAATGAAAATAATCCCATTAATATATCTGTATTTTATAATTGTATATTCTTTTCTAATCTGTGCTTATTCTGTCGCAAACCAGCTATGGATAGCTTTATCATAGTGACTGCTAACACCAAAAGCACGCTCTGCAAACATCTTTCGGTCTTCAATATCTGTCTGCGCACCATTTGTATTGAGAATCTGGAGCAACACTGGATATTCTGCCTTACTTGGCACGATAACAACATCCTTAAAGTTCTTTGCTCCTGCACGTATCAGTGAAATACCACCGATATCAATCTTCTCAATGATGTCTTCTGCGCTGGCACCACTGGCAACTGTCTGCTCAAACGGATAAAGATCTACGATAACAAGATCAATGAAAGGTATTTCATATTTCTGCATCTGTGCCTGATCACCTTCATTATCACGGCGAGAAAGAATACCTCCAAAGACCTTTGGATGAAGGGTCTTCACACGACCTCCAAGGATAGAAGGATAAGATGTTACGTCTTCTACCTTCTGACATGGGTATCCTAATGATTCGATGAACTCTTGTGTGCCACCTGTACTTAAGAATTTCACACCTTCCGCATCTAACTTCTTGAGCAAATCCTCAAGTCCATCTTTATGAAAAACCGAAATAAGAGCAGTCTTAATTTGTTTTTTACCAGCCATTGTAAAACATTTTATGGATTTGATTTGCAAAGTTACTAATTATAGGTGACTAAACAATATTTTAAATCAAAAAAAAACAAAAGGTTGCCAACTATTTGCTTAAAGTCTAATAAGCTGCCACCTTTTGTTTTATTCTGCCTGCTTCAAGTTCTGCTTTTTGAAAACTAAAGTTCAATTTCTTTATGCCTACCAAGGGCCTTATCAAGTCTATTCTTTACCTTTGATACCGATAGCATCTAAGATACCTTGTATCTCACTGCCAAGACCAAAGACGCTATTCATCACACCATCCTTGGCACCGCGCACCATATAACGGGCACAATCACCTTCGAGCTTACCGATACGCTGGCGTTCTGCAACGGTATAATCATGGCGTGAGATCTCTCGACGGATACGACCAAACTTATCAACAGCTTTACGCCACTTCTTTGCTGTGTAGTATTGGCTGTTATCACGTAATTCGTAGGAGAAATTCTCTAAGTCGTTAATAGCTGACTCACGCGTAGCACATGAGCTTACCAATAGCATTGCCACAATGAGGGCAAGGCCCATAAACATTTTCTTTACCTTGTTTCTCATCTTTTATAACTTCTAATTTTATAATAATCCTCCCTATATCTGGCTTATATTTATAATACTTTTCTATCTGAAAGTAACATAAAAATCTGCCTTTTAAGGGTAATAGTCATGGCAAAAATAGGAAATTATAATGATTTAACCAACAAAACATCACATTACTTTTCATTCTTTTTCCACTTTTTAACTACCTTTGTTCCATGAATTTCGCAGCAACACTCCTTCAATGGTTCAAGAATAACGGACGTTCTCTACCTTGGCGAGAGACGAAGGACGCATACGCTATTTGGCTGAGTGAGGTTATTTTACAGCAAACTCGTATCGTGCAGGGTATGAGTTATTGGGAACGTTTCATGGCACAATGGCCTACGGTTAACGACCTCGCTGCTGCCACCGAGGACGAAGTGCTAAAGGCTTGGCAGGGTTTGGGTTACTATTCTCGTGCAAGAAACCTCCATACGGCAGCACAACAGGTGGTGGAATTAGGTGGATTCCCCCAGACTTTCAAAGAATCAAAGACTCTGAAAGGTGTAGGCGATTATACTGCTGCTGCCATTGCTTCTATTGCTTTTGGCGAACCAGTTGCTGTGGTAGACGGCAACGTTTATCGTGTGCTTTCTCGCTATTTTGGCATTGATACACCTATTGATAGTACCGAAGGGAAGAAGGTGTTTCAAGCGCTTGCTCAATCTCTTTTACCTATAAATGAACCTGCTGACTACAACGAAGCGATAATGGACTTTGGTGCGACTCAGTGTACACCAAATTCTCCGCATTGCAGTGCTTGTCCACTCTGTGAAACCTGCGTTGCTTTCCGTGAACAACGCATTAACGAACTACCAGTAAAAAGCAAAAAAGTGAAACAACGGGAACGTCATTTCACCTATCTTTATATTGAATATGAAGGAAAGATAGCCATCCACCAACGTGGTGCGGGTGACATTTGGCAAGGACTATGGGAGTTTCCACAGGAAGAACACCTTACATCATCTGAAGACTCTATTTGGGAAACAGAAGCGCAACTATTACGAAAAGGAGTAAAACACATTCTTACCCATCAAATTCTCCTTGCAGACATTTACCTTTGGCAGCCTAAGCACCGCCCACAACTACCCTCAGATTTCATCTGGATAGAAAAGCAAGACCTTGAAAATTATGCTTTGCCACGGCTAATTGAGATTCTGTTAAAGGCAGTTCCTGCCTAAATTCCGCCTCCCTTCAGCCATCTATCCCACAGTCCGCTTCTACGAGGCACTGCCTCGTAGCCTTCCCTCCTCTCCTTTTTTCTGTCTTCAAAGCACCTCTATCGGCTACTTCTTCCCAAAATCCTTATCAATACGCAGCTGATGAGCAACCAAGAATGGGAAGATGCAAACAATCATGACGATAACAAAGAACCAACGATAACCCACCGCCTGTGCCAACGCACCTGCAAACAAGCCTGGAATCATCATTGACAACGCCATAAAGCCTGTACAAAGCGCATAATGACTGGTCTTATGCTCACCCCGACTGAAATAAATCATAAAGAGCATATAGGCACTAAAACCAAATCCATAACCGAAATTCTCGATAAATACAGCAATACTAATCGCTATCACATTATCGGGAAGCATATAGGCTAAATAGACATAAGCTAAGTTAGGCAACGTGATAGCTGCCGTCATTGGCCATATCCAACGCTTTAAACCATCACGACTGATCATCATTCCTCCAATGACACCGCCTATCAAGAGACCTGCCACGCCAACAACACCATTCACCGTACCATACTCTATCTCAGAAAGGGCCAATCCCCCTTTAGCCTTCGATACCTGCAGAAAGAGTTGAGAAATAGGGATTATCAAAGCTTCTGGCAAGCGAAAGAGAAGTAGGAAGCAGATCGTTGTCAAAGCCTGCTCCTTTTTAAAGAAGGAAAGAAAAGTCTCTCCAAAACTGCGAAGTAAATGACTGGCAGACACCTGTGCCCTCTCTGAATCCTCAGACGGACGAGGAAGAATAAAGCGATGATAAAGGGCAAGTCCCATAAAAAGAGCCATCAAACCATAAAACACAAGCGACCAGGTCCATTGTATATCAAACTTCTTATGTAAAAAACCAGCGAGCGCAATCAGACCGCCCTTACCGACAACCATTGAAATACGATAAAACGTAGAACGAATACCCACGAAAAATGCCTGATCATGCTGGTTAAGTCCCATCATATAAAAACCATCAGCAACTACATCATGTGTCGCACTACTAAATGCCAGCAACCAAAAGCAACAAATTGTTCCTTGAAGCCATAACGAAGTATTGATCGTAAAGGCTACACCAGCAAAAGCGGCACCCACGAGCAACTGCATAATGATAATCCACCAACGCTTTGTCTTAATCAAATCAAGAAATGGACTCCACAGAGGTTTGATAACCCAAGGGAGGTAAAGCCATGAAGTATAAAAGGTCACTTCAGCATCTGACAAGCCCATCTGCATATAGACCTGCAGGGACAGTACTGTTACTGCAATATAAGGTAATCCCTCAGCAAAATAAAGTGAGGGTATCCATGCCCATGGGCTTATCTTTCTTTCTGTTTTCAATGCTTGTTACGCTTTTGAGTTCTGTTATTATCATTATTGTATGCAAAGTGTCTTTTCTCCACAACCTACTATCAACAAAACCAATGAGAGATACAACAATCGTGTAACCAAAAGAGATAAATAGGTTCAAGCAGGCTATTCGAACACCACTGCAAACTTAGTATTGTGTCTTTTCAAACGATGACAAAGATACATAAAATTAACGAGAAAAAGGAGGAATAGCACTCACGAATAAGAATTAAAAGATAATTTATATATTAAAGACTAATGATTTTCGTTTTTCTTGAAAGCATGATTGAATTTTTTAGCTTATCTTTGTGAACAGGGGTTATGATTTATTACACTAACATTTACTCCATTTTACATACAGAGAAGTCTGACATAATCCATAAATACGGAATGACTCTAATACACTCTACCCTCTCTATTGGATATAGAGAATTATAGAGTAACACGATAAGGAAGCATGACACTGTCGAAGGTCTACCTACAAATCAAAGTGATATGCTTCCTCTTTTCTATAAATTCATAGTTACAAGCCCTCTAAGAGTTGGAACATCCACAAGAAAATAAATTGAAACTTCAGCTATCTAAGTAGTATATCGTTCCATCTTATACAAACAGCTTATTCTTATATCAGCCAATATTTGTAAACTATTTTCACACAACCCTAAACCAATATATGCTCTTTTGGCTTCTTAAAGACGCCAAATTGCGTCGCA
>ERZ772764.1924-NODE-1924-length-12634-cov-14.556563_pt1 | contig 12634 bp, 11 predicted proteins | sample MGYA00512163_ERZ772764 | MGnify/ENA primary metagenome ERZ772764 (study PRJEB29015, sample SAMEA2737903) | human oral metagenome | biome: human oral; feature: human-associated habitat; material: dental | place: China | collected 2094 ... | reverse complement strand
ACCTCCAAAGCACGTATCATACGGTGCGGATTCTGAGTATCTACCTTTGCGTAATGCTGTGGGTCTAATTCTTTTAACTGGGTCTGTAGTACCTCAATACCCTCTGACTGATACGCAGCGTTAAGCATTTCTCTTATATGCTCATCTACTGTCGGAAAGTCATCTAATCCATCTATTACAGCCTTCACATACAAGCCGCTACCCCCGACCATCACTACCACCTCGTGTGTTTCAAAAAGGCTATGGAGAAGGGTAAGGGTATCTCGCTCAAAATCTCCTACCGAATAAGGCTCAAAAATACTCTTATGCTGAATAAAATGATGTTCAACCTGTGCTTGCTCTTCAGCTGTAGGTACTGCTGTGCCTATACGCATTTCTCTAAAAAACTGACGTGAATCGCACGAGATAATTTCTGTGCCGAAATGCTGAGCTAAAGCTATAGCTAAGCGGGTTTTACCTATGGCAGTAGGTCCTACTATTGTCAGAAGTAATCGTTTTTTTCGGGACATTTGTCTATCTGTTTTTTTAATGGAGCTCCACAAGATGAACAGTAATTAGCTCGCTCTAAATGGCTCGAATTATTACATTGGTGGCAAATAACTTTTTCAGTATGCTTATCTGCTAAAAGTTCTTTTTGCTGACGGCGCTGCTCTTCCTTTAGTATATTAGCTCTTGATACACTAGTATATTCTGCAGTCACTATACCCGTAGGCACAGCTATAATGCCATAACCCAATATCATTACTAACGAAGCTATCATTTGCCCCAAAGTAGTTGCAGGGCTTATATCACCATAACCTACCGTGGTAAGAGTTACTATACACCAGTAAATACTGCGTGGAATGCTAGTAAATCCGCTGTGTTCATTCTCTACCACATACATCAGCGAACCCAACAATATAGATATCACTGACACAAAATAGATAAAAACAATAATCTTCTTCCTGCTAGCACGAAGTGCCATTTTTAACTCTTCCCCTTGATTCATAAAGCTCACCAAATCTAATATCCTAAAAAGACGTAGTAATCTAAGGGCACGTACTACCGAAATAGCTTTAGTACTTGGGGTTATAAAAGATAAGTACATGGGCAAAATAGCTATCAAGTCTATAATGCCATACATACTGAATATGTAGCGATAAGGCTTTTTATTGCTAATAATACGCAATATATACTCCATTGTAAAGAATATTGTTATCACCCACTCCATAAATACTAATAATCCATGCAGTCGGTGGTCTATTCCTTTTACAGTTTCGAGCATTACCATCACTACACTTATAAAGATAAGTGCTAATAGTATAAGGTCAAAAAGCTTACCTAAGCGTGTGTTAGTACCATAAATAATAACATACGCTTTACGCTTAAAAAGCTCATACTTTTCCTTAAATTCTTTTTTATCCATAAATTACTGTTGGGTAAGCCACTCACGGAAAGAATAGAAATTTTGTGGCGAAACACCGTGCCCCACAGGGAACTCTTCATAACGGCACTTCACACCTATGCTATCAAGTATTACAGGGGTTTGTCGTGCCCATTCTACCGGAATTACTTGGTCACTTGAGCCGTGCGATATATAGAAATGAGTCATAGAGTGTTCTCTCTCATAACCTTCTTTTATAATATCTTTGTTCAGGTACCCACTTAAGGCTATTACATTGCGTATTTTTTTGGGATACGAAAGGGCTACCGCCATACTCAATATACTACCCTGACTAAATCCTAATAGGGTAACATTACGTGCATCTAAGTCATACACACGGCAGGCCTCTTCTATTGCTTGCATTATCAAATCTCTTGACTCTATAGCCTGCTGAGTATCACTCCAATTATTCTGATCTGCGTCAAAATTTATCATATACCAAGCATACCCAAAACTTGCTAAGTGATACGGAGCTCTAAACGAAATAATAGTGTATTCAGGTGGCAGTGCATTAGCAAACGAAAAAAGATCTTCTTCATTACTGCCATAACCGTGCAACATAAATATTACCGGAGAGCGTTTTATCTTTATCTGGGGTTCACGAATGATGTATTCTAACGGAAGTTTCTTATTAGTGTCCATAACTACTATTTTTATTACTCATTCAATATCAATTGATTATTGGCTATTACCCCCAATACTTTCCCTTTCATAGTAGCTCCTATAAAAGCACTATTCTTAGAAGCCGAAAGTATGTCCTCTTTTGTGAATACCGAAGTACCTTCTGGGGTAAATAAGGTAAGGTCAGCCACTGTATTTACTGCTATAGGAGTAGTAGCTATACCGAAACGTTTACGAGCAGCTGTTAGCAGTGTTACGGCTCTTTCTACAGTAGTGTATTGGCTCAAGATGCCCCATACATTTTCTAATCCTATAGTACCAAAATCAGCTAAGTCAAATTCTTTAAACTTAAGCTCTATATCTAACGGATTATGGTCTGAAGTTACAAAATCTATCACACCATTATCCACTGCTTTTCTCAGCGCAAGCACGTTCTCTGCATCTCTTAGGGGGGGTAATACTTTATAATTAGTATCAAAATTATCGAGCACCTCATCTGTGAAGTGTAAGTGGTGCACTGCCACACTGCAAGTTACATCTAAGCCTTTTGCCTTTGCTTCAGCTATAAGGGCTACCGACTTAGCAGTAGAAATTGTAGGGATATGTAATTTTCCTCCTGCATACTCTAATATCGATAAATCTCTTGCTACACATAGCTCTTCTGCTAAAGCAGGAATACCTTTTAGCCCTAAGCGCGTACCCTCTATATGTTCGTTTACTACGCCTTTGCCCATTATCTTAGTATCGTTAGGAAACGAAATTACAATACCATCAAAGGGCTGAGTGTACTGTAGTGCTATTTTCAGCAGGTTGCTATTGCTTATAGGTTTCTTATAATCGCCAAAAGCCACTGCTCCAGCGCTTTGCATATCATATAATTCTGCCAAATATTCTCCCTTGCTCTCTACTGTCAGTGCCCCTATAGGGTAAGCTGTCGCTGCACAATAGCGCGTTTTATCTTTTATATAAGTTACGGCTGCCTTACTGTCAGTCACAGGGTGTGTAAGCGGATTAATAAGCAAATGTGTAAAGCCACTCTTCTCAGCAGTCAGCATACCATTAGCCAAGGTCTCTCTCTCTTCATAGCCTGGTTCGCCAAAGCATACACTACTGTCTGTCCAACCTTGCGACACATATGCATCGGCTATTACCTTATCTGCCTGCACTTCTCCAAGCTGGTCTGAAATATGTGTTATTGTTCCATCTGAAATCAATATGTCTTTCACTGTATTGTGAAATTCACTTTCTTTGTCAATAATTCTCGCTGACTTTAGGAGTATTTTCATAATGACTTTTGCACTTTTAAATCTGAGGCAAATGTACAAAATAATTATGAATTACAACCCAAAAATTGCAATTAAAAATTATTTATTAAAAAAAGGCTCTCTGATTTTCTCAGAAAGCCCTTATCTTATCTCAAAAATTGACGTACTTCTTCTTTCAGATGGCTCAGCGCATTTGCCGAAGGGGTAGTCCTATCTATAAATTCCTTGAATACTGCCTCCACCATTTCAGGGGCATCTTTCACACTTTCATTATAAGCAGCCTTTCTTATCAGCTGTATGGTGGCTGCTTTAGCTGTGCGTATGATGTTCCACAAATTCGGACTTAAGTATATCTGCTGTGCCAAATTGTGCTCAAACTCTTGGTCTATGGTATTGGTGAGCAGTATTTCGTATTCTTTTTTAGTCAAATCACCAGGCGGAATACGCAAAAACAATTGTTGCGGAGTAATGCGCTCTAAGAATAGCGTCATTCGCTCATATGCTTGCAGCTTAATAGGAAAAGCAAACTTATAAGTTTCCTGCTGAAGCAAAAACATCCGTTTGCGATCTTCATTCTCTATGTGTATCCTGAAAAAGTAAAAAGCTACGGCTCCTACCACCAAGGCAGGAATACAATACATTACAAGAGTAATAATCTGGTCTGTCATAGTTATGATTCTTTTGACAATAATATTTTTTCTAAGTTAGGACTAAAAATATCCTCAAATGCCGAGATAATACGTCCGTCTTTGTCTATTATTAGTGATTTATTGATGTTGTTTATCAAAATTTTCTGCGACAAGTCCATAAAGTTTATCGAATGATATTGGTCTGTCCAATCAGTATTCTGTACTTGTTTCTTCCACTGGGTCTTATCTTGCCCTATATCTATCCCCACAAACTTCACATTAGGAAAAAGTCGTTTGAGCTGCGAAATTCTATTAAATATTAAATTAGAAAGCTCTTGTTGGTTAATTGACCAAAAATAGTATATAGTGGTCACCTTAGGGTTCTGAATTTCCGAAAATTTAGTAGGTTCTCCTTTAGTGTTTATTAGGTCAAAATCTGGTGGCTGATTACCTGCTTGTAGAGCGATAACATTCCGAAATACTTTATCCAACTCTGCTTTGTGTTCATTGTCTTTGTTGTACTTCGCAAATTCATCAAAGTAGTCTTTATATGCTATATGTTCCTGAATATGAATATTAAAGATATAAGCGTATGCAGCATTGCGGTATAGATTATCTCTCAAACTTCCTTTACTAAAAAGACTGTCTATAATTTTTATCTTCTCTAAATGAAAACCTAACTCTTGGCTTACATCTACTAAAGTATGCTTATTGTATGTATATTTAGTAAAAGCTAAATTATTGACATACATTACCATATAGCGATAGTAGGGTCTGAAGTACTCTAAGAAAGTATCGTTATAATTAATACGCTTTCTGTAATCGTAAAAATCTTCTGGCAGTACACAATTCAGCGGTACATTATCTTCACTCTGATATACAAACGGATATATTTCCATTTGTTTGTAAAGAGGGAAAGTAGCACTCACTAAGGCTAAGTCTTTCGCTTTCTCCGAAAGTGTCGGATTCACTTTCACAAAAGCCTCATACTCATTTTTCTTTAGTTGGTATAGCGAATCAATTTTCTCTTTATAAAGGTTCGGCGGCAATGATTGGTATTGTTTAAAAAGATTTGCTTCTCTTCTTGCTTCGTTTGCTTGAACCAATATGAAGTTATTAATCGCTGCCCCTCTTCCTGAAAATGAGATACTCTCATCAAAATTATAAGCATTGGCATATACCACCAAGCTATCATTCGGCTCTATGAATACATACTGAAATTTTCCTTTTGTTTCAAAATTGTACAGCTGACTCTCTTTTATTTTAAGATTAAAGATAAAATTCTTATCTTTATCTAAATAAACTGTGTCAATAGGTGTATCATTAGCATACAAAACGACAGAGGGATCTTTAGAGTTAGGAAAAAATCCTCTGAGCACAGTACATTCAGTATTCTCTTCTTTACAAGAGATTACCACTAACATCGAGCTTAATATTAAGGGTAGTTTTCTAAACATCATTAATTTCAATTATCATTCACCGATGCAAAGGTACAAAAAAAATAATTCATATATGTTAAAATTTTGTTAAAAATATTCTGCAAGCAAAAAATTAACATTACATATCATTTTCTTTACTGGCTTCAAATAAGAACTTCTTCTCTTTATCAGTCAAGCTGGCATAGCCACTAGCATTTATTTTATCTAACAATTGGTTGATGCGGTGCTGCTTCACTTTTTGTCTTTCTGGTTTGTTAGGTTTCATTTCTGGCATCTCTACACGCATACGCTTACGACTCCAAAGCTGGTATTTTGCCATTACTCCCACCATTACTCCCACCATTATCCCTGCTATAATTCCTCCCAGATGAGCTATTTTGCCTCCTGAATTAGCCGAAAAATCAAATAAGTCAAATAGTATAATAGCCCCTAACAGATATAATACTTTTACTCTGAGCGTAAATATATACACCCCGTACGAAGGCGTTACTGTTGCTATAAAAGCAAAAACACTTATAATACCTGCTGAAGCGCCTAACAACATAGTATTACCAACTGAAGCGGACAAAAAATGACCTAAAACTAAAAAAGCGGCTCCTCCTATCAGCACCCCCCATATATAAGCAACTAAAAATTGCTTTATATTGAATAGATTGAAGAATATACGCCCCGTGAAAAACAGAAAAAGCATATTCCAAAATAGATGAGAAAGGCTTACGTGATAAAAGGCGTATGAAAACAATGTCCAAGGACGTTCTAAGTACAAATTCAGCGAATAGGGCACACATACCCAACTATTGAGTTCTGACTCTTCTATCAACCCTGAAAGTGTGACGACTTTAGCCAAAGCAAATAACATCACATTTAGTAGGAGCAAAATATCTGCAGTATTGATATAATAACCCTTCAGTCTCATTTCTTTACTATTAAGGCAGCGGTTTTTTCACTGGCTCCCTCTCCGCCTAATTTTTCACGCAGTAGCACATAGTCTTTAAATATCTCGTAGCGGCGCGTATAGGTAGAAAGTTTGTCAAGCTCTTTTTCTAAGTTCTTCTTAGTGAGGTCTCCTTGTATAAGCTCAGTAACTACAGGTTTATCCATTATTAGGTTTACTAACGAAATGTATTTCAGCTTAATAATCCGTTTAGCAATGTGGTAAGACAGCCAACTGCCTTTATAACAAACTACCTCAGGTACATTTAGTAAGGCTGTCTCTAAGGTGGCAGTACCGCTGGTTACTAAGGCAGCATATGATACTGATAGCAGGTCGTAGGTCTTACCGCTTACAAAGTGTACATTTTCTTCTTTTATAAATTGCTGATAAAATTCGTAATCTATTGAGGGGGCTCCGGCTATCACAAACTGATACTGATGATAATCATCTACTACCGAAAGCATTATCTTCAGCATCTTGGCTATTTCTTGCTTTCTACTACCGGGTAGCAAGGCTATAATAGGACGACTATCTAAACCGTTTTCACTCTTAAATGTTTCAGCATCTACCTCTTCACGCTGCGCTATAGCATCTAACAGTGGGTGACCTACAAAATGTACAGGATATTGATGTTTTTGCTCGTAAAAGGCTTTTTCAAAAGGCAATATCACATACATAAAATCCACATCTCGTTTAATCGCCTTTATTCTATTCTCTTTCCAAGCCCATATTTGGGGCGATATATAGTAATGGGTAGGGATATGCTGTTGCTTAGCCCATTGGGCTATGCGCATATTAAACCCTGGGTAATCTATAAAGATAAGCACATCGGGCTTAAAGTTAGCTATATCTTTTTTGCAGTAATCTATATTCTTAAGTATGGTACGCAGATTAGTAAGCACCTCCCAAAAACCCATAAAAGCGAGTTCTCTATAGTGTTTTACCAATGTACCGCCTACCTTAGCCATTTGGTCACCTCCCCAAAAACGAAAATCAGCTTCTGAGTCTTTGTCAAGTAGGGCTTTCATAAGGTTTGCTCCGTGTAGGTCTCCCGATGCTTCTCCCGCTATAATATAATACTTCATAAGATATGCTATTTGTTAAGTATAATTACTTTCATCTTGATGTCTTTTTTAGGCCAGTCATCTCTGCCTTCTGTCTCTACCTGATTGATTTTATCAGCCACTTCCATACCTGCAATTACTCTTCCAAAAGCAGTATATTTACCATCTAAATGATAAGCCCCTGGCTTCTGTACCACTATAAAAAATTCGTATGGCGAAGCAAACTGATGCGGATTGTCTATATCACTACTAAGCATCGACACAGTACCTCTGTGGTGCTTAAACCCTTTTTTAGTATCAGGAGGCAAAAGATAAGCCCCAATAGCGGCGCGGCGTCTGCTAATATCCCAACTTTCTGAGTTGCCTCCTTGTATTACAAAATTCTTTACCACTCGGTGAAAGACAGTCCCATCAAAGTATTTTTGTTTAGTTAGGAATATAAAATTCGCGCGGTGATAAGGCGTTTCATTAAATAACTCAATATCAATATTGCCATAGTCAGTGATGATACGCACATAACGTTCTTTGTGTTGCTTTTCGTATTCATACAGAAAGGGTATAGCCGTATCTGTGGTGAGGGTTTTAGTAAAAGTAGCAACCTCTTCAGCAGCTGACTTTGCTTGAATAGTATCCTTTTGTATAACAGCTGTAGTACTTTTTGTAGTCTGTGTCGATGGTTGGGTCGGCTCACTACAAGCTATCATTAACACACTAATTAGTAATAAAAATGCTTTCATAATTGACTCATAAAGTGGCGCAAGGCCTCTAAGGTTTCTTGTTTGTTTTCTATATATGACAGATGTCCCCCTGACAGCAAACTATAGCTTGCCCCTACCCTATCGGCTATTGCTATCATAGCCTCATAAGGTATCAGCGCATCATTTTTCCCCATAATAATATGCTTTTTAGCCAGCAATTGCTTAAAAACTTCTGTACGGTCAGGACGTTCTTTCATTCCGAGCGAGGCAGCTGCTATCCCCTCATTAGGGGTAGCCAAACCAATTGTTACCAATTTTTCTAAATCTGCTTGCATTGTCAGTCTATTGGTCTCGCTAAAAAGATTGGTTACGGCAGTGCGTACAAATAGCTCCTTCTGCTTTTCAATTACCTTTAGCACGCGGTCTCTATTAGCTTTTTTCTCTTCTGAATCGGGTAGCGGAGTAGAGTTCATTAGTATCAAACCAGCCACTTTCTCAGCAAAAAGTTCAGCAAAAGCAAGCGCTACATAACCTCCCATCGAGTGACCTACTAGCGTACAAGTACTTACAGCTTCCTTTTGCAAGATAGTGTACACCTCTTCTGCCATACGCTCCATAGTATGTACTGGGGCGATAGTAGGCGTTTTGCCGTGCCCTAATAAGTCTATGGCTATCACACAATAATCATCTGATAGCCTATCAGCTAAATCTTTCCATATACTGTGGTCTTCTAAAAACCCGTGCAGAAAAACAATAACCTTAGCCTTGCTGTTCCCTTGTTTTGTATAAAAAAAATGTTCTACTACCATAATACCACAGATTACCTCCAATTTACATCTAAATCTCTGAAAAACATTTTAGTTCTAAATTTTCCATCTAATGAATAACTCTTGTCGCTATTATCAGCATTTATACGCACTAATTTAATAGTACTAGGTGTACCATTTTCAAAATTCTCATTATAAGTGAAAGCTACTTTCATTTTAGTTGGTACCTCAAAAGTTAGTTCTTTTTGTATTTCTGATTTAGTATAGTTTGTATTAATTGTATTTCCTTCTAAATCTACAATATTAGATTCGTGAACATAAAAACTTCTATCATTAACTTTAGCCTCAAACAAAAAAGTTACATAAATAGTCTTTTCTTCTAAAACACCTTCTATTTTAGTTATTTTTGCGTTAACACCATCTGCTTCTACTTCTTTTATAGGTTTGTTTACCTCTAAAACTTTTTTAAGGTAGTCTCTCTGCTCTTCTAAAGCTACTTTCTGAGCTTTTAAAGAACTATTCTCAGCCTTTACAGTTGCCAATTCTTCCCTAACAGATAGAATTTCCTTTTTTAAATCATTACAATTCGTTTGTCCATAGCCTAAAGCTACACAAGATAGAGCTAAAGATAAAATTACTTTTTTCATTTCTAACTATTTTTTATTCCTATTTGTTTTTGACTTTTTAATCCGTGCATTCCGTGCTAGAGTATAAGACTTCTAAGACATCTTGCTGCCTTACCGCACAAAAAATAAAAAAGACTAAAACAGGTATCCCCATTTTAGTCCATTTTTGCTATTCTGCGGAGAGAGAGGGATTCGAACCCCCGGAGGTGTTACCCTCAACGGTTTTCAAGACCGCCGCATTCAACCGCTCTGCCATCTCTCCAGTTGCACAAACATATTGTTGTTTCATTTATGCGGGTGCAAAGGTACAACTATTTTTATTATCTGCAAATTTTTCAGCAATTATTTTTCAAATATTTTTTATAAAATTTTATAAGCTACTGTATATCAATAATTTTTAATTATTCATTGTTGCCAAAAACTCTTGATTATTCCGCGTTTGTTTCATCTGTTTTTCCATAAATTCCATGGCTTCTATCGGATTCATCTCTGCCAAATACTTGCGCAATACCCACGTACGGTTCAGTGTATTTTCATCTAATAATAGGTCATCACGACGCGTAGAAGAAGCCATCAGGTCTATAGCAGGGAAAATACGACGGTTAGCTATACGCCTATCTAACTGTAGTTCCATATTGCCAGTTCCTTTAAATTCTTCAAAAATCACCTCATCCATCTTGGAGCCCGTATCCGTAAGAGCTGTAGCTATAATTGATAGCGACCCTCCGTTTTCTATATTACGCGCTGCCCCAAAAAAGCGTTTAGGCTTGTGTAGCGCATTAGCATCTACCCCCCCTGTAAGCACCTTACCCGAAGCGGGTTGCACCGTATTATAAGCACGTGCCAAACGAGTTATCGAGTCAAGCAGAATTACCACATCGTGACCGCACTCTACCAATCGTTTTGCCTTTTCTAATACTATATTAGCTATTCTTACGTGTTCACTTGCCTCTTTATCAAAAGTTGATGAAATAATTTCTCCCCTTACACTGCGCTGCATATCAGTCACCTCCTCAGGGCGTTCGTCTATAAGCAGCACCATCAGGTACACTTCAGGGTGATTCTTGCTGATAGCATTAGCGATGTCTTTTAGCAACATCGTTTTACCCGTTTTAGGTTGCGCCACTATCATACCGCGCTGCCCTTTTCCTATGGGGGCAAATAAGTCAATTAGACGTGTTGAAATAGTTGAGCCTCTACCAGCTAACTCAAATTTTTCATTAGGAAAAAGAGGCGTAAGATGCTCAAAAAGTACCCTATCACGCACCACTTGTGGGTCAAGACCGTTAATCTTAATCACTTTTAACAGCGGATAGTACTTTTCTCCTTCTTTAGGCGGACGTACCTCTCCGTGCACTGTATCACCAGTTTGCAATCCAAATAAGCGTATTTGCGAAGGTGATACATAAATGTCATCTGGCGAGGCTAAATAATTATAGTCCGAAGAACGCAAAAAGCCATACCCATCAGCTGTAATATCAAGTACTCCTTCGCAATCTACCACGCTATCAAACTCAAAATCAGGAGCTCTATAGCGATTTTTCTTCTCTTTGTCGAAGTTATCAGCATCAACTACATAATTATTGTTGGGATTGTAATTAGCAGCAGGAGCAGCTGCTTTAGGAGGGGTGTTAGTGTTTTGTGAAGTATTTTTCTTCTGAAAAGACGGTTTATAGTCCCCTTTATTCTCTTCTTCTGGTCTAACTGACTTACTAACAGTTGTTTTGGCAAAATTCTCTTGATTAGAACTTCCTACTTTTTGCGGAACTTCTATTTTCTTTTTTCCACCTTTCTTTTTAGCTTCTGGTTGGGGTTTAGCCTCTGATTTAGGGGTAGGTTTAGATTCCGATTTGGCTTCCGATTTGGCTTCTGATTTAGATGCAGACCTAGTCTCTGATTTGGCTTCTGACTTAGTTTCTGATTGACTATCAGCGGCTACCACAGTTTTCTTAGGGGTATCTTCCTGAGATGGAGGCGTTTGCCCTCCTTTCTCCTGAAAGGCAATAATCTGATTTATAAGGTCTAACTTATTCAGATAGCGATACTTAGGTACATTTAGCTGCTGAGCTATAGCCTGTAGTTCAGGAAGCTTTTTTGTTTTTAACTCTACAAAGTTGAACATTTTATGTAAAAATAGTTGTTATTAAAGTAAATGATTTTTTAGTAGACATTTTTTATTTTGAAAAGTATAAAGTAATGGTAGGAGGTATTAAAATCGGGCGCAAATATACAAATTAATTATGAAATAGCAACTAATAAGGCTATATTTTTCCACCATACCTTTACTTTAGATATACCTACACCGAAGGATGAGCGAAGGTTAAGCGAAGGATAAGCGAAAGATAAGCGAAGAAAAGTCGGCGAGCAATATTTCTCAATTTACTAATTTGCTAATTTGCTAATTTGCTAATTATATATTACCTTTGCGCCTAAATTGATTATCATTATTATAACAATGAAAAAATATATTGATACAGGAAAAAAAGATACCCGAAGTGGGTTCGGAGCTGGCTTAGCTGAGCTCGGTCGTACTAACCCCAATGTGGTAGCCCTCTGTGCCGACCTTATTGGCTCTCTTAAAATGGAGAAATTTATTGAAGAGAACCCTACTCGTTTCTTCCAAATTGGCATTGCCGAAGCTAATATGATGGGCATTGCTGCCGGACTTACTATCGGAGGCAAAATCCCTTTCACAGGTACTTTTGCTGCCTTCTCTACCGGACGCGTATACGACCAAATACGCCAATCGATAGCCTATTCTAATAAAAATGTGAAAATATGTGCCTCTCACGCAGGTCTTACCTTGGGCGAAGACGGAGCTACTCACCAAATATTAGAAGACATCGGGCTGATGAAAATGCTCCCTAATATGGTGGTTATCAATCCTTGCGACTATAACCAAACCAAAGCAGCTACTCTTGCCATTGCCAATTATGTAGGGCCTGTTTACCTGCGCTTTGGCAGACCTGCAGTAGCCAACTTTACACCTGAAGATCAAAAGTTCGAAATAGGAAAAGGTATATTGCTCAATGAAGGTACTGATGTTACTATTATAGCTACCGGACACTTAGTGTGGGAGGCTCTATTAGCTTGTGAAGAATTAGAGCAAAAAGGCATCTCTGCTGAAGTAATCAACATTCATACTATCAAGCCTTTAGATGAAGATAT
>ERZ772764.1911-NODE-1911-length-12679-cov-5.571926_pt1 | contig 12679 bp, 14 predicted proteins | sample MGYA00512163_ERZ772764 | MGnify/ENA primary metagenome ERZ772764 (study PRJEB29015, sample SAMEA2737903) | human oral metagenome | biome: human oral; feature: human-associated habitat; material: dental | place: China | collected 2094 ... | reverse complement strand
TGCTGACTGACGGACGCTTCTCCGGCGGCACATCAGGCCTCTCCATCGGCCACGCTTCGCCCGAAGCGGCGGAAGGCGGCGCCATCGGCTTGGTGCACGAAGGCGACACGATTGAAATCGACATCCCCAACCGCAGCATCAACCTGAAAGTGTCCGACGAAGAACTCGCAAAACGCCGCGCCGAAATGGAAGCGCGCGGCAGCAAAGCGTGGAAACCGGAAAACCGCGACCGCTACGTCTCCGCCGCATTAAGGGCTTACGGTGCGATGGCGACTTCCGCCGACAAAGGCGCGGTGCGGGATGTGAGCCAAATTGAACGCTGATTGGTTTTAAAGCCGTCAACCATTTTCAGGTAGCCTGTATTGCTTGCAGGCTGCCTGAAAATTTGCGTGGGTATCAATATCCGCCCTATGCTGCATTTACCATAAATTAGAGAGACTTTAAGGAGTAGATTTATGCTGACAGAATTAATGAAACAATATGCCGTCTCCTATGAATCAAGGAAAAGGGAAATAATTGAAGGCATGCAGCAATTTGGCTGGAAAGAAAAAGATATTTGTGTTGACAAGCAAATTATCCAAAAACCAAAAGAATTGCCCAATTTCATTCCAACGCTACAAACCGATTTCAATCTGCCGTTGTCTCCCATGTTGAAAGAAAGATTTGCATTTGCTGATAATTGGAAAGATTGTGATGCCGAATTCTTAGGGCATGAGAAAATAAATAAAACCCTAAGAACAAAATATTTCAGGAGATGGATTGATGTAATGAGGAAAAATTGGGAAGGCTCTGCACCTCAACGGTATCCCGATAACCAACTTTCATTATTTGCTATTGAAGATAGAGAAAATGGAGATTATGTATTGTTAGTCTGGGTAACGCCTGATGCTGTTGAACCGCAAATATGGTGCTATACAGGGCAATCGGAACAAATATTTGAAAATTTGGCTCAATATTTTTTATGGTTAATCGAAGAATAACCAAGCCCTGCCGTAGAACAGCGGGCGTAGGATAGGTACTTGCTGCCCATACATCCCTTTCAGGCTACCTGAAAACAAAATGCGCAGCAAACGTAGGCAGGATTCTTAAATCTGACACCTTCAATCAATATAAAGATTTTGTTTATGGACTGTTTCCGCTGTTTTTTCAGGCTGCCTATCTCAATCCAATAAATTGAATTTGAATAAAATCATATTATCCAAGTAATTCAAGACATGAGACAAGTTCTCTAAAGGAAAATAGTATGGATAGAAAACAAAACAGCACGGTTATCGAAAAAATGGTAACTTATGATAATAGATTAATCTCAGAAGATCATAATTTTAACGAAGACACCCTTTCTGATTGGGTTCTGGAAGCCTGCGAATTTGCTTTTGATAATTTTAAAGAAAAAGACAATTCAGAAATGCTTAACTATGCATTTGAATACAGGATTAATACCGTAGCATTACGATTGATGATGGGCTTGAAAAAGGTTTATCCGCAGCTGAAATCATCGAAAAAGGTTTCCGATACGATTTTAAGCCTGATAGAAAATGAAAAATATGCTGATGGGCGGCGAAGTTTTATTTTGACGTTATGGGAGAATAAATTAGATACTCAATTCATTGAAATTATTCAAAAACATATTAGTTTCTGGGAGAACCCACTGTTTGCAAGCGTCATTGTTTTGGGTTTGACCAAACGCAGAATAGCGGGGTTTGCACCACAAGTTCGGGCTGCTTTAGAACAGTTCACGGATAAAAGAGGCTTGCATTTAACCATCAGAAAATCCTGTCAGAAATATTTGACGGATGAGCCTAAATATAAACACTTCTCGGTATTTTTGGAAAAAGACGGTGGCCGCCGCAAGAAGCCGTAGGCCAGACTTTCCGAATCCGACAGCCTCCAAAGTTCAGGCTGCCATTTTTCAGGTAGCCTGTATCGCCACGCAGGCTACCTGAGATCATTAAACTTCAGTAAAACAAAAAACTTGATACAATACGCCCGATGGAAAAGCTGGTCATACAGGCTTCTCCATCATCTTGTTTCATCCTACTGCCTGCTTTCAGGCAGCCAATTATTAATCCTTATCTATTCACACACATCATGACACACACCTCTCCTGCCGTTTGGCGGCAAAAAATCGGTGCCGTTGTTTTGCACCAAACCACCCAACTGGCCATTCTCCTCATCATCGTTTTAAACGCCATCATCCTCGGCCTGCAACCCTCGCCCGCCATAATGGCGCGTTGCGGCGCGCTGCTGCATTGGCTGGATATGGCCGCGCTGGTGATTTTTATTGTGGAATTGGCGGCGAAATTCGTTGCTTTGGGGCGGCGGTTCTTCCGCGACGGCTGGAATATTTTCGATTTCCTCGTGGTGGCCGTGGCGCTGTTGCCCAATGCGGGCGCGCTTTCGGTGTTGCGCTCGCTGCGCGTGTTGCGCGTGCTGCGGCTGATCAACCGTATGCCGCAGCTGCGCCGTATTGCTGATGCCATTTTGCAGGCCGTGCCGGGCATCGGTGCGTTTGCGGGGCTGATGGGCATTCTGTTTTACGTGGGCGCGGTGATGGCCACCACGCTCTTCGGCGAACGCTTCCCCGAATGGTTCGGCAGCCTGGGCAAATCGCTGTATACGCTGTTTCAAGTGATGACGCTGGAGAGCTGGTCGATGGGCATCGTGCGCCCTGTGATGGAAGCCTATCCAAACGCCTGGCTGTTTTTCGTGCCGTTTATTTTGGTGTCTGCCTTTGTGATGCTGAACTTATTCGTGGCCGTGATTGTAGATACCATGTCGAACCTACATTCCACCGACCCAGATACGGAACAGCAGCCCGAAGCGCCACAAACAGGCCAAATCTTGGTGAGCAGTGCCGAGCTGGTGCGCCTGCATCAAGAAATGGCTGAAATCAAAGCATTGTTGCGCGAACAGCAGGCAAAATAATTCAGGTAGCCTGTTTGGCCGCAGAGGCTACCTGAAACGCACGATCCCGCTTTTCAGCTAGCCTGCCGGCACATGCCTGCTTTCGCCCTACCCTATTGAGCAATCTGCCATGACCGCCGCCCTCCACCTACGCATCTGCCTCGATTTTATTGAAACCGCTTTGCTCAATAGCGGCAGCAGATGGGATACAAGCGAACTCTACGAAGCCCACCAACGCGCTTGGGGCTATCTCCGCTGCCCCCAAAGCGAATGGACGCAAACCCATACTACTCCGCACTACCCGCCCGGCAGCGATTTGCCCACCCTGCTGACCGCACGCAATTTCCTCGCGCCTTATGCCGCGGATTACGCCCAAGCAACGCACGAATCAGCCTTTGCCCATGCCTTGGCACAATATGATGCCAACCTGCCGGAAGCATTTGCCCGATACCGCCAAATGCGTTTAAACGATATCGGCGCAATCCGGCCGATTACGCCCGAACAGCTGGCCGAGTTGCAGGCATACCCAGGGTTTGAAACCATTTTGGTAGAGGATTGGTACGATGAAGCAGAACTGCTTGAGCGCGTGCCGGTGCAGGAAATCGTCTTGTAATCGCTGGGCTTTTTAGAGGAATACGTCCGCCCCTACAGCCGAAGCCACCAAATGTTGTTCGATTATCCCGCCGCTACCCGCACCTTTTTCCAAGGCCGGCTTTCCTCTGTCGAACTGGCAGAAAAATGCAGGCAGCATTGGCAGCATCAAAGAAACCAATTCAATGGCATTCCCCATCTGCGCCGCCAAGAAGCGGCCATGGGCTTTTTCCTGTGGGAAGCCGCATGGAACGAAGAGTTGGCCAGCCAAGAAGGCGTGCAAGACCCGCCGTTGTTCTATTTCATCGACAATCTCACCGAAATCAATGCCGGCCTAGCCCTGCAATGGCGGGATTATGTTGCGCCCTTATTGAGAGCCGCATAAACGCAGCCTGTGTATATCTAAAGTTTCAGGTAGCCTGTATCGCCACGCAGGCTACCTGAAACTTTATCTGGCACAGCAATTTAGATATGATGGCGGCAGGTGAATCCGTAACGAATTTCCTCCAATCAACCCAACTCAGGAGCAAACCCATGCTTTCATCACTGCATACTCGAACCGCCATCCTTGCCACCATGCTGTTGGCACTATCCGCCACTGCCACCGCCCATGTTGCCCCCGATAGCTGCGGCCTGCCCGACAGTGCGACACCTGCCAACTATCTGGCCACCAACCACGACAGCGAAGAAGTCAATATCCGCGCACAGCCCAGCACCCGCGCCGCCATTCTTGCCGTTTGCGACAATCAAAGCGAAGCCGCCATCCTTGGCAAAAGTGGCGCGTGGTACCGCGTGCGGCTGGCCTTGCGGCCAAACCAGCCGGCAGAACGGCGCATCATCAACGGCTATGTGCACCAAAGCCAGGTTAGCCTGCGCCATGTTTATACCGTGCACAGCGCCGACGGCTCGGCCAACCTGCGCCTGAATGCCAACAGCCGTGCCGAAATACAGCAACGCATCCCCAACGGCACCACCGTAATCGAACACCCCGCCAAGCGCCAAGGCGACTGGCATTATGTGAGCGTGCACGGCAGCGACAGCGACACTTATGGCTATGTGCACAAAAGCCAGTTGAGGCCGAAAGCCGGGCGTTAAGCAGTAAAACATTTCAGGTAGCCTGCCATACCCAAGTAGGCTACCTGAAACTTTATCCGGCGCACTAATTTGGCTATGATTGCGCCAAACTAATCGCCTGGCTACTCGCCAAACTCTCCAATCATCATGCCGACCCTGCATATCCGCACCCCCAATCCCACGCTCTATATCGCCTTCTTGGCGCTCGGTTTATTGAGCGCTATCAAATCGGGCGCCATTTCGCCGGAAGCAGGCATTTGGACATTACGCATGCCGAAAAACTATGATGAAATCCTGCCCTACTGCCCGCCAAAATTGCAGAATATCATCGAGTGTTTCGATGAGTTAGACTTGCTCTCCCGGCTCAATGCCGTTGCATATGCCCAAACCATCGACCGCCTGATGCGTGATTTGCAACAAATCGTGGCGGAACATTCCGAACCGTACGATGCCCATTTAAGCGTAAGCGGCTAGTTTCATCGTGAGCTGAAACCATACCGCTTTGCTTCCACCATCATAAAAAGGCTACCTGAAAACCGGAAAATCGGTTTTCAGGTAGCCTTGACTATGCCATTTCAAATCATTACTGCTTCATCGCATTCACCAGCGCGTTTACGTTGTAGCGGAACATCTGCTCATAAGTGGCGGCAGGGGCGCCTCGGCTCAGGGCGTCGGAATAGAGCTTGCCGTTGACGCGGATGCCGGTTTCGCGCGAAATGCGCTCCACCATGCGCGAATCTTTGATGTTTTCGCTAAACGCGGCACGGATGCCCTGGCTGCGGATTTGGCGGATTAGGGCGGAAACCTGGCGGGCGGAAGGCTCGGCTTCGGTGCTCACGCCTTGCGGGGCGATGAATTCGATGCGGTAGCGTTTGCCCATGTAGTTGAAGGCATCGTGCCCGGTGAGCACTTTGCGCCGTGCCTGCGGCACGCTGTTGAATTGGGTTTGCGCCCATTGGTGCATGGCATCGAGGCGGGCTTGATAGCCGTTGAGGCGCTGCTGGTAATAAGCGCGGCCTTGCGGATCGACTTTAATCAGCGCGTCGGCCACGTTTTGGGCGTAAGTTTTCATCAGCACCGGATCGTTCCACACGTGCGGGTCGAATTCGCCGTGATGGTGGTGGCCGTGGTCATGCCCGTGATCGTGGTCGTGGTCGTGATCATCGTCGTCGTGGTCTTCGGCCTTCATCGGCTGGATGTTTTTGGTGGCCTCGGCAAACGGCACGCCGCTTTGGCGGATGCCGCGCATCACCGCAGCCTGCTCAAAACCCAAACCATTCACCAGCACCAGCTTGGCATTGCGGATGCGCTGCATATCGCGGCTGGTGAGGTTGTAGGCATGCGCGTCTTGGTCGGGACCGACCAGGTTGCTCACGTTCACACGCTCGCCGCCCACCTGCTTGGCCACGTCGCCCAAAATGCTGAAGCTCGACACCACTTCCAGCGGCTCGGCATACAGGCTGCCGGAAAACAGCGCGGCAATCAGGCCGAGTTTCCAATGCTTCAATTTCATCTTTTACTCCTTATGTTTGGTTGTCATATGAGCCTTCCGGCTCGTCCGTGAGGCTACCTGAAAAATTTCAGGTAGCCTTTTTTACTAATGTGCGAATTTCAAAACAGCAAATTCACCACAAACGTACAATGCAGCGCCCCCTGCTGGCACAGCCGAACGGAGCACGGTTTTTCGGGGAATAAGGGCTTGCATGTTCGAAGCGGCGCAGCCGCAAGTTGCAGCTAATCCAATTTCTCTTTGCGCCCGAAAAACCGTGCGAAGTGAGGGAAGTTTGGCAAAACCAAACCTGTGCCCGCAGTCGCCTTTCTTTGCTTTCTTTCTTTGGCGAAGCAAAGAAAACGAGGTCTCCGAAGGAGGACGAGTTTCTGCGAAGTAAAAACGAAACCTTCGCTAGAAGGGTTCGTTTTAACGCAGTTAAAACAAGACCTCCACAAGAGGGCTTGTTTTTGCGTAGCTAAATTAAGTACCCGCGCCGGCATGAGGCGCAAAGGTGAACAAGATACAAGCGGCGAAGGCTACCTGAAATCTTACCAGTTACCTGCAATTCATCTATCACCAAATGATTAAAGGTATGACGTTTACCGCGTTTCGTTAAAAACACAACATGCTGAACATCGAAAACCTGCACTACGCCTACCGCGGCCGCCCCGTGCTCAGCAGCGTGAACCTGCATATTAAACGCGGCACGCTGCTCACGCTGCTCGGCCGCAACGGCGCAGGCAAATCCACCCTGCTCAACTGCATCGCCGGCCTGCTCAAGCCGCAGCAGGGGCGCGTGCTGCTGAACGGGCAAAACGTGCAGGCCATGCGGCCGCGCCAGATTGCGCGGCTGGTGGGTTATGTGTCGCAGGCCGCGCCGCAAACCTACCGCTACAGCGTGCTGGATTATGTGGTGCTGGGGCGCGCCGCCCGCCTGGGTTTGGCCGCCAAGCCGAAAGACAAAGACTACGCCGCCGCCACGCAGGCTTTGGAAACGCTGAATATCGCCCATCTGGCCGGGCATATTTATATGGAAACCAGCGGCGGCGAAAAGCAGCTGGCCAATATCGCCAAAGTGCTGGTGCAGCAGCCCGAATTGATTTTGTTTGACGAGCCCACTTCCGCGCTTGATTACGGCAACGCCGTGCAAACCCTGCGGCTGGTGGCGGATTTGTCCGAACGCGGCTACACCATCATCATGACCACGCACAACCCCGAACACCCGCTGCTCCTGCACGGCCGCCTGCCGCATAGCCAAACCGCCATCCTCGGCCGCGACGGCGCGCTGCAGGCCGGCAATACCGCCGATATTTTGAACAACGAAAGGCTGGAGCAGCTCTACGGCGTCGGCCTGCGCCTGCTCGACGTGCCCGATTGGCCGCGCCGCGTGTGTGCCGTGGCGCAATTGTGAACGGCCAAATTTCAGGCTACCTGAAACCGGAAAACTTGTTTTAACTCCATTGAAGCTAACGCTTTCAGGTAGCCTTCAATTTCACCCCAAGCCCTAAAGCAAAAAGGAAAAACCATGTTTTCAACACCAAGCAAACTCAGCGCCGCCCTGTTTGCCGGCCTGCTGCTCGCCCTTCAGCCCGTGCACGCCCGCACTGTGCGCGACATCAACAACCAAAGCGTGGAACTGCCGCAGCAGGTAAACCGTATTGCCGATTTGTGGCCGGCCAACAACCAAGTGGTGCTGATGCTGGGCGGTGCCGACAAACTGGTGGCCACCACCGAAGCCACCCGCAACTTGCCGTGGTTTGCCAAAGTGTATCCGCGTATTAAAAACGTGCCTGCCTTGAGCAACGGCCAAACTGTGCAGAGTGAAGCCCTGCTCGGCGTACGCCCTGATGTGGTGCTGCTTTCCCAGCCCGCCATGCAGCAGCAGGTGCGGCGCGCCGGGATGAAGCCCGTGCTGGTGCGCTTCCAAGACTTTAACGGCCTCAAGCAAACCGTGCGCATCACTGCCGACGTGATCGGCGGCAACGCCCCGCAAATCGCCCGCCGATTCAATGCCGAATTAGACGGCAACCTGCGGTTCGTGCGCAGTCGGCTGGCCAACCTGAGCGACGCGCAGAAACCCAGCGTGCTGCACCTCACCGGCGGTGCCAACCTGCGCCGCATCGACGGCGGCCGCTCGATTATCGGCGAATGGATACGCATTGCCGGCGGCCGCCCCGCGCTGCCCGAACAAGCCAACTTGAGCGAAGTGTCGATGGAAGCCATTGTTCAGGCTAATCCCGACATTATCATCGTGGGTGGGCGCCATGCCGCGCAGGCCATCGCCCGCATCAAACAAGACCCGGCATGGCAGAGCATCAAAGCCGTGCAGAATAACCGCCTGCATGCCAACCCGATCGGCACATTCGGTTGGGACCGCTACAGCACCGAAGCCGCCCTGCAGGTATTGTGGGCAGCCAAACTGCTGCACCCGCAACGGTTAACCGATGTGGACATGACGGCCAAAACCCAAGATTTCTACCGCCGATATTATCATTACAACCTCAGCGCAGCCGAAGCGCAGCGCATCCTGCAAGGCTTAGACCCGCAATAGGAACGTGCACGGCAAAAATGCTACCTGAAAACGGCGATGTGTTTTTAGGTAGCCTTTTACTTTCAGCTAGCCTGTTGCAGAGGCTACCTGAAAATTCTGCGCTATCTTGCTTGCTGTGTTACAGCCACAACCATGCCCATACGCGGCGGCCTTCGCTTTGCAGCAAAAGATAGGTGCGCACGGCGGCGGCGGTGTGCATGCATTCCACTCCGATGCCGCTTGCCGCGGCGGCAATGCGCGGGTGTAAAAACTGTTGCTGCTCGCCGGTGCCGATGAGGATTACTTCGGGCTCACTTGCGGCGGCGCGGGCAAGGTCTGCGGCTTGCAGTTCGGCTGCGGAGGGAAGGTTGACGGTTTGCACGCTGCCGCTGCCGTCAAGCAATACGGCTTGGCGGTAGATGTGGCCGTCGATTTCGATTTGGCCGCGTTGATAATGGCCGATGTGGCAGGCGGAGGCGGGCTGGTGTTCTTGAATCAGCATAATTTGTTTGTGTTTGAATGGGTTGGAGGCTACCTGAAAGCATAGGCTGCAAGGAGATTGCAACGCTTGGCTTCGAGGCAGTGTGGTTAAAAGTGTAAGTGTTTCTATTAAAAGGTGTAAAAAGCGGGGTTTTCAGCTAAGATAGCGGCTTTCTGTCCGCTTTCGGATTTTAATTTTATTGTTTATCAGCTTGGCCGCCCGTATGGCAGGCCGGCATGTTCAGAGCAAAACGGCAAATTGGCGCTTGGCGCAGCCGTAATCATAACAAGGAGTCAGCATGCAACCAATTAGAATTGGCATCTTGGGGATGGGTACCGTCGGTGGCGGTACGGCCAAATTATTGTCGGAAAACGCGCAGGAAATCACGCGCCGCCTGGGGCGCGAAGTGCGTATCAGCATGGCTGCCAGCCACAACACCGACCGCATCCGCAAATTGTGCCCAAGCGACACGGTGGTGTCGGACGATGTATTTCAGGTAGCCCGCAGCGCGGATGTGGATATCGTGGTGGAACTGATCGGTGGCACGGATACGGCACGAGAAGTGGTGTTGTGCGCCATTGAAAACGGCAAACACGTGGTAACCGCCAACAAAAAACTCTTGGCCGAATACGGCAACGAAATCTTCGCACTGGCGGCGGAAAAAAATGTGATGGTGATGTTTGAAGCAGCGGTGGCCGGCGGCATTCCGATTATCAAAGCCCTGCGCGAAGGCCTGGCCGCCAACCGCATTAAATCGGTGGCCGGCATCATCAACGGCACCAGCAACTTCATTCTGAGCAATATGCGCTCCCACGGCAGCCCGTTTGCCGAAGTGCTCAAGCAGGCGCAGGAGCTGGGCTACGCCGAAGCCGACCCGACTTTCGACATCGAAGGCCACGATGCGGCGCACAAGTTGAGCATCATGTCGGCGCTGGCGTTCGGTACGCCGATTAATTTCCAACACTGCTACTTGGAAGGCATCAGCAAGCTGGAAAGCCAAGACATCCGCTATGCCGAAGAGCTGGGCTACCGCATCAAACTGCTGGGCATTACCCGTAAAACCGACGAGGGTATCGAACTGCGCGTACATCCCACGCTCGTGCCTGAATGCCGCTTGCTGGCGCAGGTGGAAGGTGTGATGAACGCCGTGCTGGTGCAATCCAATATGGTGGGCGAAACCATGTATTACGGTGCCGGCGCCGGTGCCGCCCCCACTGCCAGCGCGGTGGTGGCCGACATCATCGATACCGCCCGCCTGATGCACGCCGCCAGCGAGCAGCGAGTGCCGCCTTTGGCTTTCCGCTGCAATGAACAGCTGCCCGTGTTGCCAATCGATGAAATCACCAGCAGCTACTACCTGCGCGTATCGGCGCAAGACAAACCCGGCGTGGTGGCCGACATCGGCCGTATCCTTGCCGAGCAGGGCATCTCCATCGAAGCCCTGCTGCAAAAAGGCGTGATCAACCACGAAAACGCCGAAATCGTGATTCTCACTCATCAGTCTAAAGAAAAGCACATCAAGGCGGCTATCGCCCAAATCGAAGCGCTGGAGCACGTTTTCGAGCCTGTGATGATGTTGCGCATGGAAAGCCTGCATGGCTGAAGTTCAAACCGGTGAAGCCGCCCGCCGCAAACGCCGCCGCACCCTTATCGGCTGGCTGGCGGTAACGGCGGCGCTGGTGCTCGCTTTTGCCCTCGTGCCGCGTCTGTATGCGCCGGATAAGGACGACATCAGCCGCCGCATCGTGGAGGCCTGTATCCAAAACATGCCTGCCGTGCCGCAATGGCAGGCCGACTTGGCCAAACACGGCCTTACCGGCCAAAGCGAGCACGTGATCGAACCCTACTGCCGCTGCCTGTGGGAAGAGCCGGTGCAAAAACTGAGCACGGAAGACATCCGCAGCCTGCCCAAACTCTCGCCGCAACAACAGTTGGATAAACTCGGTGGCAGTGAAGCCTTCCTGCAGCGGCAAGAACAGTGCTTGGCCGCACAGGCTGGGCATTAAGTATCAAGTGTTTGGCTAAATCGAAGGCTATTGCTGATACAAGATTAAAGGCTACCTGAAAACTTCGTTGAAGTGACGTTTCAGGTAGCCTTTTGTTGGGTTTGGATAATGAATAGCAAGGGTAGCGTTATTTGCCGCTGTTGTCGGCGAACAGATCTGGTTCGAATAAATCTGGCTGGTTTTCGCTTTGGTGGCAGTCGATATGGATGTCTTCTATTACTGTGCAGCAGCAGGTGAGGATTTCGTTGGGCAGAATCAGAGCCAGCGGGCACTCTCGGTATGTAACGCTGCCGGATAGGAGTTTAACGCGGCAGGAGCCGCAATAGCCGCTGCGGCATTGGTATTCGACTGCGTGGCCGGTACGCTCCAAAGCTTCGAGTAGGGTTTCACCTTCCTGCAGGGTGAAGCGGGTGCTGTGGGTGGTGATCTGGGGCATGGGCGTTTGGTGCGGTGTTTGGTTCTGTATGGTGAAAATTTCAGGTAGCCTTTATGCACTGGCAGGCATAAAGGCTACCTGAAATGGTTTGGCTAGGCCAAAGCTGGGTTTTTCTAAGATCAAGGCTGGCTTGCGGTTTGCTTCAGGATGTAGAGGTTGGCCAGTTCGCCTTCCACTTGTTTGCCGTCGGCATCCAGCGCCCAAATCTGGCCATTACCGATTTGGTAGAGTCGCTCGCCGCCGGCTTTGTCGAGCTGGAATATTTCTTGCGGTTTGCGCCAAGTGAAGCGGCCGGCTGTTTCTTCGGTAAACGGCTGGCGCTGCTTGTAAGTTTCGGTGAGTTGGTAGCTGCCGTCGTCTTTTAATACCAAGGTGGTTTCGATACCTTCGCAAGAGGCGCATGGCAGCATGCCATAGTAGCGGCCACTCCATTGGGCGGCAGGTTGTGCAGCAGTGGAAGCGGCCGATGCGTCAGGTTCAGCAGCAGGCTGGGAGACAGCAATTGTGGACGCAGCTACCGGGGTGGAGGCTGGCGTAGTATTTTCTTGCGGGGCGCAGGCGGCCAGCAGCAATAGGGCGGGGAGGTAGGCTAGAGGTTTCATGGGCTGTCCTTTTTTGTCGAGAGGCGAGCAATACAGTGGAAGTACTATATGTTTACAGTGTGCTGTTAAAAGGCTTATAGGCTGATTGATGAATAAGCTGCCATTGACCATTGCGCTTAGTCAGCGAAATGTTATAGATTGCCTCAGGTGGCGTGTCGTATGAAACCAATCCATCAAATACTCTGATTTCACATTGGTAAATACCCTGCTTGATAATGCCACCACTTCTTTTAACACAGGATCGGCCAGTAGCTAGATGCTGTTTATCAGTTAAATTTCGGTTAGCTTGATTAGCCAATTTGAGCACGGTTTCTTTGGATGGACCGCCAAAGGTAACATCCCCAGTACTCAGATATTGATATGAGCCGTATGCTACACCGATCACGATAACCCAGTTGATAAATCTTCCTACGATCATGATTTCCCCTTTATTATGAAACTACTCCGGCTGCAACACCGAATAATCATTTGTTTCTGATATTTGCGGCGCAGTATCGGCTTGTTGCGCAGCCTCTGCTGCAGCCAGTTGTTTCTTCTCGGCCAGATACTGCCCGATTTGCCGC
>ERZ772764.1895-NODE-1895-length-12738-cov-10.665537_pt1 | contig 12738 bp, 10 predicted proteins | sample MGYA00512163_ERZ772764 | MGnify/ENA primary metagenome ERZ772764 (study PRJEB29015, sample SAMEA2737903) | human oral metagenome | biome: human oral; feature: human-associated habitat; material: dental | place: China | collected 2094 ... | reverse complement strand
CGGGCGTGGAGACCGATGCGCTTTCGCTGTGTTTTTCCTCCCTTACGGCGGACACGATCGCGGCAGATGCCGTGCTCACCTGGGAGCGCGTGCCCCTCACGGGGCGCTGTCACGACTGCGGCAGGGAGATGCACATCCGTCCGCAGGACTGCCTCTGCCCCCATTGCGGGGGCGGAATGGAAATCATCGGCGGCCGCGAGATGCGCGTGGATTTTATCGATATGGAATAGAGCGATGAAAGTAGTTGTAAAAGCAGACATTCTGGGACGCAACGATGCAGCCGCGGCGGAGAACGCGGCGCTCTTTGCGCGGCATGGGACCTATGCGCTGAATCTGCTCGGTTCGCCGGGTGCGGGCAAGACGTCGCTGCTCGAGCGGACGCTGCAGGAGCTCGCGGGCGATCTGCGCGTGGCAGTCGTGGAGGGGGATCTCTTTACGACGAAGGATGCGGCACGCATCGAGCGTTGCGGCGCGCCCGTCGTGCAGATCAATACGAGCGGCGGCTGTCATCTCGATGCGGCGATGGTCGCGGCGGCACTCGACCGCCTCGATCTCGACGCGCTCGATCTCCTCGTGATCGAGAACGTCGGAAATCTCGTCTGCCCTGCCGAGTTCGCGCTCGGCGAGGATGAGAAGGCGGTCGTTCTGAGCATCACGGAGGGGGACGACAAGCCGCTGAAGTACCCGCTGGTATTCAAGGAGTCGGCGGCGGCTGTCCTCAGCAAGGTGGATATTCTCCCGTATACGAATTTCGATATGGCGTCGGCGCGTGCGGACATCACAGCCCTGCATCCCGGGATCGCGATCTTTCCTGTCTCCTGTCAGACGGGCGAGGGTCTCGCGGACTGGTATGCGTGGCTGCGTGCGCAGGCGGCGGCAAAGAAGGCGGGGAAGGAGGTGCGCTGATGGAGGAGTCGATTGTACCCGTTGCGCCTGTGACCGTACTCGGCATCGGCAATATCATTCTGCGCGACGAGGGGTTCGGCGTGCGCGCGATGGAGTATCTGGAGCAGCACTGGGCGTTCTCCGAGGATGAGGTGCGCCTGCTCGACGGCGGGACGCTCGGACCCGAGCTGCTGCACTTCGTCACGGGGACACAGCATCTGCTGATCCTCGACGCGGTCTCGGGCGACGGTGCTCCGGGGACGGCGTACCGCTTTGAGGATGATGCGATCATGGCGCATTTTCAGGAAAAGGTCTCATCGCACGAGATCGGCATACAGGATGTGCTCGCGTGGCTGACGGTGACGGATCGGGCGATCCCGAACGTGGTCGTGCTCGGGATGCAGCCCTACGATCTGTCGGCGGGGCTGACGCTGAGCAGTGCGATGGAGGCGGCCCTGCCCGCGTTCGCGCAGCGTGCGGCCGAGGAGCTGCGCGCGTGGGGCGTTCGGCTCGCGCCGCGTGCCGTACCGCATGCCTAAGATGACGGGCGCGGCACATACCGCAGTACATACGGAGGGGGGCGCCGCCGAGCGGCGCGCCTTTCGTGTCTCGGGGATTGTGCAGGGGGTGGGCTATCGTCCCTTTGTCTATCGTCTCGCGGAGGAGTATGCGCTCAGCGGCTGGGTGCTGAACGACAGCGCGGGAGTCGGCATCGAGGCGGAAGGGACGGCGGCGGCACTCGACGCCTTTGCCGTCGCTCTCGCAGACGATGCGCCGCGTGCGGCAGTGGTAACGGCGGTGACGTGGCAGGCGGTCATGCCATGCGGGGAGCGGACGTTCCGCATCCTGCCGAGCCCCGCGGGGACGCGGGCAGCGACGCTTGTATCGCCTGATCTTGCGGTCTGTGCGGACTGTCGGCGCGAGATCCTGTCGGCAGCGGATCGGCGGTATGGCTATGCCTTTACGAACTGTACGAACTGCGGCCCGCGCTACTCGATCATCCGCGGTGTTCCGTACGATCGTCCGCTGACTTCGATGGCGGTGTTTCCGATGTGTTCCGCCTGTCAGCGTGAGTACGACGATCCGCGCGACCGCCGCTTTCACGCGCAGCCGAATGCGTGCGCCGCGTGCGGCCCCGCCTATCGCCTCCTCGTCAACGGCGGGGTGCAGGCGGGCGATCCGCTCGCGGCGGCGCGGCGTGTGGTGGCGGAGGGCGGCATCCTCGCCGTCAAGGGCATCGGCGGCTATCATCTCGCGTGCGATGCACGCAGTGAGACGGCGGTCGCACGTCTGCGCCGCCGCAAGCACCGCGAGGCGAAGGCGCTCGCCGTGATGGCGGGGAGTCTCGCGGCGGTGCGCGCGCTCTGTCTCCTGTCGGCAGAGGAGGAGCAACTCCTCACGTCTCCTGCGGCGCCGATTGTTCTCCTCGCGCGGCGCACGGATGCTGTCCGCCCTGCGGCAGAGAGTGTCGCGCCCGGGAATGCGTACCTCGGCATGATGCTGCCGTATGCACCCATACATCTCCTCCTGCTCGGGGCAGATGATCTCTGGGTGATGACGAGTGCGAATCTCAGCGGCGCGCCGATCCTCTATCGGGATGCGGCGGCGGTGGAGGGACTGGCGGAGATCGCGGATGCGATTCTCGTGCACAACCGTGAGATCGTGCACCGCGTGGACGACTCCGTCGTGCGCATCGGGGCGGGCGGGCCGCAGATTCTGCGCCGCAGCCGCGGCTATGCGCCCGCACCGCTCGCCCTGCCCTTTGCGGATGGGCAGAGCGTTCTCGCGGGCGGTGCGGAACTGAAGAATACGTTTTGCCTGACGCGCGGCGGAGAGGCGTTTCTCAGCGAGCACATCGGCGATCTGACCAATGCGGCGGTACTCGCGTCCTACGCGGAGACGATGGCGCAGTATGAGCAGTTCTTTGAGGTAAAACCAGAGGTGCTCGCCGCCGATCTGCATCCTGCGTATCTCTCGGGGCGGCATCTGGCGGCGCGCGCGGCGCAGGACGGCCTGCCGCTCGTGCGCGTCCAGCATCATCACGCGCATATCGCGGCGGTGCTCGCGGAGCACGGCTGTCATGCGCGTGTGCTCGGCGCCGCGCTCGACGGGACGGGCTGGGGCGACGATGGGACGGCGTGGGGCGGGGAGTTCCTCGCGGCCGATCTCGCGGGCTATGAGCGGCTTGCGCATTTTGCCCCCGTGCCGCTCCCGGGCGGCGACCGCGCGGCAGAGGAGCCGTGGCGGCTCGCCCTTTGGATGCTCTATCGGCGCGACGGCGCGGGCTTTGCGGCGCAGTTTCCGCAGTTTGCGGCGCAGCTGCCGACGGGCTGGGAGCTCCTGATGCAGGCAACGGCGGCGGGGCTGTCCGCGCCGCTCACGTCGAGTGCGGGGCGGCTCTTCGATGCGGCGGCGGCGCTGCTCGGCGTCGCGTATCGGAATGCCTACGAGGGGCAGGCACCGATCGAGCTGGAGCGTCTCGCGCGCACGGCGCGGCGGACAGGACGCGTCCTGCCGTACACCGTGGCGGAGGGGGCACGGCTGACCGTGGACGTTCTGCCGGCGCTCTATGCGCTCGCGGATGGGGCGGAGGCGCTGACCGTGGAGGAGCGTGCGGGACGCGCGCTGGACTTTCACGTGACGATGGCGGCGGCGGTCGCCGAGGTGCTTGGCATCCTTTCGGTGCGGACGGGGCTGCGCACGGTCGCCCTCGCGGGCGGCGTGTTCCAGAACGCGCTTCTCCTGGAGGAGCTTCTGCCGCGCATCGGCGGCTATCATGTGCTCCTGCCGCACCGCGTTCCGCCGAACGACGGCGGCATTGCCTACGGGCAGGCGGCTGTGGCGCTCGCGCGGATGGCTCATTCGCAGCACGCATAGCGGCAATTTGCGGCAGACCAAAGCCTCCCCTGCCGCAGCGGGGAAGTGTCATGCGCAGCGTGACGGAGGGGGCGCTTTGAACGCGCAGGGATACGTTTTGATTGAGATGGAATCGAACAATTTATAATATAGAGGAGAAACTATGTGTTTAGCAGTTCCGGCGAAAGTCGTTGCCATAGAGGATCAGCTCGCCTCGGTGGAGGTGCAGGGGGTGCGCCGTGCGGCGAGCCTCATGCTCCTGCCCGAGGCGAAGGTAGGAGACTTCGTGCTCGTCCATGCGGGCTTTGCGATGCAGATCGTCGATCCCGCGGAGATGGAGCGCATTGAGGCACTGCGCGCGGAGATGAACGGCGCGCCGCGCACGGTGACGCACATCGATACACCGCGCATGGAGCACATGGCATGACCCGCGCACAGGAGATGCAGGCGGAGAGTCGGGCGATCCTCGATGAGATGCGTTGTCTGCTCGCGGGGCGGCATATCCGCATCATGGAGGTCTGCGGGACGCATACCGTCGCGATCTTTCGCGCGGGGCTGCGCCAGATCCTTCCGCCCGAGGTCGAGCTGGTCTCAGGGCCGGGCTGTCCCGTCTGCGTGACGCCCGACAGCTACATCGACGCAGCGATTGCGTACGCAGGGATGGAGGATGTCATCATCACGACGTTCGGCGATATGCTGAAAGTCCCCGGGACGCGCTCAAGTCTCGCCGAGGCGCAGGCGGCGGGGGCGGACGTGCGCATCGTCTACTCGCCGCTCGACGCGCTCCCCATTGCGGCAGAGCATCCTGAGAAAAAGGTGATCTTCCTCGCCGTCGGCTTTGAGACGACCGCGCCGACCGAGGCGGCTGCGGTGCTCGCGGCAGAACAGCAGGGCCTTTCGAACTTCTTCCTGCTCTCGGCGCAGAAACTTGTGCCGCCCGTCATGCGCGCCCTGCTCGACGGCGGTGAGACGCACGTGGACGGCTTTCTCCTGCCGGGGCACGTCGCCGTCGTGACGGGGACGGAGGCATTTTCCTTCCTTGCGGAGGACTACCATGTGCCCGGTGTGGTCGGCGGCTTTGCGCCGCTGGAGATTCTCACCGCCCTGCAGATGCTTGTCCGCCAGATCGCAGACGGCGCGGCACGCATCGAGAACGCCTACCCGTCCGTCGTGCAGCCTGCGGGGAATCCGGCAGCGCGCGCGGCGATGGAGCGCGTCTATGAGCCGGCGGAGACGGCATGGCGCGGACTCGGCATGATCCCTGCCTCGGGACTTGCCATGCGCGAGGCGTACCGTGCCTATGACTTTGCCGCTGTGCGCCCGCTCACGATCGAGACGCGTATCGAGGGACGGCGCGGCTGCCGCTGCGGTGAGGTGCTGCGCGGGGCGATCCTGCCGAAGGAATGTGCGCTCTTTGGCAAAGCATGTGTGCCGGAGCACGCTGTCGGCCCCTGCATGGTGTCGGTCGAGGGGACGTGCGCCGCGTGGTACAAGTACGGCGGAGGGAGGTTCCACTATGGAGCATGATGTGATTACCATGGCACATGGGGCGGGCGGACAGCTCTCCCATGCGCTCATGGAGGAGGTCGTTCTGCCCGCGCTCGGCAACACGCTGCTGAACGTTCTGCACGACGGTGCGGTACTGCCGCTCACGGGACGCACCGCATTTACGACGGACTCCTACGTCGTACAGCCGCATTTCTTCCCCGGGGGAAGCATCGGGCGGCTCGCTGTCTGCGGGACGGTCAACGATCTCTCCATGACGGGGGCGGCGCCCGCGTATCTCTCGCTCGCCGTTATCCTCGAGGAGGGCTTTCCCATCGCCGCGCTGCGCCGCATCGTCGCGGATATCGCGGCGGCGGCCGAGGAGGCGGGGGTCTCCATTGTGACGGGTGATACGAAGGTCGTGCCGCGCGGCTGCGGCGACGGCATCTACATCAATACGGCAGGCGTCGGGACGATGCTCGCGGGGGCGGACATCGCGCCGACGAACATCACGGCAGGCATGGACATCATCGTCTCGGGCACGCTCGGCGACCATGCGGCGACCGTGATGGCGGCGCGGCACGGGCTCACCCTGCCGCCCGAGATACAGAGCGACTGTGCGCCGCTCTGTCACCTGACGGCGGAAATGATCGCGGCGGCAGGCGACGGCATCGCCGTTCTGCGCGACCCGACGCGCGGCGGTGCGGCGGCGTCGCTGAACGAGCTGGCGGGCGCAGCGGGCGTCGGCGTCCTGCTCGATGAGGAGCAGATCCCCGTGCGTCCCGCCGTGCAGGGCGTCTGCGAGATGCTCGGGTTCGACCCGCTGACGCTCGCGAACGAGGGCAAACTCCTCGCCTTCGTCCGTCCCGACGTCACGGCGCGAGTCCTCGATGTGATGCACGAGAACCCCTACGGACGCGAGGCGTGCGTGATCGGACACACGACGGCGGATGCGCCCGGCACGGTGGGGCTCAGGACCGCGCTCGGCGGCATCCGCGTCGTGGATTTGCCGCTTGGGGAACTGGTGCCGCGCATTTGCTAGGGGGCTGCGGTAGGTGCTCCTGCGCGAACGCCTCGTTGCGCAAGCGGTCGGACACTTATCTGCCTAAATACCTGCGAATTTCTAAACGCGCTTCGCTTGAACGAAGAAATTCGCAGGGGGCAGAACGTGTCCTTTTCCCGTTTGCTTCACTAGGGTTCGCGCAGGAGCACCCACCTCCATGGATGATGTTTGCATGATTTTTACTGACATGATTTTTTACGAACAAAAAAGCGAGCGGATCGTCCGCTCGCTTTTTATCAAATGTCTTACTTCGTCAGATGCACGTCGGGAATCTCGACCGTATCATGATGCGTGTCCGGGTCGACGTTGGCATATACACCCGGCTTCGTCTCATACGCCTTCAGATTGTCCTCGTTCGCCTTGAGCATATCCTCGACGAAACGCTCCACCGCATCTGCACAATATACCTTCATCGTAAAACCCCTTCCTATGACTGTTGATGGTGATCTTTATTTCGAATCGAGCATATCATTTTTTGGGACTTGTGGAAAATATTTCTTTCTGATAAAATAATAGTGTGACTTTATTAGAAAAATCTATTGGACAAATGTGATATTTGAACTATTGTCCCGGTTCTTTATATAGTAGACTAATGATGATATAGAAATACACTACGTTCTGTCGCCGCGGAGGCGCGGAAGGAGATGATCCCATGACGCTGGTTCAGATGCGATATTTCTACGAGGTGTGTCAATGGCAGAACATCACGAAGGCGGCAGAGCATCTGCATGTCTCCCAGCCGACCGTCACTGTCGCCATGCAGGCACTCGAGGCGGAGACGGGGCTGAACCTCTTTCACCGCGAGGGGCGCAAGATCACCGTGACGGCAGACGGGGCAAAACTCCTCAGCAAGGTTTCCTACATCCTCACGGAGGTCGCGCGCCTCGACGATGAGATCCGCGACATGGCGCATCGCCATGCAAAGGTGCGCATCGCCATGCCGCTGCAGCTCGGCGTCGTCTTTCTCCCGCACATCTTCGGTGAGTTCCGCGCGGAGCATCCCGAGATCGAGCTCGAGATCATCGAGACGGGCGGCGTAAGCGCCCTGCAGATGGTCGAGGAGGAGAAACTCGACTTCGCCCTGACGAACTATACGGCGGACTTCAGCGCACGGCTCTCCTATGCAAAGCTTTTTGACTGTGAGTGTACCTTTGTCACACGTCCCGACCATCCTTTCGCACAACGGCATACCCTCAGCATTTCCGATCTGAAGGATGAACCGCTCATCATGCTCGACAGCAAGTTCTTCGTTGACCGCCTCGTGCAGGATGCTTATGGACGCGCCGGAGAAAAGCCGAACGTCATCCACTACTCGCCCTACCTCCACACCGTCAAAAACCTCGTGCACGCGGGCATTGGATCAACCTTCCTCGCGCGCCCATCCGTCCTCCCGACGGACGGCTTCGTCCAGATCCCTCTGATCGACCCCATCTTTATCAACAGCGGGCTCGTCACGAAAAAGGGGCGGCAGGTATTCGATGACACTCGCCTCGTCATGCACTACCTGCGCGGCTTGACGAAGAAACTGCTGGGCGGCGGGGAATAAAAAACGCCGGATCATGCCGTATCCCCCGGTTTAGATGATTTGGGGAATGCGGCATGATCCGGCGGCATTGTGCTGTCGATTTCCGGAATGTGCGGCGGACGTATCCTTCGCCCGCCGATAGATGCGTACGTGTTTTTGCTCGGCGAGCACCTGCCACTCATTGAGGTTCAGGTGCTCGCCGAGCTTTTTGTCGTGCCGCGTGTCCCAGAGCAGATAGATGTCCCGATCGTGCGGCAGCTGCTCGAATGTGAGAACGGGCATGACGTACTTGCGCTGCCAGTTGATGTCCGTGCCCGTTCGTTTTGCGTACAGGGAGGCGGGGATGAGATCGTAGACCATGTGTCCCGTATAGTATACGACGGATGTTTGATATTCACCGTAGGAGACGATGAGGTCGTCGCGCTTCACATATTGTTTCAGCACGTCCGCCTGCCATTTCCCCGAGAACAGGTCGATCGTGTGGTAGCCTGTCTGACCCGGCACCTCAAGCGCGTATGCGATCCTGCCGTCCGCGGCATCGATCGGCAGGTGCAGCAGCATCGTGAGCAGTCCGCAGAGTACGACGGCAAGAGAGAGCGTCCTGCGCAGCAGCCGCATGTGCGATAGGAGGAGACGCGCCGTGAGGAGAGCAACGGGCATGAGTGCCGGCAGCGTATACGTCGCGTACTTCGTCGCCATCAGCTGGAAGAATACGTTGACTGTGAGCGCCCAGATCAGCAGGAAGAGAGTATGCGGGGCGAGCGTACCGAGCCCCCTGCGCAGCCTTTGGGCAAGCGGAATCACGAGGGCCAAACTCCATGGAGAGAAGCCGATGAGGAAGATGGCAGGGTAGAAGTACCAGACATCCCAAGCGGGGTGTTCCGCGACTGCTGCACGCAGAAGGTTGTGCACACCGAAGAAGCTCACGATGAAATCCATGCCGTGCAGCGCATACATTCCTGCATACCAGATGCCGCTCACGAGGACAAAGAGGAGAACCCCGAGCGGTTTCATCTGCAGGAGCTCGCCGAGGTCGCGGCGCATGAGGAGGAAGGCAAGAATGACGAGACCCGGCAGGACGATGCCGACGGGGCCCTTTGTCAGCACGGCGAGTCCGGCGGAAACGTAGGCAAGGTAGTAGAACCTGCGGTTCCGTGTATAGCCGAAGTAGAAAAAAACGAGTGCACCGTTCAGGAAGACGAACAGCGTCGCGTCGGTAATCACGCTCCTTCCGACCAGCCAATAGGCAAAGGAGGTCGCAAGAATGGCCGCGGCGAAGAAGCCGGTCCGCGCGCTGTAGATCTGCCGCCCAAAGGCATAGGTGAGCAGGACGCCGATGCTCGCGAAGAGTCCCGGAAAGAAGCGCGCCGCAAAATCCGATGTGCCGAAGAGGGAAAAGGCAGCGATCAGCTCCCAATAGAAGAACACCGGCTTGTCGTACCAATAATTGCCGTAGATGCGCGGTGAGAAGTAATCACCGGAGGCAAGCATCTCTTTCGCGGTCAGCGCATAGTTTGACTCCACCTGATCCGTGATCACAAGTCCGCTGCTTCCGAGAAAGAAAATCGCGCACAGCACGCACAAGAGTCCCAGATGTTTTTTGGTTTCAGCCACGCGGAATCATCGACCTCCTTTCTTGTCCGTTTGATTTGCGCAGAATATACGCGCGCCTTTGATATCATCCTGTGAAGACGTCACGTCATGATTCATCGGTCATTATGCCTAAGCTTGTACTATAGCCGTTTGTCCGCGGCATGTCAACAGGGATTCGGCAAAGGCAGGGGCTTTGTGTCAGAACGAAACGAATAGGGGCTCTCCGTCGTATGAGCAGCACAGGTGTTTTTTAGGAGAGACCGATGCTGCTTTCCCAGATGCAGAAATTATGATAAAATGAGATCCGGTTACAGCAGCGAATGGGAGAAGATACAATATGAATCATGCGCATTTATCCTCCACGGCAAGAATCAGCAACATTGAAATGCTTCGAATCGTATGTATGGTGATGATTATTTTATTTCATTACTATCTATATGGAGCATTCTCAAAGGAAATGGATGTTACGGCCAGCCATGTCGTGATGCAGCTCTTGAGCTCCGGTTCGAAAATCGGCGTGGATGTCTTTGTTGTCATCACCGGATATTTTTTAATCACGCAGGAGTTCCGATGGCTGAAATTATGTAAATTCTTTTCGTGCACCTATTTTTGGAGCCTTGTTATTCTTGCTTTTGCGATTTTTATGTTTGGTGTGGATCAGCTCGCTCCGGACCGCATCTTGGAGTCGCTTTTCCCCCTTACACCGCTGAATTGGTTTGCCAGATCGTACTTCATCCTGTACATCATGTTCCCCCTGCTGAATCGGTTTATTTTTCATGTCAGTCGGAGGACCCTGGGCTGTGTCATACTGGTTCTGACCATGTATTTCTATGTTGTTCCGACCGTGCTTGGAGGGACAAGGGGCGGCTATGGGAATTCGACCTTTATGTTTGCTGATATGTATATGATCGGTGCATATATCCGTCAATATGGGAATGAGAGGCTGGCAAGACAGCTGAAAATTGCCGGTGTGCTGGGCCTGATCGTATTGGCTTCCTCCGTCCTGTTCTTTGACTATATGGGGCTCAGTGATCCTTTTTATCGGATCCAAAGCAATGTGCTGTCGTGTACGAAAAGCGGAGAAAATGTATTTGCCCTGATGACCGCAATGGGATTGTTTGTGTGGGCAAAAGATGTTCGGATGGCCTTTCATCCGCGCATCAATACGATTGCCGCAACGACATTCGGCATATACCTCATCCATGATAATTCGTTCGTGTCAATGTGGCTGTGGAATGACGTGATGCAGGGATATCGATTTTATGACACCCCATTTGCTGTGCCGCATATGATTCTTTCCGCTGCGGCAGTTTTTGCGGTGTGTTCAGGGTTGGAGTACATACGCATCAGGCTTGTGGAACGGCCGCTTATGCGCATGCTTGGCCGACGCATCAAATAGAACAAGATTTCCTGCTGCATTTTCTGCGCCTTCCGCATAAGAGATCACATTCCCTGCCCCTGTTTTGCAACATTTATTATGCAAAGACGGGGGCTTTGTGCTATAATAAAACGGATATTGTCTTTCAATCGATTTATGATTACCAGCAGCACAGGAGTGTGAAATATTTGTTCGGCATATCTTCGATTCTCAAGCGATTCCTCGGCGACAACAACGACAAGGAGATCGCGCGCTACCGCGGCATCGTGGAGCAGATCAACGCGCTCGAGCCGTCGATGGTGAACCTCACGGATGACAAGCTGACGGGCTGTACGCGGAAGTTCCGTGAGCAGCTCGCAGAGGGGGCGACGATGGAGGAGATCCTCCCCGAGGCGTTCGCAGTCGTGCGCGAAGGCTCGCGCCGCGTGCTCGGCATGCGGCATTTTGACGTCCAGCTGATCGGCGGCATCTGCCTCCACGAGGGGCGCATCGCCGAGATGCGTACCGGCGAGGGCAAGACGCTCGTCGCGACGACGGCGGTCTACCTCAACGCGCTCGCGGGCAAGGGCGTCCACATGGTCACGGTCAACGACTATCTCGCCCGCCGCGACAGCGAGTGGATGGGCAAGCTCTACCGCTACCTCGGGCTGTCGGTCGGCCTCATTGCACACAATATGGATTTCCCCGAGCGCAAGGCGGCGTACGCTTCCGACGTGACGTTCGGGACGAACAATGAATTCGGCTTTGACTATCTGCGCGACAACATGGTGCTCTCCGAGAGCCAGATGGTGCAGCGGGATCTGCACTATGCGATCGTCGATGAGGTGGACTCCATTCTCATTGATGAGGCGCGCACGCCGCTCATCATCTCGGGCCCCGGCACGAAGTCCACCGACAACTACCGCATCATGGCGGATGCCGTACGCCACCTGAAGGAAGGCGAGGACTACACGGTCGACGAGAAGGCAAAGACCGTCGCACCGATGGACTCTGCCGTGCCGAAGATCGAGAAGATCGTCGGCATCTCGAACCTCTACGCGCCCGAGAACATCGAGCTCTCGCACTGCTTTACGGCAGCACTGCGCGCGAAGGCACTGATGCACCGTGACCGCGACTACGTCGTGAAGGGCGATGAGATCATCATCGTTGATGAGTTCACGGGACGCCTCATGGAGGGACGCCGCTACTCCGACGGCCTCCATCAGGCGATCGAGGCGAAGGAGGGCGTCAAGATCCAGCGCGAGTCACAGACGCTCGCGAGCATCACGTTCCAGAACTACTTCCGTATGTACGACAAGCTCGCGGGCATGACGGGCACGGCAAAGACCGAGGAAAACGAGTTCCTAAAAATTTACAATCTGCCCGTCATCGTCATCCCGACGAACAAGCCCGTGCAGCGCATCGACGAGCCGGATGTCATCTACAAGACGAAGGCGGCGAAGTACCGCGCCGTCGGCAGAGCCGTCAAGGAGATCCACGAGACGGGGCAGCCCGTCCTCATCGGCACAACCTCGATCACGCAGTCCGAGGAGATGTCGAACGTCCTCAAGAAAAACGGCATCCCGCACGTTGTCCTGAACGCGAAGTTCCACGAGAAGGAAGCGGAGATTGTCGCGAATGCAGGGCAGAAGGGTGCGGTCACAATCGCAACCAACATGGCGGGCCGCGGCACGGATATCAAGCTCGGCGAGGGCGTCGAGGCACTCGGCGGACTCTACATTGTCGGCACGGAGCGCCACGAGTCGCGGCGCATTGACAATCAGCTGCGCGGTCGTTCGGGGCGTCAGGGCGACCCCGGCGCGTCGAAGTTCTTCCTCTCGCTCGAGGACGACCTGATGCGTCTCTTTGCCTCCGACCGCATTGCGGGCATCATGGACCGCCTCGGCATGGAGGAGGACGAGCCGATCGAGCACGCGATCATCACGCGGTCGATCGAGCATGCGCAGAAGAAGG
>ERZ772764.1891-NODE-1891-length-12751-cov-3.105781_pt1 | contig 12751 bp, 8 predicted proteins | sample MGYA00512163_ERZ772764 | MGnify/ENA primary metagenome ERZ772764 (study PRJEB29015, sample SAMEA2737903) | human oral metagenome | biome: human oral; feature: human-associated habitat; material: dental | place: China | collected 2094 ... | reverse complement strand
CGGCTTCTTCTACCGCAAGAAACGTGTAGCTGTCGTAGGAGGAGGCGATACTGCCTGCGAAGAGGCGGTATATCTGGCAGGTCTTGCCGAGAAGGTATTTCTCATAGTGCGTAAGCCGTTCCTGCGTGCCTCCAAGGTGATGCAAGACCGTGTATTTGCCACGCCCAATATCGAAGTCCTCTTCGAACACCAGACGCTCGGTTTGGGCGGTACCGACGGTGTAGAGAGTGCCAGTCTCGTTTACCGCAAAGGTGAGGCAGATGAACGTCGTGTAGAGATAAAGATAGACGGATTTTTCCTTGCTATCGGACACCACCCCAACACAGAGGTTTTCGGCAAATATATAGAGACCGACGAGGCAGGGTATATCAAGACACAGATGCCGTCGACACGTACCAACGTAGAGGGGGTGTTTGCAGCAGGCGACGTGGCAGACCCTAACTATCGGCAGGCTATAACGGCTGCTGCGTCGGGCTGTAAGGCTGCCATAGACCTCGAAAGATTCTTGGGAAGCCTATAAGCAGGATAAATAATCCTGATTTGTAGGTTCGGTATCGTTAATTTTTTTTCGTGTCGGATAGCGTTAGATATGCAAAAAAATATTAACTTTGCAGACTTTTTCGACCCAACAAAATGTGTATGGGAAATTAGTATTTAATTAATTAATTTTGAGTAACACAAAAAATCGATTTAAAAAAATGAAGACATTCCAATTAGAAGGAAAACCAAGGAAAGAGATAGGTAAAAAAGCAGTAAAAGCCCTTCGTGGCGAAGGACTGATACCGGCGGTGCTTTACGGACACCGCTCTGTGGAATTGCCATACAGCGGCAAGCTCGAAGATGGGCAGGTATTAGTCGAAAACCAAGGTAAAGGCGTGGTAGTTACCAACTTTACGGTAACGACAGACGCCGTTCGTAAGTTGATATATTCGCCCGAAGTATTTATAGTAGAGCTCAATATCGGCGGACACAAACAGACTGCTATGCTCAAAGACTTGCAGCTGCACCCTGTAACCGACGAGATATTGCATATCGACTTCTTGGCTGTATTCCCGGATATACCTATGACAATAGAGGTACCTGTTGTACTCGACGGATTTGCGGCAGGGGTACGTGCAGGCGGTAAGTTGAACCTCATATCGAAGAAGCTCAAAGTGAAAGGTTTGAGCAAAGATATCCCCGAAAAACTGCATATCAATGTCGAAAATCTGGAGCTTGGCAAAGCCATTCAGATAAAACATCTGAACTTCGACAACCTGACTCTGCTCAATGCTCCCGACAATGTGGTTTGCGTAGTAGCCGTTACTCGTGGAGCGATGACACAGTCAACTACCACTACCTCAGAAGAAGAGGAGAAGAAATAAAAGTTTTAGGATTTTTTTCATAGTAGGAAAGGCACCTTACGTATCGGGGCAATACCTGAGAGGAGGGTGCTTTTTTTGTGAGCCTGTTTTTTTGATTTTATTTGTTTTAAATCAATCTGTTTGAGTGTAGTGGCGTCGATGTCTACGCTTACCGAGACTTTTGTCGTTTAGTGTTTGTAGGTCGTTTTTTATGAAAAGGTGGGGGGACTGTGTTTGAGATAACACTTGCCCGAAAAAAAGGATTACGCCGTACGATGCGACTATGGCGTAGAACAAATATTTCACACGCACTGAGGTATGGTAAAATACAAAACAACGGCACAGATGTCTTCTGTACCGTTGTTTCGTTTGGTTTTCCGAAAAATCTACCCGATTATCGTATTACTATCTTCACGTTTTTGGTCTTCTTACCCGCTTTGATGGCAACGACGTATACTCCTGCCGATAGGTTGACGGGTATTTTGCTGAAGCCTGTCGGCGTCTTGCCCGTGGCAACCGTGCTGCCTGCGGCATCTAAGATACTCATTATACCTTCGCTTACAGTCATATTGTTGATGACCAGAGTATTGTTGTCCGTCAGATAGGCGTCGAGGAAATCCACCGACGATTCGTCGTAGATATCTGTCGGAGTCTTGTGGTTTACAAACATAAACCGTTTGTCGATGTCTCCGTTGTCTTCCGAGGTGAAGGAATATACCGTAGTATCGCGTCCGACGGGGGTTAGCGTCTTGGTCTTCAAGTCGAGCAGTTGCAGGTCGGCATACTTGTCGAGGTTCGATTTTACTATCGTCAGTTGGTACTTCTTGTCCTTGTTTGCTTGGAAGCAGAAAGCCTTGTCTATGATAGAGTTACTGCTTTTTACCTGCAATGTGTTGTCTTCTTCCTGAGCGAATATCGATGCCGACGAAGATGCCAATCCTCCGAGTTTGGTGCCGTCGTAGCCGTTGTCGAAGTTGTCTGTCGCCTCGGGTGTCTCTATAAGCCACAGTATGTCCGACGAGGTCTCGCCCGTGAGGAATACCTTAATGTAACCTGCCTCTGCCTCCTTGCTGTCGCTGTATGCAGGAGCACGCTGAGGTTTATTGTTGTTGGTAACTCCCGACTGTGGTTTAACTCCTGATCCATTATAGTATATAACGACGCCTAAATCTTGTTTGTTGTATATTCGTTCGGATTCTAGGAATTTCATTAAGAAACCCTGCATAGAGGGTATCCTGTCGATACCCATAATAGGTGCCACATTCTTTGGTACGACTATATATACTCCTGCGTCGTCGGTGTTTGTGGTACCTTGCTTATGAGCCCATTCCGAGAAGTTACCCGTATTGTATATATATACGGTCTGCTCTAAACCGGCAGATATCTTCATTTGTTTTATATCGATGGCTGCCGTGTACGAGTTGCCGAAGATATTGTAACCCAAGCCGTAGTGTTTCAGCTTCGGGTCGGTGCCTGTGTAGGTCGTAACGGCAGGGGCTTTACGACTAAGATCCAGCGCTTTGGTGCCCAAAAACAGCTTGCCCTGTATCGAATAGGTACCAGGCGTTTTACGTGTTATCTCGTAGCCTTTGAAAGCAGTCAGAGTGTCGTTGTTGGTGAGTTCTATCCATTTCTGGAAGAACCTTTTGTTGTCGCCATTGTATTTCTCGTCGTACATACGGACATAAGCCCCGTAGAATGTCGGGTCTGCCCGTACGCTCTCTACAGGCACTCCGAAGTACTGCCAACGGTACGTAGATGGGAATGGCTGCCCAAATGTGGGGCTACCTGGTATATTGTCTATCCATACGTTGGGTGTAGAGGCTTGGTCTGCTTTCGAGTACATCTCTACCGTAGCGTATACGGGTGTGGCAGCAGGCTGTTTCCTTACTATCAGCGTACCGTTAGGTTTGTCTTTCTCCGAACGTATTACTATCTTGCCTGCCTTCTGCTTAGTCTCGCTGCCGACGATACTTTCCTTTACCGTCAGAGCTTTGCCTGTCGGTATTATGGTAGCGAAGTTGGTCTCGTTCACCAGCTTGGTGATGGTTCTGTCTTGGTCGAGTACGAGGTTTTTGACAGCGTTCTTTCCGCTGTTGGCAGTGGTAGCGAATACCACGTCTTCTGTGTTTGTCGGTACACGGGTTTTCGTCCAGTTCGAGTTTGTACCCCAGTCGGTACTGCTGCTACCTACCCAGTAGTTACACGGGCGTATCTGTATCTCTATCTCCCAACGGCACGACGAGGATCCGAACGGTATGACGTAGTACTTCTTTTTGCCTATATCCGCACTGCTTTTGGGGAAGTCGTTGGCGTGCGTATATTCGATAGCACCCGGAGCGGGCTTTGCTACTTGTACTCCGCCGACGTTGTCGAATATTACGTTATTGTAAAATTTAGATACAGGCGGGAATATCTTTGCTATCGAGTCGTGTATGTTGATACCCGGTGTCTCGCAGAACTCGAAACTTCTGGTAACCTTTCCTTTAGGTTCTTGTGGGCAATTTTTATTTACGAAGTCTGTCGCATTTATATTGATAGAGAGCGGAGCATATATGGGCTTATTGTGGCAGTTGCCGTCTTCGTAGCCGCTTATGAACTTGATGTCTGAGAAGTTTTTACCCGACATCTCTCCCTTACCGCTTATCTTACCTTCTAACTGCACCTTAGGCAGACAGTTGTCTCTGTCTACGAGATAGAAGCAGTTTTTGGTGGCTTTCAGCTTGAATTTGAGCTTTGCCAACTCGGTGTTACCTGCTTTGGGCAGGTCGCCTATCTTCCAGCGGAGTATTTTTGCCCCCGCAGTATCTACCACGCTGAGATGTTTATGCGGGAAGCTGTATGGAGGTTCTTTGTAAGTGGCAAAGTATGAGCCGGGTACGATCTCTGCCGTATAGGGTATGGGTATATCCATAGATACGCCCAGTATCTTCTCTTCGCTCGGGTTGGTTATCTTTAGCTCGTACTCTATCTCCTGCCCCGGTAGTACGGGTGAACCGGGCGTATAGCCAACTCCGCCCGTGGCGGTGATGAAGATATGTCCCTGTACGTCGGGTACATAGGCGTCTACCGACATAGCTATACACGATATCACGTATGTATCCTGTTGGCTGCCGTATCTGAACTTTGTGGATGTTTGATTGTTGGTAATTATAGCGTTGCCGGAGTTATTTATCCTAAACATCGCTATATCTATACCGGTATTGTTTAGTTTCTGGGGGTTACGCGGATTGGGAGCCGGTATGGAGCCATTGAAGAAGTTGTTTACTGTATTACCGCTGTGTATAAGATTTTCCCAACCACCGCCATGTTTTTGTATTTGGAAGTAGTCTCTATCTATGTCTACATCGCCTTCGCCCGCTATGATACCGAGCCTCATATCTATATCTCCGTTCTTTGCGGTACGGAAGCCAGATACTGGCAGTTCATAAGCTGCTTTCGAGGGTCCATTTATGTAAGCGTATCCGTCGAAGATGGTTATATCGCGCCATTTCATTTTGGAGTTTTCGTATACCACTATCAGCCCCCAGCCGCCAAAGTATCCAGTATTACCTCCTTTTCCTTGATTTAGAGCCATATCTGCCACGAAGTACTCGCCTGCACCTTTTTGGCGTACATACTCTGTAACATCGGCATAGCCGGTGTATATTAAGTCTTGGCTATTGGTGGGGAAATATATATTAGAATTCTGAGCCGTTACGTCGCGATAGGTGTCTCCACTGTGTTTGAAACGTACTTTGAGTTTGTCTAAAGATTTACCGTTTACAGTGAACTGATTGTTACTAGGCGATGAGTTATGAGCTCTGCCCATCCAATAGAGCCCTGCATAGACTACATTGGTACAAGCGGGGTCGATGGTTCCGTAACCTTCGGTGCCTGTCGGATATACGAGGGTTGCCGACGAAGAGTTCAGCGTAGAGGGGTCTCCGTCTATGTCTACATATTTCATATATTGCGAGTTATTCCCGTTGGGAGAATAGTTTAGCAGAGTCATATTCGTATTTCCTATCATCTGGAAGTCGCCTCTGAGCGAGATGATGGGTTTATTGTCCAAATATGGCGATTTTCTTGGCTTGAACGGTTTCATTACCTGGGCAGATACCGAACCCGAAATCAGGCATATAAGGAGAACTAAGAGTGTAAATTTTCTATTCATACCTTTCAAAAAATTATTTTGATTAATACTAAAATTATATTTCTATATTGAATTGCAAAGATAATAAATATTTTTTCGATACACCAAACATTATTTAACTTTTTTTTATCCGCCGATTAAATTTATTTGTGTCATCGGGCGGCTTAGGGGGGTGGCTCTGAGTGTTGTGCTTGTATAATATATTGTAGATTAATATTTTATAGGGTATTTTTACTATTCTGTGAGGCTTTGGGGTTGTGTCTGCACAGTATGGTGGGGTGTGATAAGTATCGGTCTTTGGTAGCGGGCTAAGTATGACGTTTTTAGTCGGTGATAGCAGAGCGGCATACGAAAAATGTTCGAGACGGTAACGGTCGTGGATATTGAATTCGTAAAAAAGAGTGCCGTTTTTCGAAAAAATAGATTAATTTTGTAGTCCGTAAATCGTACAGCGATGAACAGGAAACTGAATACCGAAGAGATACGGCGTGTGTCTGTGGACGAGTATCGCCGTATGGCAAAGATACCGCTCGTATTGATACTCGATAATGTGCGTAGTATGCACAATATCGGAGCAGTTCTCCGTACGGCAGACGCTTTCTGTATAGAGAAGGTGGTGCTGTGCGGCATCACGGCTACCCCTCCAAACAACGAGATACATAAGTCGGCTCTGGGAGCCGAGTTCTCGGTCTGCTGGGAGTACAGCCCTGAGGCTCAGACACCTGTCCGTACGCTCATAGATGAGGGGTACCGTGTCTTGGCAGTGGAGCAGACACAGGACAGCACGCCACTCGGCAGCCTGCATATAGAGGGTGCAGCCAAGTACGCCCTCGTGCTCGGCAACGAGGTGTCGGGAGTAGAGCAGGCGACGATAGACCTGTGCGACGGCAGCGTGGAGATACCGCAGTACGGTACCAAACACTCGCTAAACGTAAGCGGCATCGTGGTTTGGACATTTTTCGAAAAGCTGAGAAATAAACGTGAAACTATATAAATTGCTATATTATATAATATCTATGGTTAATTGTTGTAAAATGTTTTCTAATGTAGTGAAGAGGCTGATTGTCATAGCGATGTTTTTGGTGCCGACAATATCTGTCTTGGCACAGAAACCTACCATTATCGACAATCTGCGTAAGCCCGATGCTTCGACGGGGGCTACCGTCTCTATTCATCAAGAGATAATCATTACCGATATTGTCGGCAAAAAGATTGAGGGCTACGAACCTGTGGCAACGATGTCGAAGGGTTGGAGCGTACAGGTCTTTTCGGACAATTCGCAGGCAGCCAAAGACGAGGCATTCAAGATAGAAAACAAGATAAAGGAGCGTATGCCTTACGAGTACGTTCGTTCCGAGCGACACACACCGTTCTGGAAAGTAAGGGTGGGGCAGTTCGACACGGCAGAAGAGGCACAAGAGCTCAAAGAGCTGCTCATCAGGGAGTTCCCCGAGCTGAAAGGGGGGATTTATGTGGTTAAGTTCAATAACAATTGAATTGAAAATAACGTAAGTATTCGATACTTTTACCCGTATGAAGATAATCTGCATAGGCTGGAACTACGATGACCACAACCGAGAGATGAGCCGCGACGGGCGTCCCGAGGCACCGATATTTTTCCTGAAACCCGATACTGCTCTGTTGCGTGATAATAAGCCGTTTTTTCTGCCCGACTTCTCGGAGCGGGTAGAGTACGAGTGCGAGCTGGTATACCGTATCGACCGTATAGGGAAAAATATTGCAGAGCGTTTTGCTCATCGTTACTACTCGCAAGTGGCTCTGGGCATTGACTTTACGGCTCGCGATTTGCAGACTGAGTGCCGCCGTAGCGGGTCGCCGTGGGCGATAGCCAAAGCCTTCGACAACTCTGCCGTCATCAGCGAGTTTGTCGATTTGCAGGCTGTCGGCGGACAACACATCGGTTTTTCGCTATACAAAAACGGCAGTCAGGTACAGAGTGCCTCCTCCGATGATATGATTTTCTCCATAGATAAGATAATAGCATACGTCAGCCGATATATGACTCTGAAAATAGGCGACCTGATATATACGGGAACCCCCTCGGGCGTGGGTACGGTAGCCATAGGCGACAACCTACGGGGGCTGATAGGCGACAAAGAGATGTTCGACTTTTTTGTGAGATAATGAAAATGGCAGAATTACAAAGATATAACGCAATGATATGAAAATAAGATATTTACTACTATTCGTAATATTGTCTACACTGTGTGCTGCACAGACCAACGACGGCTCTCGGTATGCCTCTTCGTCGGTGCTCGCCACCGGGCAATGGACAAAAATATCTGTCGACAGGAGCGGCATATACCGACTCGACTACGGCGACATCAAAGCTATGGGCATCGCCCCCGAGAATGTACGTATATACGGCTATGGCGGGGCTTTGCTCAGCGAAGACTTTACGGCAAAATATATCGACGACCTGCCACAGGTGCCTATCTATATACACAAAGGCAGCGACGGCGTCTTCGGCGAGGGCGATTATATCCTCTTCTACGGACAGGCTAATATCTCGTGGCGGTACGATGCCCGAAAAGGGACATTTTCGCACGTTCGCAATCATTACTCCGACAGAGGCTATTACTTCGTTACCGCAGGTGAGGGCGAGGCTAAGCAGATACCCCGACAGGCAGCAGAGACGGCAAGTGCCGTGGGTAACCTCACCTCTTTTACCGACTATCTGCTGCACGAGCAAGATTTGCTCAATCTGGCAGATGGAGGCAGGGAGTTCTACGGCGAAGAGTTCGGTATGCAGCGTAACAGTTATGATTTTCAGTTCGTGGTACCGAATACGGAGAGTGCTGAGGCAAAAATGTTTGTGGATATAGCAAGTAAAGCCCTAAATCCCAACTCGATGACTATTAGCTTGAATGGTAATAATCTGAAAACCATTGCTCTCGGTAGCCTCTACGGCAGTTCGTATCAGGTGGCGGTAGCAACAGCCGATACGATTACCTTCACCCCGAGTGCCACAGATAAGTTCGATATTAGATTTGCCCGTAATAGCCCGTTAGATCAGGCTTACCTTAACTATTTCGAGATAAACTTCAGACGAAAACTGATAATAGACGGTAGCGAGTTTTATTTCCGCAATGTAGACCACATAGGAGAGAACGGTGTGTACGATTTTGTGCTTGCCAATGCTTCTGCATCTACGGAGATATGGGAGATAACTGACATAACCGATATAACGAGCGTTCCCGTGCGGCTGTCGGGCGATAAGATTACTTGGGCGGCAAATACCGACAAAGTTCGTCAGTACGTGGCTGTAAATACGCAAGGTACATTTGCCAAGCCTACTGTGGTGGGCAATGTCGCCAATCAGAACCTGCACGCTCAGCCGCAAGCCGATATGCTGATTATAGCTAATGCCGACTTCGTGGCGGAGGCAAACCGTTTAGCCGACTACCACAGACAAAAGCGAGGAATCACCGTCAATGTGGTCGACGAAGGCAGCGTATTCAACGAGTTCTCGAGCGGTACGCCCGACGCCTCGGCATATCGCAGGTACGCCAAGATGTTCTACGACAGGGGCAAGACCGTCGGTAACGCTCCGCAATGGTTTCTACTCTTTGGCGACGGTCTGTACGACAACCGCGGCTTGACGGGGAAAGGTCAAAACTTCCGACGATTGCTTACGTATCAGGCTGTAAACTCTCTGAATAAGATAAATGCTTATACCTCCGACGATTATTTTGCCTACTTGGACGATGACGACAAAGCAATGGAGCCGGCCTCGCAGATGGATATTGCTATCGGTCGTATACCCGTCTATGAGATAGAACAAGCGAAGACAGCAGTCGATAAGACCATATCGTACATCGACAACAATCTACGTGGCGAATGGAAAAACCGTATGCTCTTCATAGCAGACGACGGCGACAACAATATGCATATGAGAGACTGCGACGGAGTAACCGTCGTTACTCAGGCTCAGAACCCCGATATAATGATAAAAAAACTGTATCTGGACGCTTACAAACAAGAGACGTCGGCTTCGACCGAAAGCTACCCGATGGCAAACAATATATTGGACAACTACATAAAGCAGGGAGTGCTGATGATAAACTATATGGGGCACGGGTCGGCTATCGGCTGGGCTAACGAAAAGTTGCTGACCACGGCAAAAATAAAGTCGATGATAAACGACAAATACCCTATATTTGTTACTGCCACTTGCGACTTCTCGGCGTTCGACCAGTTTACGGAATCGGGTGGCGAGCAACTTATCTGGAACAAAACGGGAGGTACTATGGCTCTGATAACCACCACACGTACCGTATACGCAAGCGGTAATGCCGAGCTTAACAGACATCTGTCTGCCAACCTATTCCTGAAAGACGCCAAAGACGCTCCGCTGACGATAGGCGAGGTATTGCGTCGTGCCAAAAACCAACAGACAGGCTCGGACAACAAATTCGCTTTCACTCTGCTTGGCGACCCTTCGCTGCGGCTGCTCTACCCGTACGAAGCAAAGGTGGTTACAGACAGTATCAACCACAAGTCCGTAAAAGACTCGCAAGATACGCTGTCGGCACTGAGCGAAGTAACCGTATCGGGACACATAGAGACCATATACGGCAACAAGATAAATGGCTACAACGGAGTGCTCAATGTGAGTGTTTTCGACAAATTGGAGCAGGTGAAGACACTTGCCAACGACAAGGGCAGTACGCCGTTCGAGTACCAAGACCGTCCGAATATGATTTTCAGAGGGGCGGCGGCGGTCGAAGATGGTAAGTGGAGCTTTAAGTTCCTTGTACCTAAGGATATAAAGTACAATTTCGGTACGGGCAGGATAGTTTATTACGCCTCCGAGAACGATTTGGGAATGGAGGCAAACGGCAGTTTCGAGAATTTCGTCGTCGGAGGCGAAAATCCCAATCCGCAGGCAGATAGCGAGGGACCGCAGGTGAGCCTTTTTATGAACTCGCACAGTTTCAGAGAGGGACAGAAGGTAAATCGTTCCCCTCTGTTTATAGCCGACCTGTACGACGAGAGCGGTATAAATACGTCGGGTAACGGTATCGGACACGATATAGTGCTCAAGCACCGTCGCGACGACAAAAACGAGGTGATACTCAACGACTATTACGTGTCGAACCTCGGCGATTACAAGTCGGGCAGGGTAGAGTATCAACTCAATAATCTGGAAAAAGGCAGATATACCTTGTGGTTCAGAGTGTGGGACTTACAAAACAACCCTACTGTCAAAGAGATATCTTTCGAAGTGTCAGACGATGTTGCCATAAACGCCGATGTAATGGCATATCCCAATCCTGCAACCGATTTTGTAAAGTTTGTAGTAGAGCACGACCGCCCGTATAAGGGGCTTGATATCAAGATAAGGGTATTCGACATTGTCGGACGCCTTGTATGGCAGTCGCCCAAGACAAAAGCCGCTACAAGCAACCGAACCGAGATAGAATGGAACTTTGCCTCGGAGGGAATGAGCGTGCAGAAGGGTATATATCTGGTACAGCTCGAAATATCCGTTGCAGGCGAACCGAGCGTTTGTAAACCGATAAAATTAATTATAAATTGAGACAATCTATGCAATAAAATATATTTTTTTGCGTTATCATTGAAATAAAAATACTAACTTTGCCATTGCTTTGTACAGTAGAGGAGATTGGTTGGCAGGGCGATGAAATATAATTTAAATACAAAAATAAAAACATAGTAAAAAAAATAAAAACACGTAAAAGTATGAGAAAGTTCTTATTGTTAGGGATAATATTGTCGGCAGCAACACTGTTGTCTGCACAGACAAAGGAAGACGTTATTTATAACCCGATTATAACGGGTGTACCGTCGCTCAGTATATCGCCCGACGCTGTCGGTGGTGCTATGGGTGATGTCGGTGTTGCCTCCAAGCCTACTTTGGCTTCGCAGTTCTGGAACTCGTCGAAGTACGCTATGATGGATAGCAAAGGAGGTCTTACGCTCAGCTATACTCCTTGGCTGCGAAAGATAGTAAACGACGTGGATTTGGTTTACCTTGCAGGATATTATAATATCAGCGAACAGTTTGGTACACTGAGTGCTTCGCTCAGATACTTCTCGCTGGGTAATATAACGCTACGTGACTATAACGGGACCGAGCTGGGTAATGCCAAACCTTACGAAATGTCGTTCGACTTGGGTTACTCCAGACGTCTTGCCGAGTATTTCTCGATGGGTGTGGCTCTTCGTTTTGTAGCCTCCGAACTGAATGCAAAAACAGAGGGTTACTATACGGGTATAGGTTTTGCGGCTGATGTCAATGGTTATTACTCGAGACCGATAGAGGTGTCGAGCGGTACGTCCAGACTCGGACTCGGCTTCAATATATCGAATATCGGTAGCAAAATATCTTACAACAAAGGTGTTTCGAGCAACTTTATGCCTACAAACCTCGGTATAGGAGCTTCTTATCTTTTCCCCTTCGATGCGTATAACAGGATAGCTCTCAACGTAGACCTCAACAAACTGATGGTTCCTTCGCGCAGGTCGAAGTATGCTACCGGTTTCAACCAATCCGACCCTGCAACGTGGGCTATGAGCGACAAACAGTATAGCGAAATATCCGTAGTGAAAGGTATATTTACTTCTTTTAGCGACGCTCCCGGCGGTTTTTCGGAAGAGCTCAAGGAGATAAGCGTATCTACCGGTCTCGAATATGCCTACAACGAACAGTTCTTTGTACGTGCAGGTTATCACGGCGAACATATCGAAAAGGGCAATCGTCAGTTCTTCTCGGCAGGTGCGGGCTTCAAATGGACAGCCTTTACTCTCGACGTGGGTTACCTCATCGGCGTTTCGCAAAACAACCCCTTAGACCAGACATTGAGATTTACCCTCTCGTTCGATATGGACGGTCTTAAAGACTTGATGGATTGATTAAAATTAATTTTTTAAATATTTTGTAGACACCTCTTTTCTTAACGTAAAGAGGTGTCTCTTTTCTGAGTTGTAGTAGACAAAAAAATCGATACATGGAAAATTTTTTGTTACGGTACGATAGAAAATATGCTAAAAATGCCGATATCATTTCGTTGCCGTCTCTATGATATGAAAACTTTTTTGTTTTAATCTCCGCCAATGTTATTACGGGGATTTTTACTAACTTTGCTACGTTTTTTATAAATATACAATTCATTGCTAATATAAACGTTTAATAATCAACTATATTTTATGAATAAAATAGCACTTATCACAGGAGCAACATCGGGTATAGGCAGAGCCGTTGCCGATATTTTTGCAGAAAACAAGT
>ERZ772764.1885-NODE-1885-length-12766-cov-5.899300_pt1 | contig 12766 bp, 12 predicted proteins | sample MGYA00512163_ERZ772764 | MGnify/ENA primary metagenome ERZ772764 (study PRJEB29015, sample SAMEA2737903) | human oral metagenome | biome: human oral; feature: human-associated habitat; material: dental | place: China | collected 2094 ... | reverse complement strand
AGCCGCCTTCCTCGAAGCCATCGGCTGGGACTATCCGAAACCAGACGACCGCTTCCAATTCGATATGGAAACCCCGCGCCTCTTCCAAATCAGCGCATTGACTCATCAAGGTACACAGGAATTGGTACACCAAATCAACCAATACCTGACCGAGAAAAAACGCATCGAAGCCGAGAAAGCCGAAGCGGAGCAGGCAGCCGCAAATGTTGAGATTGCCGAGCAGCAGCCTAAAACCGATACAGGCGTGTTTAAGCCGGAATAAAAAATTTCAGACGACCTTTGTTTGATAAAGAGGTCGTCTGAATATAATATTGATACAATATTGCGGATATTTCCTATGTATAAGATTCATAAAGATTTTAATTTTCTAAAAAATTTACTAACTGAATTTTTATCTCAGCCTGACTTAATTGAGCGCTTCCAAATCATGAAACAAACAAAAATTTCTGGTTGGGAAACTTGGTTTCAAATTGAACTAGCGATATTTTTACAACAACATGAAAATGTTGCTGAATGGGAGCGTGAATCACGGCATTCTCTAGATAAAAGAAAAAAAGACTACCGAAATAATGTATCAATTGATTTTTATATCAGGCAAAAATATGCCCAAGAATCAATCCCCTTAGAAATTAAACAAAATGAAGTTGCTCGAACATGCATTAAAAACATGATTGATGACATCGAAAAATTTAGAAACATAAGACGTTCAAGTCTAAGAACAGGAAGAGAACCATGGTGTTTGGGGATTCATAACAAAGTAACTGAAAAAACCATTCGAGACTATCTAATCGACTATGAACTTGATTACCTTGAAAACTGTCTTTGGATACATGAGATTCCCAATACAGAATATATGGTTACATTATTTTAATCTCGTCTCTAAATTTCATAAATTATCTATTGAATAGAGCCTATGACCACCATCTACAACACCCTTACCCGCCAAAAAGAACCCTTTGCCCCCATCGACCCTAAAAACGTGCGTATGTATGTTTGCGGCATGACTGTTTACGACTATTGCCACTTAGGCCATGCCCGCGTGATGGTGGTATTCGACATGATTGCCCGCTGGCTGCGCGAGTGCGGCTATCCGCTCACTTATGTGCGCAATATTACCGACATCGACGACAAAATCATCGCCCGAGCGGCCGAAAACGGCGAAACCATCGGCGAGCTCACCGCCCGCTTTATCCAAGCCATGCACGAAGATGCCGACGCCTTGGGCGTGTTGCGCCCCGACGTTGAGCCGAAAGCCACGGAAAACATTCCGCAGATGATTGCCATGATTGAAGCCCTGATTCGCAACGGCAAGGCTTATCCTGCCGCCAACGGCGACGTTTATTATGCCGTGCGCGAGTTTGCCGCTTACGGCCAATTATCCGGCAAATCGCTGGACGACCTGCGCGCCGGCGAGCGCGTGGAAGTGGACGGTTTCAAACGCGACCCGCTCGATTTCGTGCTGTGGAAAGCCGCCAAAGCAGGCGAACCGGCATGGGAAAGCCCGTGGGGCAACGGCCGCCCGGGCTGGCACATCGAATGCTCCGCCATGAGCGACAACCTGTTCGGCGACACCTTCGACATCCACGGCGGCGGCGCAGATTTGCAGTTCCCGCACCATGAAAACGAAATCGCCCAAAGCGTTGGTGCCAGCGGCCATGTTTGCGGACACGAACACGCGCACACCCACCACGGCCAAAGCATCGCCAGCCACGTTAAATACTGGCTGCACAACGGCTTTATCCGCGTGGACGGCGAAAAAATGTCCAAATCCCTGGGCAACTTCTTCACCATCCGCGACGTGCTGAAGCAATACGATCCCGAAGTCGTGCGTTTCTTCATCCTGCGCGCCCACTACCGCAGCCCGCTGAATTATTCGGATGCGCACCTCGACGACGCCAAAAACGCCCTCACCCGCCTCTACAACACCCTGGCCAATGTGCCGCCCGCAGCCGAGTTTGGTTCGGCCGAAACTCTTCAGGTAGCCTCCGAAACCAATGACTACACCCGCCGCTTCTTCGCCGCCATGAACGACGATTTCGACACCGTGCAGGCCGTGGCCGTATTGTTCGAGCTGGCAGGCGAAGCCAACAAAACCCAGTCTGCCGAGCTTGCCGGCTGCCTCAAAGCCCTTGCCGGCACCATCGGGCTGCTGCAACGCAACCCGACCGAATTCCTGCAAGGCGGCGCGACCGCAAACGGTTTGAGCAACGAAGAAATCGAGGCCCTCATCGCCCAGCGCAAACAAGCCCGCGCCGATAAAAACTGGGCCGAATCCGACCGCATCCGCGATCTGCTCGCCGAGCAAGGCATCACCCTGCGCGACGGCGCAGACGGTACCAGCTGGACACGCGGCTGATGAGTTGGAGTTGGATATAAGCAAACAAAGGCTACCTGAAATTTTAGGTAGCCTTTTTTCAGGTAGCCTTGAGCAGGGTATTAGATTCAAGAATCCGACCTATGGCTTTCGGCAGTACGGCTGATGATGTACCTATCGCTGGTGTTGCGCCAGCCAATCGCGGGCGTGGGCGATGTCGGCGGCGATTTGTGCTTGCAGCTCGGGCAGTCCGGGGAATTTGGCTTCGTCGCGCAGTTTGTGCAGGAAGTCGATGCGCAGGCGTTGGCCGTAGAGTTGGTCGGCAAAGTCGAACAGGTGGGCTTCCAGTTTTTGTGTGGGCAGGCTGGATACGGTGGGGTTTCGGCCGAAGCTGGCCACGCCGTAGCGTGTGCCGAATGTGCCGTGGGCGGCGATGACGAATACGCCGCAGAGCGGGTAGCGGTGCGGGGGGAGGTGGAGGTTGGCGGTGGGGCAGCCGATGGTGCGGCCGAGCTTGGCGCCGTGTTTCACGCGGCCGCTGAGGGAATAGGGGTGGCCGAGCAGGCTTTCGGCGTAGCCGAGGCGGCCTTCGCTGAGGGCTTGGCGCACGAGGGTGCTGCTGGCACGCACGTCTTGCACCATCACGGAGGGGGTGCGCTCGGTGGTGAATTCGGGGCAGCGGCTGAGGAGGCTGAAATCGCCTTGGCGGCCGGCGCCGAAGCGGAAGTCGTCGCCGATGAGCAGGTGGCGGGTGTGCAGCTGTTCGATGAGCAGGTGTTGGATGAAGTCGGCGGCGGATACGGCTGCGAGGCCGGCGTTGAAACGCAGCACCCATACGGCATCGAGGCAGCCGGTGTCGCGCAGCAGGCGCAGTTTTTCGCGCAGGGGGCTGAGGCGGAAGGGTTTTTCCACGCCGCGCTGCAGGCTGAAAAATTCTTGCGGCTGGGGCTCGAATACGATGGCCACGGCGGCGAGGCCGCGCTCGTCGGCTTCATGGCGCAGGCGTTCGAGGATGTGGCGGTGGCCGAGGTGGACGCCGTCGAAATTGCCGATGGTAACGGCGCTGCCGTGCGGGTGCGGGTGGAATACGGTGTTGCCGAAGCGGATGTTCATGGCGGGCGGGGTGGGAAAAAGGGGCTATTGTAGCGGGAAGGGCGGATTAAAGCACCCGGTGCGGTATGAGTGGCGATAAGGCTACCTGAAACTTTCGGCCTGGCGGGACGCCTTGTGTTGATTTGCACGGCGTTGCAGCGGAGGTTTTCAGGTAGCCTTTCTGTTTCCGCTTGTTATGCGGCGGCTTCGGTATCCCAGCTCAGGAGTGCCCATTTCATGGCGAAGGGGGCTTCGGCGAATTGGCTGTGGTGGCGCTGGAAGAATTGGGTGAGGAGTTGGGTGTGTTCGGGGGTGAGCGTGCCGTAGGCGGCGGCCATGCGCTGCAAAAAGTCGGGCAGTTGGGTGCAGTCGGCGAGGCGGCCGGGGGTGGTGATGTAGCTGAGGATGGGGTCGTAGCCCATTTGGTAGAGGATGTTGAGGGCGTAGATGTAGCTGGGGTAGGGGCTGCGCTCCTGGCCGAGCAGGCGGCTGATTTGGGGCGGGTTGAAATGGCCGTCGGCGAGGATGGTGAAATACACGCTGCGGCGGGCGTGGGCGCTGAGTTTGGCAAAGAGGGCGGCGAGGTCGCGGTCAAGCCCGCTGCGGGAGGAAACGACGATGTCGCACACGGGCACGTTGTGCCAGCTGTCTTCTTTGCTCAGGTGGATGGGGGTGATGTTGACGAGGCCGGCGGCTTGGGCGTTGCTTTCCAAACAACGGAGCATGGCGCTGCTGTAGTCGAGGCCGTAGAGGTGCTGCACTTTTGGAGCAAGGCGCAGGGCGAGGGTGCCGGGGCCGCAGCCGACGTCGAGCAGGGTGTCGCTGGGGCGGAGGTGCATTTGGGCGATAAAGGCATCGGCGTAGGGGCTGGGCTGGAGGATTTTGGCGCTGAAGCTAGGGGCTTTGTCGTCCCATTCGGCGGCGGGCTTTTCGCTGAAGCCGAGTTCGGCCATGCGCTCGCGGTAGGCTGCGGCAAAGTCGGCGGGCAGGGGGCGGGGCTGGGGCATGGGGCTACCTGAAAGAGGTGTGGTGAAGGGAGTTGGCTGTAAATTCAGCGCACGGGATAACGGCGGACGCAGCTGTTTGCGGCAGCGCTCATCTGACGTTCGAGGACGGGATTGCTTTGGCCTCGGTCGTAGGCGCTGGTAACGCGTTGCCATTCGCGGGCGCTGTAGCGGCTGCGCAGGGTGTCGTAGGTGCAGGCGCATAGGCGGCGCAGCTGGGCGGTGTTGGCGCGGCTGTTGAACCGCGAGGTGCATTGGGCGATGAAGCCGCTGCGGGAAGTGCCGACCGCGGAATTGGAGGCGCAGGCGGTAAGGGCGAGTAGAACGGATAGAAAGAGGATGGGTTTCATAGCGGGTTTCCTTGGTAGCTGTGGTTTTCAGGTAGCCTCTGCCGGCTTGAGGCTACCTGAAAAAGGGTTGGGGCTGAAACTCAGCGGGAGAGGTGGCGGCGCACGCAGGTATTGGCGGCTTCATTCATGCGGCGGTTGAGCACGGGATCGCGGTCGGGGTTGGTGTCGTTGTTGATATGTTGCTGCCATTGGGCGGCGGTGTAGCGGCTGCGCAGGGTGTCGTAGGTGCAGGCGCAGATGCGGCGGGTTTGGGCGGGGGTGCCGATGTTGCGGGAAGTGCAGAGGTCGAGGAAGGCGCTGCGGTGGCTGGCAATGCTGCGGCGGTTGGGGTTGGCATGGGCGTTGGGGCGGGCGGCACATTGGCGCACGCTGCTGATGAAATAGCGGCCCAGCGGGGTGTTGGGGTCGGCGGGCTGGCGAATCCAGTTGTGGCCGTAGCGGCTGCTGACTTTGTCGTAGGCGCAGGCGCAAACGCCGGCGGCTTGGTTGGGGGTCATCCGCCATTCGGCGGCGTTGTCGGCGCAGGCGTTGACGAAACTGCTGCGCGGGGTGGTGGGAGCTTGGTTGGCGGTGTTGCTGCCGGTGGTTTGGCAGGCGGCGAGGGCGGTGAGGACAAGTACTACGGGGAACAGGCGGCGAATAAGCATGACGAGTTTCCTTAAGTATTGGGGTTTGTGTTTTCAGGTAGCCTTTATGATGACGGGCAAAGGCTACCTGAAAAGTGGGTTTGAATCATGCCGCATTTAGCGGGGCGCATGGCGGGAGACACATTGCCGGGTGGCGGTGTCGATGAAGCGGGTGAGTTCGGGGTTGCTGCCGATGTCTTGGCTGTCGAGGGCTTGCGGCCAGTTGCTGCCGTAGCGGCTGCTGATTTGGTCGAAAGTGCAGGCGCAGATATTGGCTGCGGATTGGCGGGAAATGCCGGTGGTTGCAGTTTCGCCGGTGCAGCGGCTGATAAACAAATCGCGTGTGCTGTAGGTGGGGCCATTGGCGGCGGCGCTAGGGATGAGGGCGAGCAGGAATAGGGCGGGGAGGAGTTTTTTAAACATAATATTTTGATGTGGATGAGTGAAGGATAAAAATTAGGCAGCCTGCAAAACAGCGGGCTGCCTGGGTGCCGTTTAGCGGCGGTTGAGGTGGCGGTTGATGCACGCTTCGGTGTTGCGGCGCATGCGGCTTTCAAACTGTGGGTCGTTGCCGCTGCGGTCGTAGGCATCCAGCGTGGCTTTCCAGCGGGTGCCGTATTGTTTGCCGGTTTCGTCGAAGGTGCAGGAGCAGAGGGTGCGGGCCATTTGCTGGCTCAGGGAGCTGCCTCCGGAAGTGGCAGATTGGGTGCAGGCGCTCACGAATTCGTTGCGCATTTGCTGCAGGGTTTTGGCCTGAGCGGCAGGAGCGGCAACGGCGGCCAATACGGCTGCGGCAAACAGATATTTTTTCATTTGTGATTTCCTTTTGAAATATGATGAATGAGGAACGAAGCCACATTGTGCCGTTTGGCGGGGGAGTTGTCTATAGCCGAAGTGCTTTATAGAGAGAACATTCGGGCGGGGCAAAGGCTACCTGAAAGCGGTGCTTCAGCGAAAGCCCTTTTATTACTGTACTGAACTACTGGGATATAGGGTAGGCACTGCTGTTTAGGCCAGCCCGAGCTGGCGTTGTTGCGCGGGGTCGGGGCGGTGGTGATACAGCGCTTCGAGCAGGGATAGGATCTGTTCGCGGTAGCGTGCCGGCGGTTGGTCGGACAGTATGGCGGCCAGTGTGTAGATGCCGGGCAGGCGGTTGATGCCGGGTGGGCCGTCGATCCAGCCGTAGGGCAGGCGCGGCAGCAGGCCGATGCGGCCTTCGCGCACGGCTTTCACGTTTTTCCACAGCGGGTTGCGGGCTACCTGAACGGCAAAATCGGCTTCCTGGGTGAGGATCCAGTCGGGTTGCCACAGGATGATCTGTTCGATGGAAACCTGTGCCAGGCCGCCGCCTGCGAGCGCATCACCCGCATTGCGCGCGCCTAAGAGTTCGGCCACTTCGGTGTGGATGGAGTTGCGGCGGCCGGTTTCCAGACCTTCGCGGCCGCGAGCCAGATAAACGCTGACGGGGCGGCTGCGGGCGGCGGCTTCGCGCCGGGCGAAGACGAGTGCCTGTTCGGCCAGCGTGGCGAGGCGTTCGGTGTGCGGCGAGGCGATGAGGCTGCCCAGCTGGCGGATTTGTTCTGCCGACTGCGCCAGCCTGCCTTCCAGCAGCAGGTAGGGCACGCCGAGCTGTTTGGCGGTTTGCTGGGCGGTGGAAACGGTGGCTTCGCTCACTACGCCGACGTCTACTACGGCATCGATTTTTTCTGCCAGCAGGCGTTCGAGCGATACGGGCGAGCCGCGCCCGTTGATGCCGCCGAGCGGGGGTAGGCGGCGGGAGGCTTCGCTCAGCATGGCCAGCGCTTGCGGCCGTTTTTGTGCTGTCCAGCCGACGAGGCGCTCCGGTGCCAGTGCGTAGAGCAGCACTTCGGCGGGCGGCCCGGCGGCATACAGGCGGCGGAAGGAGCGGGTTTCGTTTTTGCTTTGTAGAAGCTCATTGTATTCGTTTTTGCTACGTAGAAACTCACTGCGTTCGTTTTCAGGTAGCCCGAAGCTGTGCAGCAGGCCGGAGGCGGATTGGGAGGGGGAGGGGGCTGCGGGCGCATCGTCTTCATTGGGGCGGCAGCCGGCCAGCAGCAGGCTGCCGGCAACCAGGCCGCGGAGGAAATCGCGGCGGCTAATCATATGCCGGCTCCGCGCCTTTCGGCGATGGCGGCCAGCGCCCAGGCAGTAATGGCATCGGCATCAGCGGCCAGTTCAACACCTTCGCCACCGCAGAAGTTGCGCCAGTCATTTAAATAGGCGCAGGGCAGGGTGGTGAGCACGGGGATGCCTGCGGCGGCCGCGGCAAGATATTCGGCTAAAAGCCCGCGGTTTTCTATTTCGGCGTGGCCGAATTTATTGATGAAGACCAAGTCAGCTTGCACCTGGACGGCATCGCGCACCACAGCGCCCGCTGCGGCCAGCCTGCCGCCATCAAGTTTGCAGCCGGACGAGCCGCTGCCGAGGTTTTGGAAGATGGAAAACTCCACGCCGTCGGCAATGGAAACGAGGCGGGAATTGATGTGGTGGCCTTGGTTGTCTAGTGGGTTGAGCAGGCCGCCTAGGTGGAAACCGAGACGGCGCAATTCGGTGGCGGTGTGCCACAGTGCGGCGGTGGCGGCGTCGCCTTCGTCGTTGTAGAGGACGGCGGCGGTGGAAAAATCGTTCATGGTTGGAACCGGCTTGGATTGGGATGGGTTTAACTTTGCTGAAATTTTAGTGTGTTGTATTCTCAAGCGGCCTTTGGGAGAGGCTACCTGAAAATAGGGTCGGCCTGCTTTATCTATATTTATAGCAAACAGGCTTAACTTTTACTACGGCGCCGGTTTGCCTTGTATCGGAAGCCGATTCGGCCTGCCCCATACCCGGCTTTGGCAAGGAGCGGGCAGTTATGTTCCTGCAACACGCGGCGGTTTTGCGTCGGGGAGTATGGGCAGGCAAGGGCTGCGGTGTATTGTGCTGCCGGGCGGCGGTGCTGTCTATTTGCCGTGTGTGGGCAGGTAAATGTTGATCGTGGATGAATTGCTGCCACGGCGTTGCTTTGCCCTACGTGCGCTGTCTGCAATGTGCTGCTTTGTGTTGGAGGCCGATTTAATCCGCTATGGGTTGTGCAGTTGTGCTTTCAGGTAGCCCGAACCGTCAGGCTACCTGAAAATGCAGGCCGTTTACGGTTTAAAACACATAGCGCAGGTTGGTGAACCAGGTGCGGCCGGGCATGGGGTAGCCGTCGCTCAGCTCGTAATGGCGGTTGCCGATGTTTTCTATGCCGGCTTCCCAGCTCAGGCCTTCGCGGATGCGCCAAACCCCTTTGGCGTTGTAAACTGTGTAGCCGCCGAGGGTGCGCGTGCTGTTGCCGTAGGAGGATTTGCGGCCGGTTTCGGTCAGCATGGAGGCGTGCAGGCTGACGTGCTTGATGGGGCGGTATTCGGCATAGGCGGAGAATTTGTGGCTGGGCGTGTTCAGCAGCGGGGTGTCGGCACTGCCCAGGTCTTTGCGGTTCAAGTAGCCGTAGGCGGCGCCGAGCGTCCATTGGCTGCCGATGCTCTGTCGCAGGCTGAGTTCGATGCCGGTATGGCGGGTGCGGCCGATGTTTTGGGTTTGCTGGCAGTAGCCGCGTACGGGAGAGCGGCGGCAGGTGCGGCCGGTAGGGTCTGGCACGTAGGCGCTTTGAATTTCGTTGTGCAGGCGGCTGTAGAACACGGCGGCTTCGGCTTCTGCGCCAGTCCAAGGTTTGCCGTGCCAGCCGAGTTCGAAGTGGTTGGCACGCTCGGATTCTAAATCAGGATTGGGGATGGCGCGTCCGAGGCGGTAGGAATAGCGGTCTTTCAGGCTGGGGAAGCGTGATTTGCTCGATACCGTGCCGTAGAAACTGTGGTTTTCGTTCGGGTGGTAGCTCAGTTCGATGAGGCCGTTTACCGAAGAGGTTTTGCCGCGGTGAAACGTGGCGGGCAATTCTTTGGTGGCGAGGCGTTCGTAGTCTACGCCGCTGCGCAGCCGCCAGGCCGGGGTGAAGTCGATTTGGTGTTCGACAGCAATTTGGTGGGCGGTGTCGCGGAAAACTTGGTCGCGGTTTAAGTCGTGGTGGCGGTCGGCTTTGTATTGGTAGCCGATTTGCCACAGCTGGTTTTGCCATGCGGTGGTGGAGAAATTGACACTCAGGCCGGTGGTGCGGTCTTCGTATGCGCTGACGTCGCCGTCGGGCACGCGGTAGTCGCTGTCCCGGTATGCCTGCATGCCGTTTTTGTAGGTGTCGCGGTAGGCGCGGATTTTCAGGCGGTTGGCTTCGCCGAGGCCGATGTTACCGATGAAGTAGTAGCTATCTTTATCCCAATACGGCCAGCGCCAGTAGCGGGCGTCTACGTTGGCGGTGCCGACATAAACGGGCTGCTGCTTTTCGCTACGGATGCCGCTGTAGCCGATAGCGTATTCGTCGGTAAGGTTAGGAGTGAGGCCAAGTTTGAGCGAGTAGTGGCGGTCGGTGCGGGCAGCGTTTTCGCGGTAGGAGCCGGTGTCGGTGGGCCGGCGTTTGGGGTCGTGGAAATGGTGCGGCAGGCGGAAGCGGTCGGAATCCAAATAGGCAAAACCGCCCTGAACATAGAAGCGGCCGGTGTTGGAGCCGAAGTTGGCGGACAGGTTGTGGCCGACAGTGTCGTCGAAGCCGACATTGATGTCGCCTTCGAACGGTTTGCCCGGTTTGCGCGTAACCAGGTTGATGGCGCCACCCAGAGTATTGGGGCCGTACATCAGTGAGGCGCCGCTCTTGGCCACGCGGATTGAGGAGAGGCCGGGGGTGAGAAAGCGGGCGAAGTCCACATAGCCGTCGTAGGGGACGTATTGCGGGATGCCGTCGAGAAACAGCGGCACTTGGCGGGCATCGTAGCCGCGCACGCGCAGGCCGGTTTCGTTGCGGCCGCCGGAAAAGTCGATGTTTACGCCGGGCAGGGGCTCGAGTGCTTGGGCGATATTTTGGCTGTTGCCGCGGCGGATGTCTTCGGCGGTAACGGTGTGCTCGCCGGCATCGCTGCTGCGGGTGCGGCGGCCGGTGATGGTGATCTGGCCTAATTCGAAAGATTGCTCTTCGGGGCTGGTGCCGTCGGCAAAGGTTCGGGGGGCGGTGGCCAAGGCAAGCAGGCCGAGCAGGATGGCGTTGCGGGAGAAACGGGGAGACATATAATAGTGGCTTGTGTATAGTTTAGTTAAGATTGAGTGAATCTAACTTGCTCACTGAACATATGCCATCAGCCGAAGGGATTAGATAGAATTGCGGTGTAGGGCGATAAATAGCAGATCAAGTTTAACTGTATAGGCGCTGCACCGGCCTTGTTTTGATTCAAGAGTAATCTGCTATGCCGCCGCTATTTTGCCAGACGAAAAAAAGGCTACCTGAAAACAGGGTTCGGTTGAAACCATGTTTTCAGGTAGCCTTTATACTGTGTTTGGACAGGCGTTAAGCGACCACGCCCAAAATCACGCTGCCGGCTTTGAAAATGGCGGTAACCTTTTGGCCGGGGTGCAAATCGAGGGTTTCGGTGCTTTGCATGGTGATGCCGGCAGTAAGGATGAGGTCGCCGCCGATGTCGATGCTGACGATGGAGTTTACCGCACCGCGTTCAACATGGGTAACTAGACCGGAGAGCTGGTTGCGGGCGGAAAGTTTCATCGGGTGCAGATCGGTGGCCACGATGATGTTGCTGGCTTTAATCAGCGCGGTGGCCAAGCCGCCTTCGGCCAAGCCGAGCTCGCGGCAGCTTTCTTCGGTTACGGTGCCGACCAAGCTCATGCCGTTGGCCAGCTGGAGAGTGATTTCGCTGGTAACGGGGCCGTGCTTAACGGCGGTGATTTTACCGGGCAGTTGGTTGCGGGCGCTGGTTTTCATAAGTGAACCGTTTTTATTTTCCATAAACATAATATAAGTGTGAATAATGCCATAATTTGGCTTGAGTTAAAAGGAGAGGCAATTTTAGCCAAATAAGCCTGCCATCGGCTACTCCTATAATGAGTTATTGACAATAATTACTTCGGACTAGTTCTTTAGAATTAGTTTGTATCCTCCGAATGAATGGCAATTAAACCTGATGGAAGCATATTCTTTGCCGCTTGATTGCTTTATAGTTCAATCCACTGAGTATAAAAGTATTTTGGTTTTGAGAATAGCTTTCGCACAGGAAGACCCTTGCGTGGTTTTTGCTGGCAAAGCATACATATAGGGATCGCACATGAGCCATTTCTTAGACCGCCTGACCTTCTTCAGGCAAAAACGCGAGCCGTTTTCTAACGGCCACGGCGTTTTGATTAACGAAGACCGCAAGTGGGAAAATGCCTACCGCAGCCGCTGGTCGCACGACAAAATCGCCCGCTCCACCCACGGCGTGAACTGTACCGGTTCGTGCTCGTGGAAAATCTACGTTAAAAACGGCATCATCACCTGGGAAACCCAGCAGACCGACTATCCGCGCACCCGCCCGGATTTGCCTAACCACGAGCCTCGCGGTTGCCCGCGCGGTGCGTCTTACAGCTGGTATGTTTACTCTGCCCAGCGTATCAAATATCCGATGATGCGCGGCGCGCTGGCCGAACTGTGGCGCGAAGCACGCAAAACCAAAGACCCGATCGAAGCATGGAAATGGATTGTGGAAGACCCCGAGCGTTCCAAATCCTATAAATCCCAGCGCGGCTTGGGCGGCTTCGTGCGTTCCAACTGGGACGAAGCCTATGAAATGGTGGCTGCAGCCAACTGCTACACCATTAAAAAATACGGCCCCGACCGTGTTATCGGTTTCTCGCCGATTCCTGCGATGTCAATGATCAGCTACGCTGCAGGCGCGCGCTATCTCGGCTTGATCGGCGGCGTGCCGCTGTCGTTCTACGACTGGTATTGCGACCTGCCGCCCGCTTCGCCGCAGACTTGGGGCGAACAGACCGACGTGGCCGAATCCGCCGACTGGTACAACTCCAACTATCTTCTGGTATGGGGTTCCAACATCCCGATGACCCGTACCCCCGACGCCCACTTCTACACCGAAGTGCGCTACAAAGGCACCAAAACCGTCGCCGTGTCGTCCGACTTCGGCGAAATGGCCAAGTTCAGCGACATCTGGCTCGCGCCGCGCCAAGGCACGGATGCCGCGCTGGCAATGGCGATGGGACACGTTATCCTCAAAGAATTCCATATCGACAATCCTTCCGACTATTTCCAAGACTACTGCCGCCGCCTGACCGATATGCCGGTGCTGGTGTGCCTGAAAGAAGACGGTAAAGGCTACCGCCCCGAATACACCTTGCGCGCGTCGCAGTTGAGCGGCAACTTCGGCGAAGAGAAAAATCCTGATTGGAAAGTACTGGCTTGGAACGAGAAAACCGACAGCCTGATGCTGCCCAACGGCTCCATCGGCTTCCGTT
>ERZ772764.1884-NODE-1884-length-12780-cov-3.431906_pt1 | contig 12780 bp, 10 predicted proteins | sample MGYA00512163_ERZ772764 | MGnify/ENA primary metagenome ERZ772764 (study PRJEB29015, sample SAMEA2737903) | human oral metagenome | biome: human oral; feature: human-associated habitat; material: dental | place: China | collected 2094 ... | reverse complement strand
CCAGATCCAGCCCAGCCTGCTCGAGGGAGGAATAGGCCACAGAGTTGCTCAGTGCCAAGGTGGGCATATAGAAGGCCACGCTCAGCGTATAGATCGAGAAGAGCACCGAATAGCTCGGTGCCTCCGTCAGGCTGTAGGCGAAGAGTGCGAGCATCAGCCCCCCGGCGAGTGCGTGACATAGCCCTAGTAGACGCTGAGCGGGTATCCATCGGTCAGCCACGATACCCATCAGTGCGGGCATGAAGAGGGAGACGATCCCCTGGACAGCATAGAAGTTCCCGATACCCTCGGCGAAGCCTGCATCGCCGAGATAGCGACCCATGGAGGTAAGGTACGCGCCCCAGATGGCGAACTGAAGGAAGTTCATCACCGTCAGGCGAAGCTTGATGTGAGCGGAGTGCATGTGTGTATTGTGATTAAGATGAAAGAATACCCCCCGATCTCAGCACGTCCTCTGGTGGGCTACGTGCGGGGATCGGGGGGCTACCCCTATGGGGGACTCTTACTGCTTACGCTTAGCCGTGATGAAGCCTACACGTAGATGCTTAGCTTCCTTGGATAGGCGGACGAAGTAGGGGAAGAGCTCTTGCTCTAGGGTAATCGTCGAGCCCTGTGTACTGTTATAGGCTACTGGGATCATCCGCAGCTGGAGCGGTGTGGTGATCTGCCAGCCCGTACCCGAGGTGTAGGTAGCATGCTCGACGAGGTGGCGAGTGACGAGCTCGGCGATGTTGCTGAAGTTGTATACCTTCGACGCACTACGATAGGCATCCGAGAGGTAGGTCTTGCCTCGCTGTAGGGTAGGGCTCGTACTCTTGAAGAACTCCTCAGCCTGCTGCTTCGTCATCAGGAGCATATAGGTCGGGGGGTTCAGTAGTATCTTCGTCGGGTTATCTACCTGTAGGGAGACATTAGCAGCCGATAGGAGCCACGTGCGTCTGAAGAAGGTCTCCTTATCTACTCCGCTAGGTAGGGCAGGCGCTGTGCCGAGCAGGCGCTGCAGCTGATCGGCTGCTAGGGTAAGCTCCGTAGTGACTCCTGCAGGACCCTTGACGTAGGTGTACTGGGTGCTTGGGGCAGTGAGCTTGGAGAGCTCGGTAGCACTGAGACCGTTGAGATGGGGAGTGAGCTCCGTATTGACAAAGGGCTGGGCGTAGTGGACTACGCTATCCTTCTTCGTCTCGTGTGGGCGATGGTAGTGGAGTAGGAGACTGCTCTCTGCTATCTGGAGCATATAGCCTGCACCCGTCGAAGGGGTGACGAGGAGACCACCGAGGACATTCTTGCCGAAGGACTCCTGCGTAGCGAAGTACTCAGGGTGGCTCTTAGAGAGGTCGTAGATGCGCTGACCGAGCTCCTTGGAGAGCGTGATCGAGACGAAGAAGACGGAGTCCGTACGGCTAATCTTCTGCTTGTAGGCGTCTCGGTCGGGGACGATGTTCCTTGAGCCCACGAGCGTCCCTGACTGTCGATAGCTCTCGAGGTCGCTCTGGGAGAGTATCCCTCCCGTGAAGCCCTTGGCTATCTCGTATACCTCTACCTTGATCGGGGTATTGAGGTTACCCTCACGGCGGGCATAGTAGAGGCGTAGGGTGGTGGAGTCTATCGTGCCATCCTGGGGCTCAGGGGAGAGCTTGAAGTCCTGAGCCGTACGCACCTGGGTGATGTATTCCCCGCGCTGACTCCCATACTCTAGGTCGTTGATGACCCCGAGGAGGGCTTTGTTGGTGGTCGAGTAGACCTTATCATCGGCGGTGGTCGAGGCGGTTAGCTGTAGGTAGGTCATCTCCCCCTGCACCTTGTCGCTCTCCGGCTGTACGCTCTCACCTATCTCGGAGAGACTATCGGAGCAGGAGGCCAGTAGGCCGAGACAGAGGAGGGCTAGACCTCGTGTGAGGGACTGGGTCTGTATCATGGAAGGATCTTCTTATAGAACTCGTTGTATACCTCGGCGTCAAACTCCTTGCCAGGGTAGGGTAGGAAGTGTGTCCCTCGCTCCTGGATATACTCTAGGAGCTCAGGGCGTAGCTCGGCACTCCCCTGGACGATGCCGTGGGCATAGTGGATAGCTAGACGGCTCAGGGCGGTATAGTCCACCTTGCTCTGCATGCAGGAGACGGCGGAGGGCTTGATCTTGTCGTACTTTAGGGTGTCGAAGAGTCGCTCGGGCATCTCGACGGGTTCGGCCTCGTCGTAGAGGGAGAAGACGAGCTTGGCCTTCTTCAGACACGGATCTTCGTTGTAGTACTTCTTTAGGTAGAGCATCCCCAGCGCAGTGAAGGTGCCGTGGCAGTGGATGATATCTGGGATCCAGCGTAACTTCTTGATCGTCTCCAGCGCACCCCGCACGAAGAAGATCGAGCGCTCATCGTTGTCATTCTCTCCCTTGGGTTCGGAGCCAAAGAGGCTCTTACGGCGAAAGAAGTCATCGTTGTCGATGAAGTACACCTGTAGGCGTGCCGTGGGGAGGGAGGCCACCTTGATGATCAGGGGGTGGTCGTTGTTGTTGATGATCATGTTGATCCCAGAGAGGCGAATGACTTCATGTAGCTGATTTCGTCGTTCGTTGATTACTCCGAAGCGTGGCATGAAGATACGGATGTCGTTCCCCGCCTCCTGGATGACTTGGGGTAGGCGACGTGCCGTTAGGGAGACATCTGACTCAGGTAAATAGGGAAATATCTCCTGCGAGATGTACAGTATACGTCTTGATTTCATTCGTCTATTATTTACCGAGAGTTCACACTTAGGAGACCCGTTAGCCACCTGCCATAGAGCCCTGTCAAGACCCCATACACACTAGCTCGCTCCACCTGCCCCCTACAGCGGGCTACAGGGGGAGGGGCGAACCTCTCGGGTGCACATACCTTATACTTTACAAAGATACGGAATTCCCTCATACCTTGCCCCTTGCCTCTTCCTCTACTCCACATACATACACCACCCATAGACCATCCTAGGGCGTAGCTATAGGCACGGAGCCCTCAGGGGAAGACATCCCCTGAGGGCTCACCTCTATAACGCAGCTCCTACCTCCTTTATGCTCCTTGACGCTGTCTCCTATGAGATCAGAGGCGAGGACGAAGGGGGACAATAGGGCTTAGGAGGACACGAAGCGTGTAGGGACGATCCGTGGGGAGGAGGTACTTCGCCTGAGGTACTGCTCCCCAGCTATTGTAGCACCCTAGTCCCATGTGCTCGCTATCGACGAGGAGCTGGGTGAAGGGAGAGCGAGGGATGAGCTCCGAGTGCTGCTGGGTCTTCTCGGGGTAGCCATCGAGGCTCTCCAGAGAGCGATTGAGTGCCGAGGCCATGAAGGGCTTATCCGAGCGCACCTCTAGCCCACGTCCCCCTCGGTCAAGGACACGATAGTAGCTGAGGTCACTCCTTAACCCCGTCTCCTGTGGACGGATGTAGGAGTAGAAGAGCTCCTCGACGCTACTGCGATAGAGCCCGAGGGGCTGGGAGAGCTTGCGGTCGGGATAGTTCTCTACAGGTCCTCGTCCGTAGTATACCACCTCATCAAGAGCCTTGGGGAGCTCCATCCGTAGGCCGAAGCGGAAGAAGTTCGGGCTCTTCCCCTCCGTAGCAGGCTGCATCGTCTGCTCGTAGAGGATATGTCCTGTGGCATCGATCGTGTAGTGGAGGGTTAGGCTAGCTCCGATACCCTCTAGGGTGTAGTCCGCCTGTAGCTGCAGTGTACCCTCCTTAGACTCCTTGGTCTTGAGGGAGGTGAGCTTGAGGTGGGGCTTGCGCCAGGCCTCGTAGCGTCGCTGTAGGCCTGCCCCCATATCGTTGTCGGTAGGAGCTCGCCAGAAGTTGGGGCGTAGCTGATACCCCTCCTCCAGTAGGCTGACCCCTGCCACCTCGTAGCGGGAGACGAAGCCCGTATGACGGTCGATGTCTATCCTCCAGTCCGTACCTCGTACGACATAGTAGTTCCTATCGTTGTCCTCCAGCTGTAGGGGAGACTGTGCCCTCTCCTTGCCGAGCTCTAGGGCAGGCATCTGCCCACGCTGTAGGATGAGCTGCTCGTGAGCCACCTGAGTCCCTGCGGGGAGGATCCCATCGGCCTCGCGAAGGACGAAGGAGAGCTGTAGCGTCACATCCTCTTCCCCAGAGACCTCGGGTAGGCGATAGGGTAGGGTGAGCTCTCCCGTCTGCTGAGCTGCTATAGCGGGTAGAGCAAGAGTACCCGACTGTATGGGTCGCCCCATCACCGAGAGCTCCCAGCGTAGATCGTAGCGACTGAGGTCGATGAAGAAGTATTCGTTGTAGAGTCGGATCTTGCCCGTCTGTGTATCCACTAGGCTGGGGCGGATACTCTGCTGTACGTAGCTCACCTCATGGGCATGTGGGTTGAGCTGGCGGTCGGGGCTGACCAGACCATTGTCTAGGAAGTTATTGTCAGAGTAGTCATAGCGGTTGAAGTCTCCACCATAGGCGTAGAAGCTATGACCGTCCCGTGTACGCCAGCGTAGCCCCTGATCGACGAAGTCCCAGATGAAGCCCCCCTGATACTGCGGATAGCGACGGATGAGCTCCCAGTACTCGTCGAAGCCCCCCTCGCTATTGCCCATAGCATGCGCATACTCGCACTGTATGAGGGGCATCTTGGGGGAGCTCTCCAGGTACTTAATGATCTCCTGGGGCTGGCGATACATAGGGCAATAGATGTCGGTAGCCTCGAGACGCGAACGCTCATACTGGGCAGGACGTGTTGGGTCAAGCTTCTTCACCAGAGCATAGGCCGCTAGGAAGTTCGCTCCATGCCCCGACTCATTGCCGAGTGACCAGATGATGATACTCGGGTGGTTGAAGCCCCGCTGTACATTATGCTCGTTACGCTCTAGGTGGGCACGTAGGAAGTCCTTGCGATGCGCTAGAGACTCCTTGCCGTAGCCCATGCCGTGAGACTCCAGGTTGGCCTCCGATACCACATAGAGTCCATACTCATCACAGAGCTGGTACCAATAGTCGTCGTCGGGATAGTGGCAGGTACGTACGGCATTCATGTTGAGCTGCTTCATCAAGAGGATGTCCTGGCGCATACGCTCACGGGATACATAGTAGGCTCCGTCGGGGTCTATCTCGTGCCTATTGGCCCCCTTGATGAGGATCGGCTGACCATTTACTAGGAGCTGTCCCCCAGAGACACGTACGTCTCTGAAGCCTACCCGCTGGTGGATGACCTCGCCAGCTGTCCTGAGCTCTAGGGTATAGAGATAGGGGGTCTCTGCCGACCAAGTCTTGACCTCCCCGAGCTCAAAGGAACCCTTCGCTGCACTGAAGCCCTTCTGCTCCAGCACCACCTGCCCCTCAGCATCCCTTAGAGTGAGCTGTACGGGTAGGTTCGCCTCGCTCTTGCGCAGCTCTATCTGTAGCATCCCCTTAGCCTTCCCGTCCCTATAGGTCGGTACCTCGATACCTGCCGAGAGGCGCACGTCCTCGATCCCCTTAGGCTCACGAGCGTAGAGGTAGCAGTCACGAGCGACTCCACTTAGACGCCAGAAGTCCTGACACTCCAGATAGGAGCCATCCGACCAGCGGAAGCTCTGGAAGGCGATGAGGTTCTCCTGCCCATACTTGATATAGGGCGTGAGGTCAAACTCTGCCTCCACCTTGCTGTCCTCGCTGTAGCCCACGGGACGTCCATTGACCCATAGGTCGATATTGGAGGTCACGGAGCCGAAGTGTGCGATGACCCGCTTGCCTCGCCATGAGGCAGGGATATGGATACTCCGACGGTAGCTCCCCACGTGGTTCTCTCGGATGGGGACGAGGGGTGGGTTATTCTTGAATTGGTTGTGCCATGGATAGATCGCGTTGCTGTACAGAGGGTCTCCGTAGCCATTGACCTCCCATATACCCGGTACGGGCATCGAACCCCAGCCCTTGTCGTTGAGGCTGAGGCTCCCGAAGTCCCGAGGGCGCTCATCGGCATGGCGCACCCAGTGGAAGCGCCATAGGCCATTCAGGGAGAGGAAGTGCTGGCTCGCATACTTGTCTCTGGTCTGCTCGTCCGAGCGGAAGGCAAAGAAGCTCGTGTGCGTCGGTAGACGGTGGATCGCATTGACCTCGGGGTCAAGCCAAGGCTCTTGGCCTCGGCTCTGTGCTAGGGCGGTGAGCCCCTGAGTGAGTAGGAGTAGGAGCGTAAATGTGCGCTTCATGTCATTCTGTTAGTTCTTGTGCGCCTTGCGCATATAATAGGTGAGGAAGAAATTCTGCCAGGCGATATAGCCTGCGATCCCTGGTGCTACGAGGGGATGGAGGAAGGAGATACACAGCCATAGCACGAGGGCTGTATTCTTCTGCCCGAGGGCTTGCCGACAAGCCCTCAACTCGATCCCGAGCCTCGGGGCAAGCACCCGCCCTAGGTTGAACTGGATAAAGCAGGCCACGAGCCCTACCCCAAAGGAGGCTAGGAGCAAGGGTATGCTCCCCCCTCCCTCCTCAGAGACGAAGTGTACAGCACGGCCTAGGATAAAGATCAGCGTGGAGAGCCAGAGCCAGTAGGTGAGCCGGCGGTGTGGACGAGGCTCTCTGCCGAAGCGGAGCATCACGAGACGCACTGTCCACGCCAGCAGGATCGGCAGGACGACCATCCGAGAGACCAGGAGGGCAATATCTGCCGAGAGAGACCAGAAGTCCACCCCCTCCCCTCCACCGATCAGAGGCAGGAGCAGAGGGGCTAGGATGCAGATGACCGCATGGGTCACGATCGTATAGCCCGTAGCAAAGCCCACATCTCCCCCCATCAGGCTCGTCATAGCTCCAGCGGCGGTAGCGGCTGGGGCTAGGAAGCACATGAAGAGGCTACATGCCACATCCCTATTCCAGAGCGAAAGTAAGAGATAGAGTCCCCCGCCGATAGAGAGCTGGAGGAGTAGGAGAAGTAGGTGCTGGGGGCGGGGACGGATATTCCTCGGGCGCATATTCACCACCGCGAAGAAGAGCATCGAGGCGATGATCCATGGTAGGACGGCGGCATAGGGCGAGGTCACACGCCACAGCAGTATGCCCGCTGTGATGAAGCACAGCGGAGCATAGCCCTTCAGTCGAGAGAGATCCAAGGCTCGTTCCTCCCGCTGTGACTATTCCCCCTCCAGTAGGGAGAGATCCCCTAGGAGTCGCTTGATAGAGGAGCGCACTGAGGTCAGCCCGAAGTGTCGTACCTCCAGCCCCCTAGGCTCTACGATGACGAGCTCGGCAGCATCATCACGAGCCTCTGCCCCCTCAAAGGTCGGGACACGTACGAGCCAAAACGTATCGGCCGTGTACACATCGAGCCCCGAATAGGGGTAGATATTGGGGATCGAGAAGAGATAGCGTACACTACCCGCCGTGAGCCCTGTCTCCTCGAGTAGCTCCCGACGTACGGCCTCCTCGACACTCTCCTCGGGGTCTACGAAGCCCCCGGGTAGGTCTAGTGTCCCCTTGGCTGGCTCTCTACCACGGCGTACACAGAGCAGACGCCCTGCATCATCCCGCACGAAGCAGGCGACGGCCGAGGCGACGTTGTGGAAGTAGGTCAGGGCACAGTGTGGGCAGTGGATCGCCCTGCCGTGCACATGCTCGAGACCCGTCTGTCCACAACGAGGACAGTAGTGAAACGAAGATAATGGATGCTGGATCATAGCTCGTATGGTGAAGAAAGGACGGCGCAGAGCCAGCAGAGGTGATACCTATCTCTAGTAATCCCTGGGCTGGCTCTGCGCTGTATATAGTCGTATCGTGCCCCTTAGAGCTCCTTAGCTTCCCAGCCGAGGGCGCTAGCACCGAGCACGGCAGCATCGCTCTCCTTGAGCTGTGAGAGTAGGAGCTTGGTCTTCCCCTTATAGATCGCCAGTAGGTTCTTCTCCATATGGTGACGGATAGGGTTCATCAGTAGGTCACCGGACTTGGTCAGACCACCGAAGAAGATGATTGCCTCAGGAGAGGAGAAGGTGACGAAGTCCGCACATGCCTCACCGAGGATAGCTCCTGTGCTCTCGAAGATCTCCAGAGCGAGCTGGTCACCGGCTACAGCAGCGTCGAAGACGTCCTTGGAGGTGATGCTATCGATGTCTAGTAGACGGAGCTTGCTCTCATCCGAGCGGATGGTGAGGTACTCACGTGCCGTACGGGCAACCCCCGTAGCAGAGGTATAGGTCTCCAGACAGCCCTGACGTCCACAGCCACACATACGTCCGTTACGGCGGACGATCATGTGCCCGAGCTCACCAGCGAAGCCGTCGTGTCCGTAGACGAGCTGTCCGCCCACGACGATCCCACTACCGACCCCGGTACCGAGGGTGATGACGATGAAGTCCTTCATCCCGCGAGCTGCACCATAGGTCATCTCACCGATAGCAGCGGCATTGGCATCGTTCGTCAGTACGACACCGATCCCTATGCGATCCTGTATCATCTGTGCCAAGGGGATCTTGCCCTTCCAGGGGAGGTTAGGGGCGAACTCAATCGAGCCACTGAAGTAGTTCCCATTAGGGGCGCCTACGCCGATACCACGTATCTTGTCCTTGCCTCCTACCTGCTCGATGAGCATATTGATGCCCCCGACGAGGTCATTTAGATAGAGCTCAATATCGTTGTGCGTACCGGTCTTGATCGAGGCACTCACGACGACATTACCACGGGCGTCCACGACGCCGAAGACGGTGTTAGTACCTCCGAGGTCTACACCTATTACATAGGGCTTTTCCATTGTTACGTCTGTATATAATACGCGAATAGCGATGTATCATGAGCAAAGATAATAGTTTTAGCCTAGAGACCGCTCCTAGCCTATAGATCAGTCAGGGTCGACGCATGATCTCGCTCGCACACTCCTGCCTTTGGATCTTCGGGGGATTATATCACATCCCAGGGAGCCTTAGCCCATCACTAAAGATCCTAGCCATTATTCCCAAGAGACAGACACACAAACGAGCCCTACAGAGGGCATACTTAGAGCGCACTTGTGTACACGCGTGTATACTGTTGTGTACACGTGGGTATACAGTAGTGTACACACGTGTATACTCATCCCTCCTAGGTAGGAGGGATTCGCTGGGGATCTCTACACCTAGGGCATAGATCCTTCTATTTTCGGCGTATACTCCTTCACGACCTTGCACTATAGTGATTTCATGCATCAGCCCTGATAGATCGGTCAGGGACGCCTCTGCCCCGCCCTCACTTCACCCCGGTCGATCCCGTCTACGTCGGGGCGGAGGTGGGCTTATCCACCCACCTTAGTATTAGTGGTTAAATAAAGGATAAATATATATTCTCTCTTTATCTCCTGTTGTTGTTATAGGCGGTGGATTGGTGGGTAAGGGAGCTAAGTGTCCGTGGGGGAGAAAATGTAATACACGACCTTATCCCTCCCCCTTGTCCCCGCTTATTCACATACAATACACAGGGGTAAATGACTCATGGATAGAGGTCTCAATGACGCGATCACTTTTTGTCCACGCATTGGCTATCCTCTTTACACTGCGAATACTTTTTAACGTGTGTATGAAGGAGGGATAACTCTTGGGGTTATCTACATCCTCCCAGTGTCGCTCCCATCAGAGGGGTAGGGGGTGGATAGTCGATGTGGGTGACTAGTGGGGTTATCCCTAGGATACCCACCTGATGTCCACTACCTATCCTCCCCTCTAAATAGGGGTAGAGAAGCACTCCCTCTACTCCATAATACATAGGGTAGAGGGAGTGAAGGAGAGGGTGGAGAAGGAAAAAAACAGAGAGCGAAGGGGCGTGCCTCAGATGAGTACTGAGTATGTAGGCTCTGGAGGTATGAGTGGCTACCTACCGCCCCATGAGGGTAAGTAGGGTGCGGGCTGCTCGGGGAGCTGCGGGGGTAGTGCCTACGCTCTGGCAAAGTGCCTCTAGGGCCTCCAGCTGCGCCCGTCGCTCTTCGCTCCCTGAGTCGAGTAGGGGGAGGATAGAGCGGGTGAGTTCACCCTTATTCATCCTATCGCCTAGGAGCTCAGGTACAGCGGCCCTACCGAGGATGAGGTTCACGAGCGAGAAGAAGCGTACGGAGAAGAAGTGCTCGAAGGCTAGACGTGCTACCCGACCACCTCCCATACGATAGCAGACGACCATAGGCGTACGCCACAATCCTGTCTCCAGTGTAGCGGTACCGGAGGTGACGAGGGCTAACTGAGAGCGGCGCATGAGTCCATAGGTATCCCCGAAGGTAATGCCTACACCCTCATAGCCCTCTAGGTAGCGAGTATAGTCCTCTCGTCCCAGCCCAGGAGCACCAGCTATCGTGACCTCATAGCCACGATCTAGTAGGGGGGCGGTGGTGGCAAGCATTGTGGGGAGGTTGTTCTTCAATTCGCTCCGACGGCTCCCCGGGATGAGGGCGATGAGGGGAGTGGGCTTGACCTCCCCGGGATGCGCACCAAGGTAGGTCAGGTGCGCATCTGTACATGGGTTGCCCACATAGGTGACGGGGAGGCCTCGGCTAGCGAAGTACTTCTCCTCGAAGGGCAGGATACACAGCCCGTGGTGGATATACTGGCGGAGCTTGCGGATACGACCACTACGCCATGCCCAGAGCTTGGGAAGAATGTAGTAGATGATCTTAGCCTCGGGGAGCTTCTCTCGGGTGAAAGGAAGGATGAAGCGGAGGTTAAAGTCAGCGAAGTCCACAGGGATGACCACATCGGGTCTGAACTCTAGGAGAGCACGCTGGACAGCCCTACCTATCTTCGTGATGGTACCTATGTTCTTCACTACGTCGATAATCCCCATGAAGGCCACCGATGAATAGTGGACTATGGGAGCAGTACCCGAAGCCTCCTGCATTCGCTCTCCTCCCATGAAGGCAAACGAAGCCTCTGGATCCTCCTGCCTCAGTGCTCGTATGAGTGCTGAGGCATGTAGGTCTCCAGAGGCTTCGCCTGTGACGAGGAAGTAGCGCATGGCTCTAGTCTATCTACCCGCTAGGGAGCGTAGCTCCTCTAGGTACTGGTGGTTGGTTGTATCCAGCTGTAGCGGGGTGAGGGTAGCCCACCCCTGGCGTAGATAGTGCCAGTCACCTAGGTGGGTATCGTCACCTGCTATCTGATAACCAGTCATCCAGTGCACCTCCTTGCCCCGACCATCTTGGCTATTGACGAACTCCTCTACGAAGCGTCCTACCGTCATCGGGCAGATCTTTAGACCTTTGGGCTCGCCCTTAGGGACATTGAGTGAGAGCATAGTCTGTCGGGGTAGGGTAGTGCGCTTCATCATCTCTACGACCTGTAGGGTATAGTCTATAGAGTCCTTGAAGTCGGGGTGCCATGCCGTATCATCTAGGGATATAGCTAGCGAAGGAATGCCATAGATACAGCCCTCACGAGCGGCACCTAGCGTACCCGAATAGCTGACACAGATCCCCTCGTTGCTCCCGTGGTTGATCCCAGAGAGGATGAGGTCGGGTCGCTTCTCAGCGAAGACCGTATTGAGGGCTAGCTTCACACAGTCCACAGGGGTACCTTCGCAGCTATAGACCTGTAGGTTACCCTCCTGCCCTCGGTGCTTCAGGCGCAGGGGCTGTGTGGTAGTGATCGCTCCGGAGTAGCCAGAGCGGGGGCCATCGGGGGCGACGATGGTTACCTCACCGTAGGGGAGCATAGCGGCTGCTAGCTCCTGGATGCCTGCGGCACGGAAGCCATCATCGTTCGAGATGAGTATATGCATTTAGTTCTCTCTTGGGTTACTTGACGATCTCTACGAGCTTGAGCTTAAAGAAGAGGCTGGAGTAGGAGGGAATTCCCCCTACGGTCTGTCCTCCGTAGCCCAGGTACCAGGGGATGACGACCTCAGCTGCATCCCCTACGACCATGTTCTGCAGGGCGATAGCGAAACCCGTGATGTAGGTATTGACTCGTGCTGGGGTGATGAGGGTCTGGCTGGTATTGCTGTCGAAGGGACGTGCCTGGGTACTATCCTCTACCCACTCTGTGGTGAGGTAGCCCGTGTACTCACAGCGGACGTTGTCGGTCGCTGCGGGCTTCTCCTTGCCTTTACCGTGGGTGGTATACTTCATGTAGACGAAGTTGCTCCCATAGATACCAGGGATGCTGACGGGACTATAGCCCTCGCGTCCCTTGAAGGTACGGAAGACCTTCTCGTTGTTCTCGCGGCGCTGTTGCTGGGTGTCGATAGCGTCGTTGCAGCTAGGCAGGGCGACGAGGGTCAGGAGGCTGAGGCCAAGTGTATATAGGCGCTTGCTGATCATGAGCGGTAGGTGAAGGGGGGGTTAGATACGACGAAGGAGGCTCTTCAGCGAGGTCTCCTCGGAGAGGCGGCTAGCGAGGTCACTGATGGGGAGGCGCTCCTGCTGCATCGTGTCTCGGTGGCGAAGGGTGACCGTACCATCCTCCATCGTCTGATGGTCGATGGTCACACAGTAGGGGGTGCCGATAGCATCCTGTCGGCGATAACGCTTACCGATAGAGTCCTTCTCGTCGAGCTGGCAGTTGAAGTCAAACTTTAGGCTGTCGTACAGTTCACGAGCCTTGTCGTCTAGTCTATCCTTGCGTACGAGGGGCAGGATAGCGAGCTTGACAGGAGCTAGTGCAGCGGGTAGGTGGAGCACGGTGCGCTTCTCTCCGCCCTCTAGCTCTTCCTCCTCATAGCATCCACAGACTAGGCTCAGGAACATACGATCTACACCTATTGAGGTCTCGATCACGTAGGGGGTGTAGCTCTCCGAGAGCTCGGGATCAAAGTACTGCATCTTCTTGCCACTGAACTCCTCGTGACGCTTTAGGTCGAAGTCCGTACGGCTGT
>ERZ772764.1883-NODE-1883-length-12782-cov-13.373144_pt1 | contig 12782 bp, 13 predicted proteins | sample MGYA00512163_ERZ772764 | MGnify/ENA primary metagenome ERZ772764 (study PRJEB29015, sample SAMEA2737903) | human oral metagenome | biome: human oral; feature: human-associated habitat; material: dental | place: China | collected 2094 ... | reverse complement strand
CATCCTTGATAGCCTGTGACGTAGCTACTTTAAATGCTAACTCTGAGGAGTCTACACTATGGTAAGATCCATCCAAGAGTGTCACTTGCACGCCAATCATAGGATATCCCGCAATTAAGCCTTTATCTAGGGTTTCTTTGGCACCCTTTTCCACTGCTGGTATATATTGTCTTGGTACAGCACCACCAAAAATCTTGTCTACAAAGGCAAATTCTTGACCATCATATAATGGATCAACTTGAATTTTAACATGTCCATATTGACCATGACCGCCACTTTGTTTTTTATATTTCGATTCTGTTTCTGCAGATCCTTTAATTGTTTCACGGTATGGAATATATGGTTTTACAAGTTTCGCTTGTACGCCGTATTTACGGTCCATCTTGTTAAGGATATGTTCTAAGTGCACTTCGCCCATGCAGTCAATTTGCAATTGGCGAGCTTCCGGATTTTTCACAACTACACAAGTTGGATCTTCTTCGGCTACTTTTAACACAGCACTAGCTAATTTTTCCTCTTCACCTTTTTTCACAGCTTCCATAGCTATAGTATATAAAGGTTGAGGGAAACGAATTGCATCGTACTTCACCTTAAAATCAGGAGCTGTTAAGGTATCGCCTGTTTTTGCATTAGCTAATTTCGGTATCACTACGATATCGCCAGCTTTTGCGGCAGTCACTGGAATTTGTTGCTTCCCGATAAGGGTAACCATCTTATTCCATTTTTCCTCAGTTCCTTGATTAACGTTGAACAGCTTATCACCTTCTTTGAGTTCACCAGAGAAGATGCGTACAAAGCTTTGTTTGCCTGCGAATGGGTCAAGCAAGGTTTTAAACACGAATGCGGTTAGGGGTTTATCCACATGCACCACAACTGGTTCACCAGTGTCTGCTGATTCAGCAGTCATCACTTTTTTTGCTGCATCTGGCATATACCGAATCATTCTGTCTAATACTTGATCTAAGCCAATACGGGATGTGGCGCTGCCACACATGATTGGACACACACGGCCTGTAATCATCCCTTCGCGTAGACCTTGGCGAATTTCTTCTAACGAAAGTTCTTCACCTTCTAAATATTTTTCCAACAATTCATCGCTACCTTCAGCCGCGGCCTCTACGGTCATTTCCCGTATTTCTTGGGCCTTTTCGATAAGATGAGCCGGTACAGCAATCTCTGTTGGTTGGCCGTCTTTGTAAGTAAACGCAGTCATTTTGGCTACGTCTATAACGCCTTCAAAATTGGCACCTTCGCCAATTGGAATTTGGAGTGGCATAATTGCCTTGCCAAATAGTTCACGCATACGTTCAATAGTACCGAAGAAATCAGCACCATCAACGTCCATTTTATTGATAAATGCCATACGTGGCATTTGTAATTCAACAGCATAATCCCACGCGCGCACCGTATCTGTTTCAACGCCAGTCGTTGCAGATAATACCATTAACATGCCATCACAAGCACGCAATGCGGCACGAACTTCGCCATGGAATTCATTGTAACCCGGTGTATCAATAAAGTTAACCTTATGGTCATGCCATTCACAAGGGGCCATACCCAATTGAATCGTTACATTCCGTTTAATCTCTTCTGGCTCAAAGTCCATAATATGTTTGTTATCTTGACCACGGCCAACAAAATCAACAGCACCAGAGGTTAATAACAAGGATTCTACTAAAGCAGTTTTCCCTGCCCCATCATGGGACACCACAGCTACATTACGAATCTGATCACTACTATATTCTTTCATCGGAATCGCCTCCTTATGTGAAACTTTGAGTTCTTGATATATGATTTCGACGTAATACTATAAAAATCCTCTTTTTCCGAAAAAATATTTATCGAAAAAAGAGGATTTTTTATAATAATGAAATTATCGGCCTACCAAGGCTGCACAGCCACCAAAAAGAGCCATGAAAATAAGCGAGATAATGACGAAGATAACAAATGTTACGATACCGGCAATGAATACTTGCATCTTAGTCAACGTAGTTTGTCTTGCCATCAATTCTAAGTCTACCCATACGGATAAAACGAAAATTGCTATAGAACCTAAACTATAAATAAATTCAGCTAATGTAGAGCTACCAAATAAACCACCGAAGATAGCCATAAGTATGAAAACAATTGTATATACACAAGTACATAATAATACTTCATAACCTTGTAGATACCATTGGACTTTCATAACAGACTGTACATCGTCAGTACCGCCCATTTTTACAGCCACCCAGTTAAATACATAGGACCCAATAGCCACCATGACAAAGGACCAAATGATACTAGCAATATAGGCTAGAATAAAGAAGAAGCCTACGCCAGCCCCAAGGAGCATGCCCATGGCAGAAAATTCGCTTCTAGGAAGTAATGGAAATAATAAGGCCCCAAATAAGCCTAGTAAGATGTAAGGAATCGCCCATAAGAGTGCTGTTCCTAAGAACCCCTTTTTCAATGTACCATACTGTACGACTTGATCGATACCGCCCTTGAATGGTTGAGTCAATAGATTCCAAAAGTCAGAATACCATTTTGTTTCCATAAAATCACCTCATATAATAAAACAAAATAAACTATGTTCTTATTATATATGGATTTTATTTATCTTTCTAGATTATATAAAGAAAAATGGGACGGACTAGCGTCCGCCCCATTTTAGAGGTTGCTTATTAATATTCCACTATTATTTTAAATATTGATTAAAATCAATCTTAGTTAAAACATCTTCAATTGCTCTATGGAAAGCACGATCATAGCTACCACTAGTTTTCCCTACGCTAGAAAAATCTTCGTCCATAACATAATCATTTTCTTGAGAATCATAAATAACAACATTTGTCATAATTGTCATATTCTTACGTAATCCAGTCCAGAAGTTTGTTTTAACTTCTGCAGATGTTACACGTGTACTAGCTACAATAACATAGCGCGTGCCTTCCTTATCAGCTAAAGCTTTTAAATCTTTGCTACGTAAAATCGCACCCTTGTCTTGATCTCGTTGATTATCATTAATATCATTATCACGAATATAAACTTTTAAGTCTTTTTGAGCTTTTGCAAATTCAATAGGCTCTTTATTTGCAGCATTAAGTTTTTCTTTAAACTTTACATATAGCTCATTTGTTGTTTCTAATGGCTTACCGACGGCATTTGGATCTAATTGAATAAATAATGCAACCGTTTCTTTTGGCTGAACATTAAGCTGAACAGCTTCTGCATTCGCAACTGAACCATAGAAGAACAGTGTCGCCAAAACCATCATGAAAAGAGAAAAAATGCGCTTCATAATACACTCTCCTTATATAACAACCTCTATTTATTCATCATTATACATTCATGAGTTTTAAATGAAAAGCACTTTTTCATAAATTATACTTTTGTATTTAAAATAAGAGCTTTAATATTCATATAAGATTTCAATGCCTATCAAAACACGATAGAAAACTTAAAATATATATTATTTGAGTAGTTAAAATGACCCGGTTCTCTTACCGTAATGCTTAGAATCCCCATTTTTCTTCCATCCAACAGTATCACCAATGGACATAACGCGACGCGTCAAGCAATCTTTACATTTATCTGCATTATCATCCACGCATGGTTTATTATCATATAACAAATATTTAGCACGATGTTCTGGGATTGTAATGATAGGCATCAAAATATTGGCACCTGCAGCGAGCCCCTTTTCACGACCTAGTGGATCTAATGCTTGTAACGCTGTAGTAGCTGCAATATTTACGTCTTTCAAGAATAGACGCGTTAAGGCAATCATCTTGAGCCCTAGTTGAATACGACGCAATTTACCAGCCTCATCATCAATGCCCATTGCTAATGCCTCTTGGCCTAATGGCGTATCATGATGCACCACATAGGGGCCCATGCCAATCATATCGATATCCATATCACGGTAGAACAAGATATCGTTCACAAGATCTTCCTCTGTTTGCCCAGGCAGACCAATCATAACGCCTGTACCCACTTGAAATCCTACGCGACGCAAACGGCGTAGACATTCAACTCGAGTTTCAAAGGAATGTAGTTCATCGCGAGGATGAATTTTGTGATATAGCTCTTTATTCGTCGTTTCAATGCGCAATAGGTAACGGCTAGCCCCCGCCTCACGCATGCGGCGGTACGCCTCTTCACTTTGCTCCCCTACGCACATCGTAATACCAAGGGAACCATCGCCGATGGCTTTGATGTCGCGGATAAGATCGACTACATAATCGACAAATACATCATCACAACGTTCTCCAGATTGAAGCGTAATAGAACCATATTCATGGTCATACGCCCACTGCGCCATCTTGATGATATCTTCACGATTCATATCAAAGCGTTCCGTCTTATCATTTTCGCGACGAATACCGCAGTAATTACAGTTTTTAATGCATCGGTTCGAGAATTCGATGAGGCCACGATAATACGCTACAGGCTGTACATATTTTGCCTTCACTTCGTACGCCTTTTTATATATTAACTGCAACTGTTCTTCATCAGTTACAGACATGAGAAATCTTAGCTCATCCTCTGTCAGCCATTCATCGCCGACGAGGTCTTTTGCGAGAATATCTTGCACTTGCAAATCATCACTTCCTTTCATAACGAATCGTCATCGATTCGCTTGGTATGGTAATAGATTCAATATCAGTAACGCAGATAAATCCATTAATTTCGCGTGGTAAATCTCGCACATGCTTCACTTGGTTCGTCAAACATGCATGCGCCATCATACCACGACTCATTTTGGAGGACGTACTCATCTGTTTATATGTATCGCCTCGTAATTCCCAAAATTCAACGGTTACCACCGTTGGATGGTTCACCATTTTTGCATATTCTTTAGACGCTAAATTTAGGATCCAATCCTCCTTGTGAAAGTATGCATCCACCGCTTCACGCCAGATTTCATATAAATTAAGCCCTACCTTATCGACCATATCTAATCGATAGTCTCTGACACCCATCGTAGGCTCTACAACACCATATAATGCAGACATAATAGCGAGATGAGTTTCACCAAAAACCTTAGACTCATCAGATAATCCTGCCCAATCTAAATATTTAAAGGCAATCCCATCGTAGCTTTCACAAGCAAAACCTACAGGATGAGACTCAAACTCTTCATAAAAATCGAAAACAGATTGTGCCTTATCACCTTTTAGTTTTAGAGCCTTACCAAGTGCTGCTATATCGAGAGATTGTACATGTTTTACAATCTTTTGCGTAATAAGGGGCTGAAATTGACCATCACGGATTACTGCAGCAGTATGGGAAATTGTTTTTGTCTTACTAGGAGAGAGGACGATTTTCATGGGACAATTCCGCCTTGATACTTTCCTCTGTCAAATTGTCAATAAGATCTGGATTCCACAACATGAGAGGCACTGCCACAACGTGACTAGCCTTCATTTCTTTACACAATTTAATGCATTCTGCCAAATAAGGAGATTCATTATCGTGGATATCGCAAATGATAACTACATGGCGTCCCTTAAGATTAACCCCTTCATAATCGATGCTTTCACCAGACACGGTAAGCAACCCGGTTTCCAAACGGCCTTCGCTCATATCATTTACGCGAGACATTAAAATATGCTCAAGCATTGTGGATACAGGTGTTACAACAGGGCCTGTACCAACGAGGGCCTCTGGTTGAGCATGAACGATAACAGTTTTCTTGCGTTTGTCCGTTCTAAACTCCATAAGTGCATGTTCTAATGCGGAGAAGAACACAAATAATTGCCAAGGATCTAGAGATCCTGTTTGGAACATATCGATAATAGCGCCATCCTCTTCAATGTTAAGACGCGCTAATAATTCTTCTGCAATGTCGTGAACAACCTCTTTATAATCAGATTGTAATGGTGCATTTAATTCATTCATATCTTTTTCTGTTGCCATAAGATCCTCCAAAACATATATAAACTGCTATAGTAGCAAATTAAATTCTATTCTTTATTGTACCATATTTCACAGGCTTATACGTTACTACAACTACATTTCATAAATCTATTTGGTTCTGGTTCTAAACAAAATAAAATACCGCCTATTTCTGTGAAAGCTTTCACAAAAACAAGCGGTATATATTAGCCTATAACTAATAAGTAAATATTCATCAATGTTACGATAATACCAATGCCCCAAAGAATAATCCCCGTAAATCGGCGGTTCGTATAAGCGCCCATAACACGACGACTACTCGTCATATATAGTTGTAAGAATATGGTAATCGGCAACTGTAAACTCAAGAACATTTGCGAAACGAGCAAGGCTTGAAAGGAATCCGTAATAAACAGGATCAATAATAGTGCAGGAATATATGTTAACCCCAATCCTAAACGACTATGAAAGTCCTTCATATCATAGGACTCGCCAAACATGCCGGCAAATATGCTCGCCCCAGCCATACCGGCTGTCGCCGATGATGCAATACCTGCAAACAGCAAGGCCAATGCAAAGATGGTACCTGCAGCAGGTCCAATTAAAGGTCTCAATAATTCCTCTGCCTGTTCTAATTCGGTAACAGCAATGCCATGACTAAAAAATACGGCCGCTGCCAATAGAATCATGGCGGAGTTAATCATCCAACCAATGCCCATAGATAATAATGTATCCACGAATTCATATCGCAACTGGCGATGCATAATCTCCTTATCTTGTCGATTAAACTGACGACTTTGGATGACCTCGGAGTGCAAAAACAAATTATGAGGCATAACAACAGCCCCTAAAATGCTCAAGATAACGAGCATCGATTCATTAGGTATGCTCGGATTGACCCAGCCAATACCCGCTGCAGCCCAATTAACATCGACCATATTGACCTCCACAAGGTAGGCCAATGCGATAAGAGACACAAATCCCGCTATGATGCGTTCTAATTTGCTATAAGAGTTTGTAATGAGCATAATTGTACATACGATAGCCGTCAACACGCTACCGATGACAAGAGGGATTCCAAACAGCATCTTTAGTGCGATAGCGGCGCCAATAAATTCAGCCAGCGCCGTGGCTACGGCTGCAATCCCTGCCGTACTAAGCACCGTACGAGATAACCATTTCGGTAAGAATTCATAAGCACATTCTGCTAAACATTGCCCCCGCACAATCCCCAAATGGGCCACATTATGCTGCAATAAGATGAGCATAAGCGTAGATAGTGTTACAACCCATAGCAATTCATACCCATAACTAGCACCTGCTGCTAAGTTGGCAGCCCAGTTGCCAGGGTCGATAAATCCGACGGTTACAATAATACCGGGTCCGATATACTTAAATACTTCACTAACATGTTGTTTGCCATTCTGATGGACGGTAAACAACTTATTTTTAAGAAAATTAATCATGTTGTTCCCTTACAGGGATTATAGAGTGAACGTCATTTCTGTTTGGACACGCGCATCTGCTTTAGATTTACCATTCTTGGAACCCGTATAGCGAATACGAACATCACCGTTAGTCTTTACACGAGAATCATCAATCTTGAATTTCTTCATTTTTTCCTTGATTTGTTCATCCGTTAATGCTCGTTCTTTTGGCTTAGCTACTTCATCAGTAGCCGCATCAAGAGATTCCTGTTGTTTTTCGGATACCTTTACATCTTTACCCGATTTCTTAACTCGTTTTTCATCTAATTTTTGACGGCGTTCTTCAGTGATTTTCTTATCTCGTTCAATACGATAATCCATGATATCACGCATGTTTTCTTGGTAGATACGCAACGCAAATTGACGATCATTGTCGTTCATTTGTTCCCGTTTTTCTACGACTTCGTCAAGTAATGGCATCAACTCATCCTTTGTATAGCTAGTGCTATCATCGAATGTAAATCCATATGTGTCCGTAATGGCCCCATGTTTTACCAGCGTCTTTAATGCTTTGTATGTCCAATCATTTGGTGTAATAAGATTGGCATTGCCAGGATGTGTAGCAGATACTACTTTAACATCATCAGTACTCATACCATCTACCACGGGACGGGCACTAGGAATTGCAAAATCTTCTGCATGGGCCACACCGAAGGATGCTACCAAACAAAGGGTTCCAATACTAAGGACGCGACGAATCATCGATAAACGACGTGTATATTGTGTATTCATAAAAGTCTCCTTAAATTAAATTTTATACAATTCATTATAAGCAATCAGATATGAATACGTCAACTCTATCCCTATTCCTTACACTGTATGGTTAATAAAAAAGACCTCACATCAGACGATGTGAGGTCTCAGCATGGCGGAGGATTAGGGATTCGAACCCTAGCGACGGTAACCCGCCCTAACGATTTAGCAAACCGTCCTCTTCAGCCTCTTGAGTAATCCTCCATGCTTTACTGGGTAATCATATCATACCCAATAAGGCGTTGTCAATTGAATTATTTCAACATAGATTCAATGAACCAAATTTGTTTTACATAATATTCAATGTGATCTTCCATCATGTTGGAAAGCAAGAAATTATCTTCTTCACCAGCTGCTTCACGAATAGCAGCTGCTTGATCTTTCATATATTGGAAGTCATGAAGTAAAATTTCGATAACTTTATGTTGAGGAATATCTTCTTGACCTAGTTCACCGATTTTTGCTAATTTTGCATATTCAACAGAATTTACCAATGGGAATTCACCTTGCATTTTTACATGTTCAGCTACTGCATCAAAATATTCAAATGCTTCATCATAAATGGATTCCAAGTATTCATGGATAGATTTGAATTGTGGACCAGTTACATTGAAATGAAGGTTGTGTAATTTTACATTCCATACGGAAAGATCTGCTAAATATTGATTTACTTGTTGTACGTTTTTCATAATAATTACTCCTTTTTCTTTTAATTCTCAATTACAATTTATCCTAACATAGGACAAATCTAGTTGGCTTTTATGCCTGTTATTTATCTCTGTAATTTGTAATCAATATTGATTACATAACTATATTAACAATAATGATTTTCCTTGTCAATAACTTTATCGATTTTTTTCAATGAGTTTTTTATGAACAAAAAAACCTCTTACCATCAGATATGCATCTAACAGCAAGAGGTCTAAGCCAGTCAATTTATATATAGTATTCTATGTAGTTTTCAGGATATGGGCTATCATTAGATGCGCCATTTTTATTCTTTCTTCTAGGTTTCCGAACGTACATATTTTCTGGATCTGTTTCAAAGATAACCATATCTTTCGGAATATCGTGTTTTATAACTAGATTACAACCGATTTTAGTGCGCGCTCCAATCGTAATATCCCCTAAAATTTTTGTACCTGTACCAATGAGTACATCATCTTCAATGGTGGGATGGCGTTTTGTTTTCTTAGAGGACATACCGCCCAATGTTACTTGGTGGAACAATGTTACATTATCTCCGACGATGGCCGTTTCACCGATAACAACGCCCATACCATGGTCAATAAATAAACCTCGACCTATGGTAGCCCCCGGATGAATCTCAATGCCTGTTACATGACGAGAATGAAGTGCTATACGGCGTGCCAATGTAGGCCACCCCGCCTTATAGAGGCGATGCGCAAAGAAATGCCAGAACAAGGCCGTAATATGAGGATACGTCCATATAACCATCCACACATTAGTGGCAGCCGGGTCAGAATCCATGACGCGTTTAATATTGTATTGAATTTTGCCCCATAATTCGCGCAAACCTTGCATCATAAGTACTCCATATCTACGTTCATTACACGAACAGTGTGTCTATCAAAAATATAACGCCCTTGGATACTCCCAAGGGCGTAAGTCACGGTTTTAACGATCACCAAACTATACACTGGGTATAATCATTTGTACACTCTATAAATATATTCCTACTCTAACACCTAGGAATATATCTGTCAAGAATTTTGAGGCTCTTTAAAATCCGCAGTTTATAGGAAATAACTGAGTTTATCGTATTTTGCCAAGCGTGCTAATCACCGAATCCCATGTAATAGGTACAGTCACAATGGCAACGGCAATTCCTATCCATAAAAGACTACCGATGATAACTATAAGCCTAGAGAACACAAACTGAAAAGCCTTGCTATTGCCATATAAGATAATGTTCTTTCGTTCATGCAATACAATATGTCCCCACAAGAAACCAGCCAATGTATACGTTAAAATATGTGGATCTAATATCAAATAAGAAACCACATCTGGCATATGCTCTTTTCTAGATATAATTGGTGACAGCAAGCCATTTACTTCAACGGCCCATAGCTTATACCAGAATAGCACCAATATAGAAGGCCACATAGAACGCCATGTCATCCATAAAAAATAGCCATAATTTACCAACGCTCCTGCCACTTGACCATGATGCTGTTGTAAATATCGTTCTATACGAGATGCTGAACCATAACCTTGCTCAATTTGCCAATAGTGAAACTGTACATTTCGTTCCCCATGTGTAAAATCTACAAAGCCTAGTGTTTGTAATAGGACTAGAGCAAATATAGCAATGGTGACAATCTGAAACCATTCACTAAACATCAAGCTAGACGGTACCATACAGTCTGTAATAGCCATGTCGATACGCAGTACTAATAATATCAATGCTATGTAAGCGCTCCACCGTGTCCATCGGCGGTATGTATGTAGGGAACTATGACTACCAACTAGGATTGCTGCTGGATGCAAAGACAACAATAGGCCAAATACAAAGCAAAATATGATTGAAGAGATGACAGCTATAAATTCGTAATTCATCTTAACGGTACGCTACGCGTTCAGGCTGCATATCGTGGAAATGGAGGCGTTCTTTTGCCGTCTTTTCCCACTCTGTACCGGGTTTGCCATAGTTTGCGTATGGATCAATAGATAAACCTCCACGAGGCGTAAATTTGCCCCATACTTCGATGTACTTAGGATCCATCAACTTAATCAAATCCTTCATGATAATATTGATGCAATCTTCGTGGAAATCCCCATGATTACGGAAACTAAATAGATATAATTTCAATGATTTGGACTCTACCATTTTCTTATCTGGCACATAAGAAATGTAGATGGTCGCAAAATCTGGTTGCCCTGTCATAGGACACAAGCTTGTAAACTCAGGACAGTTAAACTTAACGAAATAATCATTATCAGGATGTTTGTTATCAAATGCCTCTAACACCTGTGGTGCATAATCAGTAGGATAATCGGTCTTGTGACCTAACATCGTTACGCCTTGTAACTCTTTTTCAGATCTGCCGGATGCCATAAGGAACCTCTTTCTATAAAATAATATAATATATGGAGTAATTCATACGATACTTAATTATATCATAGGAGGTTCAACCTCATTATATTTACGCTTCTATATACGTAACTAATTGTTTAAGATGTTCTAAAATAATGATTATATTGATCTCCAAAGATTAATACCACCAATAGTAAACGCGATTAGTTTTATCAATATACCACTTTCAACTTGTATGCCCCAACCAATAAAACAAATACCTATAATTATACTTGATATACGGGCAAAATAACTTGTTTTACTATATTTCAATAAACGTATAGCCTTTTTTATACCTTCCACAAACCGGCCTTCCTTTATATATCTATGAATGACTTTTATTTCCCCAATATTTAGATATATAAATATCGCATTAATAGCTCCAAAACAGGCTATAGCATCTATCTTACGATACGGTCCATCTCCTAACTGAAGTAGTGAGTATACAAGAGCTACATCCAATAAAAAAAGAACAACAAACATATATATAGCTTTAAAAAATTTTTTATTGTTAGAAGACATTCCTACTTCTCTCTTGACTCTAATCTTCACCCTATATGCACTAGTAATTTTATATACATCATTAGGATAACATAGTTGATTTTTTTAGCAAAGTATATGTCTATGACTCCTACAAAACAAACTATTAACTTATTCTAGCTTAATTTAAATTGCATGAAATTAAAGTTTATAATAAAATATTCATATACATCTGGTAATATTAATATATTCAAAACAATATAACACCTTATGGAGGTCCCTTATGAAACTAAAACAGCTTATTTTATCTAGCATCGCTCTAGGTGCGCTAGCTTTCACAGTAGGCATGGCACAACCAGCACATGCAGCAATCGGCATGGAATCCCCAGCACCAGCTCAAAATTTAGAGAAACCTGCGTCCGTAACGACACAACATCATATCAACGTGGATGGCAAGGTATTAGAACCTGTAAAAGACCATCAAAACGTAGCCTATGTAGACGGCCAACCACTCGTAGCATTGCGCCAAGTATCAGAAGCATTAGGCTATAGGGTAGCGTGGGATGCACCAACAAAAACAGCATTAGTAGACATGAACATTGCTACACTAGCCATCCAACCAGATCAAGCGCAAATCGTAAGAAAAGGCAAATTGAAAATCATCAACCTTGATACATCTGAATCTATGCTACCTATACCACGCATGATAGATGGTCAATTGTTCGTGAGCCCTAGTGCATTCAAATTACTATTAAATGACGTAAAAATCACGAAGGACGAAATTTTCATTGCTCCACAACGGGCTCAGCTAGCATCCACAACTAATACGAATGTGCCTCACAAAAATGAAATCAGTACATTCTTACCACCAACAGACAATACGTCCGATAGGGTAGAGACTAGTTCTAAAGTGGAAGCTAACACAAAAGCCACTACAAAGGACGAACCTTTAATCAAGGTTAAACATACCCAAACAACTGATAAAAACACAAAATAATAATACAAATAGTAAAGCCCTTCGGATACTATGATATGTACCCCCTTTACTGGACAACCAGTAAAGGGGGTATTTTCATGAGATA
>ERZ772764.1880-NODE-1880-length-12791-cov-10.858904_pt1 | contig 12791 bp, 10 predicted proteins | sample MGYA00512163_ERZ772764 | MGnify/ENA primary metagenome ERZ772764 (study PRJEB29015, sample SAMEA2737903) | human oral metagenome | biome: human oral; feature: human-associated habitat; material: dental | place: China | collected 2094 ... | reverse complement strand
AATTATCTTTCAATGATTGGGATTAAAGTACCAACACGTTTTGTCCTATAACCCTTTTATTGTATAGATATTAGTCGATATAAGGAATTAGGTATTCATACTTTGTTCCTAATAATTCATTTTTAGGTATAAATTTGAGCGCAGATCCATTGATACAATACCGTAATGATCCATTAGGTCCATCTTCAAAAACATGACCTAGGTGGGCATTACCGATTCGACTACGCACTTCAATACGCTGCATACCGTGTGAGTTATCTTTGTAATATCGAATAACATCCTTTGCTATGGGTTTTGTAAAACTTGGCCAACCACAATGTGATTCGAATTTACGCGATGAACCGAATAGTGGTTCACCCGTTGTAATATCTACATAGAGTCCGGATTTAAAATCATCAGTCAACTCATGACTAAATGGTGCATCTGTAGCAGCATTCTGAGTTACTTCAAACTCTTGCGGTGATAAAGTTTGCAAGTCTTTTTCGGTCGGTTTGTTATAGGCGCTATCGTCTATAAGCGGCTCTTGGGATAGGCCGAGAGGAATGTGACAATAACCATTAGGGTTTTTGTCTAAATAATCTTGATGATATTCCTCTGCAGAGTAATAGTTATCAAGTGGTAATACTTCGATGGCGAAGGGCTTGCTTTCAAAGGATTGAGCACGAGCAAATGTAGTATCGATAATTGCTTTATCAGCACTATCTGTATAGTATATACCTGTCCGATACTGAATTCCTTCATCCCCGCCTTGTTTATTGATACTAAATGGATCAATAGCACGCAAGAAATACTGAATTAAATGATCTAATGATAATATATCGGTATCATAGATTACTTTTAGTGCTTCTACATGGCCACTGTCATGACATACATCTTCATAACTTGGGTTGGTAGTAGGGCCGTTGGCATAGCCCACCTCAGTCGATACTATGCCAGGAATTTGGCGAATATAACCTTGTAATCCCCAGAAACAACCACCACCTAAGTATATTGTGCGTTCTTTCATCTAATCACCCCATACTTCGTGTGCTATTTCTTTAACTAATGCTAATTTGGCCCATTGTTCTTCTTCGGTTAATTGATTGCCGATTTCGCAGGATGCAAATCCGCATTGAGGGGATAGGCAAAGTCTTTCGAGAGGAATGTATTTCGTAGCTTCCTTAATGCGAGCCTTAATCACTTCTTTATCTTCTAGTTGTGGACGTTTTGTTGTAATGAGGCCTAATACGACCTTTTTATTAGGTGATACTTCACGTAATGGTTCAAAGCCACCGGACCGTTCGTCGTCGAATTCTAAGTAATATGCATCTACGTTTTCTTTAGCAAATAGAATTGGTGCCACTGGTTCATAGCCGCCGCTAGCAGCCCAAGTAGAGTTGTAATTACCGCGGCATACATGTGTTGTAAAAGCTAGATCCTGAGGACGACCTTCAAGGGCCAAGTTATTTACGCGTAAGTATTTTGCTGTTTCTCCTTCGATTGTTACACTTTTATCTTTTTGACGGCCAGTCCAATAGCCATGGTCGCAGCACATACCCCATGTACAATCATCAAATTGAATGTTGCGACAACCTGCATCATATAAATCTTTTATAACTTGACGATAGGCTGCTGCAATGTCTTGGATTAACTCCTCTAAATCTGGGTAGAAGGAACGTGTTACAGTACCATTATCTTCTCGGAATAATTCTGCTAAGAATTGAGATGGGGCAGGGATGGTTTGACGAGCTGTTGTATGTTCATCTTCGAATTGTTTTACGAATTTAAAATGTTCTACGAATGGGTGATTAGTACCTGTAATTTTACCTGTAAGTGCAAGAGAACCTGGTGCTGTTTCTTGACCGTGGAATTTGTAACCATGTTCAAGTTCAATTTCTTTTACACCATTGAATCCCCACATGAAATCCAAATGCCAATATGCGCGTCGGAATTCACCATCTGTAATAACAGGTAGGCCCGCTGCTTTTTGCTTTTGGATAAGATCTGTAATGAGACGATCTTCGACGGCTGTTAAATCTTCACGACTGATTTTGCCGTCTGTGAAAGCTTGACGTGCCTCTTTTAATTCTGCTGGGCGTAGGAATGAACCTACAATATCAAAATGAAATGGTGCTAAATGGTTAGACATAATAAAACCTCCTATAATAAACGGTATAACCGATAATTTCGATAGGTTTATTATAGCTAAGTCTAACTATATTTAAAAATATCTATATGTTGATGTTTGATATAGATTAGAGTTATGGAGACGTTCATATAATAGGGTATTAGTTATAAAGAAAAAGTACACCCCTGTGTGGAGGGTGTACTAATATAGTTTGTTAGTCTTATTTTTGTAGAACAAAATATTTATTTTTCTGTGGGCAATTGAACATGTTTGCCATAATTGTTTACATATTGCTCTAAGGCATTAATATATCCTTGTCCTAAACGACTGCGTTGCATTTTATTGTTAGTAATATAGCCGATATGCATGATGCCTTCTTCTGCTAGGGGCACGGAAATGATACTTTCACCATTGAACTCCTTATCGATAACGCCGCTTGATACGGTGTATCCATTGAGGCCGATTAATAGACTAAAGAGGGAGGCCCTATCACGGACGCGTATATGTTTTGGGCGCACAACAGTACTAAAAATTTCTTCGGAAAAATAGAACGAATTATGGTCGCCTTGTTCAAATGATACATAAGGATATGGTTCCAATTCATTCATGGAGACCATTTTTTTAGTAGCTAATGGATGTTGTTTGCCGATAAAAATATGAGGGCTAGCCGTGAATAGCTCTGTAAAGGTTAATTCGTTAGTATGAATCAATTTTTCTAGAACAGGTCGATTAAAATCATTGTAATATAAAAGACCGATTTCGCTTTTCATATGCGCTACGTCATCAATGATTTCATAGGTTTGTGTTTCCCGTAACGAGAAATCATAAGAGTCTACATCGCTTTGATTGATGAGATCGATAAAAGCATTTACTGCAAAGGAGTAATGTTGTGTAGATACGGAAAATTGTTTTTTTCCACCTTTATTACTCTTATATTGTTCTTCTAACAGCGTAGCTTGTTCCAATACTTGGCGTGCATATCCTAAAAAACGCTCGCCCTCTTTAGATACAGTAATGCCCTTATTGGTGCGATCGAAGATGGTAATACCCATCTCCTTTTCTAATTCTTTTATGGCTTTCGTCAAGCTTGGCTGAGATACGAATAAACGTTTTGCAGCCTCACTAATACTGCCGATATTGGCAATTGTCGTTACATATCGCAATTGTTGTAATGTCACAATTATCTCCTTATTTTTATAGCTTTATATAATATTATACTAAACTATTACACCTATTTAAGCAATGCTATATATGTTACAATAATATAATAGATATAAGGAGGTCCTATGTTAAAAGAGGTTATTGTAGTAGAAGGAAAATCGGATATACAACGTATACATCAAGCTATTGACGCTGATTGTATTGCTACGGAAGGATTTACCTTGCGCAAGGGCGTTATTGAACAGATTCGGGTAGCCTATGAGAAGCGGGGCATTATTATTCTTACCGATCCAGATACGGCTGGCGAACGTATACGTCGCGTATTAACAAAGAAATTTCCTAATGCACAACATGCCTTTGTTCCTCGCGATGAGGCCTATGCAAATGATGATATTGGTATCGAACAAGCTTCGCCAGAATCTATTATAAAGGCTTTATCTGTACTTCATACGGAATCATTGGTATCCAGCGAGGAATTTACGATGGTAGATCTTGTACGACATGGCCTTTCTGGATTTCCTAATAGTGCTGATAAACGAGCTGCCGTTGGTGCTGCTTTGGGTATAGGATATGGAAATGGCAAACAGTTCTTATATCGACTCAATCATTATGGCATCAGTCGTGATGAATATGAACAAGCCGTTTCAAGATGTTAATATACTTTCAACAAACATAGTATTAAATTCGTAACAAAATTTAGAATAGGAGTATTCATGATTGAATCTATCATTGCGAGTCCAGAAGTAGTTCATTATATCTGTAAACGTTTTGATATTAAAATGAGCAAAAAGTTGGGCCAGAATTTTCTGATTAAGCGTGGCATTGTTGATGAAATTGTAAAAGCTGCAGATTTACAAGAAGGAGAGCCTGTTTTAGAAATTGGTCCTGGTATTGGCACGCTTACACAAGGGTTAGCGCAGAGTGGTGCTAATGTAACGGCTATTGAGCTCGATACGCGTTTATTAGAGGTTTTAGATACGACACTAGCTCAATATAGTAACGTGACTATTGTTCATGGGGATGTGTTGAAATTGGATGTGCCGTCCATTATGCATCATGAACCGTTCAAGGTTGTTGCTAATTTGCCATATTACATTACAACGCCTATTATTATGTCTCTTTTGGAAAGTAGATTGCCTATAGATCGCCTCGTTGTGATGGTACAAAAAGAAGTAGCCTTACGGATGGTGGCAAAGCCAGGTACGAAGGACTACGGTGCTCTATCGGTGGCTGTTCAGTATTATACTAAGCCCGATATCGTATTAGATGTTCCGCCAAAATCTTTCTTGCCAGCGCCAGCTGTAACGAGTTCTGTCATTCGCTGTGTATTGCGTGATAAACCTCCTGTGGATGTGGTTGATGAGAAACTATTCTTCCGCGTTGTGAAAGCCGGTTTTGCGCAACGACGTAAAACATTTGCTAATACAATGAAAACGACAGGGCTTTCTAAAGATCGAATTGAAGAACTTTTAACAAAAGCCAATATCGATGGTCAACGAAGAGGAGAGACATTTACCCTTCAAGAATTTGCCGATGTAGCCAATGCGTGGGCGGCCTTAATTAAATAATATAATTAAAAGGTCCTAAGGATTATCCTTAGGACCTTTTGGCATAAAAAAGGACCCGAATGGGTCCTTTCATTTTAGTATAGAATGCCAGCCATTGTTGTAATAATAAAGGCATTAGCAAAGTCGATTAAGAATGCACCTACCAAGGATACAACGAGCCATGCACGAGGGGATGGGCCGTGTTTACTTGCTAAGGATAACATATTAACCAATGCGTTTGGCGTAGCACCTAAGCCGAAACCGATAGCACCAGCACCGAGCATAACTGCGTCGTAGTTGCGACCAAATAGGAAGTAAATAATGTATGCGAATACACAGATAAGCGCCATTTGTGCAACTAAGATTGTAATAAGTGGTAATGCAAGGTCGATTAATTGTACAAGTTTCAAGCTATTGATTGCCATTGTAACGAATAGGGACAATGCTACATTAGATACAGCATCAAGGGCAGCATCGTTAATCTTGTAGGATTTTGAAAAATCACCTACGTTACGAATGATAGCGGCACAAATCATGGAACCGATATATGCTGGCAATGGAGTTATAACTGATAAACCAGCACTTACGATGGTACCAATGCCAAGAGCCAGGCCAATCCACATACAAATTGTTAACAAATCTTGAGAGTTAAATTGCTTTCCGCCGCCTTCAACGTGATCTTCGATATAATCGATGTTGTCATCATCCATAGTTTCAGGGCTATCATAAGGTGTTTTTACCTTGTGCATCTTGATGATGCGTTCACCTACTGGAGCACCTAAGATTGTACCAGCTACCATACCAAATGTAGCTGCTGCTACGGCTGCAGATGCAGTACCTGGAATACCAAGTAATTGTTCATAGTATGGACCGAAGGCACCTGCCGTACCGAGACCACCAATCATGGATACGGAACCAGCCATGATACCGATAATTGGTTCAATACCCAATGCTTTTGCAATGGCGATACCTGCAGTATTTTGAACTACAATCCACACGGCACAAGCAAGGAAGAAGAAGATAATGAAAATACCGCCTTTTTTCAATACCTTTAAGGAAGCCATCAAACCGATGGTAGTAAAGAAGGCAAGCATTAAAAAGGTTTGCAAGGAACCTTCAAATTTAATATCCAAGATATGATAATAAGAAAGAATAGCAGTTAAAAATGCAAATGGTAAAGCCCCTACAGCTGGTGCTGGCATACACATGCGTTGTAAAAACTTGGAATGTTTATTAATCCAAGTACCTATGAATAAGGTAATTACAGCGAGGCCCACAGTTTGAATCATGGACAGGTTTAGTGTCCATACATCGTTGACTAACTTTAGGTCAATCAGTGGCATAAAATCACTCCTTTTAACAAATAAAAATAATTTATTACATTGTATCATGAACAACCAATTAAATACTATAGAATTTATCATGTATACAAAATATGTATAGATTATATATTCTACACTTTCGTTATAAATTCCTCTAATGAGAATAGAAAAATTTTTGATTGTATGAATGTGAGACTAAAATGGCGAAGGCTCGATAGAAAGGGCCATCGCCATTTATATAGTGAACTAAGATTTAATTAAATCTCATTATGTAATTTTGGTGTTGTTAAGAATGTAACATCTGGATTACGTTCTTGTACCCAACCCATTTGCCATTCGTTGGCGATGAGTACAACGGTGCGGTCACGGTTATCCTTTACGATCATCGCATTATCTAGACCTTTTAGTGTAGATGTATCTGCGTCTCCGTCTCCGTCAATCCAGCGTGCCACACTGTATGGCAATGTATGATTTAATAAATCGACACCGTATTCATTTTTTAGGCGGTATTCCAATACTTCAAATTGAAGCATACCGACAGCGCCAACTACGAAGGAGTCGAGAGCACCTGGTTGTTCAAAGATTTGAACAGCCCCTTCTTGGGCAAGTTGTGTCATGCCTTTTTGGAATTGTTTGCGTTTCATTGTATCTTTTGGAGATACACGAGCAAAGAATTCAGGTGGGAAGACAGGGAAGTCGCCAAATGTAACCTTGTGCTTTTGTGCACATAGTGTATCGCCTACACCCATTGTGCCGGCGTCGAAGACACCGATAATATCGCCAGGGTACGCATCTTCTACAATGGTACGTTCTGTAGCCAAGAATTGTTGTGGTTGTGATAAGCGAATCGTCTTATTTGATTGGCGATGCAATACAGACATGCCCTTTTCAAATTTACCAGAGCAGATACGCATAAATACGATACGGTCGTGGTGATTAGGGTCCATATTGGCTTGAATTTTAAATACTAATGCTGAGAAGTCTTCGCTTGTAGGTTGTACAATCTCTTCGATTGCTTGACGTGGAGCAGGGGATGGAGCGAGTTCTAAGAATTTTTCTAAGAATGGTTTTACCCCAAAGTTTGTCATGGCGGAGCCGAAGAACATCGGTGTCAATTCGCCGGCGCGCACCTTATCAAAATCGAATGGGTCGCCTGCAACGTCTAATAATTCGATATCATCAAGCAATGCTTGATATACATCGTCACCTAATAATTCTTTCATGCGAGGGTCAGTTAATGCACCTTTTTCCGAGGCTAACTTTTCTTGACCATGTGTTTCATCCTTAGCAAAGAGCTCGATCGTTTCATGTTCTCTATCGTATACGCCCTTGTATTCACCATTGATACCAATAGGCCAGTTCATAGGGCATGTACGGATGCCAAGAACATTTTCGATTTCTTCCATCAAATCGAATGGACTACGACCAAAATGGTCAATTTTATTTACGAATGTAAAGATTGGAATACCTCGTTCTTTAGAAACGGCAAATAGTTTTTTAGTTTGTGCTTCCACGCCTTTTGCTACGTCGATAAGCATGACTGCGCTATCGGCGGCCATCAATGTACGATAGGTATCTTCAGAGAAGTCCTGGTGACCAGGTGTATCGAGGATGTTTACGCGACATCCATCGTAGTCGAATTGCAATACGGAACTCGTTACAGAGATACCACGTTGCTTTTCGATTTCCATCCAGTCAGATACAGCGTGTTTTGCCGTTTTACGAGATTTAACGGACCCCGCTAAGTGAATAGCGCCACCGTATAAAAGTAATTTTTCTGTTAGTGTTGTTTTACCCGCATCCGGGTGAGATATGATAGCAAACGTACGACGACGTTGTACTTCTTCTAAAAATGTCATAATTCACCTCTGTTATTTCGCTTGTGAAAGTTTAATTATATTGTACAATTTCCACATCATTCATATCTTTAAAATTATACATGATTTTGGTAGTTATGACCACTAAATTGTAGTATAATGGGATTTCAAAGAGCGACTACGGGGATGATCGCCATATGTACGTTAAGGAGGGGACCATGCGGTTATTTATTGCAGAAAAGCCATCCATGGCTCGAGAAATCAGTAAATGTTTGCCGGAAAATAAAAATATACAAAAACGCAATGGTTATTTCATTCAAGGTGATGATATTGTTACATGGGTTGTAGGGCATGTATTACATCAAGCTGAGCCTGGTGACTATGACGATAAGTATATCCGCTGGCGCCCTCAAGATTTACCAATCGTACCTACTGAGTGGAAATTACTCGTAACAGATAGTAGTCGTCAACAGTTTGAGACTGTAAAAGAGCTGATTGGAAAAGCTGATATCATCGTCAACGCGGGTGACCCTGATAGAGAAGGTCAGTTATTAGTCGATGAGGTTTTGTATTTTGTAGGTAATACAAAGCCGGTGCAACGGATTTTATTAAATGCATTGGACGAGAAATCTGTAAAATCCGCATTAGGTGATTTGCGCGATAATAAGGACTTTCACAATCTATATCAATCTGCATTAGCTAGAGCGCGTGCAGATTGGTTAATCGGGATGAATTTATCGAGGGCCTATACATTATCTGAACGATATAAGGGGAATAAGGTAACATTGCCTATAGGCCGTGTAAAAACACCGACACTAGCACTCGTGGTACGTCGTGAGCGAGAATTAGCTGATTTTAAACCGGTTGATTATTTTACTGTTAAAATTTTATATACCCACGAGAATGGTACCTTTTGGGCAACGTGGCAACCTAAGGATGAACAAAAAGGATTAGATCCAGATGGGCGTCTCATTAATAAAGGGGTTGCTGAAAGCTTAGTGCAACAGCTAGCATCAAGCCCTGATGGCATGGTAAAATCCGTTACAAAATCCAAGAAGAAAGATTTACAACGTTTGCCATTATCACTATCATCATTACAAGTGTTGGCAGGGAAGGCATACTCGTATGACCCTCAAACTGTACTTGATACGGCACAGAAATTATACGAGAAAAAATTGACCACTTATCCTCGTTCTGATTGTGAATACTTGCCACCTAATCAATATGGTGACCGCATGGCTATTCTCAGCAATTTAGTGCAATCGGGGGATGAAAAACTTTCACAATGGGCACAAAATGCGGATAGAAATATTAAGAGTCGTGCATGGAATGAAAAAAAGATTACTGCCCATCATGCCATCATTCCAACCACAGTTGCTTGTAATGTAAACAGCCTAACTCAAGCAGAACGTAATATTTACTTTCTCATCAGTCAGGCCTATATTGCTCAATTTTATGGAGAACATGTATATGAGCAAACAAGGATTGTAGTTGGTCAATGCGAGGAAGAATTCGTTGCCAATGGTCGCGTTGTTATTGAAGAAGGTTGGAAGTCCTTATATAAGCGTCAAAAGTCTAAGACTAACGCAGATGGTGATGAACCGGACTTAACCGATGAACGAGGTGCAGAATCGGAGCCTAAAAAGGATGCTCTCGAAGAAGCAGATCATTTGCCGTCGGTTAAAAAGAATGACTCAGTTCAATATACGGATTCATCTGTAGAGTCAAAACAAACAAAACCGCCCTCTCGATTTACGCCTTCTACATTATTACAAGCGATGAAGGAAATTCATAAGTTTGTTAAGAATGAAGAGTTGAAGAAACAATTGAAGGCCGTATCCGGTATCGGAACGGAAGCGACGCGGGCAAATATTATTGATGAATTAATCAGTCGTGGGTTTATGAAGACATCTGGTAAGAAGCAGGTGTTATCGCCTACCGATACGGGATATCTTTTGGTAGATGCATTGCCTGATGAATTATTATATCCTGATGAAACAGCCATTTGGGAGGAACGTCTTGCCCTTATGAGTGAGGGTGAGGATACACTGGAGTCATTCCTGAAAGATCAGATTCAATTTTTACAACACTTAATTGATAAACTTGGTTTTGATAAACTGATAAGTCGTGAACAAATGATGCCCAATGTGGTCCGTACCATTTCGAATCAAAATGCAAGACGGCCTATGGATGCCAATCAAGTAAATCTGAAGGATTTACCTGAGTGTCCATCCTGTAAGAAGGGGCGATTACAACAGCGGAGTGGTAAGTTTGGCGCCTTTTTAGGTTGTACTAATTATCCGTCTTGTCGATATACTCAACCTGTAGGTGGTGGTCAAAACGAGGATTCAAATCTGGAGGTTCCGGAAGAGTCAAAGCAATATATATGCCCTCGATGCAAAAAGGGATATTTTGTAAAGCAACAGATGAGAGGTCGTATTACATGGGTTTGTAGTAATCGTTTAGCTTGCAAGACGCAGTGCATGGATGTAGAGGGTGTACCGAGTATCTATGCAAATCAAAATAAATAATGGCACATAAAAAATGCGTGTAGCTTATGATATGCTACACGCATTTTTGTGTTATCTTCGATTGCCACGACGACCTGTTTGTGATGTAGAGGCACGGCGTTGTCGAGTATTGGAACCCTTATGGCCTCGAGCCTTATGGGCTTTTGCTTTTGTAGATTGATAGGAACTTGTGATTTTAGGTTTTGATGTTGCTTTTTGGCGTTTTGGCGCAGTGCTGGCATTACCTTTAGTTTTGATTTGCCCATCTTTTGTGTATTTTGTTAAGGTTGCTTGAATCGCACGTTCTATGCGTCGTAACCAAGATTCATCGGCTGGCGTAGCAAATGTAACGGCTATACCAGAATTACCTGCACGACCTGTACGACCGATACGATGGATGTAGTAATCTACATCATGAGGTACATCATAGTTGTATACATGAGTGATGCCCTCAATATCGATGCCGCGCGCTGCAATATCGGTAGCCACCAAAATTTGTGTTTTTGCCTTGGCAAAGTCTCGAAGTATTTGTGTGCGTCGGCCCTGTGTTAGGTCGCCGTGCATTTCAGCAATGTTGAGACCTGCAGCTGTCAACTCGTAGGATAGTCGAATGGCGCCTTCTCGCTTGTTACAGAACACGATTGCCAAATATGGATTATCTTCTTGGATCATCTTGATGAGGCGAGGTGTTTTGTCCTCCGGATTCATCATGTATACGCGTTGATCGATTGAGTCAAGTGTAATGTGTTTGCCTTCTGCCGTTACAGATACAGGCTTTGACATGTACGCTTTTGCTAGGTTGCGTATTTTGTCAGGAATTGTAGCAGAGAAGAGTAACAATTGTCGATTCGCATCTGTTTGACCAATTAGGTTTTCTATGTCTGGTAAAAATCCCATGTGAAGCATTTGATCCGCTTCATCTAATACTACGCGACGAATTGAATCGAGATGGAGGGAGCCGCGCTTAGCGTGATCCAATAAGCGACCTGGTGTACCTAGGATAACGTGAGGGCGTCTACCAAGTTGTTGTAATTGGGATTCAATCGTTTTACCACCGATGAGCGGAAGAATATCGACATCCAACACAGCGCCTAGCACCTTTGCTTCGTCGGAAATTTGTTTAATGAGTTCCCGTGTTGGTGCGATAATCAGTACTTGTTCTTGATGTACATCTGTGTGAATGCGTTGCAATATAGGCAATAAGAAGGCTAGTGTTTTGCCTGTTCCTGTTTGTGCCTTTGCAATAATATCATTGCCTTTGAAGACGATAGGAATCGATTGTTCTTGAATCGGCGTTGGTTCCTTGATGCCTTGTTTTTGTAAGGTGATAATAAGTTCGTCGCAAACGCCTAAGGATTTAAAAGATTTCATGTGTCGTCCTTTCTTTAATACATATTATATTAATTATACCTAATCTATTAGAGTGGAGCAAATTTATATCATTATGGAATGCTCTAGTGGATAATGAGTGTTGAATAATATCTAATTAAATGAATGAAATTCAGAAAATGAGAATCTGATGGGCGAAATTGAGATTGGAAGTTTTAATAATGACAGGAAATTCTTAAAACACAAGTGTGAAAATGAGAATGAATATATAATTAATTGATAACAAGATAACCTTAATTATCATTTTCAGTAATGAGAAATTTTATTGTGTATATAATATTAAAATGGATAGACCCTTATTTTATAAGTGCGTTTGGTATGTTTTTAAAATAGGTATAATCATATTTAATAATAAATATAAATATTTTGAATAACAAAATGATAATTATTGTTGAAATTATGAACTCTCATGATATAATAATTTAAGATATTAATACGCATTATTATTTGGTGTGTTTAATATGAGGTTGTTAGGTACAATAATTAGGAGGTGTAGTATGGCTATCAAAAAGTTAAAAGACATGAAACCAGGTGAGTCTGGTCTTATTGTTACACTACATGGCAGTGGCAACGTTAAGCATCGTCTAATTGACATGGGTCTTGTACATGGTACAAAAATCCATGTTATGAAGTTTGCCCCTTTGGGGGATCCGGTGGAAATCAAAGTAAAAAACTTTGAATTAGCACTTCGTAATAGCGAAGCTGGCATGATTGATGTAGAGGTTCAATAGGAGGTTCACATGGCAGAAAAAGGGCAAATTCGAATTGCCTTAGCAGGTAACCCTAACTGTGGTAAAACTACAATGTTTAACAATATCACAGGGGCGAAGCAACACGTTGGTAACTATGCCGGCGTTACAGTAGAAAAAAAGGAAGGCTATAAGAAATTTGATGGCCATGAGTTATTGTTTATTGACTTACCAGGTACATATAGCTTA
>ERZ772764.1879-NODE-1879-length-12796-cov-2.995683_pt1 | contig 12796 bp, 9 predicted proteins | sample MGYA00512163_ERZ772764 | MGnify/ENA primary metagenome ERZ772764 (study PRJEB29015, sample SAMEA2737903) | human oral metagenome | biome: human oral; feature: human-associated habitat; material: dental | place: China | collected 2094 ... | reverse complement strand
GGCCCGGAAGGTGCCAGCCGCTGCCCTGCCGGATGTGGGGGGCGGGGTGGCCGGGAATGATCTTCCCGCCGGTCATGGGGGAGATGAAGCGTCGCTGGTCATGTCGGTGGCGCATCAGTCGGCCCTGTCGCGGCGCGAGCTGGTGGTGCAGGCATCGCTGGCGGGCGTGGTGGCGGCCGTGTCGCTGGCCGTCATCTATGTGGGGCTGGGCTGGGTGAGCAACCGCCTGCCCATCGACCCGTCGGTGGTGGCCGGGGTGAAGGCCAGCGGCAAGGATCTGGGCTCCTTCCTGCTCAACACGGCAGCGTACGGCACCTTCGGCGAATTCGGCCGGGTGCTGTTCGGGGTGATCGTCACGCTGGCCTGCCTGACCACGGCGGTGGGCCTGATCAGCGCCACCAGCGAATATTTCAATGATGTCTGGCCGCGCATCAGCTACCGCACGTATGCCATCCTCTGCACGCTGGGCAGCTTTGTCGTGGCCAACCAGGGGCTGGCGGCCGTGATCAGCAAGTCGGTGCCGGTGCTGCTGGTGCTGTACCCGATCGTGATGACGCTGCTGGTGCTGATGCTGCTGGAGAACTTCGTCTGGAAGCCGCCGGTGCTGTCGCAGCGGCTGGCCGTGGGCTTCGTGACGACGGTGTCTGTCCTGTCTGTGGCCGGCGTGGAGGCCGTGAACCGGCTGCCGTGGAAGGAATATTCGCTGGAATGGGCGCCGTTCGCGGCGCTGGGGATCGTGCTGGGGCTGGTTGGGCGGCGGGAGCGGGCGCCGTGATGCGCTTCAGTCTGCGCTTCAGTCGTCTGTGTCGTCGCGCAGGATGGTTTCGTAGTCCTGGCCACCGTAGAACACATCGAGGATCGTAACCAGCCCGTCTTCAACGGTATAGGCTATCGTCACCCGTTTCCTGTAGTGTGTGATCCGCACGCCCGGACGGATATCGTCACGCGGCGTTCCCCGCAGCGGGAACGTGCACATGCTTTCGCATTGCAGGATGACCCCTTCGGTGAACCGGTCTGCGATATCCGGAGAGCCGAAGCGGGCGATGTATTCGTGCAGATCCGCAAGACTGTTCTCGGCATCGGCCGAGAAGGCGAGCATGAACTTCATTGCGCGTTTGTCCGCAGCGCGGCAAGCCGGGCGCGAACCTGCTCCGGGGTTCGGGTGCTCGATGGATCGGCCTTGACGGCGTCATAGGCCGGGCCCACCCGGTTGTGCAGCCAGTGTTCGATGGCGCGGTCGCGCATGGCCAGTGCCCGCAATCCTTCCCGGATCACTTCGCTCTCACTGGTGTATTCGCCAGACCGGACCCGAGCTTTGACGGCGTTGGCCATCTCGTTGGGCAGGGTGATGCTCATCTGGGTCGTGGTACGCATGGCAGGCTCCAGTATTCTTCCGCAGGGTCCAATCCCATCAAGGGTTGATGGGATTCAATCCTACCAACTGAAGGGATGACCGTCCAGCGATTCCACGCTGGCCGGCACCTCGCCCAGCGGGCCTGCGCCGGCTCGCCGGCTGTGCATGCCATGACCCAGCGGGCCTCCCGGAAGAGCGGACAGGCCAGCCATCCTGCCGGCTTTGCCCGTGCCTACTGTCCTGTCGGTACGCGGTGAACGGCATAAAATTGCGCCGCCTTTGACGGCTATCATGTTTGGCCAAAAAATACGCCGTTCATGCAAAGGATTTGACGCAAAACCACGCCGTTCAAGTGGTGGTTTGGCGTAAAATCGCGCCATTTGTCCCCCGTCGGAGGTCCTTAGTTAAAGAAAACGGCTTTTCTTTAACTAAGGCCGGCCGTTAGTGAAAGGAAACGGGTTTTCTTTAACTAAGCGGTGGTGCTGGTCAAAGGAAATCGGGGGTGGCTGGGCTGTTCTGGTGATGGGTCGGCGCAAAATGACGCCGTTTGTGATCTGGGTGTTTGCTGCAAGATTGCCGCCATGCTCAGGCAAGAGTTCCCGGGTCAGTTTTCAATCGGCGTTGATAGGTCTGCAGCGCGGGCGCAAATACGAGTTCGACCGGTATATCGGGCTGTTCGTGCACTGAGCCACGCTGCTGTGCCAGCCGGGCCAGTCGGGCCTGCTGGTCCGACATGTCCGCGGGAATCTGTGTGGGAACCAACACCGGCACCATCACTGCTATGATGGGAATCCAGACGAAGAGATGCCTCAAACTGCCTGAAAACAGGGACTTTTTTCAAGGCTGTGTTGAGGTTTCATGAAGATTTCATCAAGAAGGCCCCTGCGGGATTTCTGCGGCGCCTTCCAGGGACGCATCGATGAAGAAAGACCGGATTCTGGTGGTGGAAGATGACGAGGACAGCGCCCAGGTCCTGATGGCCTATCTGAACCGGGAGGGTTTTGAGGCGCTGCATGTGGCCGATGGCATGGCAGCGCTGGCGGAACATGCCCGCTGGCATCCCGACCTGATCCTGCTGGATGTGATGCTGCCCGGCCTGGACGGCTACAAGGTGATGAGCGCCATTCGCCAGCACGCACAGACACCGGTCATCATGGTGACGGCCGTGGGCGATACCGCCCGGCGGATCAATTCGCTGCTCTATGGTGCCGACGATTACGTGGTCAAACCTTACGACCCGGGCGAGGTGATGGCCCGTGTGCATGCGGTGCTGCGGCGCTGGCGCAGTCAGACAGCGACCCGTCGACAGGAACTACGGCATGAGGCGCTGATCGTCGATGTGGAGGCCAGCGAGGCACGCGTACACGATGGTGATCGGGTGCAGGCGCTCGAACTGACACGCACCGAGTTTGGCCTGCTGGCCATGCTGATGGGCACGCCCACCAGGCTGTTCACGCGCAGTGAGCTGATGGAGGGGTGCCTGCCGGAGAGCGGTGCTGCCGAGCGCGTGGTGGATGCGCACATCTACAACCTGCGGCGCAAGCTGGAGCATGCGGGCGTGTCGGGCGTGCTGCTGACGGTGCGCGGACTGGGCTATCGTTTCCGGAGTGTGGCCTGATGGAAAAATGTACCTCCCATGCCCAAGCGTGTAGTCTGATGGACGAACGTGCTACCTACGCCAAGCTGTGGCGCTGGATCTCTCCCCGCATGATGGCGCTGGCGCTGGTGATCGTGGTCATTTTCGAAGGGGGAATCTGGTACTGGTGCGAGGTCTGGGAGCAGGAAACACGTGCGACACTGCCGCCCGCGGTACGGGCTGAAATCAGCATGCTGGAGGCGCAGCAGAAAAAGGCTTCCGGTGTGGGGATATCGCTCCGGTTGCAGCATCTTTACAGTGAATATCTGTACCCGCGCTATCTTCAGCAGGATGATGTGCAGCACGAGTTGCTGACCTGGGGGGCCCTGCTCGGGCTTTCACTGGTGGTGATCGGGGTGGGGGGCGTCTGGCTGTCCCTGCGCATGTCGCGCCAGCTCGGTGCGGTGGCGGTGGCAGCCGGGAACATTGCCAAGGGGGAATTCTCTGCGCGGGCGGATATCCGGCGCGATGCGCCGGCGGCGCTGAAGGAGCTGGCGCAGGATTTCAACCGTATGGCCAGCAGTCTGGAGCGGCATGAACGTGAGTTTCAGGCGTCCAGTGCGGCCATTGCCCACGAGCTGCGCACCCCGCTGACGGCGGCCAAGGCCCGCCTGCAGGCGCTGATGGATGGGGTGCTGCCTGCCACGTCTGGCAATTACGGGATGATCATGGGGCAGCTCGACCAGCTCAACCGGCTGGTGCACGACCTGTACCTGCTGTCGCTGGCCTCGGCCGGCCAGCTGGAGCTGGTGCAGGGTGAATTCAATGTCCGGGCACTGGTACAGGAACGCATCAATTGGGCCGCGCCCCGGACAGTATCGGCTGGCATGCAGGTGGACCTGGACGTGCCGGACAGTCTGGTCGTGCAGGGAGACCGTGACCGTATCGGTCAGATGCTGACCGTGCTGGTCGACAATGCCATCCGGTATGCAGCCAGTGGTCGCTGGCTGGGCATAGTTGGCCAGAGGCTGGCGGATGGACACATCCAGCTTCAGGTGCGTGACGCGGGCAGTGGATTTCCGGAGAACTGTCTCAGCCAGGTGTGCGACCGCTTCTGGCGGGCCGATGGCTCACGTTCCCGCAACCGGGGCGGGGCAGGACTGGGCATGTCGGTGGCCTGGGCCATCTGTGCTGCGCATGGGGGCGAGCTTTCGGTGTCCAATCATCCGGACGGCGGTGCCTGTGTGACACTGCTGTTACCGGGCGTTCGCGTGAAGACGCCGGCCAACAGTGCCCGGGCCCGATGGTTGCGGCCAGCCTCGCCTGAGCAGAGCGTCTTGTCAACACACGGGTTTGGGGCCGGCGTGGGGACGAATGAGTCCATGACACGCTCCAGTCCCTGAAGCTGCAGGATGTGCACGTGTTGATCGAAACCTGATGCTCCCGGGGGCCCGCGCGACATGCCTCGAGTTCGAAGGAAGTCTGCAAATTGATCAAATCTTGATGTTTCCTGCATGGAGCGTTTGAGTGCGTATGCTCAACTTCTCCTGTCATTCATTCAGGAGGAGGTTGATCATGACATGGGCAGGCAAGTCGCTTCGGAGTATGCATGGCTGGCTGCTGTTGGGCAGCATGTTCTTCGTGTCGGGTGCGCAGGGGGCGCAGACCGCTGGTGCGGCGCAGGGGGAGGGAGATTCACCGGTTTCGGCAGAGGAGGCATCGGTCTCATCTGGCCCGGCAGACATGCCTGCCCGCGTTCCCTCCCTGTCCAGCCAGATATGGGGTGATCATACGGATGTGTCGCTCAGCCTGCTGGTCGGGGCGGGACCTTCCTACATGGGGAGCAGGGATACACAAAGGGCAGTGGGAGCGTTTTTCGGTATTTCCCGGGGCATTTTCTTTCTTGATGACCGTGGCATTGGTGTGCAGTATGGAAGTGACGATGGCCTGATGGCCAGTTTGTCCATTGGTGCCGACCCGGGGCGCAGTGAGAAGAAAAGTAGCGTGGCTGGGCGGCCCGGATCCGAACGGCTCAAGGGCATGGGGACGATCCGTAGTGCCACCACGGCCAACCTTGCGCTGTCCGTTCCTGTGACAGACTGGCTGGCATTGACTGGCGCCGCCGAGTTTCGGGTACACGGTGCGCAGCGCGGCAATACCTTTCATGCCGGGTTTGACGTGGCTGCGCTGGATACCGACAGTGACCAGATCACGGTGGGCCTGAAGGCTCATGGCGGCAATCAGCGCTACAACGCGCTTTTCTTTGGGGTTACCCCCCAGCAGGCGCAGACCTCGCGGTTTTCGGCCTTCGAGACGAAATCTGGTCTGCACGCGTACTCACTGGAAGCTGGCTGGAATCATGTGCTGGACAGGCACTGGTCCATTACGGGCGGGGTAGAGGCCATGCGCATGGCAAACCGCGCTGCCAAAAGCCCCATCGTGGAAAAACGTACTGGGATAAGCGGCTACGTCGGCGTCAATTACCAGTTCTGACTCACGATCCGGGGGTGAGTTGCCATGTCCAGTTCGCTGCGCGTTTTTCTGGGGATCTGTCTGCTGGTACTGCTGCTGGCAGGCAGTGTGTTCCTGTTCCGTCCGGATCTGGCCGACGCCCTGCCGGGTATGCAGGGACAGGGCGATGGTAGCCAGGGAGAGGCTTCGGCATCGTCTCGCCCCTCGGCGGTTGTGGCGGTGGCGCAGCCAGTGCAGACGCAGCTGCCGGTGCAGGTGCTGGCCGATGGCGAGGTGACGGCGTGGCAGGAAGCCAGCGTCGCTTCCGAGACCAATGCCCTGACGCTGTCCGCGGTACTCGTGAATGTGGGCGATACGGTGAAGCGTGGCGATGTGCTGGCCCGTTTCAGTGGCAGGACGGTGGCGGCCGAGGTGACGCAGGCGCGTGCAGCGCTGGCCGAAGCCGAAGCGGCAGCGGTGGAAGCGCGCGCCAATGCACGCCGGGTGCGCCGGCTGCGTGGCACGGATACGCTGAGCGCGCAGCAGAGCGAACAGTACCTGTCGGCAGACCGCACGGCACAGGCGCGGGTGCGCTCGGCCCGTGCCGCGCTGCAGGCGAAGCAGCAGAGCTGGCAGAGCGTGGAACTGCGCGCGCCGGATGATGGTGTGATCTCGTCTCGCACGGCGACGGTAGGGGCAGTTCCGGCCGCAGGCACCGAGTTGTTCCGGCTGATCCGCCAGGGGCGGCTGGAATGGCAGGCCGAGATGGGCGGTGACGAGGTGCTGCGTGTGAAACCGGGCGGTACCGTGACCGTCCTCTCAGCCGATGGCACGCCGGTGCGAGGTACGGTGCGAGCGCGTGCACCGTCGGAAGACACAAAAAAGCGTACGACGCTGGTCTATGTGGATGTGCCTGCCAGTTCGGGTCTGTGGGCCGGCCAGTTTGCACAGGGCCGTTTCGAGCTGGGAGAAAGTGAAGCGCTGACGGTGCCGATGGAGGCACTGGTGCCGGCGGACGGGTTCCTGTACGTCTATCGTTTGAAGGGGGCTTCTGAAACCGGCAGGCTGGCCATGGTGGAGCGCGTTCGCGTCAGAACGGGGCGGCAGGTGGATGGCCGTATCGAAATCCTGCCGGATGGAATGGGTAAACGGCCGGAGGCTCTCTCTGTACGGGATCAGGTCGTGGTATCTGGCGCGGCCTTCCTGACGGATGGCGACCTCGTGAAAGTGGTGGATGTCCCTGTCGCGCATGGCAACGCGCTGGATGACCCGGCCACGGGCAATCCGGCAGCGAAGGATGGCGCAGAAAGCCTCCCTGCATCCGGAATCCTGAATCGTGAAGAAATCACGGCAACTGGCACTACGGCAAAAGGCTCCACGGCAAAAGGTGCCGGTGCGGAGGCGACGGAATGAATTTCTCGTCCTGGTCCATCCGCAATCCCATTCCGGTGGTGCTGCTGTTTCTGATGCTGACGGTGGCGGGTCTCTACAGCTTCCAGAGCATGCGCATCCAGAACATGCCGGACATGGAATTTCCAATGGTGACGATTGCGGCGTCGCTGCAGGGGGCCACGCCCGGCCAGCTGGAAAACGACGTGGCGCGCAAGATAGAAAATGCGCTGGTCAACATCCAGGGCAAGCGTCACATCAGCACCACGCTGGGGGATGGCGCGGTGTCGATGATGGTGGAATTCGAGCTGGACAAGCCGGTTCAGGATGCCCTGGATGAGGTCCGTTCGGCCGTTCAGGGCGTGCGGGCCGATCTGCCCACGGATGTGCCAGATCCGGTGGTGGACAAGGTGGATCTGGCCTCGCAGCCGGTGCTGGCCTATGCACTGCAGTCCGACCGGCTGGACGAACAGGAACTGTCGTGGTTCGTGGACAATGACCTGAACCGCCGGCTGCTGGCCCTGAAGGGTGTGGGCAAGGTCACGCGCGTAGGTGGCGTGGACCGGCAGGTGCATGTGGATCTGGACCTGCTGAAGCTGCGGGCACTGGGGCTGACCGTGGGCGATGTCTCCACCCAGCTGCGCAGCAACCAGATCGAGAGTGCCGGCGGACATGCGGACCTGGCCGGCAGCAAGCAGCCGCTGCGCATCCTTTCTCGGGTGAAATCGGCCGAGGCGCTCAAGCCGGTGCAGATCACCACGGCCGATGGACGCCGGCTGCGTCTGGCCGATCTGGGCACCATCACCGACACGGTGCAGGAGCCCACCAGTTCGGCCTGGCTCGATGGCCAGCGCATCGTGGGCTTCGAGGTCAGCCGCAGCAAGGGCGACAGCGAGGTGGATGTGGGACGCCGCGTGCGTGAACTGGTGCAGCAGCTGCGACAGGAACGCCCCGACCTGAAGCTGACCGAAACCATGGATTTCGTGTCGCTGGCCAGCGAAACCTACGAAGGCACGATGCACACCCTGTACGAAGGGGCGGTGCTGGCCGTGGTGGTGGTGTGGCTGTTCCTGCGCAACTGGCGGGCCACGCTGGTGTCGGCCGTGGCGCTGCCGATGTCGGTGCTGCCGGCCTTCATCGGCATGGCGCTTTTCGGCTTCACGCTGAATCAGGTGTCGCTGCTGGCGCTGACGCTGGTGATCGGGGTGCTGGTGGACGATGCCATCGTGGAAATCGAAAATATCGAGCGCCACCTGCGCATGGGCAAGACGCCGTACGAGGCCGCCATGGAGGCGGCCGACGAGATCGGTCTGGCGGTGATTGCCACCACGTTCACGCTGATTGCGGTGTTTCTGCCCACGGCATTCATGAGCGGCATCGTGGGGCGGTTTTTCAAGCAGTTCGGCTGGACGGCCTCGCTGGCGGTCTTTGCCTCGCTGGTGGTGGCGCGCATGCTCACGCCGATGATGGCTGCCTACCTGCTGGCACCACGTACCCACGAGGCGCGTGAACCGGGCTGGCTGCGCCTGTATATGCGGGGCGTGCGCTGGGTGCTGGCGCACCGGCGGCAGACGGTCATTTATGCGGTGCTGTTCTTCGTGCTGTCGCTTGCGCTGTCGTCGATGCTGCCATCGGCATTCGTGCCGGCCGACGACAATGACCAGACCCAGGTGACGCTCACCCTGGGGCCGGGGGCAACGCTGGAACAGACCGAACGGCTGGCCGAACAGGCACGGGAAAAAATGGTGAAGCTGCCGCACGTCAAGCGCGTGTACACGGCCATTGGCGCCGGTTCGGGCGACGCCTTTTCGGGCAATGTGCAGACCACCAACAGTGCCACGCTGACCATCGACATGGGCGCGCGGGCCCATCGTCCCTTCAAGAAAATGGTCGAGCAGTCGATGCGCGAGGCGCTGGAGGATTTGCCCGGGGCGCGCGTGAAGCTCGGTCTGGGCGGCAATGGCGAGCAGTATGTGGTGGCCGTCACCGGCAATGACCAGACCCGGCTGACCCTGGCGGCCCGGGCCATCGAAAAGGATCTGCGCACGCTGCGCGGGGTGGGCAACATCACCTCCAGCGCCAACCTGGTGCGGACCGAAGTGCTCGTGCGGCCGAAGGCGGCGCAGGCGGCGGCACTGGGCGTGTCACCCCTGGCAATCAGCGATGCATTGCGCATTGCCACACAGGGTGACTATACGCAACTGCTGCCCAAGCTGAATCTGGAACAGCGGCAGCTCGACATCGTGGTGCGGCTGGAAAAGCCGGCCCGCGAGCGTCTGGACGTGCTGCGGCGCATTCCGGTGCAGGGCGGTGGCGGCACCGTGATGCTGGGCGAGGTGGCCGATCTGGAACTGGGCGGCGGCCCCGCCATCATTTCGCGCTACGACCGCGAACGCAACATCAATTTCACCATCGAACTGGCGGAAAAGGGACTGGGCGAGGTGGCCCAGGAGGTATCGAACCTGCCTTCGGTGAAGCAGCTGCCCGAAGGGGTGCAACTGCGAAACACCGGCGAGGCCGAAATGATGATCGAGATGTTCAGCAATTTCGGCCTGGCCATGCTGGCCGGCGTGCTGTGCATCTGGGTGGTGCTGGTGCTGCTGTTCCACAGCTTCCTGCACCCGGTGACCATTCTGTCTGCCCTGCCGCTGGCCATCGGGGGATCGTTCGTGGCGCTGCTGCTGGGCCGCTACGACATGTCACTGCCCGTGCTGATCGGGCTGGTGATGCTGATGGGCATCGTGACGAAAAATTCCATCCTGCTGGTGGAATACGCCATCGTGGCCCGCAGCGAGCAGGGCATGGACCGCTGGCACGCGCTGGCAGATGCCTGCCACAAGCGGGCGCGTCCGATCATCATGACGACGATGGCCATGGGGGCGGGCATGCTGCCCGCCATCATCGGCTCGGCGTCCAGCGACACCTCCTTCGTTTCCCCGATGGGGATGACGGTGCTGGGTGGGCTGATCACCTCCACGGCGCTGAGCCTGCTGGTGGTGCCGGCGGTGTTCACCTATGTGGATGATTTCGGACAGTGGATGGCGGGATTGTGGCGGCGGGGCGGCAAATCATGATGGGTGGCCGTGTCATGAAGTGTGCCCGTATCTGCGCTTCTTCCGCGCGCGTCCTGGACTCATTCGCCCCTGCGCTTTGGGCGCGAAAGGATGGAGGGGCCGCAGGTTTCTCCATGTGCTGTGCCTACGGCAATTGGTGGTTGGCCATTACGGCTCACAGGCCGGACAATGGTTCGCCATCATGACCAGTGCGCCACTGCCGTCGTGCCCTGGACGCCCCAAAGGGGTACGGGAACGAATGCGTCCATGAAACACTCTGGGCTGCTCACGGTGAATTGCCTGGTCAAAGAAAAACCCTCACGAACGAGACACTCACCCATGACCATGAAAAACCGGATTCACGAAGCCTGCATCCCACACGACATGACACGCCGCGGCATGCTGCGTGCGGCCGTATGGGGAGCCGTGGCTCTGGGAACATGGGGCACGCGTGTCCGTGCAGAGGGGGCCCCCCAGGCGACCCTGTCCACGGACATCACGGGTGATGAGACACTGGCCAATGCCCTTCGTCCTCATCTGGCCAGCAGCCGGCGGGTGGCCGTGGCGCTCATCGAACCTGGTCAGCCTCCCCGGTTTGCCGGATTCGGTGCAGATGAAAATACCGAATTCGAGATCGGCTCCGTGACCAAACCGCTCACCGGTGCCCTGCTGACGGACGCCGTGAACAACGGGGTGCTGACACTGGATACGACCGTTCAGGACATTCTGGGCGACCGGGCGGCCGGCTCTGCCATTGCGGATGTGCGCATGGTCGAGCTGGCGACGCACACGTGCGGTCTGCCCAATTTCCCGGAAGAAGTGGCAGCGCGGATGGCAACGGTTGCCAATCCGCTCGGCCCCTATTCACCCGGAGATGTCGTCCGGACCGCCCTGCAATCCCCTGTAACTGGGCGGGGAAAAATCAGCTATTGCAGTCTGGGAGTCGCCCTGATGGGGCATCTGGTTGCTTTCGTGCAGGGGCGCTCGTGGCGTGATCTGCTTGCAGAGCGTGTACTGGGGCCTTTGGGGCTTCATCACACATGGAGCCCGGGAACGGAAAGGGAGCTGTATGCCAGAACCGGTGGCCACCCCTCGACCGGTACGAATGCCAATGGCAATCCTGTGCCACCCTGGGCATGTACGGGCTATGCCCCGGCCGGCATGCTCCGTTCGAATGCAGCCGACCTCGCGTGCTACCTGGAACAGTTGATCGGGGCACCGAACCCTGCAGCGGCCGGCCTGGAGCTCCTGGTACGCGATGCATCGGGGCAGACTGGCTACGCCGTCAACTGGCAGATGGATTTCCGGGATTTTGCCGACGATCCTGTCTATTCGCACGGCGGCGCGACGGCAGGTTTCTCGGCCATTTGTGCCTTCCAGAGAAAATCCAGGCGGGGCGTGGTGGTCCTGGACGCGACGGCCGGCAAGCGCGATGAGCTTCAGGGGATTGTGAAGCTGGTCATGGGGGGCGGCATTGCAGGGTAGGGTGATGGCGGCTTATTGGGGAAAACGGCCTGCGCTCCGGAACAGTCGGTGATCGGTTTCAGGGCAAAGGCCCGCAAGGCGGCCGTGCAGAAGTGAGAAGACCGTTACGGTACCGTCGGAAGCATCCCCCCACTCACCCGGTCGTTGCCGCCCAGATCCTGCCGGGTGAACACCGCAGCGAACCCCCGTGCTTCCAGCAGCTGCCGCACGGCGGTGCCCTGATCGTAGCCGTGCTCCAGCAGCAGCCAGCCGCCGGGTTTCAGCCAGCACGGTGCTCCGTCGATCAGTATACGCAGGTCATCCAGCCCGTCCGCGCCGGCCGCCAGTGCCTGCGAAGGCTCGAAGCGCAGGTCGCCTTCGCGCAGGTGATGATCGCCGCTGGCAATGTAGGGCGGGTTGGAGACGATCAGATCGAAGCTGTGTGATGCCGGACGCATGGCGTCCGGCGCAGGTGCCGTGACTTCGGGGGCGCCAGAAGCCGGGGCTGCTGCGTGCGTGTCGTTCCCGGTGTCTGGCGCGGGCGGGGTTGACAGCGCATCCCACCAGCTCCCCAGGTGCCACCGGATATCGCGCGCCCCCAATGCGCTGGCATTCTTCTGTGCCACCGCCATTGCCTCGAGCGAGCGCTCGATCGCATGAACGACGGCCTCCGGTATTTCCAGCGCCAGGGTGATGGCAATGATGCCGCTGCCGGTGCCCAGTTCCAGGATGACAGGGCCAATACCCATCATGCGGCGCTTTTCCAGCGCTGCCTCGATCAGCGTTTCCGTATCGGCCCGCGGAATCAGTACGGCAGGCGACACGCCAAACTGCCGGCCATGGAACGCCTGTTCTCCCAGCAGGTAGGCCAGCGGTTCGCCGGCGCGGCGGCGGGCTACGAGGGCTTCGAAGGCATCCACAGTATCAGGCGCTACGGCATCGTCGCCATGTGCGATGAACCATGTCAGCGGCCGCCCGGTGATGTGCGCCAGCAGCCGGCGTGCTTCGGCACGCGGCAGATTGCTGGCGGCGATGAAATGATCAAAGGAGGGCGTGTGATCGCGGGGTGTCATGTTCAACGGACGCTCCGGAAAAAGGGGCGCTTTGCCATCGCCTTGAGTTCCGCCCTGTCTGCTTCTGTCAGGGAAGGCCGTTCTCCCTGTTCATATCTGACCGTGCTCATGACGCCTCTGTCCCTTTCCTGTGAGCGCCCGGATGCTGCGCCTCACCCCTCCGCCCGCTCCGCGGCCAGCTCCTCCAGCCGGGCCTTCATCAGCGCGTCGGTCAGTTCGTCCAGGTCGCCGTCGATGATGCCCTGCAGCCGGTAGAGCGTGAGGTTGATGCGGTGGTCGGTCAGCCGGCCCTGGGGGAAGTTGTAGGTGCGGATGCGCTCGGAGCGGTCGCCGGAGCCGACGAGGCTCTTGCGGTGGGCGGCGGTTTCGGCGTGCCGGGTACGCTCGCGGGCGTCGCGCAGGCGGGTGAGCAGCACGGTCATGGCCTTGTCGCGGT
>ERZ772764.1878-NODE-1878-length-12816-cov-4.327717_pt1 | contig 12816 bp, 10 predicted proteins | sample MGYA00512163_ERZ772764 | MGnify/ENA primary metagenome ERZ772764 (study PRJEB29015, sample SAMEA2737903) | human oral metagenome | biome: human oral; feature: human-associated habitat; material: dental | place: China | collected 2094 ... | reverse complement strand
TAGAGCACCGCTCTCCTAAAGCGGGTGTCGGACGTTCGAATCGTCTCGGGGGCACCGAAACCTCGGAATACCCGGTGAAGAATCCGGGATGCCCGATACAGAATGGACGGCGCCAGCTGAATACGGCTGGCGCCGTCTCGCCATCTGCGCACCCTTGGCAGATGCGCCCGAACCCTTACAGCAGAGCGTGAACATCTCAGCTTCACTTGAAGTAGGGCAGCGATCCGCAGATCACGCGTGCGCCTCCCGGGAGGTTCACGCTTCCCCCGGTAGCGTGGGAGCGTGGCTAATGGTTTCTTCTCTCGTCATCCGAAGAACACATCTTCGGAGTTAGCGGACCCAACCCCCGTCGAGGCTGTCGCACCGGCTCCGCACACGAAGTTCGATGACGCTCTTGGGGACTGGAAGAACCAACTCGCGCGCCTGACACGCATCGACGGTGAAGATGCTCCGCGTCTAACCATGAACCAGCCGCATCCGGGTGGTCTCGCCCAGCTCTACACGGATCATCCGACGCGCCTGTCACTCCTCATCCGTGAGCCGACATCCCACCAGCGGGCAGTCGAACGGGCTCGGACCATCATCGCGCGTTCACATGAACTCACCGCGCGTCACGGTGTCGGCATCATCCACATGGCGATCGGTCACGCCCGCTGGTTCGAAGCAGGACGCGCCCAATCCTCAGCCGCCCTATTGCGCACGGCGCGCCTCAGCGAGAACGGTGCAGATATCACGATCACCCTCCTGCCCGGCTACGCCCTCGATCCGCTCCTGGCTTCCGCCCTCGCCAGACGCGGAGTGCACATCGAAGCCGAGGACCTCGTTGCGAGGGCCAGCACCCAGCATGGATTCTCCTCCTCCAGAGCCCTGTCTGAACTGCGCGTGAGCGCATCCGTCCTCGAGCGCTTTGAACTCAGAGACGAGCTCGTGCTCGGGATTTTCGAACACCCTGCCTCAGAACTCCAACGCGAATACGAACATTCTGAGCATCTGCTCGCCTCCCCGATCGTGCGGGCGCTCGCAGGAGAAGAAGAGGCGCGTACTCAAACCCTCAAGCCCCTCAAAGCTTCAGATCCGAAAGATCGCGATCCGTGGCGCGAACGCGGCGCCGGGGATCTCACCCCCCGTCAGCTCGACGTCGTTGAAGCGGTCGCCGAAGGCCGTTCCTTAGTCGTCGACGTCCCCCACGGTGCAGACGATACAGCCCTCGTTGGCGCGATCCTCGCAGATGCAGCCGCCTCTGGCCGTCAGACCATTCACATCGGCGGCTCCCCCTCACGGACAACTCGCGCCGAAGACCGCCTACGTGAACTCGGCCTAGCGGAGGTGGCGACGCGCATTGACGGGACGACCGCCTCCGGTGAGGAACTACGTGCGCTCTTGCGTTCAGCACTGAGTGATACCACCTCCGTCACGGATCCTCGTGAAGTCGACGAAATGCGCACACGTCTTCGCGACGTCCGTGAGGGCCTGTCCTCGTACACAAGCTCCCTGCATCGTCCCTTCGGCGTTTTCGGGGTCAGCGCCTACAACGCCCTGCAAGTCCTCACCGACTTGACTGCCGCGCATCCAGCTCCCAAGACGCGTGTACGTTTGCGCGAAGAGATTCTCCTGGCGATCGCCGCTGACCAGGGGGCATACGCGCGCGAGCTCCTCCATAAGGCTGCTGCACTCGGGATCTTCTCCCGTTCCGCCGCGCACACCGCGTGGAAAGGGGTCGTCATTGGCTCTGAGGAGCAGGTCCCTGATGTCCTTGAACGTATCCACCGCCTCGCGAAGGATACTCTGCCCAAGCTCCACCAGCAGATGAGAGCAGTCGCCGCTGAAGCCGATATTGCTGAAGCGACAACACTGAGTGAATGGCGAGACCAACTCGCCATGTTCGAGGGCGTGCGCGACGTGCTCGATATTTTCCTCCCCCAAGTCTTCGAACGCTCCGCCGCAGACATGGTGATCGCGACCGCGCCGAAACAGTGGCGCACAGCCCACGGCATCTCCATGAAACGCTCCGAGCGTGTTCGCCTGGTCAAACGCGCTCAAGATTTCGTGCGTCCCGGAACGCACATTGAGGATTTGCATTCCGCACTCATCACAGTCCAAGAACACCGTGAGGCGTGGCGCGCCTACGCTGCTGACGAGGGATGGCCCATTCTCCCCCAGCGCCTCGACGAGACCCGCGAACTCACCGAATCTGTCCTCGCTGATCTGAAGGCTCTCGCACCGGCGTTTTCCACCGTGCACCGAGACTTCACCAGCATGTCGATCGAGGATCTTACGAACAGGCTTGAAGCCCTCGATGCGGACCCCAAGGGCGCACGGGAACTGCCGAAGAGAGTTGAGGTTCTCAAACACCTCTCGGAGGCGGGCCTTTCCGCCCTCGTCAATGATCTGCGGGAACGCCACGTCAAAACGAAACTCATCGATTCAGAACTGGACCTCGCGTGGTGGGCGTCGATCCTTGGCCTCATGCTGGCAAGCGAGCCGGAACTCGGCGGTTATGATCCGGCCCACCTCGAAGAGGCTCTCGCCGCTGGGCGTTCCTTGGATGCTCTCCAAGTCCAATCATTGGCTCCACAGGCCCTCGACCAGTTGCGCCGACTGCGCCTGCAAGCAATGGCGACCCGGCCAGACCAGAAGACAACTATCACGCAATTGTGCAGCAGCTTCGATTCTGCACTTGAGGTGTTGACCTCGGTGCCGCTCGTGCGTCTGCTCGTGCCAGTGGTCTTCACAGTGCCGACACTCGTCCCGAAGATCGTCCGCCCGGGCCACCACGTCGACCTGCTCATCCTCGACGATATCGATGGTTTGCCGCTCGCGGAGCTTGTGCCGATCATTGCGCGCGCCCGACAGGTCGTCGTGCTCGCCGACCTGTCGGCGGGCACCGAGGAGGGGGCTTCCGCGATTTTGACGACGGTCCTGCCGAAGACTCGGATGGATGTGACCCCGACCCGCCTCAACGATCAGGTCGCCCTGCTCTTGGCGCGCCACAGCGTTGACCACACGGGCGTCCCGGTTCCTTGGACGGCCGCTTCTGCTCCGGTCACCGCCGTGTGGTGCGAGGGCACGGGAATGCCCGCCCCCGGCTCTCACGCGATCGAGTCGACCTCGGCGGAAGTCAATGCGGTCGTGGAACTCGTCGTCGCCCATGCGGTTGAGCAGCCTGAGCGTTCCTTGGCAGTCATCGCTCTGAATGCGCGCCACGCGGAGCGGATCCGTCACGCGATCATGAGGACGAGGGCGAGTGAACCTGGCCTGGGGGACTTCTTCGACGCGACCTCGGCTCAGCCTTTCCTTGTTGTGGACCCAGCAGAAGCGCGTGGACTTGCCCGCGACTGCATCATCGTGGCCGTTGGCTTTGCGAAGACCCCGCACGGAAGAGTCGTTCACGATTTCGGTGAGTTCTCCACTCCCGAGGGCGTCAAGGTCATGTCGGACGTGTTGCGCTCGGTGCGCGGTGATCTCATCCTCGTATCCTCGATCAGAGCCTCAGAGATTGATCGGAGTCGTCTGAAGGCCGAGGGTGCTCATATGCTCGTCGAGCTCCTTGAGATCGCCGAGGGACAGTCAGGTGTGGGCAGCGGCGCCTGGCCTGTTCTCGAAGTAGAGCCGGATCGTCTCCTCGTCGATCTGGCGGATCGCCTGTACGGCATGGGCTTGGAGGTCGTTCCGAACATCGGCATTCCCGGTGGGATGCGCATTCCCCTCGCGATCGGCCACCCAGAGGTTCCTGGCCGTCTGCTCGTCGCGATTCTCACCGATGACGACGCTTACGTTGCTGAGCCCTCCTTGCGAGTCCGGGACCGGATGTGGCCGGCGATGCTCGAGGCTCAGGGGTGGAAAGTCCACACCGCCTTGTCTATGGCGGTTTTCATTGATCCCGCGAAGGAAGCGGACACGATTGTCGAGCTCGTCCTTGACGCGGTTGATGAGATCAACGGCCCCTTCGTTCCCCTGACTCAGGTCCCTGACAGCATCGACTTCGAGTCCGACTCCGAGTATTTCCTCGAAGGGGCGAATGGGGACGAATTCGCGGGGAAGTCTTCTGCTGCGCTCGGCGTAGGCGACCCAGGGCTCGAAGATGGCGCTTGGGGCGAAGCCGCAGAGTATTCAGCTACCTGGAATGCTGAGGAGGGGACTGGGGAGACGGCTCTTGATGAGCTGGTTGCAGCTACGAGTGACGCTCGAGAGCGTGCCGATGTGTTCAACACCGGCATGCTCGAAGTGATCACCCAGCAGGCTCCGCCCTCCAACCGGGGGCCGCGTCCTGCGATTGCTTCCGGCCTGCCGCTCGCCGCCTATTCGGATGATCAGCTCGACGAGATGGCGCAATGGGTGCGTTCGGACGGAATTGAACGAAGCCGCGAGGAAACCGTTGAGGAGCTTCGTGAGGCCCTGGGGATTACACGCAGGGGTTTCCAATCCGACGCGGTTCTCGGCAATGTCGTGCGAAGGACTGAAGCTGCGGCCACTGTCGCCAAGGAGACGGGGGACGAGGCCGGGGCCGCGGAGGGCGCTGTGCAGGCGGAGGAATGATGAGCGAGGAGCTTCACTCCGAGGATGAAGCCGCCCAGAGCGGGGCTGATGCTGGCAAGAACCGTGTTCCTGACGAAAGCCGGGGTGCAGGTGCAAGGCGGGGGAGACGCCGCCGTGTCGCCACCTTCGTATCAGATGTTGACCAGCACCTGATTGACAAGGGACTCGCCCCCTCCTGGGAGGACCGGGTGACGGACACGGACATTCGTCCTGGTTCAATGCGCGATTCACCCGATCGCGGGGACGGGGCGAATGATCGGCGCCTCATGGAGAATGTGCCCCCGCATGCGCAAGCCCGCGCCTGAATGATTCATAGACTCCCCGTGTGACTCGGACGCCGGGAGCGTGACTCGGATGCTCCCAATATGAGTCGAACGCCCTCACTGTGATTCGGATGCTGGGAGCCTGTGAATCCGGCATGCGCGTGTGTTGTACCGGGGAGCACCACGAGGAGCATTCTCTCGTCCCCGCCGGCGCGCGTGGGTTCCCTGCGTAGGCGATACGGGGTTTCGTGGTTCCGCCTCGTCCCTGCCGGTGCGCGTGGGCTCCTGACCTGGCCGCCGACCTTCACGTTGGCGGGCGCTGATTCCCGTCCGTGCGCGTGGGCTCTTCCAATCACGCACTTACGCTATTCACCGTCCAGCGTGCTTCGGTCCCGTGCATACGAGAAGACCTTTCAATCTCTTCCCTCTTCGATGCGAAGGGGCCCCGCACCTGAGAGTGCGAGGCCCCTTATGGCTTTCTCCTTGAGTCGCGCCACCCGGGGCGCTACTCCTTTGAGAATAATCAGTTCTTCTCGGCGAGCAGATCGCGGATTTCGGCGAGGAGCTTGACATCCTCGGAGGGCTCCTCGGCCTTTTCGGCCTCTTCCTTGGCCCTGCGCTTCTTGAGCGCGTTCATCGGCACGACGATTGCGAAATAGAGGGCGAAGGCCACGAGAAGGAAGTTCACAATCGCGGTGATAATGGTTCCCGGCTGAATCGGATCCGAGCCGTTGATTGAGAACTGGAGGACCGAATCGAAGTTCGGCTGGCCGACAACGGCGCCGATGATGCCCATGATGACATCGGTCACCGACTTGACGATTGGGGTGAAGCTCGCACCGATGATGACAGCGACGGCAAGATCGAGCACATTGCCCTTCGAAATGAATTCCTTGAAACCCTGAATCATTGTGTTCTCCTCAGCGGGATGCCCCGCTATCCCTTGTGAGATGAACTCAATGCGAGGCTGAGTGCCCCAGCTCCGGAATATCCGAGCAGCGATTCGACTTGCGTTGACTTGATGATCAGGTCAAGGCGGACACTCGTCGACGAATCCCAAGCTGGGGCGTCTTTGACCGAAATCGAGGATATGCGAGCATTCGTGGCGACTCTTCGAGAAGCACAGCCGGATTGATCACACTCCCCTGAAAGAGCCCACAGATCCGCCACGTCACCGGCTTCTACAGGGGGCAGGCGTGACTGATCGAACATGAGGGTGACGAGGGATTCATCCGGCGCCAATTCCCGGCCTAAAGCTGAGCCCGCAAGCACAGATTCGCTCAGGATCGTTCCCGCTTTCACCGGTTCGGACGGCCATTTGTCCGGCAGGGGTGTTCCCGGGGCGAGAGCGTCTGCGGGAAACAGTTCATCGGGAACCTCGAGGTTTCGCACGACCTCGGGGCCGAAGGCATCTCCTTTCGAAAGGTCGCGTGAAAGGACGAGGACCGGATGATGGCCTCGAGCGGGCAGGACTCCCATGATCAGAGCACCAAGGGCCATGACCAAGGCGAGGACGAGCAGGACAGTGGGTGTGAGACGGCGAAGAGAAGAAGGCATGGCCTCATTGAAGAATGCCCATGCCCAATCGACGAGAGCACGTCGCTGCGGCTGTGAATGGCGAAGGAGGGCAATAGGAGCTTGTGGACGACACGGGGAAGCACCTCATGGCAAGGCCCCCAACAGCAGGCAGGAGGCAACACAAGCTTGTGGATGACATGAGGAAGCGCTGAGAATCGGCGCGCGAAGAAGGGGCCTGACACGAAAGAAAACCGGCCCCGACAAGCGCGAGGACGAACCCTCAAACAGAGGACAGATCGCTTGTGAGAATCCTGAACCCGCCGGGAGTCACAACCGCGTCAACGGGGATGTCATGAGACAGACGAGGCAGAGGCTGAGCGCTCCACTCATCATCGAAGATCACAGCGACGATCGGCGCGCCCGGACGCGCATGTCGGAGCGCACGGTCGTACCATCCTCCGCCTTGACCGATCCGAGTCCCGTCCTCGTCGACTGCGAGCGCGGGAAGGAGGACAATATCTGCTTGTCGCAGAACCTCAGGGCGCATCGGTGCACCCAGGATCTCGAGCGGACGTGGCAGAGCCTCCACGGAAGGCGCGTCCCACATCACCCACGCCGGATCAGGTAAGCGACACCCGTCCTTACCGACGAGGGCTGGCACAAGACAATGGGAAACAGTGCCGAAGAGCAGACGAATATCGGGCTCTGTAGGAGTAGGCAGGAACAAAGCGGGAAGAAGATCGGCATAGGTCAGGTGAAGGGAGTGGAGGAGCCCCCTCCAGGCTTCCATCAGAGCAGGGCCCTCCGGGTGAATCTCGCAGGGCAACGTTTCAGCAGGGGAGAAGGCCCCCTTACCAGCCCCGGTTTCAAGGCCGCGAGCTGCCAATTCGTGTTCTCGACGCTCATGTCGCTTCGAACGGGCCTGTTGACGGATCGCCTGTTTACGCTCGTCGCACACGCAGATTCTCCTTCCTCCTCGCTAGTGTGGTCATCATGACAGAGCAGAAGCCCCCCGTCGCCCACGCAGTGATCCCAGCAGCGGGACGCGGCACGCGGTTCCTCCCGGTTACGAAAGCAGTCCCGAAGGAGATGCTGCCGATCGTTGACCGGCCCGCCATTGACTACATCATGCGTGAGCTGCACGATTCCGGCCTCGAAGATGTTCTCTTCATCACGCGCGCCGGAAAACAGTCAATCGAAGACTACTTCGATGCGGATCCCGCTCTGGAGTCCGAGCTTGAGAAAGCCGGGAAGGACGCTTTTCTCGCCCTCGTCAAGGAACATCAGGAGCTGCCTGGCGTTCACTCGGTCCGCCAAGGACATCCGCTGGGGCTCGGCCACGCGATCCTTCAGGCGAAGGCCCATGTTGGAGACGCGCCCTTCGTCGTCATGCTGCCCGACGACCTCATGGAGCCCGGCGCTCAGCTCCTGCGCCGCATGATCGAAGTGCGCGCAGCCCTCGGCGGCAGCGTCATCGCCCTCACGAAAGTCACTCGTGAGCAGGCGACCGCCTATGCCTCCGTCGCCTGCACCCCCATCGACATTCCCGAGGGAGTTCAGCTCGCTCAGGGCGCGCTCGTGCGCATCGACGAGGTCGTCGAGAAGCCGAAGCTGGAGGATGTGAAGTCCGAATACGCCGTCATTGGCCGCTACGTTTTGGACGCCGCCGTGTTTGACGCGCTCGAAACCATCGAACCGGGAGCGAATAACGAGTACCAACTCACCGACGGCTACGCGAAGATGATTGATCTGCCCGCCGAAGAGGGTGGTGGCGTGTACGGCGTCGTCATTGACGAGCGTCGCTTCGACACGGGTGACAAGCTCGGATACCTCAAGGCGACTATTGCCTTCGCCCTCGAGAACCCGGAATTGGGCGCGGAGCTGCGCGCCTTCCTTAAGAACGAATTGGATGGAGCTCAATGAGGACCGTCGCCGATTTCTACCAGGACTGTCTCGCAGCAGTCGGCCAGCAGCCCCCTCTGGAGGTTCAACTCGCCGACGCTGTCTCCTGCGTCCTCGCAGAAGATGTTGAAGCGCCTTTCGACCTGCCAGTCGCCGACCTCGCCGCCTGCGACGGCTACGCAGTTCGATCCGAGGACCTCGCGGGAGCTCGCCCCAAGGAGGAGGTCGAGCTGCCCGTCACGGAGGAGATCCGCGCCGGAGACGTCAACCCTGCCGCCCTCGTCCCGGGTTCTGCGATCCGCATTGCCTCGGGGGCACCGATGCCCGCCGGCTCGGACTCGGTCATCGCCTTGGACTTCACGGATCGTGGCCTCGCGAAGGTGCGTGTGCGCACCCAGTCGGCTATCGGTGAGAACATTCGTCGTCGCGCCGAGGACGTTGAACGCGGCGAGGTCGTCTTGCGCAAGGGCACGCGGGTCGGCGCACGCCAAGTCGCACTCCTCGCGGGAGTCGGCCGCTCGCGCGTTCTCGTCCACCCGCGCCCACGGATCGTCATCCTCTCAATTGGCGACGAGATCGTTGAACCGGGCTCGAAAGCCCGCCCGGGCACCGTTTTCGATGCGAATGGGCATGCCTTGTCGACTGCGGTTGCCGATGCTGGTGCGCAGACTTTCCGGGTTGCCGCCGTCCCGGATGAACCGCATCTGCTCCGTGAGACCATTGAAGACCAGCTCGTACGTGCAGATTTGGTCCTCACGACCGGGGGTATCTCCTACGGCTCAGGGGACACGGTCCGTGAGGTCCTGTCCGTCCTTGGCACTGTTCGTTTCGATAGTGTCGCCGCCTGGCCCGGGCACATCCTCGGTGTCGGCACCGTCGGTGGGGACGAGGACGGCAAGGGGGGCATCCCGATCTTCTGTCTGCCCGGCGATCCGGTGTCCGCGCAGGTGTGTTTCGAGGTGTTCGTCCGTCCGGCCCTGCGTCACATGCAGGGGTGGACGCAGCTCACTCGTCCTTCAGTGAAGGCCGCGGTCGACCGCGCCTGGTATTCACCCAGAGGACGGCGCGAGTTCGTTCGGGTGCGTCTCGTCGGTGACCCGAGGAATGGCTATCAGGCGAAGGTTATGGGGGCGCCCGCGTCGCTTCTCCTCTCCGCGCTCGCCGAGTCGAACGCGCTCGCGGTCGTGCCTGAGGCGACGACGAATGTGCGTGTCGGCGACATGCTGCAATGCCTCGTGCTCGAATGAGGGGGCCGCGCGTTTTTACGCAGTGTGTTTGTGGGCATTGTGTGAGGCGCAGCAGTCAGGCCGCCGGATGCTGTGCCCTAAAGAGTGCGAGCCTGAATTGCCGGCATCGACGAAGCGGCCTCGTCCCTTTCCTTCCTGGTGTCATATGGGCGCGGGCTCGTTCATGGCATCGTGCCCGCTTCGGATCAGCTTTCCTTCCTGGCGTCATGTGGGCGCGGGCCTGCGAGAGTGTTGTAGTCGGAGGTGGAGATGAAGCTTGATTGGCTTGCTCGTCCCTTTGCGCGAGTCTGGGGGCGCCCTCTTGATGCGCTCCGCCTCGAAGTCTTTGACCCGCTGGGGCAAGGACTCTTGCACGCCCCGAGGCCGTTGCCTCCTGAAGCTTCAGAACACGTCGACTTTCGCTTGGGAGTAGTCGACTCGCGCCCGGGAGTAGAAGGGGCGCCCTCGTCCCGAGAAACGCGGAGGATCGACTCTGTCCTTATCCGCCCGGCCTGGGGAAGGGACCACTTCCGTATCGATGCCCTCAGACAGGACAATGCGCAATGGCTGCGCCGTTGGGAAGCGAGCATGCCGCCCGAGAGCGATGAGCCCATCCCGGAGCTGGGGGAGTACGCGCGAAGAATCGACCGAGAACAAAAACGCGGGCGGGCCCTGATTCTGGTGTGCGAGGTCGATGGTGTCCTTGCCGGTCAGTTCTCCGTGGCGAACGTGGTCTGGGGAGCGATGTCTCAGGGGATGCTCGGATATTGGCTTGCGCGTGACTTTGTCGGTCGTGGACTGGGAGCTCTTGGAAGCGCGATGGTCATTGATCTCGTCATCGGGGAACTTGGGCTTCATCGCGTTGAAGTCGATGTGTGCCCCGAGAACGAACGATCCCTTGGAGTGTGTCGGCGCCTTGGCTTGAGGGAAGAGGGGCTGCGTCCTCGTTTCATGCATATCAACGGCGCGTGGGCGGATCACCTCTGCTTTTCAATCGACCGTGAATCGCTTCCCGAGGGCGGGCTCGTGCGCTCGCGGATTCTTGCCGAGGACGACTCAGCCTGGTGAAGGCATGAGGTGGAAGAGGGACATGCGGTGGAAGAGTCGCATGGGGTGGAAGAGGCGGGCTTCGATGCGGTGGAAGAGGGGCACGAGGTGGAAGAGAGCATGAGGGGAGAAGAGGGGCCGCCGCTTCCCCTGCTTCGCATTCGTTGAGGATCAATTGTGATTCGCTGCAATCTTTGGTGCTGTCGGAGGGGCGCCCGCGCTCCTCTTCGTTGTTGCCTCTTCGAACATTCTCGGGGCTGAGCTGTACATGCTGCGAGCTGTCCAACGAGCGAGCCAAAATGTGGCTTGTGTTGCTGGTGTGACAATTGTGAATGTGAGTCGAATGGGGACAGCCAACACGCGAGCGTGCCACCGCCTCCTGGGGACAGAAAACGCATAGCGTGGCCCTGTGGAGTTAGGCGGAGTCATCATCGTTGCAGCGGTATTCGCGCTGTTCGGTTTGATTCCTCTGCTCGTTGCCCGTCGTACCGCGATCACTCAGAACCGTGAGAACGACCGATTCTCCGAGCACCTCAGACTCCTGACGAACGACCCTCGGGAAGTCGAAGCGTGCGGGAAATCCACCGGACCTCTTCTCGCACGAAAACGGACTCTCCCCGAAACGAATGGAGGCGTCATGGCTCAGCCTTCCGCGAAGAACTCCGCAACTCGCGTTGATCGTCGTGGCACCGCGGCGGTGAAAGAAATCGCCAGGCTGCGCGCTCGTCGAGCCGCGCGACTCGCGGCCGAGGCCGCTGCCGGTCGGCGTCGCCTCCTCGTATCTGCGATTCTTGCGCTCTTCACCCTCGTCGTCGGTGGGGCGGTTGTTGCGGCTTCAATCTCCTGGGCGTGGACATTGATCCCGGCATCGCTGCTCACAGCCTCCCTTGTCGCTTCGCGAATCGCTGCGATCCATTCAGAGAAGATTGGCGCTGCTGAGCTTGAACTCCTTAACGAACTGCGCACCCAGGTTCCCGAGCGGCGCGTGAAGAAGTCCTCCGCTCCGGGAGGCGAAAACGAGGATGGGGAAGCAGCGGCGACTGAACCGCCGAGCGATTCTGCCGCTCTCGCACTCCTTCGCGCAGCTGTTGAGGCCCGCGCGAACGAAGTCATTGAGCGGCCAGCAGAGGCAATCGCTGTGGTCGCGACCTCTCGAGAAACCCGTGCCGATGAGCTCGTCGAAGCTCCGGCTGAAGTGAGCAAGGTCGAGGCTGAAGAGCGGGAAGCCGAGGCGAAAGAGCGGGAAAGCGACCCTGATCCGATTCCCGCGACGGCTTCGGTGGAACGGTGCACGTGGTCGGTGAAATCCATCCCAGCTCCCTCATATGCGATGCGCGGCCGAGTCGTGGGGCGCGCAGTTCACGCCGACACGGATCTTCGGGGCATCCCGAAGGTTGACGCTCGCGTCCCGGCTCGTCCTTTGCAGGCGAGCGTCTCCGGGGCGAACGCGCTCTCGACGGAGGATGTCGTCGCGGACCAGGCGGTCGCGCTCGACTTGGACTCCGTTCTCGACTCGCGCAGAGCACAATGAGTCGGGGCTGCGCGAGCTGACAGGGTGCTGTGAGTCGCTGAAGCTTCGCCATGAAGGACGGGGGCCGCTCAGAAGCGGCCCCCCGTCCTTTTGCGCAAGCTCTCGTTCGGCATTGAGTGGCGCCCGTTCGACACTGAGCGTTGATTGAGTCGCTGAGCTGCGCGAGCAGGGGTTTTCGTGAGAGCCAGCGGCCAGCTGCGATTCAACGGGCATCCCGAGTCGAGGGGTTGCGTGAAAGCTGACAGGAAACTACAAATGATCGGATGATCTGAGCCGAGAGATGCTGTGAACTCCTGATTCTTCACCGCAAAGGGGCGGGGTCGCGCACAAGCGTCCCCGCCCCTTTGCGGGCCCTCCTCCCCGCGTTGTCTTTCGAGGCAGAAACGCCGGAGCGTTCCCGCCCCTTTGCGGGCCCTCCCCTTCGACACTGACTCGCGATTGAGCCGCTGCAAACTGCCCCGTTCCTTCGTGGGGGCTCCATTTGTGTTCGCAGCATGCCTGCGCCCTCGCGGTTCTTGCTGAATGAGTACCCGAAGAGCCCCACTATGCTCGGAGCCTATCGGCGCGATCTGCGTAGCCAGCGTGAATCTGGCGAGCGGAACCTTGACTCAATGCCCGCCACCCCTCGACATGAATGCTCACCGCCCTTATCCCAATTCCGCTTCGCGAGCGTGACCCAGTTCGCGGGTTTTCGATTTCACCGAAGCCGTGAGGGTGGTGTTATGCTGGATGAGTACTTGGGGCTATGGCGCAGTTGGTAGCGCGTCTCGTTCGCAATGAGAAGGTCAGGGGT
>ERZ772764.1874-NODE-1874-length-12840-cov-19.773719_pt1 | contig 12840 bp, 10 predicted proteins | sample MGYA00512163_ERZ772764 | MGnify/ENA primary metagenome ERZ772764 (study PRJEB29015, sample SAMEA2737903) | human oral metagenome | biome: human oral; feature: human-associated habitat; material: dental | place: China | collected 2094 ... | reverse complement strand
TAGGTGAGGATGCCGTAGCCGCGCCAGGTGCCGACCAGCCAGGCCAGCGGGTAGAGCTCGGGAGCCAGGTCGTCAGGAAGAGTGAATGCCATGCCCGCAGCCTACGACGTCACCCAGCCCGGGACACGCGCCGCCCGCCCGGGCCGCGCGGATCCGCCAGCGCCCTGAGTGTCCGGCGCGGTCCGGAGCTGAAGATCCGGACAGGATCAGCACCGCAGTGTCCAAATCGGTGACAAAGGCGGTGAAGAGCACTGAGCGCGCCAGATGAAACCGCATGATTCCGCGGTTCCTTCGCTTGACCGCAGGACCTCGGAGTCCCTTTGTCACCAATTTGGACATTCGGACACCTTGATGCGGGTTTTCGGGCCCTCGCAGGGCTGGGTTGCCGTCGTCAGCCGGCGAGGAATCCGCCCATGAGGCGGGCGATCGCGTAGACCGGGACGCCGACCGACAGGATCGGCACGAGCGCGGAGGCCACCGCCGCCCGCCCGCCGGGCACCCACCGGTGGGTCCACAGGACCCGGTTGCCGGCGGCCATGAGAACCCCGGCCACGAAGCCGACGACGACGCAGGCCACGGCACTTTGCAGGGCCGCCATCGCACTGATGTGGGACAGGCCGAAGAATCCGGCTGCCGCCAGCACGTAACCGGCACCGCCGGCGAGCAGCGCCGGGACCATGACGGTGAGGGCCTCCAGCATCCGGGCACGCACGTTGAGGACGGTCAGGACGGCGCCAACGAACAGCGCCAGACAGGTGGGCACGACGACGGCAGGGTCGGCCAGCCCCGGCTCCAGGGCGCACCAGGCCGATCCTGAGACCACGACGAGGCATCCGGCGACCGTTGAGGACAGGTCCTCCACCAGGTTGTGCCGGCCGTCGCGCCGCAGCATCTGCCCGACGAAGGCCACCAGGATCGAGAAGGCCATGACCAGGCCGGCCACCCCCATGTCGTCGAGGAAATAGACACTGGCCGCGGCCGCCAGCCCGCTGATCGTCATGACGATCGTGGCCCCCAGGTCGTGCCGGGCGCGTACGAGCGCGGGCCAGCCCTGGGCGGCGGCCGGCACCAGGACGACCACAAGGGCCAGCCTCACCCAGCCGGGCAGCACCGAGCCGACCGCCAGCAGCAGCGGCACGAGGCCCGCGAAGGCGAGCCTGGTCCAGGCCGGGTCCACCAGGCCCGGCTCCTTGGGGCGGTTGGAGGCCCGGCGGGTGGCGTAGCCCAGGTCCTCGGCGACGTCGAGGGTGTCCACCGAGTCGGCCGAGCGCGCGGACGCCGGGGAACCGGCCGAGGACGCCGATGCGCTCGTCCCCCCGGACTCACTCGTGCCGATGACGCTGGCCCAGTCGGTCGCACCGCGCACGTCGGCGGGGGCCATAGGAATGGCTCCATCGTTGGAGTCGCGGGAGGCTCCACGGGCGCGCGCAGCCGGTTGGGCTCGTCGGTGGTGGGTAGTCACAGGACGCATCGTCCCACACCCCGGCGACCGTCACCCCCACTCCGACCTCCCTCGGCCCGGATCCCCCTATCCGGTCGGTTGCCGTCCGAGGGATTCCTCCCTCGGCCACGTGTGGTTGACTTACCCTGACAGAACCGCCGCTGCTCAGGTCGTACGCACCGGCGAGTCCCGGTCGAGGGCCCTGGAAGGAGCGGCCATGCGGATCATCATGTTCACTCATGCGAGCGACGCCACCAGTGTCCTGCCCGCCGCCGCCTTCCTCGACTCCCAGGTGGAGTGCCTTCCCCCGGTCCCCTCCTCCTACGTGGAGGTGGACAGCGCCGACGTCGTCATGATCGACGCGCGTGGGGACCTGACCCGGGCCCGTGCCCTGTGCCAGCTGTTCACCGGCCCCATGGACTGCCCGCCCATCATCCTCATCCTGGAGGAGGGCGGCGCTGCCGCGGTCCAGATCGACTGGGGAGCCGCCGATTTCGTCATGTCCGGTGCCGAGCCCGCCGAGCTGTCAGCCCGGCTGCGGCTGCTGCGCGCCCACGTCCCGGTGGTGGCCGAGGTCGATGACGACCGCATCGAGGTCGGGGACCTCGTCATCGACGTCACCGCCTACACGGCCCGCCTGCGCGGGGTGATCCTGGACCTGACCTACAAGGAGTTCGAGCTGCTGAAGTTCCTGGCCGCCAACCGGGGAAGGGTGCTGACCCGCGACGCGCTCCTGCACGAGGTGTGGGGCGAGGACTACATCGGCGGCTCACGCACGGTGGACGTCCATATCCGGCGCCTGCGCGCCAAGCTGGGCACCGAGCACGACAACCTCATCGGCACGGTCCGCAACGTCGGCTACCGTCTGGACGCCCCCGAGGATGTGTAGGGGCGGTCGGCGCTCAAGGGGGCTTCCGACCGCTGGGCGGGACACCGGGACGGCCACAAGCCCGGACCTGTAGACTCTTAGGCGGCGTCGGGCCGTGACGGGCCCCGGGCTCCAACTCAAGCCGCCGCGAGCGGCATTCGCGCCGACTGGCGCTCTCCGGCCCGACGTCCCCATCTCTCCCGAGCGGCCTGTCGCCCGCCTCCGTCTCGTGACCGCACCGCCCTGTCACGCAAGGCGCCCAAAAGTGTCACTCCGGGCGACTTTTACCTGCGCGGCACCAGGTCCCGGAGCGACATATCACGCACTGACCTGCACAAACGTGAATCAGGGGGCGCTCAGAGCGGCCTCAGACGGCCTGAAAAGTCGCCATTCGTGACACCTGGCCTCTCATTCCTCAGCCGAAGCGCCCGGAGATGTAGTCCTCAGTGGCCTGCTGGCTGGGTGCGGAGAAGATCTTGTCGGTGGAGTCGTACTCGACGAGGTGGCCCGGCTTGCCGGTGGCCTCCAGGTTGAAGAAGCCGGTCATGTCGCTCACGCGCGAGGCCTGCTGCATGTTGTGGGTGACGATGACGATCGTGTAGTCCGTCTTGAGCTCGGAGATGAGGTCCTCGATGGCGAGCGTGGAGATGGGGTCCAGGGCGGAGCAGGGCTCGTCCATGAGCAGGACGGCGGGCTTGACCGCGATGGCGCGGGCGATGCACAGGCGCTGCTGCTGGCCGCCGGACAGGCCCAGGCCGGGACGGCCCAGGCGGTCCTTGACCTCGTCCCACAGGTTGGCCCCGCGCAGGGAGGCCTCCACCAGGTCGTCGGCGTCGGACTTCTTGATGCGGCGGTTGTTGAGGCGCACCCCGGCCAGGACGTTCTCGGCGATGGACATGGTGGGGAACGGGTTGGGCCGCTGGAAGACCATGCCGATGGCGCGGCGCACCTGGACGGCGTCGACGCCGGGTCCGTAGAGGTTGACGCCGTCGACGATGACCTGGCCCTCGACGCGGGCGCCGGGGATGGTCTCGTGCATGCGGTTGAGGGTGCGCAGGAAGGTGGACTTCCCGCAGCCGGAGGGGCCGATGAGGGCGGTGACGGACTTGGGCTCGATGACGACGTTGACGTCCTTCACGGCCAGGAAGTCGCCGTAGTAGATGTTCTCGCCGATGACGTCGATGCGCTTTGACACGTCGGTTCCTTTACCTGAGGTGAACGGTGGTGGGCTCTGGTGGCGCTGCGGGCGCGGTGGGCCCAGAGGCTCCGGCGGGGCTCAGCGCCGGCCGCCCTTGGGGCTGAAGTACTTGGAGATGAGGCGGGCCGCGAGGTTGAGCAGCATGACCAGGATGATGAGCGTCAGCGCCCCGGCCCAGGCGCGCTCCATGGCGGCGGCCTCCCCGCGGGAGTACTGGTCGTAGACGAGTACCGGCAGGGTGGACATGGAGCCGTTCAGCGGGTTGGTGTTGGTGCGGATCGTCAGCCCCACGGTGATGAGCAGCGGGGCGGTCTCGCCGATGACGCGGGCGATGGCGATCATGACGGAGGTGGTGATGCCGGCCACCGCGGTGCGCAGCACGACCTTGACGATGGTGAGCCACTTGGGCACGCCCAGCGCGTAGGAGGCCTCGCGCAGGTGGGAGGGGACGAGCTTGAGCATCTCCTCCACGCCGCGGATGACCACCGGCGTCATGAGGACGCTCAGGGCCACGGCGCCGATGATGCCGGCCTGGTAGCGGGGGCCGGCCGCGATGAGGAAGATCGAGTAGGCGAACAGCCCGGCCACGATCGAGGGGATGCCGGTCATGACGTCGACGAGGAAGGTGATGGCCCGGGCGATCCAGCCGCCGTTGTACTCCACGAGGAAGACGGCGGTGAACAGCCCCAGGGGCACGGAGATGAGGGTGGCGATCCCCGTGATCTGGAGGGTTCCGACGATGCCGTGGTAGAAGCCGCCGTTGGAGGCGTCGGCGCCGCGCATGTTCGTGGTCAGGAAGTCGTAGCCGAAGCGGGCCGATCCGCCGGACAGGACCATCCACACCAGGGAGACCAGGGGCACCATGACGATGGCGAAGGACAGGTAGATGAGAAGGGTCACCAGGGTGTTGCGGCCCCAGCGATCGCCCTCGCGCACCCAGGAGACGGCCGTGGCGCCCACCACCCAGACCAGGGCGGTCAGGGTGACGACGGCGGCGACGCTCCATCCGGCCAGCAGGCCGATCCCGCCGACGACGACGAAGGCGGCTCCCAGCGCCGCCCAGATGAACCAGTCGGGCAGACGGTAGGAGGTCAGGGGCACGCCCTCGATGGAGGGCGGGTCGGCCAGCGGGTCGACCGGGGCGGCCGGGGCCTCGGCGGCCGCGAGCGCGGCCTTGAGGGACTTGGGCGCGGGGGCGCCGTCGGCGGCCGAATCGGACCTGCGGCCGGACGTGGGCTCGGGCGTGTGCGTGGGCGTCATATCAGCTGGCTCCTGAGAACTCGGAGCGGCGCGCGATGATCCACCGCGCCAGGGAGTTGACCGCGAAGGTGATGATGAACAGGACCAGGCCGGTGGCGATGAGCACGTTGACGCTCAGCCCGTAGGCCTCGCGGAACTGCGAGGCGATGTTGGCGGCGATGGTCTGGTGCTGGCCGGCCTGGAGGACGCGGAGGTTGAGCCCCATGCCGGGCGAGAGGATCATGAGGACCGCCATGGTCTCGCCCAGGGCGCGCCCGAGCCCCAGCATGGAGGCGGAGATGATGCCGGATCGGCCGAAGGGCAGGACGGCCTGGCGGATCATCTCGCAGCGGGTGGCCCCCAGGGCCAGGGAGGCCTCCTCCTGAAGCGTCGGCGTCTGGAGGAAGATCTCGCGGATGGTGGCGGTGATGATCGGCAGGATCATGACGGCCAGGACCAGCGAGGCGGTGGTGATGTTCTTGGCCGGGGCCGTGTAGTCGGCGAACAGCGGGATGAAGCCGAGGTTGTCGCTCAGCCAGGTGTTGATGGGGTCGAGCAGGGGCACCAGCCACAGGAAGCCCCACAGGCCGAAGACCACCGAGGGGATCGCGGCCAGCAGGTCCACCATGTAGCCCAGGGCCTGGGCCAGGCGCCGCGGGGCGAAGTGGGAGATGAACAGGGCCACCCCGATGCTCAGCGGCACCGCGACACCCAGGGCGATGGTCGAGGACAGCAGCGTGCCGAAGACGAGTGGGGCCACGTAGCCCCACAGGCTGCGATCGCGCATGAAGGAGACCGACTCCAGCGTCTCGCGCGAGGCCGTCAGGGCGGGCAGCGCCTCCCGGATGAGGAAGGCGGCCACGAGAGCGAGCACCACCATGATGAGGGTGCCAGCCCCGAAGGACAGCCCGGTGAAGATCCGGTTGCCGGTCTGCCCGGGGGCCTTCCCGGGCTGGATGGCGACGTCGTCGGAGCTGCTGGGCGCGGTCACGGCGCCGGGCGGTGGGGCCGACGACGACGGTGCGGTGGTGCTGGCCACGGCTGACCCTCCTCGGGGTGTCTGGGACGGCGGCTGGGTGGGCGGGTGCTGGCTGGACATGTGCGGTTCGGTGCGGCGTCGTGATGGCTGGCCGGCCGGCTCAGGCGGAGATCTTGTCGATGGCGGCGTTGATCTTCTCGCGCATCTCGCGGGTGATGGGGGCGCAGCCGGTGGCCTTGGCAGAGGCATCCTGCCCTCTTGTGGAGGCCGCGAAGCGCAGGTAGGCCTTGACGACGGCGGCGATCTGGGCGTCGTCGTAGCTCAGGCGGGCGGCGAGGTAGGAGACCAGGACGATGGGGTAGGCGCCGTCGGCGTCGTGACTGGGCGTGTAGAGCAGGCGGGTCTCGTCGGCCTCGGCGCCCAGGGTGGCGGCGTCGAGGGCGGCGGCCGCGGCGTCGGCGGAGACGGGCACGTAGGCCCCGTTGCTGCCGACGGCGACGGTTCCCAGGGTGGCGGGGACCTTGGAGGCGTCGGCGTAGCCGATGGTGCCGGTGGCCGCGGAGACGGTCTGGATCATGCCGGCGGTGCCGTCGCCGGACTGGCCGCCGCGCAGCGGCCAGGTCTCCTCGGGCTCGTGGGTCCACACCTCGGGGGCGACGGTGGCAAGGTAGGTGGTCAGGGCCTTGGTGGTACCGGAGTCGTCGGAACGGCCGACGACGATGATCCGCTGGTCCGGCAGCGCGGCGCCGGGGTTAAGGGCGGCCAGGGCGGGGTCGTTCCAGCGGGTGATGGCGCCGGAGAGGATCTTAGCGAGGACCTCTCCGGTCATCTTGACGTGGGACTCCCCGGTGAAGCCGGGCAGGTTGTAGGCCACGGCGATCGGGGAGATGTAGAGGGGCAGCTCGACGACGCCGCCGATCCTGCTGATCTCGTCGGTGGTCATGGGGGTGTCGGTGCCGGCGTAGTCGACAGCGCCCTCGGCGAGCTTGGTGCGTCCGGCCCCGGAGCCGCCGCCGGCGTAGTCGACAGTGGCGCGCAGGTTGGCACCCATGAAGGCGTTCATCCAGGAGTCCTGGGCGTCGGACTGGGAGGTGGCGCCCGCGCCGCGGATCTCCCCCGTCAGGTCGCTGGAGGCGTTGGGGTCGGCGGGGCCGGCGTCACGCCCGCAGGCGGCCAGCGCGGTCAGGGCGGCCGCGCTCAGGGTGCCCAGGGCGCCGCGACGGGTCAGGAGCACAGGCTCTCCTCGCTCAGTCAGAGGGGGTCGGGGGTCCAGTCGGATACCGGGTGATTGTCAGGCAGCGGTCACGATATGCGCCCCGGATGAAGGTTCCGGGTGACCGGGGTAAACGGTTGGTAAACACCTCCCGTGAGGACGGTCATATTTCGATACGGTGGTGGGGAGACGGCAGCTTCAGATGAAGGGCATCGACATGACGCACGACCGCAACCTCATGATCTCCTCACGCCCCGCGTTCTTCTCAGTGCTGGCGGCACTCAACGTGTCGGTCATCAGCTTCTACGTGCTGTGGAGCATTGCTGACAGCATTACGGTCAACCGTGCCGAGGAGCATGGTTTCGACCCCAATCAGTTACTGCCCCACGCCATTCCGTTCTGGTTCGCCGCGCACGCCTCACTGCTGAGCCTCATGGCCCTTGACGTTCTCGTCTTCATGGCATGGCGCAGGTCCCGCCGCCACGTGCCCCAGCAACCGGATGTGATCAACGGGGCGTTACCGCACGATCACGTCACCCACCAGTAGCAGTCCATCATCTCGAGAGGGGAATCAACTCGCGGGCTACCGGAGAATCCTGGTAACCCGCGAGTCCATAGTTCTCCCAGCAAAGACATCGGTTCGAGTCTGCGCCCCTTTCGAATCAGCGGCCTTCGGACAGGACGGGGCGCTGCTTCTCGATGGCGACGGCGCGGATCTTGCCGCGGGGGCGGCGGGCCATGTGGACCACGAGGATCTCCCCGGTCTTGAGCCAGGGGTCCCTATCGGGCACGGAGCGCAGAAGCTTGCCGGGGGCGTACTGGGAGACGACATCCATGATGGTGGGCAGGACGGGCCGGTGGGTGCACAGCGCCGTCGGCTCCTCGCGCACGCGCAGGACCTTCTTGACCAGAGAGCGCACGCCCTTGGGGCGCTCGGCATGAGCCATCTCGGTCAGGGGCCCGGCCGTCTCCAGGGTCAAGCCCGCAGCCATGGCGTAGGGGGCGACCGTGTCCACGCAGCGCTTCCAGGGGCTGGTGATGACGCGGCCCACCCCGTAAGCGGCCAGGATCGGGACGAGGGCGCGGGCCCGGGTCTCGCCCTGGTCGTGGGTCAGGGGGCGGGTGGCCTCGTCGGTCTCCTTGTCCCGTTCCTTGGGGCGGTTCCACACGGAGCGCTTGACGGCGCGGCCGTGGCGCACGAGGACCAGGGTCCAGGTGTCGAGCTTGCCGTCCTCCCACAGGTCGACGAGCTCGCCGAGCAGGTCGCGGTCGTAGGAGTAGGTCAGGCGCTTGCGGGCCTGCCCCACGCGCCGCCACTCGACGGCGTCGATCTCCTTGGTGGAGGCGGGCTTGACGGCGGCGCGGGCGGCGACGGCGGCCGAGGCGTCGGGGGCGACGCGGGCGGCCCAGTAGTGGACCTCCTTACGGGAGCCGTCGGCGAGCTTGTAGCGCACGCGGCTGAGGGGCTGGCCCAGGACGACCTGCACGCCGGTCTCCTCGGCGACCTCACGCACCGCGCAGGTGCGCACGGACTCGCAGGAGTCGACCTTGCCCTTGGGAATGGACCAGTCGTCGTAGCGGGGTCGGTGGACCAGGAGCACCTCGAGGTGCTTGCCGTTCTCGCGCCACACGAGGGCGCCTGCGGCCTTCACGGTCTCACGCGAGCTGTTCTTCTTGCTGGACGAGCTCATGGCACGGCCGTCTCAGTGACGACCCTTGACGCGCGAGCGCGCCCGGGCCATAAGGCTGGTCTGGATGTCCTCGAGGCGGTTGCCCTCCGCGTCAACGAGGTGACGCTCCCAGGAGCCGTCGGGCTGGAGGTGCCAGGAGGAGACGTCGTCGGAGGCGCAGTGGGTGACCAGCCACTCAAGGTCCTCGACCATGGCGGGGTCGGTGATGCGCACCAGGGCCTCGACGCGGCGGTCGAGGTTGCGGTGCATGAGGTCGGCCGAGCCGATGAACAGCTCGGTCTGACCACCGCCGGCGAAGGCGTAGATGCGCGAGTGCTCCAGGAAGCGCCCCAGGATGGAGCGCACGCGGATGTTCTCGCTGAGGCCCTCGACGCCGGCGCGCAGGCCACAGATGCCGCGCACGACGATGTCGACCGGCACCCCCGCGCGCGAGGCGCGGTAGAGGGCGTCGATGACGGTCTCATCGACGATGGAGTTGACCTTGATGCGGATCCAGGCAGGCAGGCCGGCCCGGTAGTTGGTGATCTCCTTCTCGATGCGCTCGACGAGCCCGTCACGCAGGCCTCGGGGGGCCACGAGCAGGCGGCGGAAGCGGGCGCGCGGGGCGTAGCCGGAGAGCTGGTTGAACAGGGTGGTCAGGTCCTGGGCGACGTCGCGGTCGCAGGTCAGCAGCCCCAGGTCCTCGTAGCCGCGGGCGGTCTTGGGGTGGTAGTTGCCGGTGCCGACGTGGCAGTAGCGGCGCAGGCCGTCGGACTCCTGGCGCACGACGAGCAGCAGCTTGCAGTGCGTCTTGAGGCCGACCATGCCGTAGACGACGTGGACGCCGGCGCGCTCGAGCTTGCGGGCCCAGGAGATGTTGGCCTCCTCGTCGAAGCGGGCCTTGATCTCCACGATGGCGACGACCTGCTTGCCAGCCTCGGCGGCCTCGATGAGGGCGTCCACGATCGGGGAGTCGCCGGAGGTGCGGTAGAGGGTCTGCTTGATGGCCAGGACCTTGGGGTCGGCGGCGGCCTGGGCCACGAACTCCTGGACGGAGGTGGAGAAGGAGTCGTAGGGGTGGTGCAGGAGGACGTCGTGCTCGCGCATGGCGGCGAAGACGTCCGGCGCGGAGGAGGACTCGTAGGCGGCCAGGCCCGCGGCCGTCACCGGCACGAAGCGCGGGTACTTCAGATCGGGGATGTCCAGGTCGTGGAGCTGGTTGAGGCAGGTCAGGTCCAGGGGGGCGGGGAGCTCGAAGACGTCGTCGCCCTTGAGACCCAGGGCCCGCACCAGGTAGCGGCGGGTGAAGGAGGAGATGGTGTCCTCCACCTCCAGGCGCACGCAGTCGCCGAAGCGGCGCCGCTCGAGCTCCTTCTCCATGGCCTTGAGGAGGTTCTCGGCGTCGTCCTCCTCGACCTCGAGGTCCTCGTTGCGGGTGACCCGGAAGAGGTGGTGCTCCAGGATGTCCATGCCCGGGAAGAGGTGGTCGAGGTGCTGACCGACGACGACCTCCAGGGGGATGACGGCGCAGCCGGCGGCCTTGTCCGCGGCGTCGAGCTCGCGGCCGGGGACCTGGACCAGGCGCGGCAGGGAGTCGGGGACCTTGATGCGGGCGAAGTGCTCCTTGCCGCTGCGCGGGTTGCGCAGGATGACGGCGAGGTTGAGGGACAGGCCCGAGATGTAGGGGAAGGGGTGGGAGGGGTCGACCGCCAGCGGGGTCAGGACCGGGTAGATCTGGTGGCGGAAGTAGCGGGTCAGGCGCTCCTGCTGGTCGGAGTTGAGCTCGTCCCAGCCCAGGATATCCACGTTGTGACCGGCCAGGGCGGGGCGGATGTCCTCCTGGAAGAGGGCGGCCTGGCGGGCGGTGAGCTCCTTGGCGCGGCTGGTGACCTGGGCCAGGACCTGGTTGGCGTCCAGGCCGGAGGCGCGCACCGGGGTGATGCCGGCCTTGATGCGGCGCATGAGCCCGGCGACGCGCACCATGTAGAACTCGTCCAGGTTGGAGGAGAAGATCGCCAGGAACCAGGCGCGCTCCAGCAGGGGCAAGGTGTGGTCCTCGGCCTGCTCCAGGACCCGCTCGTTGAAGTCAAGCCAGGTCAGCTCCCGGTCGATGAAACGGTTCTTGAAGGACTTCAGGGGCGGCAGGAGGTCCTCGGGGTCGACCTGGGCGGTGTCGGCGGAGGCGGCCGAGGCCGCGGCATCGGCGGCGGTGGCAGCGGTGGCCGAGGAGGCTGCGCTGACAGGGCTGACGGCATGGCCCGAGCTGGCCGCGCTGCCGGGGGCGGAGGCTCCCTGCTCCCCCGGCGCGGCGGTCGACGGCGTCGCCAGGGCCTCAGCGGCGGAAGGTGCCGACTGCGAGCTGGCGGAGGTGATGGAGGAGGGCGCGATGGCGGGGGTCGCGGTGCCGATGGGGCCGGGGGCCGGGGCCGCCTCGCCGCCGACGATGTCGTCGAAGTCCTCATCCTCGTACTGGGGGCCGGAGTCGTCGGCGAAGTCGCGCGGATCGGCGACCTCGATGATGTGCTCCTCCTCGACATCCTCGGAGTCGGCTGAGTCGTCGGCCCCCTCTGGGTGTCCGGCGGCCTTGTGCCCCTCGGGGCTCCCGTCGTCGATGGGCGACCCGCCGGGAGAGGCTGGGGCGTCGTCGGGCTCACCCTGGCCCTCGGGCTCGGCGACCTCAGCCGAGACCGCCGGCTCGCCGGGGCCCGCGGCCTCCGGGGACACCGCCGACTGGGCCGCCTCGGCCGCCTCGACGTCGTCGGACACCTGCTCGGGCTCCTGGGGGCTCGGGTGGCGCATCCACCCGCCCAGGAAGCGGGAGAGCGGCGTGGGGGCGGGGTGGTGCGCGTCGTTGGTCATGACCACATGGTCCCACGTCCGGGCGGCCTTGTGGGGCGGCGATCCGCTCCAGTTCGGCGAGCGCGCAAGGTACCGCCACTCCTACACGATCTTTGGGGCTCACTGGCTGATGCTCGACCCTGCTGCGCGCTCCTCTACCTCGCGCGCAATGCACCTACCTGCTCCTCATTGCGATCTGCTCCTCATGCAGCAGCCATTCGGAGGCCCGCACGACTCCCCTACGTACAGAGACTGCGATTCACGCCGGTACTGCACCGACGCAGCGTTCATGATCTCGCCGATGGTGCCGTTGGTGTCCTAATCGGTGACAAAGGAGCCTGCACACTCTTCACGCCTTCAGCAGAACCGCGGAATCATGCGGTTTTGATCCACCTACGGGCGCTTGCTCTGGGCCTTTGTCACCGATTTGGACATCCCGCGCTCGGATAGCCCCTGCGCAAGGCCCTCTCAGTCGAGGAGTCCGGCAGCGGCGCGGCGAGCGGCGTCGGAGAGCTCGTCAGCGGTGGCCAGGAGGGCGGAGTCGCGGCGGGTGACGCGGTCGGCGAGCTCGTCGGTGTCGTCCTCGATCCACACGGGGTTGGAGCCGGCCGCCAGAGCGCGCAGGAAGCCGGCGGTGGCGCTGAGCAGCGGGGCGATCGCGGTGACTGAGCCCTCGACGCCACCGGCCAGGACGGCATCGAGGCGCTCGCGCAGGTCGGCAGGGGCGAGCACGGCGCGCGCCTCGCCGAGGGCGGACTCGAGGCGGGCGGTGGTGGCCTCGTCGGCCTCGGTGAGGTCGACGAGGGTGGCGTAGCGGCGGGCGACAAGCCCCGGATCGCGGCGGATCCACTCGCGCACGAGGAACAGGCGCCACAGGGTGCCGGGCAGGGTGGTGGCCGGGGAGTCGGCCCACAGCTCGGCGATGTCGTCGACGCCGTTGGTGGCGACCGCGGTGACGATGCCGGAGCGGGTGATGGGGTCGTCGCCGTCCTCGGTACCGGGGAAGCCGCCGATGAGGGCCTGAGCGGCCCGGTGGGCGAGCTCGGAGGCGACGGCGGTGTCGGTACTGCCCTCGATCTGCTCGGCGGCCTCGGGGTCGAGCCGGGCGGGACGGTGGAACTGGCGGGCCATGGGGACTCCTCACGCGGTGCGGGCGCGCCGGCGACGACGCTCGCTCCCATTGTCTCGCGAGCGGGCAGGCCCTCCCCCACCGGTTCACTTCCGGCCGACGACGGAGGGGCCGGCGGCCAGCCGCGCGGCGGGTTCGACACAGTGGTCGGTTGTCCGGTTATGCTGACCCCTGCCGACGGCGTCTGGACTCTGCTTCCGGCCGTTGGTGCGCCCCCTTAGCTCAGTTGGTCAGAGCTGCGGACTTTTAATCCGAAGGTCGTGGG
>ERZ772764.1873-NODE-1873-length-12841-cov-23.872595_pt1 | contig 12841 bp, 16 predicted proteins | sample MGYA00512163_ERZ772764 | MGnify/ENA primary metagenome ERZ772764 (study PRJEB29015, sample SAMEA2737903) | human oral metagenome | biome: human oral; feature: human-associated habitat; material: dental | place: China | collected 2094 ... | reverse complement strand
ATAGCAGCGTCAAAAGTTGCTTTCATAGCAGTTTTAATTTGTACTAAGGTTGTATGGCTTTTATCTGCATACCTGTCAATGACGTCTTGCATATGTGCAAGTCTTATGTCCTTGATAGGTATTTTTAGTAGATGCTCAACCTTCTTTTTATTGTAAAGATAGCCGCCTTTTTCTAAAATAACCCCTTTACGCATCTTATCTTCAATCATCCATTCCCAACATTGGCCAAAGGTCGTATCCTTGACTTCATATTGCGGAGCGTTGGCGTCATAAGCCGATAGGGCATTATACGCTTCTTTTTGCGTCGCAAAGGTGCCTATTGATTTACGCAGGGGTTTACCCTCGGAGTTATATCCAAGGGTTACTACGGCTCGATATGGCTTACGTAAGGGCTTATGCTTCATCTTGTAAACGGATCCTGTTCCGTTGGCGCGTTTCATGGCCATAATATATCCTCCTTGGTATGGTGGTTATCCTTAGAGGTATGCTATACTGATTGTGGAGTAAAAATAGAGTACCTCTAAAGTATGATATTTTTAAAGGCCCTCACTGCGGTGAGGGCTTATTTTTTTTATCGGCAAAACTATACAACAAAAAGACCCATCCTGGTGCGCTGTAGTCGTTAAACCCTGATGCGTGGATGGGTACTGGTATCTATAGTATATCACGCTGTGCAAGGATTGTTATAAATTATTAATGCTGACGGAGTCTACTTCTCCAGTATCCGCTTTGATTTTTACAAAGAACATGCCGCGAACCATTGCGCCAAATCCGTTTTGCGCGTCAACCGTGCCACGAACGGTAACGCTATTATCATAACGAATGACTTGTTTTATATCAAATTTAGCAGTAGATGGTGCCTTTAGTCGAGCGGATACAGCGTCTTTAGCAGCCACTTGATATGCTGCTTTTTGTTGATCACTAATATAGACATTGCTAATGTCGTTCATCTTTTGTCCATTTTTATAAACTGTAGAGAAGCTATTTTCGATTTCACTGACTTTATCATCCTTGATGCGGAAGAATGTTTGGCCATACTTTTCATCAACAATGTAATACACGCCTTGCTGGTCTGCTACTTTATTTACATTACCGAACTCAGTGACCCCAACGCTTTGTAATTCGGTAAGTACTTGCTGAGATTGCTCTTTTGATAAACCTGTTGCATCTTTGATATTATCGACTGGCCCTCCGCAGCCGGCGATACATAAAGCAGTAATTAAAATCCCTGATACTAACACTTTTTTCATTTTATTGACCTCCCTAAATTTTAGACAGCATATAAGTTCGCCCTACAGGCGCCCAAGCTCCTAGTAAATCTCTAGCACTCTTAAATACGTCGTATTCCGATTTTGTTATACACGATATTACTTGCTCGTAGTCAGATCTTGTTTTTATATAAGGGAAAATATCGCGGAGTTGATTGCTGTAAAAGTTCAAAAGATCTTGGTTAATTGTTGGCGTTTCCCTATACACTTTGCTACTTGCTAAAGAAGCTGCCTGTTTGCTTAAGCCAAATAAATGTCTGTACATAAAATATAGATCCTGAAATGTTGCCGAGTCTTTACGATATTTAGAAATTGCGCCTAAAACTAATGTAGTTGGTGCCAAAATTTCTCTTGTAAACGTATTAGCCTCCCATTCCATTAGCTTTCTTTCGTCTTTACTGCTGTTCTGGCACGCTAATTGGTGCTCACGAATAATGTGCCCTGCTTCATGATAAATACTCCATATTTTGCGGGCTTTGGTAGAAACCTCTGAATTATATAATAGATGGAATTGTTGTGTTGATGGTAGATAATATGATACGGCATCATTTGATTGCGTTAATCGATTTAGTTGAAAGGAGCTTATATTATAATCTCTCTCAACTTCTTTGTAAGTCATTATGTTGACTCCGTAGTTATCAACTAAATATTTTAATATGGGTCTGGCTGTTAGTTTTAAATTATTAGTTAGTATTGGTCTAATTTTATTAGCTGTTTGTATTACATTTTCTTTACTAGTCGATATCATCATCCTCAGGCATTTTACCTCCTTGCTTAGTATAAAGATATTGAGCATAAGAACTTAGCTCCTTTTTAGATGCATTGTCTAACGATTTATAGTTTCGTTGTAATGCAATTAAATCAGGATCAAATGAATCATCTAATCGAGAGCCGTCTTCTAATGTGGCTAAATAGTCCGCGGAAATCCCTAATCCGCTACAAATTTTGAGGATATTATCTATAGATGCTCCGCCTACATTCTTAAGAATAGATAAAAGTGTCGTATAAGGCATGTCTATTGATGCCGCAAATCCTCTAATACTATCTATTTGTAGTATTCGTTCTTTTAAAAATTCTTCTCTGGTCATTGTTTTATACTCCTAACTAATTATCTTGTACCCAATTATACCATTATAAACACGATATTTCAATATCTAAACACGATATTTCATATATAAATTAGCTTGCAAAGAATATTAAACAACCTTAAATTTGACACACACGATATTTCGTACTACAATTAAGCCATAAACATACACGATATTTCGTGTATGTGTATAGGTATTTAAGTAGATAGAAAGGGGTGAGAAGACATATGTACCCAAATATAAATGCCGAACTTGGCCGTCTAGGTTGGAGTAAGAAGTACTTAGCTATTAAGATAGGAATGAGATATATGACTCTAGTAGATAAGTTAAACGGAAAGTATCCTTTACTACTTAACGAGGCTATTAAAATTAAATCCGCACTCGGCGTAAGTGAGTCTTTAGATTATCTTTTTTTTAAAGAGTAGCACGATATTTCGTATATTCAATAGGAAATGGGGTAAAACAGATGAACAGTGAAATACGAATTAAGCAACTGGAAGAACGTGTAGCTTATCTTGAAACAATTGCCCAATCTAGTGCGCACGAAATATTAACAGCGTATATCCACGATGTGGCAGAAAGGTACGGTATACCTTGCGCCAAAGGATACAATCGAAATCGCACTATGTTGGTTTCTTCTAACTTTGAAATCCAATGTAAGAAAACGATTAGTATGGCATTAGGCATTTCTAAGATTTCAAACATATCTCACGACATGCTTTCAGATGCCCGATACATCGTAAATGCCATCGTAGTTGTATATGCACGTCGGCACAACTAGGAGGTGGGTACAATGCAAAAGCGTGACATACAAGCCGTTATAAGCATCTGTCTTTGGATGCTAATGCTTAGCCTTTCTGCGGCTGTTAGTATTTTTATCATCATAGTGGCAGCAATCACCGCTTATCGATGGTAGGAAGGAGTTATTTATGATTACTAAAACAATTGCCGTTTGCCAGATGGCCACGGTATTGGGATGGACCATGACTGCGGTTCGGGAATGCATCGCAAGAGATAAATTCCCGTTTGCGCAGTGCTGGCAAACTGGAGGCAAAAAGGGCAGAACGTTTTCCATAGATAAGGACGGGTTCAGACACTACCTATCTAATACACTTGGATGGACAGACAGCAAAATCGATAAAGAGTTTAAGGAGGCGCACATCGTATGAATGGGATGCTTAAAGGAATCGGCCTACTGATGATAATCGGTACGGTAGGCAGTTTAGAACTTGACCGCATTGGCTTTGCACAAGCGCTATTTCAAGTGTTAAGCGGGGTCATGGCTTGGATGGTATCTGAGTACAGAATTGAGGTCAGACGATTACGCCGTAAATTAATGCGGAGCCGTCAGGTACAGAGCTATAGATTTTAATGGTAGTACGTATGAGAACTCAGCGTTGCGCGAGATGCAATAAGAGGCTAAAAGGCCCCTACAATTATTGGAGCTTTACGACAGGCGTACCGCGCGCCGTGTGTAAAAAATGTAAAGAAATACATCAACCCGTAAAACAAAGGAGAATATTATGCCAAAAATAAACATTACAAAATCGGCAGTTCGTGACTTTGTCCGTAGTGAATATTTGAAAAGGTATGAGCCTTTGAAAAAAGCACGAACAGAAGCCTTACGAAACGCCGTAGAAGCAAGCTCTCTATTTGTAAAATTTAAAGATTTATTATCTTCTGCGGAATCGGTTGCAAACGCACTAGAAAAAGCAGGTTACGGCGCAACATTCAAACAAAGCCTTGTCTCTTGTGATGTGATGTTAAACCGTATGATAAGCAATTTGTGGACGGCGCGAATTGATAGCCCAAAAGATGAGATTAAATTACTCTATACAATTGCAAAACCGTATGATGAAAAACTTGAAAAGTTAGAGAACGCTTATCAATCTGCGCGTCGTGTTATCGATGCCGCCCCTGGAGGTAAAGCAGCTGCCGATATTTTAAAATCATCAGGACTTGACTTTTATGAGTGGCAAAATACTGACAAGGGAACAACATTAGATTTAAGTGCACTGAAGGGCGGTGATTAAATTGCAAGACTGTACAACGTGTCCTGATGAATGCTTAGGCACAAAAAAATGCCCTCACGCACGGCAATGCGTAAAGGGCACATAGAAAAATATCCATTTAAAGTATATCACATCGTTAAACCGAAAGGAAACAAAACAATGATCGAGTTAAAAATCACAGTAGATAAAGCAGTTGAATTAGAACAAGAAGTGAAAGACCTTTACCAATCCATCGTAGGTGCTCCTGTTAAAGAAGTAGAAAACTGGACAACAAATGATGTTAAACCAGTTAATGCAGAACCTGCTAAGAAGAAAACTCCTAAAGTGGAAGAACCTGCTCCCAAGGAAGAAGAACCAGCACCTACAGTAGAACCTGAAAAAGCAGTAGAAGTACCAAGCCTTGAAGCAACTCGTGAAGCAGTGAAAGATGTAATGGCAAAAGCCGCTGATAAAACGAAAGCAAAAGGCGAATTCAAAGCCTTCTTAGATAGCATCGGTGCCGAAAAGGTAACATCGGCTACCGATGAACAACGTATTCAAATTATGGAATGGGTGGCTAGTCGTGGCTAAGAAACACGCCCTTCTAGGTGCTTCAAGTAGTGCCAGGTGGTTGGTATGCACACCATCTGCAAGATTAGAAGCGATGTTCCCTGATGAGCAATCGCCCTATGCTGCGGAAGGTACAGTAGCGCATGACCTGGCTGAATCAATCCTGCGCCATAAGCTGGAGGGCAAAAAAGCGCCTAAGCTAGACGACTACTCTACTGAAATGGTAGAAGCCGTTAACCGATATGTTGACATCTGCGAAGAAAAGGTGAACGAGGCTCGCGCCCGTTCATCTGATGCAGAAGTCATGATTGAAGCAAAGCTTGACTTCTCTAGATGGGTACCAGAGGGATTCGGTACTGGCGATATGGTCATAGTAGCCGACGGCATCTTGGAAGTGATTGACCTGAAGTATGGTAAAGGCGTCCCTGTTAGCGCCGTTGAAAACACACAAATGCGACTTTACGCATTAGGTGCTTACGACGTGAACGAGTTCCTATATGACGTTAAATCGGTTCGTATGACCATCGTTCAGCCAAGACTGGACAGTGTATCTACTGATGAAATGGCACTTGAGGAACTGCTTGATTGGGGCGAAGAAATCAAACCAATTGCACAACGTGCCTTTCGTGGTGAGGGGGATTGTACGCCTTGCGATTACTGTAACTTCTGTAAAGCTCGGCACACCTGCCGGGCATTAGCTGATACTTGCCTTACAGCCTTCTATAAAGATGGTGGCAAGTTGAATCAATTGCTAACTGACCAGGAAGTATCTGACATCCTGGCAATGAAAGATTTAATCACAAAATGGATTAAAGGTGTTTACGACTTTGCCTACGAGAAAGCCTTATCAGGCGAAAAGCAATGGCCTGGATACAAATTAGTAGAAGGTACATCAAGACGTACTATCACGGATCCTGAGGCAGCAGCTCAAACATTACTCGATAATGGCTACAAGGAAGAAGACATTTTTAAACCGCGTGAACTTGAAGGTATCACGAATCTGCAAAAGGTACTCGGTAAAAAGGGCGTTGCTGAATACTTAGAAGCGTATATCGACAAGCCGGAAGGCAAGCCTACACTTGTACCGGACAGCGATAAACGCCCAGCAATTAATACAGTTGAAACAATGATGAATGAATTTGATGATGAGGTATAAACACAATGAATAAAACAGTAACAGCGGTACTCGCGATTTCCGCGCTGGCTGTCAATGTAGCCGGCGCAACTAGCAATAATACAGTAGGTGGTACAGACAATACCATATCTACGAATTCTACTAGCTCCGCGGTATGGGGCTTCCAAAACAATATCGACGCAAATAATGCGCTAGCCTTTGGTACTAACAATTCTGTAACTGGCGAAAACGGCTTTGCTGGTGGCAATAATGCCACTGCAGCAGGTCGCAACAGTTTTGCATTCGGAAGTCACGCCGAAAGCTTGGTGGAATACACCATAGCGATTGGTAACCAAGCAAGAACGGCGTCCTATGATAGCGTTGCTATCGGTAATGGCGCGTTCGTATCTGGTGAAAGCTCCGTAGCCTTTGGACGTTCTAACAATGTGACGGGTGAAAACTCCGTTGCAATTGGTGCTAACAATGGCACCGTAGCCGGCGGACAGTCCGCTGTAGTAGGCTACAACAACAAAATCGGTGCTGACAAAGAGCAATTAGTATTCGGATCTAACTCCGAAACAACTGGCCAAGGTGCTCTCGTATTTGGCACACACGCCAAAGCATTAGCTACTGATGCACTCGCATTCGGAAACAACACAATCGCGGATAAGTCAAATAGCGTTGCGCTAGGAACGAATAGTGTAACCGATGATGCGGTAGGTGTTGATGGTGTAGACCTTAACGGTACACGCCATATCTTCGCAGGCGAGCAACCAGGCGCAGTTGTATCCTTTGGCTCCAAAGCTCGCACAGGTGCTGGTGGCGTGGCCCAATATAATCGCCAACTCCAAAACGTGAGCGCCGGTAGAGTTGAAGCGGACAGCTTAGATGCTGTCAACGGCTCCCAATTATACGCTGCATACGATGAAATAAACACGTTAGGCACAAAGGTGCGTACTAATACGGCTAATATCAGTGTACTTCAAGATACATCTGTTAACCACGAAACACGTATCACGAACTTAGAAAACCGCCAATACAACAAGGCCGGTGAAATCAGTAATCGTATCAATACAACTGAACAGCGCCTTAATAAATTGGGTGCATCTAGCGCAGCATTAGCAGGGCTCCATCCTTTGGAGTTCAACCGTAACGATAAGGTCAGCTACGCAGTTAGCTACGGCCATTATCGTAACAGCAACGCCGTAGCACTTGGAGCGTTTATCCGTCCAAACGAACGATTGATGATTGGCGTAGGTGCTACCCTGGGCGCTGAGAATCAATACAATGTAAGCGTTTCTTTTAAAACAGGAAAGGACGCGGACTACGTAGCGGAAGCCAAGGATGCACAAAGCCGTATCTCTAAGCTAGAAGCATTAGTAGCGAAGCTAATGGCAGAGGTTGAAAAATGACCTCTGTACGGGCTATCGCAAAAGAGCTCCATGAACGGGGGCATTACCTCGACGAGCTTTACCAAATTACTATTGCCTATGCCACTAGCTTACACGTTCGCTATTGCGCAGTAGATGCTAAGTGTGAGGCGATAGAGGATTATTATAAAACCGAATTAGACCTTTCGAAATATTCTTGGGAAGAAGACGATGAGTGGATTCAACTGGATGAAGAAAGGTCTGATATCGAAGACGAATTAGATAATTTATTTAACACAGTAATAGGGTTCGAACATAATTGTAACCCATTTAAGAAATAAGGAGACAGTAACATGGCTAAATTAACAACTGGTGTAGTAAGACTTTCTTATGCAAACATTGCTCAACCTCGTAAAAACGATGACGGTAAAGCAAAATACAGCTCTCAAATTATTATCGATAAAACAGATAAGAAGACAATCAAAGCATTTGAACGTGCGATTGAAGAACTCAAAGCAGATCCAAAAGCAGTTGCTAAGGTAGAAGGTAAAGCAGCCTACCTCAAATTGAACTTACGTGACGGCGATACTGATGAAGCAGTAGTTGACCAACCCGAAACATATGCTGGTAAATACTTCATTAACGCTAACAGCGATAAGCAACCTATCGTATTTACTCGTGACAAAATCAAAATGGATGACTTCGACATCGAAGAAGAAATCTACTCTGGTGTATACGCGCAAGTTGCACTCTCTGTTTTTGCCTACAACTTTAACGGTAAGAAGGGTGTAGGCTTTGGCCTAAACGGCATCCGTAAAGTTAAAGATGGCGAACGCCTTGGCGGTGTACATGTATCTGCAAATGACTTTGGCGATGATGATTTAGGCGACCTAGACGATGACGACGATTTAATCTAAGGAGGCAATTATGGAGCTCAGTATTGATGTGGAAACCTATTGCGCCTGCCCTATTAAATATGGGGCGCAGCGATATGTTGATGACCCAACATTTGAAATACTGCTCTTTGCCTATAGCTTTGATGATGAACCAGTCGAAGTAATTGATATGACAAAGAATCCACTGCCCGAAAGGGTGGTGGACGCTTTGTATAATACGGAAATTACAAAGACCGCGTTCAATGCAGCGTTTGAAATGCTTTGCCTAAAAAAGTACTTCCCTGATGCGGACTACACAAATTGGGAGTGTACATCTGTACTTGCTTTGTACTGTAGCTTACCGGCAAGCCTTGATAATGTGTCTAAGGCTTTGAAATTAGGAGAAGCCAAGGATTCAAGAGGTAAACGCTTAATTCAGTTCTTCTCTGTACCACGAAAACCAACTAAGACGAATCCTAAGACACGGAATATGCCTGAGGATGCGCCAGACAAATGGGCCGAATTTATTGAATACAACCGGCAGGACGTAGTGGTAGAAAAGGCAATTCGTAAACGCTTACTCTCTTTGAAACCGCCTACCATTGAACATGAGTATTGGCTACTCGATCAAGACATCAACTGGAGAGGTGTAAAAGTAGATATGGACCTCGTCGATGCGGCCCTTCAATGTAACGATGAAATCGTAGAAAAGGCTACCGTATCATCGGCACGACTAACCGGGCTAGATAATCCCAATAGTACGTTGCAACTTAAAGAGTGGTTAACGGAAAGACTAGGATATGAAGTCGAGACGATGAGAAAAGATGACGTATCAAATCTACTGTCACAGGATATTCCTTCCGATGTGCGTACTGTACTGAAGAACAGGCAAGTCCTGGGCAACTCTTCAATTAAAAAGTATTTGGCCATGAAAAATGCAGTATGTTCCGATGGGCGTATCCACGGCATGCTTCAGTTTTATGGTGCTATGCGAAGCGGACGATGGGCGGGGCGTGTAGTACAACTACAGAACCTCCCGCGTAACTACCTAGAAGATTTAGATACAGCTCGGGACGTTCTTAAAAGTAGAGATGTAGAGATGCTAGACCTACTATATGGAAATCCTGGTGATGTGATTAAGCAACTCATTCGTACGGCTCTTGTAGCCGAAGAAGGACACCGATTTATAGTAGCTGATTTTAGTGCTATCGAAGCACGTGTAATCGCTTGGCTCGCTCACGAGCAGTGGCGACAGGATGTATTTGCACAAGGCGGGGACATCTACTGCGCATCCGCGTCTAGTATGTTCCATGTTCCAGTTGAGAAACACGGTGTTAACGGTCACCTACGGCAAAAGGGTAAGGTTGCAGAATTGGCACTTGGCTATGGTGGTGGCGTAGGGGCCATGAAATCGATGGACTCAAAAGGAGAAATCCCTGAAGACGAACTTCCAGGAATCATCGAAGCATGGCGGCAAGCTAGTCCACGCATTACGCGATTTTGGAAAGATGCAGACAATGCAGCCAAGAAAGTCGTAAAGACTGGCGAACCTGTACGAATTAGACAAGGTAATATTCGATTCTTTAAATCGAAAGGGTTTATGTTTATCGAATTACCGTCTGGCCGGAGACTTGCCTATGCAAGACCTCGAATTGGACTTAACCGGTTCAGTAGTGAATCGATTGAGTATGACGGCATGGATCAGGTTAAGAATACATGGGGCAGAGTTGAAACCTACGGCGGAAAGCTCGTCGAAAACATTGTACAAGCCGTTGCAAGGGATTGTTTGGCCGCATCAATGCTAAGACTGGCAAAAGCAGGGTACAAGATTGTAGCCCATATCCACGATGAAGTGGTTATCGAAGCACCTATAGGTGAAGGCAGTTTAGATGAAGTAATAGATATTATGTGTAAATCTGAGCCCTGGAATGAGGGCCTCATATTAAATGCAGCAGGGTTTGAAAACCCTTACTATATGAAGGATTAGGAGGACAATTCTTATGAAACTCTCAAAACAACAAATTCAACAACAACGTGAAGCCATCGACGCTTTATATGAACTCGTAAAAGATGCACCAGCTAGTGAACGTAAAGATTCTGCTATGGCATACTGCGAGGGCTGTATTGCCGCTTGCGACCTCGCGCTTAAGATATTAAACGGTAAGAAAACAGAAGCACCTAAGGCTGAGGAGACTCCAAAGGCAGAAGATCCTACGGCTACGGAAGAACCGAAAGCCGAAGAAAAACCAAAACGCAAACGTACTTCTAAGAAGAAAGAAGAACCTGTGGAAGAAACATTGCCTATAGTTGATGAAACACCTACAGAAGAAGACGATGATTTAGACGATTTGTTATAAGAAAGAGGTTAGCGCCTTATGAAGGTATTATTTAGTTTGTCAGTCAAAAAGCTGTATGACCTAGTACGGCGCAAGCAAGTGAACTCTTGGTCACCTGCTGTACATTACCACGTAGATTGCGGGCAATCATTTGCCTGTTTGTGGCCTTCCGTGTCATCCGGTATGGGTAAAATCGTAGACCCTTATATATCAAATGAGTTCTATTGCCCACAATGTGGAGAATTAATCTGTACTAGAGGCCTCGATGGTGATTGTGTAGCCGATGCCTCCGGTACTGCCAACGTTCCATTAGATATAGAACTATCGGTTATTGATCGAGGTACAGTTCTTGATGTTAAATTCGACTATCACACCGTACATGTTGATAACGATATGCAGTCGATTTACCCTGGATACAAACCACATCTTGTTGATATATTGCGTTTTGATTTTAAACAAGGAAAAGTATTCCTGGTTCAAAAGAAGCGTACTCGTGCCGATATAATATCTGAAATCGAACCTAACATATCGTGCTTTTACTCAAAATCGCTACCCTTGCGCTGGCTTGTAGCGACTCCAAATTGTCGATTAGCCGAACATAAAAACGAGCTAAAGACTTTTGCTAAAGTGATAAAGGACGCCTACTTTACTAAGCTATCTAAAAAAGTAGGCTACAAAGTTAAGCCTATTAGACAGGGTGTTTTGTTATCTTCCAAGTATGGGGCACTTGATAATTTGCTCCATAACCTAATATGGAAAATGCTGGCACCAGACGCACCTGCGTTAAACGATACCCTAGTTAAAGACTATGACACCTATTTTAGACCTTTCGGATCTGATAAGGTGTTCACTTCAAATATTACTGACTTAACAAGTACCGGCACCCCTTTTATTAAAGCACTAATACAGCTTTATGAATTGCCGGATAAGCGCTGGGTTCGAAGGTTGCTGTCAATACGCCCTTTCTTTTATGTGAAAGTAATTAAGACGGCCAGCAAGATATTCAAAAGTATGGATTATCAAAAGGCCTTTACAGACCTCGTAGCAGAGGAAGGTGGAGGCACAGGATATATTCAATCGTGGCCAATATGGAATAGTGAACATGCATTGCTTATGTTTACAAAATTCCTATCCATCATGAGGCACCAATACGGTGAGCGGCGTACTCTATTGTTTATTAAAAACGCCGATTCCTATTCTGAAATTAAAGATACATCTGATATGTATCTTAGATTATCAAGAAGCAAGAAGAAGGAAGTTTGGGCTAGACGAATTCAGATTAAAGACCTGCACGACGAAATTGTGTGTTTATCTAGATTTGAAGAAGCCGAAAACTTACCGGTGCAGCAGAGCCTACGCCATAAGAAGTTAGCAGATTCAGTTGAAGGGCTAACTTTCAACGTGATCAAATCAACGTACGGCATCATCCGATTAGGCGTGCAATTGAATAACTGCGTTGGGACCTATGTCGATAAGGTAAAAGCAGGAACGTGCGCCATCGTAGGTGTTTATAAAAGCGATAAACCTGTAGCATGTATTGAGGTTAATCCCAACAAGGATACGGATAACTTCATTGAAATACATCAGGCCAAGTTAAAAAATAACAGATGTGTTAGTGATAACCACGATGTCAATTATGCTGTATGCCAATGGGTTAAAAAGCATAAATTACAAGTACCCCAATTTATAAGAGACATCCACTTTGCGAAGGGAGGAGCGATGTAATATGGATACACAAATCGTCATAGCTACGGGCAAAAGTCGCTCCGCCCGTAGCTGGAAGTCTCAGAAAATGACTTGGAGTGCTTTGGCCAATAAGTTGGCCGAGCCTACTGTAACAAATGAAACAGCTGCTGAATACGCCAAAATGTCTAAAGCCGAGAAAGGGCAAAAGAAAGACGTCGGCGGTTTTGTTGGCGGCTATATCCCCAAAAATGGTAGACGGGTTAGGGGTGCCGTTAAGGAGCGATACTTAATCACGCTTGATGCGGATTCACCTAGTGAAGATTTCCTCTTAGACCTAGATATGGAATTAGGCGGTATGGAGTACGTGCTATATAGTACGCATAGCCACACGGCTGACAATCCACGATATCGCGTAATTATCCCCGTGGATAGAGCGATGCAGCCTGATGAGTACCAGGCGGTCTCAAGACGGATTGCGGATAACATCGGCATTGACTCCTTTGACCCATCCACGCACCAGGCTGAACGTCTGATGTACTGGCC
>ERZ772764.1869-NODE-1869-length-12857-cov-3.969770_pt1 | contig 12857 bp, 13 predicted proteins | sample MGYA00512163_ERZ772764 | MGnify/ENA primary metagenome ERZ772764 (study PRJEB29015, sample SAMEA2737903) | human oral metagenome | biome: human oral; feature: human-associated habitat; material: dental | place: China | collected 2094 ... | reverse complement strand
CCCGCTGAGCCCGTCTACATCGAAACGGTCTGGGGCGTCGGCTACCGCTTCCAGGGCGACGCGCACAAGGGCTGAAGAGTTACGGCTCTTTATCAATAGTAGATTCTTGCTGTGTCTGTAAATTGACAGACCGTTATATTTTTGTTATCGTATATATAAAAAGGTACAAAATTAAGTACATATATCCGAAGAAAGGACGAACGTTATGAATATCACCGTGGCAAAGCAGGCGGACATTCGTGCAAATATGAAAAAATATTTCGATCTGGCATACGAAGGAGAAACAATCATCGTCCCACGGAAGGAAAACCGCAATATCGTCATTCTCTCTGAAACGGAATATAAACGCATGGATAAAGCACGACGCAACGCAGAGTATCTCACCATGTTGGAAGAAAGCGACCAGGAACTAAAAGCAGGCAAAGTCGTCATAAAAACCATGGCTGAACTGGAGGCTATGGCAGAATCATGAGTCGAATCACGTTCACAGAAAAGGGCTTTCAGCAATATCTTGAATGGCAAAATACGGACAAAAGGATGCTGAAACGAATCAACGAACTGCTCAAAAGTATTGAGAGAAACGGTGCCATGGGCGGTATCGGAAAGCCTGAAAAGCTCAAACGTAAAAACGGCGAATATAGCCGCAGAATGGATGCAGCCAATCGCCTGATCTATGAAGTCGAAGAAAACAATATCATCGTCAAAGCTTGCAAAGGGCATTATGAGGATTAAGTCGTTTCTCTTCAACGAGATGCATATATACCTTATAGAGCCGGAATTACATACCGAGCATAACAAAAGGAGCTGCTGCACCATCGTGCGGCAGCTCCTTTTCTGTTCAGCTTTTTTCTTAGAACGCGGGAACGATCGCGCCTTTGTACTTTTCGTCGATGAACTTCTTGACTTCCTCGGATCTCAGCGCCTTCATCAGCGCCTGGATCTCGGGACGCTTCTCGTCGCCCGTGCGCACGGCGACGATGTTGACGTAGGGCGAGGTGCTGTCTTCCATGAAGAGCGCGTCCTTCGTCGGAACGAGATTCGCCTGCATCGCATAGTTCGTGTTGATGACGGCGGCATCGACGTCATCGAGCGTGCGCGGCACCTGCGCGGCTTCGACTTCCTGGAACTTGAGATTCTTCTTGTTCTCCGTGATGTCATGCACCGTCGGGTTCGTGCCCGAGCCTTCCCTGAGCTTCAAAAGGCCTGCCTTTTCGAGCAGCAGGAGCGAGCGGCCGCCGTTCGTCGGATCGTTCGGGATCGCGACGGACGCACCGTCAGAGAGCTCGTCGAGCTTCTTGATCTTGCGCGAGTAGACGCCCATCGGCTCGATGTGGACGCCGCCGGCGTTCGCGAGCTTCATTTCCTTGTGCTCGGAAATGAAGTTGTCGAGGTACGGCAGATGCTGGAAGAAGTTCGCGTCAAGCTCCTTGTCGTTCAGCGCGACATTCGGCTGCACATAGTCGGTGAACTCGACGATTTCAAGCTTGTATCCTTCCTTTTCCAAGAGCGGCTTGATCGTCTCAAGGATCTCGGCGTGCGGCACGGGCGTCGCGCCGACCTTGATGGTCTTGGAGTCGCTCCCTCCGCCGCAGCCCGCGAGGGCGAGGACGGAGAGCGTGAGCGCCGCGAGGATGACGAATAGTTTCTTCATGATTTTTCCTCCTTGTGAATGGGATTCTTCGGTGAAAGCCGACGAGGCTGCGCCTTCGCCCGCTTTCATGAAAGTTACTTTTTATTCAAGCCGTTCGCCAGGCGGTTGCCCAGGAACTGGACGATTTGCACGAGGACGATGAGGATGACGACGGTCGCGATCATGATGTCGGGGCGAAAGCGCTGGTAACCGTAGCGGATCGCGAGATCGCCGAGGCCTCCGCCGCCGATCGCGCCCGCCATCGCCGACTCGCCGACGAGGGCGATGACGACGGTCGTGAGCTGAGCGACGATGCTCGGCATGGACTCAGGCAGAAGCACGCGCCGCACGATCTGATAGGGCGTAGCGCCCATCGAGAGCGCAGCTTCGACGAGTCCTGCGGGCACTTCCCGAAGCGACGTCTCGACCTGCCGTCCGATGAACGGGATCGAGGCGAGGACGAGCGGCACCATCGCCGCCGTCGTGCCGATGGACGTGCCGACGATGAAGCGCGTGAACGGGATGATCGCGACCATCAGGATGATGAACGGGATCGAGCGAAGCGCGTTGACGACAGCGCCGATGGCACGGTTCAAAGGCATACATTCGAGGATCTGTCCCTTCGCCGTCGTTGCAAGCAGCACGCCGAGCGGGATGCCGATGAGGCTCGCGACGATCATCGAGACGACGACCATGTAGACCGTCTCGCCGAGCGCCTTCGTAAGGAGCGGCAGCATATCAGCGGACATAGCCGATCACCTCCTTCGTGAGATCGCGCGTATCGAGGTAAGAGAGCGCACGGTCGATCTCTGCCTGCTCGCCCTTGATGCCGACGATCATGCGCCCGTAGGGCACGCTCTTGATCTGGTCGAGCGTGCCGTAGAGAATGGACACCTCGATGGAAAAGCGCCGGATGACGTCGGCAATGACGGGATCGTCGGCGCGCTCGCCGAGGAACGTCAGGCGAAGGAGCAGCTCGCCGCCCTCGACAGGCTCAGGCGAAAGCTCCTTCTTGCGGTAGTTGATCGGCAAATCGTTCGACAGGAGCGTGCTGACGAACTCGCGCGTGATTCTTTCTTTCGGCTTCGTGAAGATGTCGAGCACGGAGCCTTTTTCGGCGATGACGCCGCCCTCGATGACGGCGACCTTGTCGCATATATCCTTGATGACCTGCATTTCATGCGTGATGATGACGACGGTCAGGCCGAGCTTCTTGTTGATGTCCGCGATGAGATGCAGGATCGACTTCGTCGTCTGCGGGTCGAGCGCACTCGTCGCCTCGTCGGACAAGAGCACCTTCGGATCGGACGCGAGCGCCCGCGCGATGCCGACGCGCTGCTTCTGCCCGCCCGAGAGCTGCGCCGGGTACTGCTGCGCCTTGTCGGCGAGTCCGACGAGCGAGAGGAGCGGCTCGACCTTCGTGCGAATCTGCGCCTCATCCGTACCGGAAAGGCGCAGGGGGAAGGCGACGTTGTCGTAGACGGTCGCCGAGGACAGCAGGTTGAAGTGCTGGAAGATCATGCCGATGCCCTTGCGCTCCTCGCGAAGCTCGGCCTCACTGAGCGCGGTCAGATCCTTGCCGTCGACGATGACCTTGCCCTCGGTCGGCCGCTCCAGCATGTTGATGCAGCGGATCAAGGTCGACTTGCCCGCGCCCGAAAGGCCGATGATGCCATAGATCTCGCCGCGCTCGATTTCGAGGTCGACGCCTTTGAGCGCCGTGACCTCACCCGCCGCGCTCTCGTAGCTTTTCTTGATGGCAGCAAGCCTTATCATGCTCATAAAATCACATCCTTGTGACTGCCGCTTTCGCAGCAGTAAAATTCATACCAAATTTATATGATTTGCATGTTATCACAGTACAGGCGGCTTGTCAAGAACATTTCTGACGACTGCAAAAAGTCGCCTGCGTCTTTGCCCGCCGCATACACTCTATTCTACGCGATTCGTCTTCTTTTGTATAGTCAAAAAAACGCGTGCAGCGTCGAAATGCTGCACGCAGAAGCACATCTCCGTCAGCCGCGCGAAAAGCCGCCGCTTGCCTCCCCTGCTGCTCTTTCCAGCGCTCCAAGCTCGCCCTCCTCGGTCAGCACATAGAGCATGTCGCCCGCCTTGAGCATGAGGCTGCCCTGCGGCAGAAGCTCGACCGTGCCGCGCCGCACATTCATGACGTGACCGTGCGCTCCCCAGTCGATCGCAGAGACGCATCGCCCCTCCATCGCGCTTCCCGCTGCGACGCAAAGCTCCGCCATGACGCGGCGGCGCGAGCCTCTCGCGCCCTGCCCGCGCGAACGCTCGTAAAGCTCGTCGTAGATGGGTCGGCCGCCCGTGAGATCGTTGACGAGCGCAGCGCAGGCGGCGACGCAGACGACGGCGAGCAGATGCTCGAAAGAGCCGGTGATCTCCATGATGAGGAGGCTCGCCGTCAGCGGCGCCTTGATGCTTCCCGCGAAGAAGCCTGCCATGCCGAGGACGACGAAGGTCGGGCAGAGCGCCGCGGGCAGAGCGCCGAGCGCAACTGCCGCCGCAGAGAAGAGCGCACCCGAAAGCGCACCGAGGACGAGGACGGGCAGAAAGATGCCGCCCGGCACGCCCGAGCCGTAGCAGAAGACCGTGAAGAGGAACTTGCCGAGGAAGATGACGAGGATCGCGCCGAAGACGAGCGGCTCCTGCACCATGCGGTTGACGAGGAAGTTGCCGCCCGAAAGGATCTCAGGCAGCAAGAAGCCGAGAACGCCCGCCGCGAGGAACGGAATCGCCGTGCGAAAGCCGAGAGAAGGCACGAAGCGCCCCCAAGTGTCGAGCGCGAGGCAGAGCACGCGGTTGAAGAGCCTGCCGAGCGCACCCGAGAATACGCCGAGCAAGAAGAGCAGCAGATACGCGCCGCCGAGCGGCACGGCGGGCACGGAGCCGACGGCGAACATCGGGCCGACGCCAAAGACCTCCTGCGTCACGAAGCCCGCGGCGATGGCAGAGCCGAGGACGCCCATGAGCATCTGCGGCGAGAAGTTCTTCGCCAACTCTTCGAAGGAAAAGACGAGGCTCGCCAAAGGCGCGTTGAAGATGGCGGCGAAGCCTGCGCCTGCGCCTGCCGTCAGAAGGAAGCGCTCCTCGGCACGCGAACGCCCGGCCGCGCGGCTGACGCCCGCCCCCACGCAGGCGCCGATCTCGACGCTCGGGCCGCCGCGCCCGAGCGACAGTCCCGCGCCGATGCCGAGCACGACGCTGGCGAACTTGCCGAAGAGCACGCGCGCCCAGCGCAGGTGACTGTCGCCGCGCAGGACGCCCTTGAGGTCGGGGATGCCGCCGCCGCCGACCATGGAATCGAGCTGCATGAGATACCGGACGACGACGGAAAGCGCAAGGAGCGCGAGAAAATACCCCGCCGTCCAGAGCGGCGAAGCATCGCGCAGGAAGTCATAGAGCACGGGACGCAAATGATCGGCGCTTTCCAAGAGCCAGTGATAGAGCGCGATGACAGCGCCCACGAGGACGCCGATCAGAAGCCCGTCGGCGAAGAGGCGCAGGCGAAAGAGCGCGGGCTGTTTCACATAGAGAAGCGCACGCTCGATATTTTTCGGCATCGTATCTTTCCCTCCCAAACGAAAAGCCGCGCAGCCTCAAAGGATGCGCGGCTCTTGACGCTTGCTCAAAACGGCTCGCTTATGGGCGTCACGCCAAGCCAAAGGCGAACACCGTCCGCGCCTGCCACTTCTTGCCCGAGCGCAAAATCGGCTGCGGGAAGTTTGCATGATGCACGGCGTCGGGGAAGACCTGCGCTTCGAGCGTGAAGCCTGCGCGCGGAGCGAATGCCGCGCCCGCCTTGCCCGCGAGCACGCCATCGAGATGGTTGCCCGAGTAGAACTGCACGCCGGGCTGCGTCGTGTAAGCGTGCATGTGGATGCCAGTCTTTTCAGCATAAACGTGGGCGAGCTTATGGAGCGTCTTGTAGTCGATGGGGCATGCGGCATCCTCGCCGAACCCCAGTTCCCTCGCCTCTTCTTCAGCGGGCGTTTGATCGAGCACGAAGTTGTGGTCGTAGCCGCCCGCCCAGCGCATCTGGCTGAACGGCGCGTCGATGCGTGCGCCGATCTCCTTCATCTCACGGAAGTCGAGCGGCGTCCCTTCGACGAGCAGGATGCGCCCGTCGGGAATCAGCTCGTTGTCCGTCGGCGTGTACTTCTCGGCGAAGATGCGGATCTTATGGTCGAGCACCGAGCCGGAGCTGAAGCCTTCGAGATTGAAATACGTATGATGCGACGGATTGCAGATCGTGTCGCCGTCCGCCTCCGCTTCATAGGAAATAACGAACTCGTTCTTCTCGGAGAGCGCATACGTCACGGCGAGCTTCAAGTCGCCCGGGTAGCCGCCCTCGCCCGCAGGACTCAGGTAGCGAAGCACAAGCGCCCCGTCCTTTTCCTCCGCCGCCCAGACCTTCTTGTCGTAGCCGCCCAAGGAGCCGCCGTGCAGATGATTCCTGCCCTCGTTGCACTCTAAGACGTACTTCTCGTCGTCGATCGGCAAATCGCCGAAAGCGATGCGCCCCACGGAGCGCCCGACGATCGCGCCGAAATACTTGTCGTCCGCCTCGTAGCTTTTGAGATCATCGTAGCCGAGCGCCACGTCGATGCTCTTGCCCTCTCTGTCGGGCACGATGAGCGACTGCACGCGCGCGCCGTAGTCCATGATGCGAGCCCTCATGCCGCCGCTGTTCTCCAACGTATAAAGCGTGATGAGCCTGCCGTTCTTCAGCTCGCCGAACGCTTCCTTCGTGATCTTCGCCATCTGCTATCACCTCCCTGCTTCTTTCTCTATGAGTGCCGTAAAATCCTCCCTCGCCATAGGTTTTGCAAAATAATATCCTTGAATCTTGTCGCAATCGATGCTCGACAAGAAATCGATCTGCGCCTTCGTCTCCACGCCCTCGACGACGACGCTCATCTTGAGATCGTGCGCCATCTCGACGACGCGCCGCAAGATGGTGGGCGCGCGCTCAGAATCTTCGAGATTTTGCACAAATCCCATGTCGATCTTCAGAATATCGACCGTCACGTTCTTGAGCATGTTGAGCGAGCTGTAGCCGCTGCCGAAATCGTCCATGAGGATCGTGAGGCCGATGTCGTGCAGCCGTTTCAGGACGCTCAAAAGCTGCACCGGATTGTCCGTATAGGCGGACTCCGTAATTTCCAAGCGCAGGAGCGAAGGATCGAGCCCGTACTTCTGCAGAAGGCCGACGACCGTATCGCAGAAATCGTTGTCGTAGAAATTCAGTCGTGAGACGTTGACGGAGACCGGCACGACGGGAAGTCCCTCGCGGATGCGCTCGGCGAGCATACGACAGACCTCCTCCCACGCGAAGCGGTCGAGCCGCACGACGAAGCCGTTGCGCTCGAAGAGCGGCACGAAGCGCACGGGCGGAATGACGCCCGCCGTCGGATGACGCCAGCGCACGAGCGCCTCGGCGCTGACGGCGCGTCCTGCCTTGATGCTGTAAATCGGCTGGTAGTACACGCAGAACTGCCCCGAAGAAAGCGCCTGCTCCATTTCGCGGAGCAGCATTTGCTCTTCGAGCAGCGTCTCGCGCATCTTCTCATCGTAGTAGGCATAGCGCTTCTTGTAGAGACCCTTGACCGTATTGAGCGCCATGTGGGCGCGGTCACACATCTGATTGACGGGCACCAGGACGTCATCGACCGGATAGATTCCCGCATAAAAGAGGATGTTGTTCTTGATGCCGAGGGAGAAGATCGCACTGTCTATGCCTTCGAGCAGAATGTCGATGTCAAGCATATCCTCGGGCATGCAGATGGCGAAATGGTCGGCCTCCATGTGAGCTGCGACGCCGATGCCCTCAGTGATCGTCTTGAAATACGTGCCCGCCGTCTTCAAGATCAGATTTCCCGTTTCGATATGGAAAAGGTCGTTGATGATCTTGAAGCAGTTGATGTCAAAATACAAGATATTGTAGCGCACGCTGCGGTTCTGCTGCAAAAGCTCGACCGTCTTCTCGTAAAACGCCTCGCGGTTGTAGACACCTGTCAGGGCGTCGATCTCGATGTGGTGGCGCATCTCCAGGATCTGCCGCTCGCGCGCCGCCTGTTCAAGTTTGCGCCACTCGTTCTCCATGCGCGCCATGACGTTTTTCACGCGGCATCGCACGATTGTCGGATTGTACGGCTTCGTGATGAAATCCGCCGCCCCCATCTCCATCGCGCGCACCTCGACGGTACGTTCATTGCGCGCCGTCGTGACGATGACGGGAATTGCCGACAGACGCTCGTCGCGCTTCAAGCGGGCGAGCAGGTCGAAGCTGTCCGGTCCCGGCATCACGAGGTCGAGCAGAATGACGTCGACGGTCTTTTCCGCGAGCAGCGCCATCATCTCATTGCCGTCCGCCGCCTCCAGAAGATCGTATTCCGCTTTGAAAAATTGCGCGAGAATGGCACGATGCATCTCCACATCGTCCACGATCAGCATCACAGGTTTCTTTTCCATGAGACTACCTTTCCTGTCACAAAGAGCCGCTGATTCCTCAACGTTTCCATAGGAATCATTTCTCCTATATTCTATCACAAAGCGAGCATAAGTAAAAGGTCTTATTTTCTATTTCGATAGTGCAAAAGACAGGGACAAAAAGAGGGGCAGGTCATTCAGCCTGCCCCCTCTTTCATGGCGAAAAGACAACCGTGACCGTCTCGCCCGGATCGATGACGCTGTAGGCGGGCGCACTCTGGTAGCTTGCCCTGCCCGAGCCTTCGGCTTCGAGCGTCACGCCGATCTCGGCGAGCTTTTCCGCCGCCTCGCGGATCGTCAGGCCGTCGAGGTCGGGCATGACGACCTTGCCGCTCGGCACGACATCGGGCAGGCGCGGCTTCTTCTTCGGCGGCGCCTGCGCTTCTTTCTGCGCACGCTTCTCGTCCATCTCGACGAAGGGATCGCTCGACGGTTCGATGTGCATGTAGCGGAAAATCTGCGAAAAGATTGCGCCCGCGACGGGTGCCGCGATCTGTCCGCCGTAGAAGTTGCCGCCTGACGGATCGTCGAGAATGACGAGCACGACGACCTTCGGATCATCGACGGGCGCAAAGCCGCAGAACGACGCGATGTAATGGCCGTCCATGTAGCCCGCGCCGTTCGGACGAATCTTCTGCGCCGTGCCCGTCTTGCCGCCGATGCGGTAGCCCTTGACCTGCGCCTTCTGTCCGCCGCCCGCCGCGACGACCTGCTCAAGAAGCCCGACGAGCGTCTTCGTCGTCGCCGACTGCAGCACGCGCCGCACCTCGTCGCGCTTCGTCTGCAGGTAGGTCGAGCCGTCGGCGTTGCGGATCTCCTTGACGATATGCGGCTTCAGAAGGACGCCGTCGTTGGCGATCGCCGCCATCGCCGTCACGAGCTGCAACGGCGTCACGGCGATGCTCTGGCCGATCGCCATCGTCGCCATATCCGAGTCACGCATGTTCTCCGGCTCGAAGAGGATGCCGCCCTCCTCCGCTGGAAGCTCCACGCCCGTCGGCTCGCCGAAGCCGAAGAGCTTCGCGTACTTTGTGAGCCTTTCGGCGCCGAGATCGAGTCCGACGAGCGCGAATCCCGTGTTGAGCGAGTTCTTGACGACGTCGGTGAACGTCACCGTGCCGAAGCTCTCGCCGTTCCAGTTCTGTATGCGCCTGCCCGAGACCATGACGTAGCCGGGATCGACGAAGATCTGGTTCGGCGCGACAATCTTCTCTTCGAGCGCCGCGCCCGCCACGACGGACTTGAAGGTAGAACCCGGCTCATAGATCGAGGAGACGGCGAGATTCTTCCACGTCTCGCTCGAATACTTGCCGAACTCGTTCGGGTTGTACGAAGGGCGCATGGCGAGCGCGAGAATATTGCCCGTCTTGGGATCCATGACGATCGCTGTCGCATGCTGCGGCGCGTTCTCCGCCATCGCGCGGTCAAGCTCCTGCTCCACGATGAACTGGATGTTGCTGTCGATCGTCAGCGTCACCGTCTTGCAGCGATCGCCCGTATACGTGTCCGGCATAAAGAGCGAGCTTAAAATCGGGCGGCTCTTCATGTCCGTGAGGATGAAGTTTTCCTCCTCGACGCCCTTGATCAAGCCGTCGAACTGCTGCTCAATGCCGTCGAGTCCCTTGTCGTCCGTGCCGACGAAGCCCAAGACGTTCGCCGCGAGCACGTCGTTCGGATAGTAGCGCTTCGCCTCCTCGCGAAACCCCAGGCAGTCGCCGTACGATTTTTCGCGGATGAGCGCCTTCACGGCATCCGACATGTACGGCTCCATGCGGCGCTTGACCCAGACGAAGCCGCCGCCCTGGTCGATGTCTTCCAAGATGTCCGCCTCGCTGAGGCCCACGATCGGCGCGAGGTCGGCGGCAAGCTGCGCCGCATCCCCGACATGGCTCGGGTCGACGAAGAGCGACTTCGTCATCGAGGAAACGGCAAGCTCCCTGCCGTTCGCATCGAGGATCGCGCCGCGCGGCGACTGCGCCACGCGCTCCTCCCCCGACTGCATGCGCACGCGCTCCGACATCTCCGATCCCTTGACGATCTGCACCCAGCCGTAGCGGCAGAGCGTCAAAAAGAACAGGGCGAGCACGAACAGCACCACGATCTGCACGTTGTCGCGCACGCGCCGCCTGCGCTTTTCCGCGCGCTCCGCCTTATTTTTCACGTTCAAGCTGAAAACCCCTTGTCGTTTTTGTTTTCTATTATAGCATACGGGATAAGGTTTTAGGACATATACGGAGAAGAAAGACTCTTTTTATATACCTGTTTGACATGTATATGAAAAACAGCTATACTGTTCGTATGATAAAGAATTTTGCCAGTAAGGAAACAGAAAAAATATATCATCAGCGCTTTTCTGCCAAGCTCCCGCAAAGCATTCAGAAAATTGCCCTTCGCAAATTGATCATGCTCGATAACGCATCCTGTCTGGAAGATCTGCGTGTTCCTCCCGCCAATCGTTTGGAGCAGCTTAGCGGCGATCGACAGGGACAATACAGCATTCGTATCAATCAACAATATCGTATCTGCTTCCGCTTGGAAGGCAAAGACTCTATATCTGATGTCGAAATCGTAGATTACCATACCTGAACGGAGGAATAGAAATGAGTCTTATCGATACGCCAAAAATCAGTGAGATTCTTACTGAAGAGTTTATGGAGCCGTTGGGGATTTCCGCCTATCGCCTTGCCAAGGATATACACGTTCCCATTTCACGGATTCAAGAAATTCTCAAAGACAAGCGAGCGATCTCTGTGGATACATCATTGCGTCTCAGTAAATATTTCGGCGTTTCCGAACGCTACTTCCTTGATTTGCAAAACGACATCGCTGTACGGGAAACAAAAGCCCGTCTGCAAAACGAACTTGAAACCATCCCTCGCCGACTCGCATGATGCCGCAAAAAGGGATGCACCTGTATCAGAATCGATACAGGTGCATCCCTTTCCTTATGCGCTTCCTCGAATCACCAATGATACTTCTCGCCGCGGTTGATCTTGAACGCGCGATAAATCTGCTCGTAGAGCAAGAGCCGCACCATCTGATGCGTGAAGGTCATCGGCGAAAATGAAATTCTAAGATCGGCGCGATCTCGCACCGCTGGTGACAAGCCGAACGCGCCGCCGATGAGAAACGTGAGGTCGCTCTGCCCTTGAAGCGCGAGCGAGGCAAGCTCTTTTGCAAGCGCTTCCGACGAAAGGAGCTTCCCCTTGACATCGAGCACGATGAGGAAGCTCCTCTCCGGCACGAGACGCAAGAGACGCTCGCCCTCTTTTGCGAGCGTCTGCTGCCTTTGTGCTTCGGACGGATTCTCCGCCATGTATTCTTCTCGCGTTTCCAGAAGCTCCACAGAAGCGAAGGGAGCGAGGCGCTTCTCATACTCAGCGACGCCTTCCCTCAGGTACTTCTCCTTGAGCTTTCCCACAGCGACGATGCGGATCTTCATCGATTCGACTGCGGCATTTCCTTGAGCGTCACCGTCACCGTTTCCTTCTTGCCGTCCCTCTCGATGACGAGTTTGACCTGATCGCCAACCTTGTGTTCCGCAACAGCCGCGCGGAGATCGGCGACGGTGTTCGTCTCCTTGTCGTCGATCTTCAGGATCAGATCGCCGCGCATGACGCCCGCCTGATTTGCAGGGCCGCCGAGTTCGAGATGCTCAACGTAGACGCCCTTGTCCGCATTCAGCGTGTAGCCGGCGCGTGCCGCCGTCTCCTTGTCAAAGATGCCGACGCCGAGGTAGGGGCGCACGACGTAGCCGTTCGAGAGAAGCTGATCGATGATCTCCTGCACCGTGTTGATGGGGATGGAAAAGCCGATGCCCTCGACGCCGTTCGCCGAAATCTTCGCGCTGTTGATGCCGACGACCTCTCCGTCCGCATTGACGAGCGCACCGCCCGAGTTGCCGGGGCTGATCGCCGCATCCGTCTGGATGAGCTTCAAGCGGCGCTCACTGATGTCGAGCGTGCGGTTCAGAGCGCTGATGACGCCCGCCGTCACCGTCCCTTGGAACTCAAGCCCCATCGGATTGCCGATGGCGATGGCCGGCTCGCCGACGACGAGATCATCGGAATTGCCGAACTTCGCCGTAGGCAGCCCCGTGGCCTCGATTTTCACAACGGCGATGTCCGTAAGCTCGTCCGCCCCCACAAGCTTCCCCTTGAAGCTGCGCCCGTCCGGAAGCGAAACCGTGATCTCCTTCGCGCCCTGGATCACATGGTTGTTCGTCACGATATAGCCGTCGCTCTTAAAGATGACGCCCGAGCCGACGCCCTCCGTCTCGACCGGCATATTGAACCAGTCGCGCACGACCGTCTTGTTCGTGATGCCGACGACAGCAGGGCCTACCGCGCGTGCCGCACGAACCGCCGGCGTGTTGCGCGCATCCGACAAAGGCTTCTGGCTCGCCGCCTGCTCTACGGCAATGCCGCCCGCAACGGAATTTTCTTTCTCCTTCGCCGTGCTGTCCGAGCAGCCCGCAAAGAGCACGGCGCCGACGACGAAGACGCCAATCGCGCCCGAAAGAAGCTTCTTCTTCCTATTCCAAAAACAAGTCATGCAAAACCCTCCTCCAATTTCGGGGCGCGAGCGAAACCTTGCGCCAACATCGCCCACTCTTCGGGAAGAATGGAACGCTTCCGCACTTCCCTGAAAATGAATCACAAACTACACGCACAAACGTCCACTTCGTGGACATTGTGCGCCGCCCTTACAGAAG
>ERZ772764.1868-NODE-1868-length-12858-cov-9.087714_pt1 | contig 12858 bp, 12 predicted proteins | sample MGYA00512163_ERZ772764 | MGnify/ENA primary metagenome ERZ772764 (study PRJEB29015, sample SAMEA2737903) | human oral metagenome | biome: human oral; feature: human-associated habitat; material: dental | place: China | collected 2094 ... | reverse complement strand
GGCGATGCGAGGAGCCGGCGAGATCTACGGTACCGCTCAGCACGGTGCGCTCAATCTCAGGGGCATCAATCTGGCGGATACGCTATTGATCAAGCAGGCGTCAGATGAGGTGGAAAAAGTGATGGGGCGCTTGATCGCTGATCCATCTTATCTGGACAGATATCAGGGGCTGAAGTCGGTGATTAATAAGTACCAGAAGTTGACCACGTTAAACTAGAGGAGAAGTGTGATGGCTAAACTGAGAATTATCGCCGGTCGATTTGGCAGTCGGCTGATCAACGCCGATGTCGGTCGAGCAACCCACCCCATGGGAGACCGGGTGCGCTCGGCGCTGTTTGCCAGGTTGCTTTCTCATCGGTCGATAGACGGCGCTAAAGTATTAGATGCTTTCGCCGGGACGGGGGCGCTGGGGCTAGAAGCATTAAGCCGAGGCGCCGGCTCGGTGGCCTTCGTTGAGCGGGATAAAGTAGCGCTAAGGGTGCTTAGGGGTAATGTTGAGCTTCTGGGTGTGAGCGAGCAAGTAACGGTGGTGAGCACTTCGGTCAAAACATGGTTAGACACTAAAGATCAGTCGGACTCGTACGATATCATACTGGCTGACCCGCCTTATAATTATCCACAGCCGGAGACGGTATCAAGGCTGGTGGAGACTTTGCAACCGGGTGGGCTTATGATACTATCATATCCAGGAAGACTGCGTGTGCCGTACCAACCTATCGGAGTTGTTGTGGTGGATGATTTTCGAAGTTACGGAGAAGCGACACTAGCAGTCTTCCGGAAATTATCCGACCGCTAGCGGTCTTTTATTATTTCTAGTGTGGCAGTTCGTGGTATCGCCACAGTGGGCGTTTATCAGTAGCCTCGTTATCTTACGTGGCTATTTTTTGGTTTTATTCCCAGTGAAAGAGCTTGATGGCGAGGAAATAAACGAGGATTATCCAGCCGACTATCATGCCAAGCTGAGGTAAGATGCCGACCAAGCCGGCCTGTTCGGTCATGATCAGACGAAAACCATCGACGATGGGCGTCATCGGGATGAATCGGCTAATGGAGCTCAGCCATTCGGGCATGAGGAACGACGGGAAGAACGCTCCGGAGAGAAACATCATCGGGAAAGATATGATGTTTGACAGTAACGATGCCTGGTTTTCATTCTTAGCCCAAGCGCCGACGATTAGCCCAAGGCTGGTCATTAGGCTGGCGCTCAGGACTAAGAAGCCGCTGAATAGTAGCCAGTCGCCCCGCATATTAAAGTGAAACAGTAGCATGCCGACTGCCACCATTAAGGAAGCGCTCAGGATGGTGACGAAGACATAGCTGATCGCCGTAGCGATAATCAGCTGTCCGGCGGTGAACGGAGCGGCTTGCAACCGTCGATAAGAGCCTCTTTGCTTTTCGGCGGGCATCTGATTAGCGAGACCAAATACGCCCATGCTCATCAAGCTAAAGGCGAGTAGTCCGGTAAAGGTGTAGTCAAATGTTTTTAGTGCCTCATCTCCTAGCGCCTTAGAGGTAACTTTGATCGGTGGCTCAGCTTGCCCCATAGCCTTGTTGATATTATCGGCTATCTGAGACACTAGGGCGCTGAGAGTATTGCCGGCTTGCTCAGACCCCTTAGCGTAGAGTGCGGTTAATGTGCCGCCGGGTCTGGCGTTTGCTCCTTCGCCTTTTATCTCGCCGAAATCTTTAGACAGCTCGATGATGCCATCTAACTCCGACTGCTTTAACCGTTGCTTGGCCTCTGCCATATCAGCAATATCTTTGACTCGCAAGATAGACTCTTTTTTGGCGCTCTTGATCTTGTCGACGAATTGCCGGGCAAATTTAGTTTGGCTATGGTTGATGATGGCTACGCTAAAGGTAGAGGTCTGGTTGCCGAAGATTGAGCCGAAAATAAAGAGGAAGATCAGCGGAAATAAGAAGGTAAAAAATAGCGATGTCTTGTCTCTGAATAGTTGTTTCAGCCGGGCAATTACTTGACCTCTAACGCCGCCCCAGTATTTCTTCATACTCATAGTTCAGTCCCTTAATGCCTTTCCGGTTAAATCAATGAAAACATCCTCCAGGCTAGCTTGTTCGACTATCTGCTCCTTGACGAAGCCTCGATCCAGTAGCCCTTGGATCAGATTGTGTGGGCTATCTAGAGCTATGATCTTACCATCGTCCATAATTGCGATGCGATCACACAGCAGCTCGGCCTCCTCCATGTAGTGAGTGGTCAGGACGACGGTCACACCCTCGTCTCGAATCTGCTGGATCAGCTCCCACATATTTCGTCTAGCTTGCGGATCAAGTCCGGTGGTTGGCTCATCGAGAAAGAGAACCTTGGGGTGATTGACTAGAGTGGAGGCGATGGTGAAACGTTGTTTCTGACCGCCCGACAACTCCTCTACGTAGCTATCTGCCTTTTCGGTCAGCTGTACTTTACTCAGTAAGGCGTCGGTATCTACCTCGGTGCCGTAGAGACTGCCAAACATCTTGAGTTGCTCCCTTAAGTTCAGCTTGTTGTAAAAGGCGGTTGATTGGAGCTGGATGCCGATGATACTCTTGACCTTCATAGGCTCTTTGCTGACGTCGAGACCATCAACTATCGCTTTGCCGCCGTCGATCTGACGGAGTGTCTCAATCATCTCTAGGGTAGTGGTCTTGCCGGCGCCATTCGGGCCGAGCAGACCGAAGATCTCACCCGGATACACCTCAAAAGAGATGTCGTTGAGTGCTCGTTTCTTGCCGTAGCGCTTGACGAAATGAGATACGGTGATAATCGGTTGTTTCTTAGTCATAATAATTTACTGCGGTATATAATAGCACAGTTTGCTGACGATGCTATATACTAGCGTCATGAAGATTAAGGACAAGCTTAAAGCTGACCGACCCAGGGAGAAGCTGGCTCGCTATGGCGCTGAGCGATTAAGCGATCTGGAGCTACTGATGGCGATCATTGGCAGCGGTAACGCTCAGGCGGATGTCGGCGTGATCGCCCGTCGGGTACTTAGATTGCTGCGAGAGAAAGACGGCGAGCTGACGTATAGTGACCTGCGCAGTGTAGTCGGCCTGGGCGAAGCGAAGATCCCGGTGATATTAGCCAGCCTTGAGCTGGCTAAGCGATATCTGGTCGATAGCGATCGACCGGTAGTTGATTCGCCGGAAAAGGCAGTGGCTCTACTAGCGAATATTCGTGACAAGAAGCAGGAACATTTCGTCTGTCTGACTCTCGACGGGGCGAACCGCCTGATCGCTCAACGAGTGGTAACCATCGGCACGCTGACTGCCAGTCTGGTGCACCCACGGGAAGTCTTCGCTGATGCTATCACCGACCGAGCCGCCGGTATCATCGTGGCACATAATCATCCGAGCGGTAGCTTGGAGATCAGCCAAGCCGATCGAGACGTCACCGATAGGCTGACAGAAGCCGGCAAGCTCCTAGGGATCTCGCTAATCGACCACATCGTCGTCACTAAAGATAGTTTTCAAAGCATAATCTGATTTTATCGACACAAGCTTCTATCAAGCATAGTATAATAATACCTATGGCATCAGGGGATAATCTTAAAGAACAAGAACGCACTGAGCTTCATAATACTATTTGGAAGATTGCCAATGAATTGCGTGGATCGGTTGATGGCTGGGACTTTAAGGCGTATGTACTAGGTTTCTTATTCTACCGATTTATATCAGAGAACCTGACGAATTATAACTACATTAATGTCAACAAAATATACTAGATTGTTGACATGTCAGTCGGAGATGTCAACAAAATGAGTCAAAGTGATCGTTTAGTCTAGCGACACGATGGCAATATCGTTATTTATACTGACGATAACGGTAAACTCCAAGTAAATGTTTGGTCTCGGGGTGAGACAGTTCGGCTGATGCAGATGCAAATGGCGGAGCCATACCAATCAAGAAAAGTCAATGTTAGCGAGCATATTAAGAATATCTTTAAGGAGAGCGAGCTTGATCTTGTGGCAACTGTTCGGAAATTCCGAATAGTTGTCTCTGACGTCAAGAACCATGAAGTAAATTGTTATAATATCTACATGATCATCTCACTTAGCTACCGTATCAAGCCGAGTATAGCTATATATCCGGGTGACTGATCATTTGTAAGAATATATCTCATGGTAGATTAAAAGGGGGTAATAATGGAAAGCGTAGTACCTATATTCATAGCCATAGTGGGAGGTCTTCTCATTGAGGTATTTTTTCAGCTAGTTAAATACGATGATTCTCTTAATAGTAGTAGTCCGATACTAAACACGTCTGCGTCTAACTACCTATCGGTTCGGCAGCTTGCAAGCTGTGGGCATAGGAAGTGGCTTAACTATTTTTTATTTCGAACACTTCCGGTGGCTATCATATCTCTCCTGGTGGTATCTATAGAGCAACGCTATTGCAAGGTGAATGAGCCGTGTGTTTATGCAATTATATCAACAATAATTTCACTAGTTTTTAGAGATTTTCTGGAGTTATTCAAAAAGAAGAAATTTATTGGAGAGAAGCTAGTTCATATTGTTAATATTTTCTTTGCAATATGTGTAGGGACTCTCGTAGGAATCATAAGCAACAATGCTGATGTGTCAATTATTGCACCAAGTAGCATCAATAGCTTGTTAGATAACTTATGGTCGAGCATGATTGTAGCCATGCTTGTTCTTCTGTATTTTCGTATGACTAATATGGGCGGTGACTACAATGCTACGGAAGATGAAAATAATATCATTTTCACTAACTATGTCGTTAGGACGTTCGGCGATATCTATAATAATTATCATGAATATATAGATTCGTATTGTAAAAATGAAGTGTGCAACAAACTTCTTCTATATTCTATATTGGTATACGAAGATATGAATAGACCTCGAGTAATCCGAAGAATAGAAAATACTATCGTTGCACTATTCGGATGTGAACTTACGGTTGGTGTGGCACAAGTAAAATCTAAGAAGCCTCTCACCGACATTGAGAGCATCAAGATTGCCATCGAAATATTGAAAAATACCGACGGTTGTAATACGTATGATGTCGAGGAGGTGAAGAATGCTGTCAGGGTATATAATTCAGGGGAAGCCTATGCTGAAGCGGTAATCGAAGTCGTACCGATTGTTTGTAAATGCCTAGATCTTGAAGCCAAGGAGAAGAGTACTGGATGTCCAAGATATTGATGATGTGATATCACCGTGAGAGACGTGAAACAAGTGAATTGTATTATACTATGAAAGTTTTCGTTTTTCTTAAGCCTAATTCTCGTCACCGTGAAGAGGTGGTAGCGAATGATGATGGCTCGCTGGTCGTCTACACTAAGGCGCCGGCCATTGAAGGGCGGGCTAATCTGGCGGCGGTCAAGCTGGTAGCGAAGTATTATGGCGTGGCGCCATCTCGGGTCAAGCTGGTGCGTGGTGCGGTATCAAGAAACAAGATGTTTGAAATCGCAGATAAGAACCCTGATTCACTTCGTTAGCCTTCTCGGCGATACGGAGTAACCGAAATTATGAGCTAACGACTAATCAGACGACATGAGACCGCAGGTTAATGTACTAAATAGATCTCTATGGTCGACTTATCGTGAAAAGATACACATATATGCTCATTTTCACGCAGAGTGTGTTATAATGAATCTATGATAAATCAGGTTACAAAAGATAAGGTTGAGTTACTCCATCAGCAATACATCCGGTTGGCGAAAGGCAAGGAGCGGGCTCTATATGAGATAACTATGAGTGAGTTGCCAGACATGGTCTACAACTCCAACGCCATTGAGAATTCGACCTTAACCTTGCAGGATACGGAGGCGATTATCATCCACGACAAGATTATCAAGGATCATGAGATTCGAGAAATATATGAGGTGAAGAATCTAGATCGAGTGACAACCGAGCTGATGAAGAACCCAAATGAACGTATGTCAGTGGGTCTGATATTGTCTTTACATTCGCTCTTGATGAATGGTGTCCGTGACGATATTGCCGGGCGATTTAGGTGCGGCGATGAGTGGGTGCGTGTCGGTACGCACCTAGGAGCGAACCCGGCGTTCGTGTCCGGTCTCGTCTTCGAGCTCGTCACTTCGTACTATGACGATGATTCATATTTTCTGGACAAAATTGCTCATTTTCACGCAGAGTTTGAGACGATCCACCCTTTCTTGGATGGTAATGGGCGAATGGGTCGTGTCCTTATCAACCACCAGCTGGCGCAAGCAGGTTATCCACCAATCATCATTCAGAATAAGAGTAAGCATACTGACTACTACCCATTATTTGATGAATATATGAGAACTAATCAATGCGATGGGTTCGTTGAGCTGTTTGCCTTGCTCTTGATGGAGTCTCTACATAAGCGCATAGCACTATTGTCGTCGCCAAAAATTGTCAAGCTTTCTGAATGGGCAAGGCAGAATGGTGTCGCTGGTAATGTCGCCGCCAATAAAGCTGCTCGCCAGACCATACCAGCCTTTCGCAGGGGCGGTACCTGGATGATCGGTAGTGACTATAAAATGGGCTAATTCGCCGACTATATGATCTCACTAAACTGTTATAATCTAGGGTATGAATAAGACGGAAGAAAGCGATAATGAGAGGCTATAACGACGATATACATCAGCGGCAGATTGACAAGCTGGCGCAGCTCTTCCCCGAGGTAGTCACCGAGGGTAAAATCGACTGGCAGAAGCTTCAGGCGACTCTGGGCGAGGCGGTTGATTTGGGTGAGCGCTACGGGCTTAGCTGGAAGGGCAAGGGCGACGTCTTCGCTGCCATCCAGGAGAAGACCGTCCAGACGCTCCATCCCGACCGGGCGAATTCCGTCGATTGGGATACGACGGGCAATATGTTTGTCGAGGGTGACAACCTGGCGGCGCTAAAGATCTTGCACAAGGCGTATTACGGCAAGGTCAAGATGATTTATATAGACCCGCCCTACAATACTGGCAATGATTTCATCTACAATGACGACTTCAAGCAGACACGCCGTAGCTACGAGACGGAAGCGGGCATCACCGATGATGAGGGTAACGTCGTGCGAGATGACGGCCTGCGCACCAATACCGGCGGGCATAAGCACAGTAACTGGCTGAACATGATGTATCCACGCCTCTTTTTGGCGCGCAACCTGCTCCGCCAAGACGGCGTTATCTTCGTTTCTATCGACGACAACGAAGTCCACAACCTCCGCCTGATGATGAACGAGATATTTGGGGAGGAGAATTTTGTAGCGCAGCTAATTTGGGAACGGGCTTTTTCTCCAAAAAATGATGCAAAATTTATTTCTAATAGCCATGATTATATTTTAATGTATGCGCGTAATATCAGCGAATTTAACATTGGTAGGCTTGATAGAACAGAAGAAGCAAATGCTCGGTATTCTAACCCAGATAACGACCCTAGGGGTGTCTGGCAGTCTGATAACTTGGGTGTAAAAAGTTACTCTGCCTCTGGTGACTATCCAATAACAACGCCTTCGGGGCGCATTGTTGAACCGCCCTCGGGTGGTTGTTGGCGCTTATCAAAAGAGACATTTTTAGATAGAGTGAAAGACAATCGCATTTGGTTCGGTCCGAATGGCGACAGTGTTCCGCGTATTAAACGTTTCTTAAGCGAACTTCGTAATGAGGGCATGGTGCCAACCTCTTTGCTATTTTATAAAGAGGTTGGGCACAGTCAAGAAGGCGCAAAGCAAGTAGTCGAATTGTTTGATGGTAAAGGGTATTTCGACGGACCAAAGCCAGTACGGCTAATAAAGAGATTGCTGACAGTAGGAAACGCTAAAAATAACGACATAATTCTTGATTTCTTCGCCGGCTCTGGCACAACTGCCCACGCTGTCGCTGAACTCAACGCTGAAGATGGTGGTAATCGCAAGTGGATTTGCATACAATTGGGCGAGCGAACCGGCGAGAAATCGGAGGTGTTCAAAGCTGGCTATCACACCATCGCAGACATTGCTCGTGAGCGCATCCGCCGAGCGGATGCCAAAATCCGTGCTAGCCAGGCGGACAAGCTTGCCTCTCGTGACGTCCCGCTTGATCTTGGCTTTCGGGCGTATCGGGTGGACGATAGTAATTTCAAGCAGTGGAATGAGCTAGTTTCTGACCCAGAGGAGATTCGCCAGCAGGCACTCGAATCGATCGACCCGCTTGAGCCTAATGCGACCGATGATGATATTCTGACGGAAGTCTTACTTAAGCGTGGCATCTCTCCATTAGTAACTATTGAGCAACGTAATAACTATCTACTCATACCATCTGAGTCGCTTGCGATTTCGCTTGCCGCTAACCTAACCGAGACTGACTTTGCTCGTTTGCTTGACAGCGGCGCCGAGCAAATCGTCCTGCTATCGCATGCGTTTGGCGATGATGCGAACTTGAAGGTAAATGCAATGCTGCAGGCAGAGCAAAGAAATGTAAATGTCGAGGTTGTATAATATATGAAGATAGTGAAATTTAGGATAAAGAATTATAAATCCATTAAAGACTCAGGGGACTGTTATTTTAGCGATAAACTAACAATCCTTGCCGGTAAGAATGAGAGTGGTAAAACGACTATATTAGAGGCGCTTGAAGATTTTGGTAACAATAAAAGCATAAGAGAATCTGCCGTTCCACTTGATGTAAAAAATGAGAATCCTGAAATTACAATATATTTTTCTTTGTCGTCGGATGAGCTAGAGACCTTATATAAAAAATCTGGTATCCCAAGTAAATCATCAAACCAAGATATTGAGATCGGCTTGACTAAAAGCTATAACGATCAGCTATATACTTTGACTGCAGAAACGATAGAAAAGCTGGGGTACAGGTTTAATTGGCGCAATAAATATGACTTACCGCCAGAGGCGCCTGAAATCCAAGACAATGACTCTACGGAAAGCTATGTGCAAAAGCTTATAAATTACAAGGACACCGTAATTGGTGATTCAGCAAAAAATAAAAAAGTAGATGCAGTACTTGCAGCAATCAACTCGCATCAACAGGATTTTGAAAATATCACATCTATTTGTAAAACATTTGCAGACTTTTATTTACCTAATTTCATATTATTTTCTTCATTTGAAGATTCATTTCCGGATAAAATTACTATTGATGAATTGAGCTCTAATGAATGGGCGAGTGATTTAGAGGCGGTTAGCTCTTTTTGTACCAGTAGCATGACCTCTAATAACAGTCAGACGCAATTTAATCATCAAAGCGAAGTGAATGCAGAGTTTTCAGATAAATTTAAAAATTTTTGGACGCAGGATGATATAACTCTTGAGGTTGCTAGAAATGGATCAGATGTTAATTTTTGGATCAAAGAGAAAGGGACTGCCTATAAAATATCGCAGCGCAGTAAAGGTCAACAGTGGTATTTAAGTTTTTTTATAAAAATCGTTGCAAGAATAAAAGATAATATACCAAACGTGATATTAATTGATGAACCTGGTCTATTCCTTCACGCTCGCGCCCAAAAAGATTTGTTAAGAGTTCTAGAAGAAAATACATCAGACTACCCTATAGTGTTTTCAACCCATTCACCGTATTTAATTACCGAAAACAACCTTGAAAATATTAGACTTGTCGAAAAACAAGATAAGGAAACGAAAATATTAGGCAAAATCCATGCTCATCAAACTGCTGATAAAGAAACTTTAACGCCTATACTTACGGCAATAGGACTTGGTGTAAATGATTCTATAACAGATATAAATCGGGGAATGAACATAGTTGTTGAGGGTGTTGAAGATGTTTTTTATCTACAAGCTTTTAAGGAGATATTAGATGATGCTAGATTCAAGAATGTTAATTTCATTAATGGCGGTGGTTCTGGTAACATCGGTATAGTGGGATCTATAATTGAAGGTTGGGGTGGTAGGGTAAATTATCTACTAGATAATGATCAAGGTGGTCGAAATGGTAGGGATAATTTATTTGATACTTGGAAAGTGTTAAAAGATAGGGTGTTTTATGTGACGAACCAAGAGAATACCTCTATTGTTGATATCTTTAGTATTCCGGACTTCAAGAAATATGTCCTAGAGAATGAATCTTTGAGATATTCAAAGACTAACTCAAAATATGTTAAAGATAATCATAAGGATAAAGTACTTCTCGCACGTAAGTTTCTGCAAAAGGTGCGCCGTAATGAAGCTAACGTTAAACTTGACGAGCAAACGACAAATAACATCGTTAATCTTTTAAGTAAAATTATAGAAAATGAAACTTGAATTCGTTCTCGACCAACAATATCGACGCTATATTATTGATACAGTAGCAGCGGGGATGGCAGTATGACGGAGAATGCCTCAGCCAATTTTCTGCTGTATAAAACTGCTGACAATAAAGTCTCCATTAACGTCCAGATTGAAGACGAAACGGTCTGGTTGACGCAAGAGCAAATGGCGGAGCTGTTTGATAAATCGAAGAAAACTATAAGTGAGCATATTAGAAATATTTATCTTGAAGGCGAGTTGACCGAGCTAGCGACCATGAGAAAATCTGGAAATTCCGGATTTTCTACAAAGCCGACGAATTATTACAACCTTGACGTTATCATCTCTGTTGGCTATCGGGTTAAGTCATTGCGTGGCACACAGTTCCGTCAGTGGGCGACTAAGCGATTGCGTGAATATATCATCAAAGGCTTTACGATGGATGATGAAAGGCTGAAACAAGGTGGCGGACGCTATTTTAGAGAACTCCTTCAGCGTATCCGCGATATTCGCAGCAGTGAACGTAATCTATATCAGCAGGTGACGGATATCTATGCGACGAGCATTGATTATAAAAAGGACGCTAAGCTGACTAGGCGATTCTTTGCGACAGTGCAAAATAAGATGCATGTTGCAGCGCACGGCAGGACTGCAGCTGAGCTGGTTTATGAACGGGCAGATGCTAAGAAACCTAATATGGGGCTTACGAATTTCAAAGGTGATTATATTACTTCGGACGATGTTGAAGTTGCCAAGAATTATCTGAGTGAAGAAGAGCTGAATGTACTTAACTTGATCGTCTCGCAGTATCTTGATTTTGCAGAGCTGCAAGCAACCAGACAGAGGGCGATGACGATGCAGCAATGGATAGATAAATTAGATGAATTTCTGAAGATTAGTGATTCATCGGTGCTGGTCGGGGCTGGCAAAATTAAGCACGAACAAGCAATGGTCAAGGCGAAGCGAGAGTTTAAGAAATACCGCGATGAGGAAATGCGCCAGCTGGAGAGTGATTTTGATAAGGCAGTAAAAGAGGTAAGGACTGATAATTCTAATGAAGCTTAAATTCGACTCCAACCAACAATACCAACTTGACGCCATTGATGCGGTGATAGATGTTTTTGCAGAGCAACAGAACTCAGCACATTGCGGAACTGCTGATTTTGCATTAGCGAATGAGTTAAGGCGGCAAACCATTGAGCAGTTATATGCAAAAGGAAATCAGCTATTTCTTGATAATGGCCATATATTAAAAGCGGTGCATGAAGTACAAGAGCGCAATGGACTGGCAAAGTCCGAAACTAAATCATTGCCGAGTAATCTTATCGGCTATGGATATGATAATAAGTTCGGGTTGTTTAATTCAAATTATAAAACGCTTAAATACGGTATGAATTTCTCTATTGAAATGGAAACGGGGACGGGCAAGACATATGTATATCTACGGACGATTCATGAGCTACACCAGCATTATGGTTGGAAGAAGTTTATCATCGTGGTGCCGAGTGTGGCGATCCGTGAGGGTGTGCTGAAGAATTTGGCTATTACCAAGGAACATTTCGCCGATCTCTACAACAAGCCAGAGATGGACTACTACGTTTGGGATAGCAAGAAAACTGGTCAGGCGCGTGAGTTTGCGACGAACGACACGTTGCAGATCATGGTGATTACTATTGATAGCTTCGCCAAGGCGCAGAATGTGATGAATCGGCAGAGTGACTATGGGCGGCCGCTTGACTTTATCAAGGCTACTCACCCGGTGGTTATTCTCGACGAGCCGCAGAATATGGAGACAGACATACGGCGGAATGCTATTGCTAGCCTTAACCCGCTGTGCACGTTGCGCTATAGTGCCACGCACAAGCATTTATATAATTTGCTTTATCGGCTGACTCCGGTCGATGCCTATGATAAAGGCTTGGTCAAGAAGATCGAGGTACATAGTGTTCAGAGTGAGGATAATTATAATGATGCGTATATTAATGTATTGTCGCTGGAGCGTCAGTCGAAGACCCGCTCATTTGCTAAGATAGAGGTGGATGCGAGTGATGAGTATGGCTTGCAACGCAAAATCATCAAAGTGTTCCCGGGCGACGACCTGGAGGTAAAAACGGGTCGTTCGGTCTATGCCGGCTACTATGTCGAGTCGATCAATCACGGTGATAATTGCGTCGAGTTTAGTAATGGTAAAGTGGTTTATGTCGGTCAGCGTGACGAAAGCCTGCGCAATGACATCATCAAGCGACAGATCGAACTGACGATTGACGATCACTTTGATAAACAGCGCCAACTGGGGAGTAGCGTTAAAGTGCTGAGTCTATTCTTCATCGATAAAGTAGCAAATTATCGTGAATATACGGCGAACGGTGCCAAGAAGGGCAAATTCGCCAAGTGGTTTGAGGAAGCCTACGCCAAGGTGGCGTCTAAACCAAAATATGCCGGCGTGATGGACAATTTATCGGCGAGTGAGGTGCATGATGGATACTTTGCAGCAGACAAAAGTGGTCAGTGGAAGGACTCTCGTGACACCAAGGGCGAGGGTGGTCGCACCAAGGACGATGATACGGCGTATAACCTAATCATGAAAGATAAGGAAAGGCTGCTGGATATCGGTGAGCCGTTGCGGTTTATCTTTAGCCACTCGGCACTGCGTGAAGGCTGGGATAACCCTAACGT
>ERZ772764.1867-NODE-1867-length-12863-cov-3.591427_pt1 | contig 12863 bp, 9 predicted proteins | sample MGYA00512163_ERZ772764 | MGnify/ENA primary metagenome ERZ772764 (study PRJEB29015, sample SAMEA2737903) | human oral metagenome | biome: human oral; feature: human-associated habitat; material: dental | place: China | collected 2094 ... | reverse complement strand
TCAAACTTACCTGCATCAAAGCCTAGAGGAATTTCACCTTTATTTCCAACAAAATTATATTGCACTCCTTTGTCAGTCCATTGTTTTCCTCTTGCATAAGGATTATTTTCGACAGTTACAAGAGATGTGAAGTTTGGTGTAAAGGAACCGTTTTGTTTCATATACATTGGAAGTTCTTTACTAAGATCAAAGTCATAAACAGATTTTTCCCAAAGTGGTACATTTGCCCATTTTCCTTTAAATCCACTAAATGCCATACTAACTTCTTTTGTATTATCTTTCGCATCTTCAAAGAATACAAAACCTTCTAAGAAATAACCGTTAGGCATTTGTTTGCTTAATTCAGCGTCAAATTTACTTGCATCAACAGTTATTTTAATATCTACTGAACCCTTAGCAGGTACAGTTATTTCTTTTCCTTGAATTGTTTCTAAAGTTTTTGTCTTTAAAGCAAATTTTCCCTTTTCAGTTTCATCAGTACCTAAAACTGTTTTATATTTTAAAGTTTTTGCTTCATTTCCAATATTTACAACTTTTAAGTTAATTTCAAATTTACTGTCAATATCATTTAACCAAGTTTTTGGATTATTATTACTGTCAAGCACATAAATATCGCTACTTGTAGCTTTTTCAACATTTATAGCACCGGCACCCTGTTTTCTAGGAGAAACATAATTTTCTGTTCCCTTTTCCTTAACAGGATCTGCTGTACTCATAATCAACGCTTTTATAATGTCGTATTCTTGTTCTCCCTTAATTTCAGAATGTCTTTTATTTAAACTTTCTCTTATAAGAGCTACAGCACCTGCAATATGAGGAGTTGCCATTGAAGTACCGCTCATAGTTGTGTATTTATTATTATTTATTGAAGAATAAATAAGTCCGCCCGGAGCTGTTATATCAGGTTTGAAAGTTCCGTCAGATGCCCAACCGTAAGATGAAAAGTCAGTTAACTGTCCACCATTTGCATAAGGAATCGCACTTAATTGTTTTGTAAACTTTACTTTTTTATCTTTATTTTCAATAATTTTTTTACCTGCAGAGTTTCCTATAAATACAGATGGAATTTTAACATCTTTTGTTTGATCTCCAAATGCCATATTTATAATTTCTTCTCCACCTTGTTCATGGTTGTAGATTATAACACCTTTTGCACCTTTTTTACCGGCTAAAATAATCTTATCGGCAAAAGTCTTTCCGCCTCTTTTTACTAAGACCACTTTATCTTTAACTTCTTTTCCGTTATAGTCGGACTCTTCATTTCCAAGACCCGCTTCAACTACATCATAACTTTGTTCTTTTTTATCTGCATCTATAAATTGTTTAGCGGGGTCGGGATCTCCCTCATCGTCATAACCTTGGAAATAATCTCCTGATTTTAATACACCACTAACTCCTTCAATGCTGATTGTTCTAACTCTTTCAATATCAGTATACATAGCTGCAACAGTCAAAGCATCTTTTGCAACACCGGGACTTCCAACTGTACCATAGTCCGGATTTGTAACAGGAGGTTTATCACTAAACGCACCGAAATGACCGTCATTACCGGCTGCGATAGCTACGATAACACCCATTTTTCTCGCATAAGCTATAGCTTTTTCCATAGCTCTACCAACAGATGCGATAGACCCGTTAGGAGCACCCAAACTCAAGTTTATACTGTCTGCACCAAGTTTTACAGAGTCTTCAACAGCCTTTGCATAAATATGAGTATATGTTGATTGTCCTTGGAAAACTCCCATAAAAATAAGTTGTGCTTCAGGAGCAGTTCCTATGATTTTTTCTTTTTTAGTTGTTCCGTCTTCTTTGTTAAATTCAGCTTCCATTTTAGGATTACCTACTGAAATACCGGAAACATGCATTCCGTGAGATTCTTCTCTCATTTCTTCTTTTACATTCTTTCCGTTTGTGCTGTAATTATGAGCGTAAACAACTTTGTCAGTTCTCCAACTACCATAACTAATTCCGGCTTCATTCATCTTTTGATTCATTGAAGCCTCAGTTGGAAATTTTCCTTTTGAAACATCAGAAACTCTTAGGATATCATGTTTTACATCAACACCTGTATCCAATACGGCTACAACTCTACCTTGTCCATTATATTTCTTTCTAAGTTCGTCTGTAACCTTCATTAGATTGTTTGAATCTAAGCTTCTTTTCTTTCTTTTAGGATTAAATTCCTTTTCGGATTCTTTAACTGTAGGTTTTGAAAATTCATTTGAAACTTCAACGGATTCAACAGAAGCCATTTTTGAAATTTTCTCAATGTTTTTAACCTTAGTTTTTAAAGCAATTCCGGCAAATAATAAGTCATATTCATAATATGTTTCATAACTTATATCAGCTTTGTCAAGTTCACCTTTAAAAGAATTGATTAAAGCCTTACTTTTAGCTTCTCTAGCCTTTTTTCCTTCTGCAGTTTTCAAACTGGAAAAGTCTGCTTTAGAATCCTCTTTCAAAACTACAATATAAGTTTTTTCCTCATTTTCGTCGGCTTTAATCTTATTTGCAGTTTTTGTAATTTTTGGAGCTGTATTAACTTTTTCATTAGCAAAAGCAACACTTGTGCTACCTAATAATAATGAAAACGTTAATAACAGAGTCAAAAACCTTTTTCTCATAGAAAAACCCTCCTTAAATATAAAAATAAATAAACCTATGCAGTATAAAGAATACTACTTTATCAGTATAACATATTTATTTTGTTTTGTATATACCGTTTAAAGTAATATTTTTTAAAAAATGATAATTTTGTGGTTAATTTTGTAAAAATTAAAAAATTTTTTAAAAAGCAATAAAAAATTAGGGAGTATTTTTTAAAATTTACTCCCCTTCCTTAGTTACTAAAACTAATTTTTTAATAAGACATTGATATCTACAAATATACAACATAATCAGCTATTGAATTTAAAAATTCTTGATTTTTAATTTTTCCATTTCCATAATGTCCTACTATAAATTTTTACTGAATATTTGCTTTTTCAAGCATTGCCTTATAAAATTTCGAGCTTTTACAAAGTTCGCTATCTGTACCTACCGCTTCTATTTTCCCGGCATTTAACAAAACAATTTTATCTGCATTTCTTATTGTTCTAAGTCTATGAGCAATTACTATAACTGTTTTTTCTTTTATAAGTTCAGAAAGAGCTTCCTGAATAAGACTTTCATTTTCGACATCGAGAGATGCTGTAGCTTCATCAAGCAGTATAATCGGTGCATCTTTCAAAATAGCCCTTGCTATTGATATTCTTTGTCTTTCTCCACCGGAGAGTCTTTGTCCGTTTTCTCCTATTATAGTATCTATTCCTTCCGGCATTTTATTTATAAAATCATCACATCTTGCTATTTTAGCTGCCCTTGTTATTTCCTCATCTGTAGCATTCTTTTTCCCGATTTTAATATTATCTTTTATGCTTGTATTAAAGAGGATAACATCTTGAAATACTATGGAAAAATTTTTAAGTAAAGTTTCCGGATCAACCTCACTTATGTCTTTTCCACCTATCAAAATTTTTCCTCTATCTATATCCCAAAATCTTGCAGCAAGTTTTGCAACTGTTGTTTTTCCACTTCCGCTTGAACCGATTAAGGCTGTGATTTCACCTTGCTTTGCGATAAAACTAATACCATTTATTACAGAATAATTATCATATCCAAAATAAACATCTTTAAATTCAATGTCATAATTTGTAATTTCCATTTGCTTTTTACCCTCTTGGACAGGCATAGTTTTTATTTCCTTTATTCTTCCAACCACAGCATCAAGCATAACTATCATGGACATAAAAGTAATTATTCCCTCTATTGGTAGATAAATACTTGTTGTCATCATTAAAAATGCAATATAAACCAGTATATTTACCTCACCCACAATAAGCATATTTACACCAACAACAGCAACACTTATAATACCAAGTTTTAATATTGCAGTCGCTATTCCTGTAAGTGTCCCTGCAACAATTTCACCCTTAGTTTTTTGTTTTGTAGACATATTTAATTTTTTAAAAAAATCTTTTAGCATTTGTTCTTCTAAATTATAAGATTTTATTTGCTCTATCTGCTCAATCTTTTCCTGCAAATCATCAAAAACCTTACGATTATCATCTATCCAGTTTTGCACTACTTTTTTCTGACTTTTTCTTGATAAAAATATTATTAGAAGTGAAATCGGAATCACCCACAATGCTGCAAAAGCCAATTTTGGATTATAGATAATAAGCATTAAAGCAATAACACCTGTGGAAATAGCAGTTGAATATATATGAGGAACGGCATGTGAAAATATAGTTTCATATAAATTCATATCATTCATCATTGTTTCCGCAAGATCTGCCAAATCTCTTTTTCCAAAATAAGAAAGAGGCAATTTTTTTAATCTTTCTGCTAAATCAATCCTTGAATTTGCACTCTCATTATATACATTGGTATAGAGTCTTACATAATCCCACCTTGCAACTAAAAACATTAATATCATCATTACTATAATTAATATAAGATAATGAAATAAAGTAAAATTATAACTTTCAATTCCCTTTAAAATGCCTATATACTGAAACAAAAACATAAAGGCAATCATCGGTGCAAATAATTTTGTTAAATTAACAAAGGTATGTGAGATGATTGCTTTTTTTAAATTAATCGCTCCTTTTTCAGACATAGCATATCGTTTTATAAAATAAGAAACCATATCTTAACCTCCTATCTTCCAATTTACAGATTTTTGATATTCATCCCAAAGCTTTTTATAATGCCCATTCATATTTATCAAATCTGAGTGCTTACCTTCTTCTACAATTCTACCTTTTTCTATAACAAGTATCTTGTCCACATCTACTACAGTAGATAATCTGTGGGCAATCATTAGCGTTGTCTTGTTTTTTGATAATTTTTTAAAAGACTCCTGAATTAGATGTTCATTTTCAGGGTCCGCAAAAGCTGTAGCTTCATCTAAAATAATAATATCCGCATCTTTGAGAAAAGCTCTTGCTATAGAAAGTCTTTGAGCTTCACCGCCTGAAAAATATGTGCCCCTCGTTCCATAAACAGTATCAAGTCCATTTTTCAAACCTTTAATTATCTCTTTACAGCCTGAATTAATCAAAGCATTATCTATTTCTTCATCTGTTGCGTCGGGTTTTGCAATTAGAAGATTCTCTCTTAAACTCATCTTAAACAGTTTGGAATTTTGAAAAACAAAGGCTATTTTTTTCATCAAAGCCTCTTTTTCAAAATCTTTTATATTAATCCCGCCAATTAAAATTTCACCTGATTTAATATCATAAAATCTGGCAGCAAGCCTTGCTATAGTGGTTTTACCACTACCCGACATTCCAACTAAAGCAACTTGTTCTCCTCTTTCTACTTTAAAAGAAATATTATCCAAGACATTTTCTTCACCATAAGAAAAACTTACATTTTTAAACTCAATTCCCACTTCAGAGCTTGTCTTATCTCCATAAATAAAATCATCATATTCAAGTATATTTTCAATTTTGTCCAGAGCAAGCTCCGCAAAATAACTAAATTGTTTAATTGTCGCCGTTCTCATAATAAAAACGGCAAATATCGGTCCTATCAGAAAATAAATAACAGAATTTGCAACCACATTAGCTAAATTACCATTAAATTTTATTAACAATAAAGCTACAGGCACTAAGAAAAATGCTGTCGATGTAGAAATAGTCCCAAACCATGACATTTTATTCGTGTAACTCATAGTAAGCTTGAGCACAAGATCTTTTATTTTGATAATTAACGAATATAGCTTATCAAAACTTTCAATACTTTGTGCGAATGTTTTTACCACCGGAATTCCCCTGACATATTCTACGGTCTGAGAAGATAAATCGGAAAGATCTTCGTAATATTCTTCTTTCATTTTCTTTGTTTCGGATGTCATCATTGATGACATTAATATCATGCCAATAATTATCGGCACCATACTTACAAGCCCCAATTTCCAATCAAACATAAAGAAAAATACAAACAGAACTATCGGTGATATAACTGTCATTGCCATATCAGGAAGTTGATGTGCTAAGAAAGAATGTGTTTCAGAAGCTCCGGATATGATTACTTTTCTTATTCTTCCACTTTCTTTATCATCAAAATATCCAAGCGGTTTATTAATTAGTTTTTTTACCGAGCTCTTAATAATATTATCTTCTACTTCAAACGCAAAAACATGGGATAAAATGAGACCTATAAGGTATATAAATAAACCTAATCCCGCAAATGTCGCCGCATAAATTGAATTTTCCCTCACATAGACAAAATCTACCGTTTCATTTAAAATTAAACTATTTATAATCCTATGAATAAAAACCATAGGCATCAAGACCATAATACCTGAAATTGCAGACATAATCATAGCAATATAAAACAAAATACTTTTCCTACCGGCATAAGGCATTAGTCTTTTTAGTATTGATTTTTTCTTATTCTTCAATGAATAATTCCTCCTTTTCTTTAAATTCAACAGGTTTTATAAATATCCTATTTAGACTGACTATAAAAATTGATATTTTAGAAATTTTTAACAGTATATACCTGTTTGCTTGTTTTTATCTTCTATTTATTATATAATTTATCTATCATATAATAAATTATATAATAAATGAGAAATTCAATCAATTAGGGATAGCTAACTATGTCTATTCGGAATAATGTCTATTTGGGATAAAAATTACAATGGAGGTTTATATGAGCGACTTTTACAACTTTGTTAAAAACTTTTTTTCTACAAATGAATGTACTGATAATACAAAATACTCTTCTGCAGGACATACATTCTGTTTTAATACAGATGATGCAGAAGGTATATATTGGTTTTATGAAGGTGAAAATTTTACAATTGATATTCATGATGTCTTCATAAAAAAAGAAATTATCCACACAAGTTTTTCCGGTTTGGATAATTTCTATTCCTTTTATTCATCTTATTTAGTTACAGCAAATGGAGAAAGTTTTAACCCTTACCAAAATCTTTCTTCAAATTCACTCTATGTTATAAATACTAAAAACGCTAAAAACTATAGGTTTATACTACACAAAAACTCTCCCTATCTAGGGATAGGTATAAATTTCAAACAATCTATGATAGACGAATGTCTATCCTCTTATAAAAATAAGGTTTCTGACTATGAAAATTTATTTTTCAATACTAGTACGATTATAAACAAACCCTTGGAAAGAATTGCAAAAGATATACTAAATTGTAAAATGACGTCCCCCGCTGCTGAAATTTTTTTTGAGTCAAAGGCAAAAGAATGGCTGAGTATAACTATAGACTCATTTTTAAATAAGTATAGCAATCCTATATCCATTGCTGATGATGAAGCTCTAGAAATAGTTGCTAATTATATAGATGATCATTATGCAACCTTGATTTCACAAAAAACTTTGGAAAAAATATCCACTATGAGTGGTACTAAACTTAAAAAATTGTTTAAACAAAAATATCAATGCACAATTACTGAATACACTCAAAGACGTCGAATGAATATGGCAGAGATACTTTTATTGAACTCCTCACTTAAAATTCAAGATATAGCTGAAGCTGTGGGCTATTCTTCTCATAGCAAATTCAGCACTTGTTTTAAAAAATACAAGGGCATGTATCCCAAGGATATTAGGAAATATAATTCTAAAAAAACTTCTATTTCTGATTGTACCTGTATAAAAAAAGATACAATTTAATAAGAAAATCATATTTTTAACATTTTTTAGACTATCTAGAACGGATTATGTTCTATCCAAAAACATCAATTTGATATTTGAGATAGAACATAATCTAAATTCAGAGAAATTACCTCTTATTTCAATTCTAAACTTTCTGCATTATAGTACTTAAAATCATTTTGCTTACAATATTCGTCAATTATATCTTGGATAGATAGACCTGCCCCATATTCCAAAAGATACACTTCCAAGCCTGCCTTCTTTACCTTGGATAAATACTCCTTATATCGTTTGGTTTCATCCTTTGCCTGAATACCGTAGCTTTTATTATCAAAGTCTATACTGGTAAAGACACACTCTTGGTTTATTCCATCGAAAAGATCCTTGGCTATTTTTTCATCTATACACCTTGAAACAAATGGGTCACCACCATTTATAATAATTTTAAGCTTATAGTCCCTAAGACCCTTCATAATTGATGTCAGGCCTTGAAAAATTTCTTCTCTTGGATATTGGTAGTAGACATCTGTATTGTCTATGAAGAAACCATCTATACCCTTATCGGCATACTTCTTTCCAAGATTTTTAACAACAAATTCTTGCCAATCGTTTGATGTAACATCTATCCAACGCTCATCTGGCCAATTTTCATAGGTGGCTAGGGTTAGTTTTTCATAATTTTTATAGTAGGGCCTAAACTTTTCAATAGAGCCTATGTTTAGGTATCCATAAACAAGTTTATTATCCTTATGGAGCTGGTCTATATCACTCTTAGTGAAGTTGGATGGGTCTATTACCACAGTCTTATAATCATCTAATTTATGGATTTCAGTTTTTTCAATTCCAAGAAAGACCCCATAATCTTTCTTTTTATCCATGATTCCTAACAGACTTAATAGGGCCAAAATAAATACGCTGATTATAAGAATCCCAGCTATAATTTTTACACTTTTTTGCCTTCCAATCAGTCGCATCTATCAAGTCCCTCCTTTTTATCTTTCTGACATGTATTTCTTTATTTCATCAGGGCTTAATCTCCTTACCTCTGTATTAGGATATTCCCTATACTCTTCAAGCTTAAAAACCGGTTCCATTTTTTCACAGGTTTTACCCTTGTTCTTTTTGAGATACTTTAAGAGTTCTTGCCCATCTCGAAAAATCTTATACGATAACCTACCTTTTTCATTTTTAATTTCATAAATCCCACATGGCTTTTTAGTCGTGTAGTCAGCCGTCCTTAAATATAGTTTGGCTATTTCCAAAGATTTAAAAGGAAAATTCCATCTTTGTAACCCCCTCTTTGGGTCAGCTTCAATACAAATACATCTTCCACAGGTTCCACAAATATATTGTCTATGATTCTCTAGACATTCTAGTGGATCTAAGAGGGGAGTAATCCTATTTTCTCTACTATAACATTCTTGACACATTTTCTCCTACCATTCCTAAAATACACTTATATAATCCACCACAAAATTATATTAAGAAATAAATTCATAAATGAATGCACAAGTATACATGCTTCAACCTTTTCAGTCTTATAATATATAACTGAAAGTATGGCTGCTGCACCCAATTGATTTACCCAGTCACCAACTGATACCGGCATATGAATTGCCGTAAATATAAGACCAGTAATAAGCAGACTTACTTTTAGGTTCCCAGGGAACATTACCTTTGTCAATATCCTTCTAAATACAAGTTCTTCAGTAACAGGACTTAAAATACAAGTCCTCATAAACTCTATTACTAGGTACTGACCCTCTGTGCTTACATTTGGGTCTAAATACGGTACCCCTTCTATTTTTCCTACATATGTTGCTAAAAAGTGAAGTACAAGAGTAGCAAGCAAGCCGAACAATATCCATTTTATGGTTGCATTTTCTGAAAAAAACTCTTTCCAGTTTATGTAGCTTTGTTTTTTAGCATATAAATTAATTAAAATTACCAGGACTGAAAATGCTGCTATTACAAATACATTTTGAGGTAAAGTCAATGGTGCTTTTTTATTTATAGTAGACGCTATTGGTATAAGTGTTAGTTGCCACAGGGCTGCTGAAATTGCTAACATAACCAAGCACTCTATTATTCTTCTTATTAGTGTTCTTTTCATTGCATATTCTCCTTATGAAGTTTTCTATATCTCTAACTACAAACTTATATTAGCTGAAATTTATTTTTCTTGAATCTCCTTGCCACTGATATGTTCAATATCTATCTGGAACATCTGGACTGCCTTACCTGCCTTGGCAATCTCTTCATCTATTATATCTTCACTTGGATAGTACTTCCTTGCTAGGTTTCTTAGTATATCCATTGACCTTTCCTGGTTATCTACCAGTTTGCACCTTCCAAATACAATTACACTCTGCATATATGGGGCCCAAGCCTCTTCTTTTATAGTTTCATTACCGTATACCGTAAAACAAACCTTGTCGCAGGCCTTGATAGAGTCTATTTTATGGCCTGCCCTTGCCCCATGAAATATAATAGTATTGCTGTCCTCATCATATAAGTAGTTAAGTGGCAGGGCATAAGGATACCCATTGTCACCATTAACTGCCAAAACTCCACGACGTGATGTTCTTAGCAGGTCCTTTGCAGCTTCTATACTGATTTCTCTGTTTTTTCTTCTAACTGGTCTAAACATTTTCTTCCTCCTTAATATAAAACAAAACCATAGCCAAGTTAAAACTTGACTATGGTCTTAAATTCAATTAGCACTCGAACCACTTAGCAAGTCCGCCCTTTGCTGTTTCTCTATACTTGTCCATTAAGTCTATTCCTGTTTCCTTCATAGTGATAGTTACCTGGTCGAATGATATAGTATGGGCACCATCAGTATTTAGGGCATACTTAGCTGCAGCTATTGCTCTTTCAGCAGCCATTGCATTTCTTTCTATACAAGGTATCTGAACATATCCATATACTGGGTCACATGTCATACCCAGGTGGTGTTCTAGGCCTATTTCAGCAGCGTATTCTATCTGCTCTAGAGTACCACCAAATAGGTAGGCAGCACCTGCTGATGCCATTGAACAGGCAGAACCTACTTCGCCCTGACATCCTACTTCTGCACCTGATATAGATGCATTAGTCTTGATTAGGTTACCTATTAGACCAGCTACTATTATAGCTTCTATTATATGCTGTCTAGTATAGCCATTGTGTACCATCAATGAGAAGAATACACCTGGTATTACTCCTGCAGCACCACATGTTGGGGCAGTAACGATAGTACCACCTGACGCATTTTCCTCGGATGCAGCTAGGGCAAATGCATAATCCAAAGTAGTGTAGTCCTTTGTAGCCAGGTACTTCTTGTAGAACCTTGATGCCCTTCTCTTCAACTTTAGTTCGCCAGGAATTATTTCCCTGCTTTCAATTCCCTTGTCTATGGCTGCCTTCATAGTATCAACTATATTGCCCATATATTCCAGGAAGTCATCCTCTTCTCTGTCTAATACATATTCTACAAGTGACTTGTCGTTCTCCTTGCAGTACTTGATTATATCATCTAGTTTAGAGTGTTCATAATAGACCTTGCCGTCTACCTGGTTTCTCTTACCCTCTTCTGCCAGGGTTCCACCACCTACTGAGAATACAGTCCACTCATCAAAGGCCTTGCCTGACTCATCCAGGGCTTCAAGCATCATACCATTTGGATGGAATTCAGGATTGATGTCCTCTCTCCAGATAATTTCCACCTTCTTTGGCTCGATTGTCTTTTCTATAATATAGTCTGTAAGGTGGCCCTTACCTGTAGCTGCCAATGATCCGTAAAGCGTACACCTGTAGCTAGCAGCATCAGGATTCTTTTCCTTAAATCTCTTGGCCGCCCTCTGTGGTCCCATTGTATGTGAACTTGATGGTCCACTTCCTATTTTATATAACTCTTTTAATGTATCCATAATTTACCTCCATAATTCAACTTTAAAACATCACCTATTATATCATACTCTAGATATTAGGTCTATACATCTTGTCTTAAAAAATTAAGCATATTTATAGCCTTAGTGGGTATAATTTTAATAACTATTGTATAAAATAGATTTTTAATTTATATTAGAGATATAAGTCCCACCTAAGAAGGCCTTAATATATGTCAGTGGGATAAAATTTAGGTAATTTAAAATAAGACTAAGATATAATATAGGAATTTTAAAAGGAAAAGAGGAGATAATATGATTTTTAAGGGTTGTGGAATAAATATAGTTACACCATTTACAGATACAAACGAAGTTGATTTTGATAGTCTGGGAAGGCTAGTGGATACCTACCTAAAAGTAGGGTCCCAGGCCATTATCTTGGGGAGAACGACTGGAGAATTTTATGCTATGAGCGATAATGAAATATTGGAAGTAGTAGACTTTGTGGTAAAGAGGGTCAACAATAAGGTCCCTGTCCTTGCCCAGACTGGCCTAAATGATACTTCCAGGTCTGTAATCCTATCTATAAGGGCCAAGGCCTTGGGATTAGATGGTCTAATCCTATCTGCCCCATACTATAGCCAGGGAAATGAGTTGGGCCTAATCAGCCACTTCAAATCGATAGCCATAGCTGGTGGCCTGCCAGCCTATATAGACAATGACCCTGTCAGGACTGGCTTAAACCTTGCTCCTGGCCTTGTTGCCAAGCTAGCAGAGATACCAAATATAGTAGGTATTATAGAGTCATCTAGTGACCTTAACCACTTGGCTGACCTATCACCACTAATCAATGACAACTTTGCCCTTATAAGTGGCAATGACAAGACTATACTGGCCAGCCTGGCTATGGGTGCAAGTGGCCATGTATCTGTCTTGGCAAATATATGCCCAAGGCTTATCTTTAATATATATGACAAGTTCATTGAGGGTGATTTTCCTGGGGCTAGACAGGTCTTCAATGACTCCCTAAAGGCTATTGACCTTATGAACCTAGACGTCAACCCTATACCAATCAAGACTGCCATGAATATGCTAGGCTATGAAGTTGGTAACTTTAGACTACCCCTTCACCCGATGGATCCAGACAAGGCTGCCCAGGTAGCTACTTTTATCATGGATACTGGCCTAGAAAGGCTATAGAATACATTTGTTTAAAAGAATTGTAATATAGGTTCCCCCATTACAATTTGATTACTTAAATCATGACCACCCGTCCAACGGGTGGTTTGCACAAGGGCTATAAGCCCAAGG